>JGI24158J21664_10002316_pt1 | contig 22920 bp, 13 predicted proteins | sample Ectturendosymbi3_FD_21664 | JGI IMG/M metagenome (IMG submission 21664)
CTGGAGAGCTGTAGTACTGTAGGTGAAATGTTTCTTTACGGTACGAGAAAATAGCTGAGAAGAAATGTTGCATATACAAATTTTTGGTTACTTGACATGTTGGAAACATGTTGGAAACTCAATGCCAATTGATCTGCAGCAGCGCAAAAGTTTCTGACATCTGATAGTGTTGTAATTACTGTACAGTAAAAACTATATCAAAGTTGATCTTCAATAAGAAGGTATGAAAAGTATAGGTAATAAATTTGCTGTTATCTGTTTTTGCAAGATCAAAACAACTTATGGCTGCACCCAGTAGGCTTGGTGGGTAAGTACAGTACATCATTGGCTTAAAAGAGAAATTCCATTTATGTCCAATAACAGAAGTTGGTCAGATTTTTCTAAGAACGCAACGCAACAGAATATGGTCAAAAGTTTCAGCTGAACATATTCGCGTGAGATATGACACAGCCATTTCATTTTGTTGCACCAACTTGACTGAAATTGTCCAACAGTATTGTAGTTTTTGTCAACCAGCATGTGTTAAAGCGTCAACTGTCGTTTCTTCCAGTCATTCGTAATAATGCATCAAAGGGTGGCAACGTTATACCCGGGAATTTACCAATCGTATAAAACAAATGCAACATCCATTCATCCACTAGTGATCCGTCTCTTGGTTTAAAACTGTGTGACCAGTACCACGGACGATAAGGCGATGTTCTTATGGCAATTTAGCTCTATGTCATTGTTTGGTCCTAATTGTGTTCACGTTTTTCACACAGAAGACCATCTGTGTCCAAAAACAGTTGTAAATTTTGGTCTGGTTGTTCATGTGCATCTTTGCCAAACATAGAAAAAACTTTTCAGTGGTCGCTGTGTCAATTTAATGGGGGAAACCGATATATTTGCACAAGTGGCTGATTCAATCAGTTTGAAATCTGGTAAAGGCTTGCCCAATGGAAGTGGTTACAAAACAAAAATTGTGGTTTGGTTGCAACGCAGAAGATCAAAAAACGACTGAGATGTCAGACATGACATTAACTCAAGAAATATATTAGAAAGACAACTCGCGTTTTCTTATTCATTAGTTTGAAAAAAGTCGACACAACCTGGAAATGGAACCTAATGCGGGGTCACCTTGCTCAAGCACACACCCTGAAGGAAGACGCTGACGAAGTGAATATTACAAATGAAAAATTCGTCGATATGAAATCTGGCACTGGCACGAATGGAAATAAGTTCAAAACTACCAGCAGTTCGGTCTAATCCAATTCATTGGCGTTCAATATGGCGTCAGATTTGGAGGTGGACCAAGACGAGTCAAGCCCAAATCGAGTTATCAGCAGTGGAAAGTCATCAATCACAAGTAAGTCGTGCGCTCAAAACACTGAATTTCCGTGTCCAAACGTTTTTCAGAAAAACACTTATGTTTTGTTCAGAATTTGGTAGAGAGTCGACTATGAGTCTCCAAGTGGACTGATGCAAGTAATCGAAGAAAATTTTTAATTCAAGTTCGGTGAAGTCATATGCTTGTAACCGGATTCGATTCGAGTAATTGCTGAAGGAGACGCCACTGCTGTTATAGCCGTTTCTTGTATCGAATTGTCACGTCTCTGTGTGAGATTCGAAATGCTGAATATCGCCCTTCTTCGTGGAAGCGACCAACTCGTAGAAAGTCAAATTTGGTTAATGTGGTTTGAAATACATGTTGTCTAAAAGCATTTAGAAATGGAGCTGGGATACAGTGAGTTGAGCACGCGCCACCAAAGCTGGCTGGGTTTGATTCTCGGTTTGGTCATGCAGAATATATGAAACACAGTACTTGCGAACTGTCCAGCAGGAATGATCGGATAGTGCTTTTTACTGTACGATCCTGTTTTTAGTAAATGGTGTCTGTATCCGATCCGAATCTTGCTTTGAAATCATACTATCCGTAATCGAAAACTATCCAAACGTGTATCTTTAATAATGCATAGGTAGACTCGGTGGCATGGCACAGAAAGTTGAAAAGATTATTCCGAAGATAATATACAAATGGTTGTACAATGTGCAACTTTCTCCAAGAGGTCAAAAATGACAATTTTTTTCACAGCCTGAATCCTCAAAATATTGAGTAAAGCGTTTCGGATCGGATAACCTCATCCATATCCGGATTAAAAGCAGATTTTGAATATCCGTATCCGGTTGAAAACTTACTATCCTACCGGATATCCAACCAACTAAACGGAGAGTATCTCTGCTGCCCAGCGTTGTTCTCGGCATTGAATGGATGGGTGCAAGGATGAAGGTCACGCGCGGCGTCGTCATTGACATACCACCGATGCATAGGCATACAATATTTTTGTGACTGAAAACCGGGACGCTTCAGAACGAGCCTTAATCACATAAATGTGGTTCATATCGTACTTGAAGTATGTACTGTAGCTATTTTCGATACCTATAGTTAAGACACCAAGAAAAACTAAAATAATACATTTTACCAAGAAACAAAACAACGTTCACAAGCATTTGTAAATTTGCTTATTAGCCCAGTAATGCTTTTCCGTAGACAATATTTTCTTCATGAAGTCTTCGTTCGATTTTATTTTCTCGTAGAAATCACAGCAGGAAAAGCCAGTGTTAATTGACTTTCAGGGCTTTCACATTCTGCTTCTGAACACATGAGATCACATGCTATTCATACTTGCTGACTGAATGCAAAACCGGGACTTTTTGGTTGACTGACCGGGACGTCGGGACAGAACCTTTAAACCGGGACTGTCCCGGCTAAAACGGGACGTATGGTATGCCTACCAATGCAGCCACGTGGCCTCCGGCACAAGCACGTGGGGCAGGTGCTGCTGACCATTTGTGACGCTCTAATGGAGTGCAAAAAGTTACTATTAAGACACTGAGCCTGAATTTCTTACTTTAATTTTTGAACATCGCATAAATTGCATTCAACGCCAAGTATAGGACGCCAATATTTTTCTCAGCATGTTGTAAAAAACTATTAGGAAACCTTTTTGGCACAGTTCAAATCGAGATCATACACGCAAAAGTACGCAGTAAACAATCTTGAGTTGTTGGAGAAAAGCATATGATTCTTGATCTCCCCTTTTGGGTAAAATTTACAAATATATGAGTATGGTACAGTTTCTTGGAATGGCGTTGTTCCAAGCAGCCTACACCTAAAATATTTGAATACATTCCTGGTTTAACCGATGTGGTAACTGCGTAGTTTGATTTCTTTTTCATACTTCATCTGGAAAAGTCTTCTAAAATACTTCTTCCAATATTTGTATTACCAAAACAGGCATAAATAGCCTTATAATGAAAATCACGGCCAGTGAGAACGATACAAACGACATATTGCAAACGTTTCGAGAACTCCTGTTATCATCATCAGTGCATTGCAAATTGAACTGCAATGATCATGCTACAGAAACGTTTGCAATATGTCGTTTGTATCGTTCTCACTGGCCGTGATTTTCATTTTAAAGCTATTTAGCACTTCCGCTTTTCGTGTACCAGGTGTAAATAAAATGCAAGTAATATCGCCATGATTGAAAACTCCTTAATTGCCCCAGTGTTAAGGGCACAACCCAACACAAAGGCCACTTTGAAAATTGGATGATTTATTATTAGGTCATTATTAGTGCTTAAGATAGCAAGGAGACATAAGCCGTCGCAGAGGACTGAGATTGCTGATCCCTAGCCACACAGGTATGGGAACAGGCAAAGTTTTGGGGGTGTGAAGATTTTTTGCCGAAATGTCTCCGAAAAAAACTACTGCATTTCATTTCATGTTGGGCGCATTTTTTCAAATCAAGGCACTTCAAGGACCATTTCTGCCCAAATTTAACCCAAACATGCCCGAAAAGAACTAAATAAAAACATGATCTCCAAAAAAAACGTTTGCACCACTTTGATTTTGGGTGCCATTTTTGTAAAATCAAAGTACATACAGCAATTTTGCGAAGGTTTTCACTCATTTTGCCCAAATCTCCAGAGATTTTGCCTGGATTTTCACCAAATCAAATATTTGGAGGTGCGGTTGCACCCCCGCCTCCTGCACCAGTGCCCAGCCAGATCAAACGAAACAATTTGTCTATAGTTCAATCGCAAAAAAGGCTGCTGAAAGAGGAAATATTTAAAAGTACTTTCGAAGCGATACCAGGTGCTACGTTGCAGAATTTCCATAAAACAGGGTGGATTGCCTAGAGCTCAGGAACAACTTCAGTGAGAAGAGATCCAGCTTCGATTCTAATCGGGACTCCCCAGAAAAATTGTCAAAACATTTTCACCTCAACAGCTCCTTTCGAGAGTGCAAGTTGCATTTTGTGCGCCGTCGGAAGCGACGAGAAAAAGTGACGAAAGTTACATTGGGTGTTTCAGAAGAGCATCCTATTTTGAGAGGNTGCAACCTCTTCATAAAGTTTGCTGAAGAGTATGATTTGGTGGAAATACATATTTTTCCTTTTCATCAAACGTAATGAAGGATTCGTAAATTGCTTATAAATCTTTTTGGGATAGAAACAAAAAAANTTATTATCCAATCAGCTGGAAGCTTAATGACAAAAAGCAACTTGTATAAGTGGGTTGGGAAAGAATTGCTCTCTGCAACCGAGACGAAGCAAGATTGCGCGGATTTGGGTTGTCGCAGTTTATCCAAACGCACTATGGTAGACAAGTGATGTCAAGACCACCCAGAAAAAAGCACCGAGAGTGATTCTAATGACTCCTATAAAAAGATCTTGCGTGAAGCACGCTTACAAACAGCAGTTGCAGCCTAGTTGACTGCACTACAGTTCCAACAACAGCCAGGCTGTGAAGCAGTGTAGTAAAATAGCAAATTAGTTCTGCGAGCCTACCAGTGCTAGAAACAAACGTGGGCTAGCAAATCGAAGTTTGTGTAGGTTCGCGCAAAGTGCACCTAAAGCTATAAATACATCAAAGCACCGAGGATTGTCAAACAAATATCAGAGCAAAATTTTATTTCATGTAGCAATTATGAAAACGCAACACTGCCATTTGGCCACGTAGTACAAGTCAAGCGATTTCACCAATTCAACTAAGAATGCAGAAAGTGCAGCCAGCAGGTGGTTGAATTACTTTTATCTTGAATCTCAAACGGTGGATGCACTCATAATTAATTTCAAGGTTTNGTTGCATTGTCATCGCGCATACTTGCCTAAGCAAGTAAATTTGAAGCAGCAATCACCAAAATGTTAGTCTCCACGACTATTGCAAACAGGGCGGCTCGTCTAGATGGGCTGCGGGACTGCAGCCTTCCCTGAAAATTCAAAATAATATGATTCCGCCAGTTTCGCCCTAATTTTGCGTTTACTCACCGACGCAGAAAACACAAACGTAACTGCTTCCTATGCAATTCTTAAATTTTCATTATCTGACATCTCAATTAATATATTTAGTTGAAATTTTATTTGTGCTAGCTAAACAGTACTGTCTTTAGAAACGCCATTAACTTGAAACACCACTAATGGTTAGTCACAGCCAACGACAACATATCACATGTTCATCCAGAGATGGACATTTCTGACCCCCTGACCATTTCCATCACGTGCCGCCACTGCTCGCAACTAACGTGCAGTACATACCCATTTTTTGTCATCAAAAGCATTTTAAACAAAATATGCTCAGGATCCAGGTATATTCTCTCAGTCTTCACCTAGCAAAGGCTCTTCATCACTGTTGAGAACAATTTCTTCCTCCATCTGATTCGGCGCTTGCTGGGTACCTGATTCATTGTCGTCTACTTCATTCTTTGTTACCTCAGCTCCGTCTGGCAATGCGTCATTGCTATCGTCATCAGACAGGTTTTGCAAGATTTCCTGGGATACGGAGCCGTCAGAGTCACCAAGAGATATTTCCTTCACAGCCGCTTGTATTTGTGGTTGGACAGGTAAAGGGTCTGGATGAGGAACTCGAACGGGTAGAGGTGGTGAAGGTAACGGGGATGGCATTACGTCAGAGATGGGTTCAGAGGCAGGTGTTGTTGGAAGAGGATTTTCGACCGAAGATTGTTCAGCTGATTGAGGGTGTTTCTCCGCAGTAGGTGGAGAAGGGTCGGAGTTCTCAGCAACAGGCTGCATTGGAACTTGCTTTGCTGATGGATCTACTACTTGCACGTTTGGCAAAATGTGACTTTCAGCCCCAGCAGGCGCCGGCTTGACATTGTTCTCTGGTTTCGCGACTGGCTTGGGTTGAACAGTATCCGACATTGCAGCTGGAGGAGCTTGTTGCTGAATAACAATAGTCTTGGTGCCACCAGCAGTAACTATAGGTACCATCGGGATTGATGTTGCATCATCACCACCGTTACTCGATTTTGAAGGATCACCTTAAAACCAAACGACAACTCAGAACATAACAAAAACAAGAAAATATTTCAAACTTGATTTCAAGACATCCACATATCAGTTTTCAGGACATTCTTGACTGTAGGTATAAGCTCAACTCAACAATAGCTGGTTTATTAATCTTGTAACTATTGACAAAATGATTAAACCATCATGTTAATAGCTCAATACATTTAAATTGAAACCTTTTAAATATTGATTGGGCTCCGCACCTTTTATTAAAGAATATTGATCCCTCATACATGACCAAAGAATACAGGGTCTGCTTACAACATATCAATAATATTGCATCTCATATACCAAACTAATTTTTCTACTAAACAATTTTTAATCATTATACCACAAGTACAATCATAAAAAAAGCTCATAAATCTTTGAAAAGGCGCAAACTAAAAATGGAAGTCCCCTCCAAGTGCGTAACTTAAAAACGGGGACACCCATTTTTCACACCCTGCGCACTCACTGAGGCCACTATTGCTGCCAGTTTTCTTTTTTGAAGTGTTACGTATTATGTTGAATGCTCGCTTGCATACGTAGATATGTTCATTTAAATGGCGATGCTGGCAAAACTTAAAAGTTTACCAAGACATTTGAGTTAAATCATTCACCTTCGCACCCACTTTTCCTCTCAGGTGGGTTTCGGGGGGCAGCAAAATCCCTAGGGATTTTCGAACGAATCAACTCATGGTTTTCAGAAACTCTGCAGGCTTCACAAAAATTGCGACCAAGCCAGTCGGAGATATAATCAACATGTCGTCCTTGGCCATTCACCTTTCGGTTGATGCTACATTTAAATGGGCTACAACAAAATTTCCTCTGAGACTGTATTTTTTCGATAACAACTTGTCAATAAAAAAATGACCACGGAGCTCTGCAAATGGCGTTTGACAAAAGTGTTTGTAAAATGTCAAGTGATAAAATTAGGATGCAAAGCTTTTTGACGTGAACAGAACAGGCAGTTGTGTCACTGGCATCTACGGAAATATGCTTAAGAACAAAACAACGACAAATAACAATTTGATCACATAAGATTTATTTATTTTTAAACGGAGTTGCGGACTCAGAAACAATTTTTGATATGACAAAAGTTTGAAATGCATCGATAGTGTACATCGGATTGCATAGAAACGATCACGTGACTGAGTGGTTACTATTCTATTGAAGCAAGGCCTTCTAGAGAGAACAAGCTGAAGAGTACTGTATTTACCCATAATAACATATACACAAAATATTTCAGTGCATTTACTGTGAAAGTCGAATGACTTGCGTCCAGTACATTAAAGCTTGGTTTATTAAAAGCATTTCACAGCCTCACGAGGTAGTCTTTCATTTCCATCACCAGAAATGGTTCGCATTGCTTTGATAAGCTACTTGGTTATTATTAAAATCTGCGCAAGTGACAAGTTTCAGAAGTGTTCTTTCCAGCGCGATTTTGCTGTAAAACTATCGCAATCGGTCTTGGAAGCCGAACATTTTCCATTTTATTCGTTGGTCATGTGTAAAGGCAAACATGATCCGCATACTACAGCAAAGATGGCTTGCTGGATTTGTTCAAATTTTGTGCTATTTTCTCCCTCAGTTTCTCTTCCCGTTTTTTTGTGCTGAACAATTATTGTTATCCCGCTTTTTGTGCTGAACAATTATTGTTTTAAACGAAATGATCAACTTAGCTGTGATAAATTGTCAAAAACGAGAAAATTGCAGACTTTTATCTTGATTTGACAAGTGTTAGCACTCACGTACTACAGCCGTTTTACGTTGAATGTTGTGATTACATCGGTGACAACTTTGTATATAACTGTAGTTACGTGTCACTGATGTCAAGCAATTTGTGCAAAGTTTTGCTGTGCCGCTGTACACTGTATTTTAAAATAAAAATATCACAAAAATCAATCCTGCAGCTCGACTAAATGCATCGCACACCTGAGGCAGAGCAAGCAGAGCGAGAAAGAGAAAGGCCTCGTTGCTGTGACGTAGGCACGTTTTTTGACGCACGCTGAACGGCCTCGTTGTCTCTAGGAGGCCTTGGTTGAAGCCAGCACCAGTGACCTGATTCCAGGTATTACGTAATTGCACTCACCAGACTTTTTCTTCAAAGGTTTCGAGCTCGTCTTCTTCACAGCAGCGTCGCTGACGATGTCATACTCGGGAGGCTTGTTCTCCGCTTCTTCCGCCGCGCGCAACTCGCGATTAACGAATTTGTGTAAAGGACTGTAAATTGCCCGGCCCCGTTTGCTGCGGGTTACCTGTGGGTGGAAATCAAGGCCATTAAACGTTTGTATCAGCATTTTTCAAATATCACAGTGGCGAAGTATGAACATAGTAGCTGTTTTGTTTCATTTTGCGCAAAAGCGCGTAAGGTACCTCTGGGCGCGTAGCCAGTGGGGCGAGAATTGTTAACTGGAATATAATAATTGGCTTTGTGCGTTCATGACAGTTTTAGCTCAAAGATTAATAATTGCCGTCCAAAATTTGGGGCAGCCCGTAGTCATACCTACGCCCCTGGGCACCTCTTTACAGAAAGTTCATTCACGGGTGGTTGAACAACATAACCTTTATAAATGGAGACGTAGTCTCATGAAGAAAGCAACCCTTACTCTGTCGTTGATTACAGCTATCTTATCCCACTCTTCTTTGGACCGCGTTTTGGTGAAATAACCTTCGACAATTCTTTTTGCTTGTTCTGCAGCTTTTTTGTCGAGCATTTCCTCGAATTGGTTTATTTCACTTTGCCGAAATCTGAAGAGTAAAATTTAACTCAAGTTTTGTCGTCAGATGCACTTTAAATGAAACAAGTCTGGTGAAGATAGACGAGCTCGTGTTGTTTGCGCCCAAAGAATGACAAACTTTGCGAACCATTGCTCATATAAATCATCCCAACAACCTCGTTCAATTAGATTCAAATTATCGGAATTTGTGAGAATCACACCATCATCATTATATAACGCAGCAAAAGCAAACATACTTTCTCATGCGCTTGTGTACGTAGAAGTTGATGTGCAAGAAAGATTGTCGCACAAAGACCGAATACAAGTCAGCAGCACCTGCACTGTACCTGGTGATATAATTACTTTGCTCGTACGAGTACTTGGACTTGCAGCGAAACGCAAACATGACAATGACACCTACAGTCAAGCCCAGTGACAGGTAGATCCAGCCTATCACGTGACTTTCCGCTCGCAGGTTACGGGCGATGATTTCGGCTTCCGACGTCGGGCTGAACTTGGAAGGATTAGGGCTAGAAAACAAGTCTATTCGCAGGCTTAGTGGAGAGTAAGCTGTTTGTTTGATGGCTTCTTTTGCGAAAGATAATATGGTAATCTGACGGATCTTCATTTTAAGGATAAGGTTAGGCTAATCCGTGCACGATAACTTATTGAACTTTGAAAATGATTACGCTTAAACAACGTTTAAGTCCTTTGTATGAAAGAAATCAATCCCACAGTTTTATTATGATCACATCACACATAAATTGAACAACGGCAAACGACGGAACATATCGTATAAAAAGATATTTTAAACACTTGAACGTGTAATTAAGAGCAAGGTCATTTTCAGCAAAAAATATGATGAGTTGTTTCATATACTTTTATTTCAAGGCGTAACGATCGAAAGTTCACNACGCNCGGCATGTCTGCCGTTCTGCGAAAAGGTGTTTTCGGCAGTAANAGGTTTATCTATTTTTACGCAATCATTCACAGGCAGTGCAAGTCAGCCACAGATGCGCATCTCTTCTTTTTGACGTTTGCATTCGAAAGATTTAAGTTTTGTCTTTCGGCTATAAAACCTGTCCATTTGGAGGAAAATTGCCAGGATTCCCCCAAAACCAAACGATCTGTGATGTTATTAACAAATACAGAATTCCAGAGAAGGCTAAAAAGGTTTACCATTACCGTAAAACAAGACAAATGAGACAGAAAACAATCCTAGTGCTCCTGAAGGGCTTCCGCCAACAACACTCACTTGAAGATGCACGGCAGAGGCAGGCTCGTGTTTTTGGTCGTGTCCAGCCCGAAATGTGCTCGACTTCGTGCTGTATGCTTGATAGGGTCTGGCCAACGCGAACATGCGTAATAATCGCCCTGGAAATAGTAGCTGCCAGCAAAAACCGACGATTTGGATTTGCTTCACGCGTGGTTGCGGACGTGACTAACGGTCCATGAAAAGCGTTAACAAACCAGCTTTCCTATGATTCATAACCTAATGACATGCTCGACATCGCTACTGTTAAGTATTCAATCGTATTCTATGCCTGAAAACAAAACCAGTTAACCAGCAGATAAGTTCTGTCATGTGAAGATATCCATCGTGCTACAGGTATGCTTGGGCCGACAGTAAAAATGTAAAAGTGAATAACGAAACGCATCTAGAACTGAAACATAACCGACTAAAGGTTGCATTTAATTACACACCGTATTTATTTGATTTTAAGCCGCAGCTTGCAAAGTTTATTTTTCATTATTTCATGCGGCTTACGATCAAGAGCGGCTTACATTTTTTTATTTCTTTTCCTTATCGAAAGGTATAGATAACGTTCAGCCTGTCCTTGGCTACGTTTTGTCGACCAAACTCTTTTCGCATTCTATTCTCTTCAGCATCACGTGCACACTCCACCACAGGAGGGATTATGATGAACAGAAAGCAGTTGTAGTGGTGTAAGCATCATTGCCAGGATTGCCAATTAAGCGTGAATCGTACTAATACGCGAATATATATCTCAGAGGCTTAAGTAACCTATGTTCAAGTGCGGCTTTCAATCAAGGGCGGCTAACAATCGAGTAAATACCGTACTCCTTGTTTAGTCAATGTATGGGCTATGAAATTCCGAAAAGACTCGGACAAAACCAAGAAAAATATCCACATTGTTCGGACATCCGTCAGGAATTTTCTGCGCACCTGTTTTTGTCAGCATCTACCACATTCTTAAGCTCCATCACCTTTCCAAAGGTTTCACATCGTTTGTTCTGCCAACGGTTGCAATCACACAACTTTTTTTAACCGGCGTAACGTTGTGAAATACCAAAGCTCTGAGCATTACTGCGCAACTGAAACGTTGAGAATTACGCTGGAACGAAACCTGATGAAAAGATTGCTCCACTTGCCCTTTACTTTCAAGGCTTTGACAAGACATTCGATTTTCACAATATTTTGCATCAGGTTTTCCAAATTTCTATGACGGGGATGAAACTATTATCATAAGCTCCGGGCAGGGTCTATTTCGGTGGCTCTAAAATTTTTCAGACAAGGGACATCACAAATTTCACTGTCGGGCAAGGAAAGTCATCGCGAACTCAAATTTAACGATTATAAGGAGAGCAAATATTTCCTTAACTGGCGTGACGTCAAAACTATTTTACACTAATTTATATTCAATTTAGTTCTTCAGCAACACTTTTATTGGACTCAAAAGAACGCGCGGATTCAGGGTTGTGAACTGATGGCTTGTATTTTACCGGAAAGCAAAGATCACGTATTTTATCATTCTTTCAATCCTCACCTTTAAAAAAGCCAAGATGACCCACGTCGCAGGTGCAAGCATTGCTTTCTTACCGATTTGCAGAAATGTGTAAATGAAACGAGCAATTCGTGTGCCATGTTTGCCAACGTCTTGAGGCCGATTGCACAAACCTAAGCAAGTACATGAAGCAAACATTGCACGACGAATTTCGAAAGTCAACCCTGTTTTACACAAGTTTAAGTGGTCAGCATTAGTAATAACTAATACTCTTAGTGATGGCATACTTTAAAAATATATTAAAATTTCATAGCACGAGGTTAGGCTTACATACTGGGGCGTAGCGTCACTGACAAACCGTTATTTAATTTGCAAATATTCGATACTTGGTTGCATGATTGCAAATGTTTTTATTCTTTATATAAGGGGTCTCCAAACTACGGCCCGTGGGCCAGATGCGGCCCGCGAGGCCATTTGGTCAATGATGAAAAATAATACAGTACTTGCGATAAAACTGTTGATTTGGTAGAATATAACATACCCGCAACAACCACATCACGTAAGACGTCCGGCCCTCGACATGTTCTGCATTACCTTATGTGGCCCTCGGACAAAAAAGTTTGGAGACCCCTGCTTTACATGGAAGGATCGAAGGATAAAGGCTTATGTGCAAAGATGCATAGTTGTGCAACAGAAATATGTAGTTATTGTTGCGACAGCGAATTGTGATAAGATTAACTGATAATTTTCATTTTCTGTGGTGGAGCGAAATAGCGACCTTTGTTTTCTGTTTATTTTTCGGTGAAAATTTTGTAGAACAGTCGTGTCAAAAGTTTCGTCAGTAAAATTATCGTGTATGCGGTTGCCGAAAATGATTTTACCTCTTGGACTGGGTTCGAACGTCGAACTGACTTGATAATATATACCAGACAGAACGCGAGATGTCTGAAGCAAGTGCACAACAATTCCCTTTGATCCAAGTCATTTCCTCCTTTACCGAAATACATGATCGCGTGTAGTCTTAACGAATCACTTGATAAAAGACAGTGAGTGAAAACTTTAAAAGTGGCATCGCAAATAAATAGAAGTTTTAATATTATCCCTAGAGTAATAGAATTATCCATTTTGCAGCATACGTAACTAACGCCCTTGCAAACTTTTCTTGTCACAAAAATAAGCAACTAAGCAGCTAGTTCATTTGGTAGATAAGGTGAACGGTCAGTAGCATCCATCAAAGGAAAAAGGCAAAGAGGTGTGTTTGATCATGCAGACGTACTGTGTGTAGCACCATATAGCAAACGGTTTAGAAGCAACTTGACATTGAGCGCACATTGTTGAGCATGTGAACAGCAGACTGGAATGGATAAGAAAAAAGTGTTGGCTTGAGTTTTCATACTTTTGCAATCAAAAACAATTTCTCACCAGTGGTAAGTCTCCACGTTGTGCGGTTGGCTAGGTAACCAACGATCAACAAAACTGCAGCAGGTCCCCAGATGAAGACAGATCCATAGACCTGTTAACACGTTGAACAAAGTTAACCGGCTAGTGATCTGGGTGAAAGATAGGTTGCAACAACGCCACTTCAGCGATGCGGATAAGGCCGACCACATTTTCAATTGTTACAACCCCAGTAATCTGAGAGAAAAATCGGTCTGGGGACAAAGGAATTCTTTTGTGTTTTGACGAAAGATGAAACACGGTTAAGTATTGGAGAGAAGTCATCACACATTGCTCAGACTTGAAACGTTTTTCTCTCGGTGAGGTGGAAAGATGCCGCTATAGATATCGAAAGCAAATCACTAAATTTTTTCAGATACACTTCATATTTTAAACAGTATAATTCAAACATTTTAAAAGATTTTTGGTTAGAAAATCGTTTTCCGTGAAACGTGGAAACAGCACATATTACGTCTAATAACCTGAACGAATTTGAAAGAGACTGATTATGAGAAACACGTGTGGATTATNAGTATGGTCCTCTTCTGTGTTTCTACACACACATATGAGCTTTCAAACAATCATTTAACTAACACAGAAAGCGAGCAGTTCAAAATCCCACGAGNAACTGTTCAGTTGGCAACTGTATGCATAAAAGTTTACGAAAGGACGTTTCAATCAACTTGCGCATGATTTCCAAGAGATTAAATCAAATACTCATAATCGCGCTGCTTTATGCGGCAAACTGACAGATTGGACATTCTGCATTTCGATGTCGTTGAAATACAAAAAGGAATTGGGGTCCTTCAAGCTATTACTCACCATAATCTTTTGAGTAAAATTCCACCACCACTCAAATCCTAAAAACTATCGTTGCAAAGGATTTCAAATGAAAAGTTTCTACGGAATTTTTTGAATTTTGAAGCTTTCGTATAAACTTGAATTTTATGGTTCATGAGATTCATAAATATTGGTGAAAAACATGAAATTTTTGCCAAATTTCTTCAAAACTTACTCCACTGTGAGTTGTGTTAGCAGATATTTAATTTCTTCAACAAACATGTACACGCCTCACTTGCAGCATTAATTACGTAGTGATTGCTCAGAATCGTCCATTTTTTTCATTTATCCAAATGAAGTTTCGATATTAAAAAGAAACAACCAGGAAAATAAGCACGTATCCTGCTATCTTTGAAAAAATGAAACAATAAACAACATGAAAATACAATAATTGTAAACAAGGTACTTTTCTCATGGTAAGCATAAACCAAAGCATGAATGAAGCAAAACAAACGCCTTAGTACCGGCTGTTGACTTGCATTGGCAGCTGTTGAGAAACTGGGCAAACATGAAATTTTTTCTAAATTGATAGACAGTGTGTGGCAGAGACCGAGTTTGCTAAAAAAAATTGGGGGGGACAAACCTTCACTGTTTCCATTTCGGTGACGTCATCATGTTCACCGTGTTAGGACCTTTTTGTAAAATTGGCAAAATGGGGGGAACGTATGAAATTGATATAGTTTGGTGACCATGGCCCAAGTGCCCCCTGGCTACGCCCATAGTGGTGGTATAGCAACTAGTAGTGTATACAATGGTGCTATATCTAGATATCTATTACTTAGCACTGCATCAAACACATTAATTCTGAGAGTTGGGCTTAAATAGACATAATTATGCCAAAACCTGTGATAATCAATTAAAATTTAGTCAGTTCCGAAATAAAATGTACTGCTACTAATAACCACAAGACCACATACACCAAATCAAAAACAAACCACAAGCTCTTTTGGTAAATACTAGCAGTGCAACCAGGCGCGTAGGGCAAACAACAACCGGGTTTCAACATTTAAACATTTTTAATACTCCTTGTTTTAAAGCAGTGTTTCTCAAATTTTTTATTAAATCGCCCCCTTTTCACTCTCGACACGTCGTTTTCGCCACCCAAGCCTGATAAAGCGAACACAGGGAAGTAACTTTAAACAACAATTTTATTTAAAGAAAGTATTAAATAGCTGAACCACTCCATTAAAAAGCTGAACTAAGCAATTGTATTCCGATGCTAATATTACGTTCATAATTCTTGTGAAAATAATCCAGGGCTACGGAGTCGGAGCTCAAATTAAAATTCAGAAGGAGCCGGAGCCCGATTCGCAGTTCAGTTAAAAACTTTAGGACCGGAGCCGGAGTTATAATAGTGTAGCGATCTAAAAAGAATTGAACTATAATGAATAGGTATATAATAAAATATCCATAGCATTTGTAGCTGTGTAGTCATGCTGTTAGCAGGGAGCATGATTAACCCTGATACCATTGCAGATTGAAGCGTGAAATGCACGGCACGCCATTGCAAAGTAGTAATTTTTATAAGAAACCAAAAGGCTTACTATCAAGTTTTACTAGATTCAGTTTAAGAAAAATGTTAAGTACCCGGTGTGAACCTGTAGGAACCCGATTTTCTATCATTCTAGAGACCCGATGATAATTTTATCTGATTCTACGGACCCGATTTTCAATTCTAAGGACCCGAATCGGGTCCCCAAAATACCTTAAAAAACTCTGCTAGATTACTGACAAAGTTCACTAGGAAACAATGCGTTTACAAGCAGTAGCATAACATGAAAGTTATAAAGAATTGGTTGCGAACTAGCATTGCTTTGCATAGCAGTGCATTATCATGAGGGTATAAAAATCAATGTAAAGAACTGTGCACATTTCTTGAAGTTTTCATCTGTGGAAAAAATCTGTTTTCAGCGCGGTAAACATCAGTCGCATTTTCTCCCAGGTTTTGCATGTTAAATTGTGCTTTACTTTGCGATTCATCACTGCTTATTATGAGTGCAAAAGATAAGAAATCAGAAGTTTACAGCAAAAATCAAATGTTAATTTCTTGCTAGAAGTCATACTATTTCTTTGAACAAAGAGCTTTCATACACATCTTCGCATTTGGGTTAATGCAAATGTGTGCTCGTTTGAAAGAACACATGAGAGTCGACTATGTGTTATGCGCTCTTTGTGTGGTTTGCCCGGGCAGCGCTCTTAGCTATGTTGCAACCTCTCTGCTGGCGTTGCGTTGAATGCGTGGCTCACCACGAACAGGATGTGCGCGAAGAAAAGCACATACTCTACATATATGTGGCGCGAACAAGCCATATTAGAGTGATCGCGGCGCGTGATCTCTATTGTTGCTTGCTGCCACAGTGTCTTTGCGCACATGCTGCTCGGGATTTCCGATCGCAACAGCTGGAATCGCCAAGACTGCAACATGAAAAGCATGCAGCCAGTGCAAAACACTTAGTGAATTGGGCTGGTCTGCGTTTAAATGCTCGGACACGAATGTAATTTTCCAAACAGCCATTTTCTTGATTCTGTCGTAAGAAATAATAAAAGGTCCTCAGGCATTGAAGGCAAAACCAGCGACTGCTTTTCCTGAATTTGTTTATATTACAGTTATCTTGAGTTGCGTTTCTGCTAAGAACTGTACTCTGAATCGTCTGAACCTGTGATTGTTGTTTTTTCGCTGATTTCCTCATGGTAGCAGCGCTGCTTGCAAAAAAACTATCAGATTAAATTACTCGTAAAGGTTTGGTATATTTAGTTACTTTTGTGTACTTGATTTAATTCATTGTCCATCCAACTTGAGGCACACCAAGACAATTAAAATATTCAGAACAGAAGCCAGAGCTGGAGTCTGAACCATTAAAAAACAAAGCTCAGGAGCAGGAGTCGCACTCATGAAAACCAAGAGCTCCGGAGCTTCAGTCATGTTCATGAAAGAAGAGCTCTGCAACCAGAGCTGTGACATTTTTAGGACGGTTCCGCGGCTCTGAAATAATCCACACTGTAGCCGGACACATATACGATCCAGAGTAAAAATTCAACAGATAAATTGCTTTAGCAACAACCTCCAACGATTGCCATAGTAAATCAAAATTTGCAAGGAACTAACAAGTCATAATAGTAGGATACTGAAGTTAACTCAGTGATCGATTAGTGGTTGAGCATTTTCGCCCTCTTGGTATTTTTTCGCCCCCCTATCGCCCCTTTGATTTTTTCGCCCCCTTGCCGATCAAAATCTTCCCCAAAGGGGGCGATTTCGGCCACTATGAGAAACACTGTTTTAAAGCATCATCCATGAAACGTGTATGTTTCTGGCGTTTTCTCCTGAGCAGTTGTGTTCAGATTTAAGCCGACAAATCAAAAGTCTGCTTTCATTGAATTGGCAAGTTTTAAAAGTTTTCATAGTGAAGTTCCAAACTTCTACTTTGGATCAATGCCACCATTTGCTCATAAACCTTTCCTGCAAAAGCGCTAGTAAACCTCTCAATGCTATAAGTGCACGATCTGCAGTATGCGTTTGCAGCCAATACTGCAGTTGAGCGAGACGTCATCGCGGCTGCCATTACGATTGCGCTTCTAAATCAGCATTTACACGCTTCAGATGTACACCAACACAGCAAGTTCAACAGAAGCCGAGCAGCGACTTTGCTCTGAGGTGCTGACTTCCGAAGTAGGCCTTCTACAAAACTTTCGCGCATAAGAAGTGGATACCACCGCCATCTAATTTTTGAGCGGTTAATTTACGTATGTAGTTGATAACCGTAAACGCTAGAGTGCTTCAACGCGTTTGAAAAATGTTTGGATTTTTGATAATCCCTAGGATGTTTTGTCCGCAAAACATTTGTAGCTACTTTAAACTTTCTTCATTTAATTTGTTTCAGACTTTGCTAAATTTAACTGGCTTCATTGAAATATGAAATGGAATTAAACTGTAAACACAATCGTAACCTCAGTATTACAAAACTTATTGAACACGCTCAGCTGCATGTAAAGATAGCTTAGCACTGCATGTAAAGATAGCCGAGCACTGCAGGTAATTAAATTTGTACAAATCACGGGCTTCCAGAAAATACAATAACTTGTCTGCGGAATTTCAAGCCTTAATGGGAAAAAATCATATTTAGTTTCATTTTAGTCACATGCGCTTTGCCAAAAGACTGATTGCAAGCTCAGGAATGGATATTAGGGAAGGATAACGAGCCAGTCGCCTCGGGCCTTTCTTTTTCAGAGATACCGTGCTTCCACCCTCTTGAGAGCTTTGCACCACTGTTTAATTGAAAAGGTTATGTACCACTCTAGATCCACATTTAAAGAAGCTTTGAAGCAAGTCATATGTTTTTCAAAATAAAGCAAACATTTGTGGGAAAATGGGCCAAAGGAGGCAGCTTTCAAGTGTCCAGTTGCAAAACTTTACAATTTTTTGTTCCTTTCGTATGCATCTTATGCTCTTGAATTTCGTTCATAAATTGAAATGAGAAACAAATTTAACTCTTTATCCACGTAATCCCACATCTACTATTCGCAACGGCGATGTTTTTGGGCCCCTTTCTGAGAGCTTGCCCGTAAACTTTAATATCTACCCCTGTGCAAATTATCTAAGTATCTGTAAATAATGGCAGTGTTACTTCCCTCAGCACTTGCAAAATAAGAAGCATCTTGCTACTTACGTTAGATTTTGCTGCTGACTCTTCTCGTTGCAGTTAAATGATTTAAATCATTTACTGTAGGATAGGGTGGTAATTAACATCAGATTAAAGAACAGCAGGTCGGAGTCTAATATCTTGACAAGACTGATTTTTTTACTAGCCGGTAAGGTAAAGGGAAATCATTGATGAAAACGTTAAGGCTCCACATAATTGTGATTGAACCGTCACAATACATGTATAAATATCTAGAAATTAACGCTATTATAGCTAAACAGACTATGGCGCAATGAAGAAGACTAAAACTGAATCGCTTCTTAGCCAAAATTTGAGATTCAAGACATAAAACTTATATCACCGCTATATTCACGCATGTAGTTTTAGAACCGTGTAAAAACAAAAACTACGACATTGACTTAAGTCTACGCCGACACTGGAAACAAGGATAGGTTATATTTTAACACCCACGGTTATTAGAGAGGAATTTGCGATGGTCCTGAAATGAAGCTTGCATAACAATTAGGTGGGATACAGCAAGCTGGTGCTCCAAAAACAGCTGTGAAAAGTGTTACTCCAATTTTTTTACTTGCGGTCATTGATTACAGGAGGTCAGATACAAGATTGTATTCGACTAAAACAGGGGTTCCCAAACTTTGTTTGGCCATGTACCCCTTCAGCATTTCGATAGATGAGCATGTGCCCCTAAACATGGGCACCGGAAGGACTTTTTTCCAGGGAGAGGCCAATAATGGATTTTCCAGGGTTGGGCCAAAAATATTTTTGCAGGGGGCATAAGTGGTAAAATTACATTTTCATCACTAGAAACTAAGAAAACAACATTTTTGCAAAAAAATTATAGGAAATTTCAAAATCCTAGAGGGACCTTGGCTCCACTTCCAACGCCCATGACCCTAAAACTTGCTTTGACAACAAGGTTGAGGAAGATAACAAAAATATATTTATCAATAAGGATATAATGATTTTTGAAAATAATCGTCACCGATATTTACTTTAATATTGTAATTTTTGAACCAGACACTAAGTCCATAGAGCACAAGCACACACTATGTGCACAACACAGGTTGATCATAACAGGCACAGAACGTTTTGTAACGGCATTGGTAGTAGGACCACAGGATTACAGACACTTGTTCGCTAACTTGTAACACTTCGTACTATACTACATTAGACACTTTCCTAACGTAGTTGTTTGCTAACTCGTAACACTTGGTACAATAGTACATCCAGAATAGGACACGAAAATCGCATGTTACGAAACAGAGTCCAAATCTGGCTAAGGCGTGGAGAAGTACAAATGCGTTGCAGCCTGTATGGGGCGCCGTTCGTAAAAAAATTCTGACAGATTTAGCACAAAAAACTGCTAAATCAGTCAGATTTACATAAATCTGCGCACATTTAGCTAAATCTGTACACATTTAGCTCAATCTGCGCACCTTTAGCTAAATATGTAGTATACTTTGCAACCCACGTACACTTGGACAAAACACAAATATCATCATAAAGCATCAAGTGTTTCAGTAAGACTTTACCAATATAACACCCAGCTTTAATGTTGTTTAGTTCAAGAGATAAATCATCTAAATATGCAGCAAACAACTATGGACTCAATACTCCCCCTTGTCTAACCATATTAGTAACATGAAACGGTTCGGACAAATTCATACGTATAAATAATTTGAAATGAATAATGTATAAAGATATTATTCCCTTCCATTGCTAACCTTAAATGTACCCCTTCAGATGGGTAAATGCACCCCTAGGGGTACATGTACCCCAGTTTGGGAACCCCTGGACTAAAAGCTGTAGTAGGATAGATTTCTTTAGGCAGTTTCGTTGATTTGTACTGAAGCATTTCTTTGGCTTACACTTCAAATATTTTATTAACCTGCAAACTTTTAAATTGGGGGGCATTGCCCCCGGTGACCCTGGCTGCGCGCCTGGTGGCCACTGTATTCTGATCGCAGGCTGTAGACCAGCGCAGGAATTCGTGATTGAGCGAAGTTTATGTGCACACCGATTCGGTAATTCATTTTAACCAACATAATTTTCAACAATTATGACAATTCCGTTTATATAGGAAATCTGTATATTGTGTCTGCAGATAATTCCAGTGATAATGTTTATTTTTTATCATTTAGTCCTGGAAACATTTCCAACAGTAATGTAACCATAAAATTAGCACAACTACATTATTTTTTATCACAAAATATTGGGGGGACAAAAGATAATATGTCACCCTCTGTCCAAAAGTTGGGGGACACGCCACCCCCATTACCCTCCTTAAACTCAGTCCCTGGTGTGTGGTTCTGGTTGACTAGGGCGTTACTGTTGCGGCTAGAGATCGCACAAAGTCGTTTATACATGATAAAAATGAAGAGGACTAATGGTAAAACATGCCTGCAGTTAACGGTCCACATAAAAGAAAGACAAACACAAGATGTACAGTTTAAAGAAACGATCAAGACAGAACCTTGTTGTCTGGATAGTCGCAAGGACAATAGAAGAATATGAACTTGGTCAGTTGTTCGAATGTGATGGTAAATCCGACAATACCGAAGTTTCGTATTGACCCTTTGTTATTCCCCACTGCCTTTCCTGTGGAATAAAACAGTAATCACTGTCAGGTGCTGAAATGAGCAGCACGGGCGTTGAAATGATAGAGTTGGTGGTTACTTGATGCTTGAATGAACAATGCCATGTAATAGAGACGCTTTTGACAAAGCCGGCTAGATAGTTGTGGTCAAGCAGTTATCCTTTCTCATACCACTTGTCAGTTCTGGTTCAATGCTATTGGCACAAAGAACGCCTGGGTGGGTAGTCGAAAAAATTATTTGAAAGCGTCAATCGCGATTATGCAAGTAATGATCCACAGTAAATTTCTTGTGGCATACGAAGCAAAAAAATGTAATAAATGTCGTTTTGTATATTGTTTCAAAATTCAAGAGAAGCATGACTGTCACAAGTGAAAAAAGCTTGCGAATGTGCACTTAGCTGATGCGGCTATTTTTGTTCAGAACTGCGATGGGTGAGGTAAGAACTTCTATTGCGATTGAAAATCCTTAGCTTCAGAGAACATACGCAGTCGCTTCTAAAATTCGTGCGATTTCATCTTTGGATGCTGTTATGCTGGTGAAGTGGTTGGGCTGTTTATTCAGCACCAAGTTTTTTGACTTCAAGTAAGTGGGCAATGCGCGAAGATTAACAAATTGTTCTACAGGTTCGCAAGGAACGACACAATGCGTCAAAATTCGATTCTTGAAAGTGCAATAGTTTCAGCGAAATCAACAATTCGATTTGTTGATAAGTTCATTGTACATGAACAAGCAAACACCAGCACGCTTTGAACGTTCGACGCACACAGGCGAACAATGTCGATTTTTCTTTTTTATAAAGCGGCTCGCTGCAGATTGTAAGAAATACACACTTCCAGATAGGGACGCAACCAGGGGGGAAATCGGGCAATTTCCACTCCCCGAAATTTTCAAAAACATATGTAGTTGTTAGGTTACACTCATTTTGAACCCCCGAAAGCATGACTGGTGGCAGCCTTGGGCCTTGCTTCCAGATACTGGGCTGGCTGAATCGGCTCGCATCTTTCAAATCCAATGTCTTTCCCTACAGCCGAGTTACTGCGTGAACTTGCATGGCTGAACAACAAATACCATGCCAATCTTTAAATATTGCTCAAACACCAGCTGTGGAAAGTGCGTGGCCATGGTGCAAATAAACTAACGCTTACACGAAGAAAGACATTCCAAACTGCATTTGTTGCCGTACAACAGAAAAGCAGTATAAAACGTTTTATAACTGCTTTTTCCACTAAGAAATAGCAGTCACATACACGCCTGCTAAAACAATGGGAATGTGCTCGTTGTGCAGCGTCGTATTTATTTTGGTATGCCACATGTATTTACTTTGCAGGCGTATATGATGCTTCTATATTGAAGCAATATACTGTAAGTAGCCGTTAAAGATTTTTCCTGAAGTCTAAGCCAATGTGCTGTCGGCTCAGAAATTGATACTGCATCATCTTTTATGCCACCGCAAAACTATGAAAGATTTTTTGGAACACTCCAAAAAATAAAAAAGCTCTTCTTACCGAAGATTGCGAAAATCTTGGATTGCGACATGATTGCTGTTTCGGAAATTCTCTTCTGATCGCCACGAGCGTACAACAGAACTCTCA
>JGI24158J21664_10002317_pt1 | contig 22919 bp, 17 predicted proteins | sample Ectturendosymbi3_FD_21664 | JGI IMG/M metagenome (IMG submission 21664)
GAGGTTTGGAGGGGCAAAATACATTTTTAGGGGGGCACGATTTTTGTTTTTATTATATTTTTAAAACAAATTTTTCTGGGAACAAGAAAATTTGGGGAGTCACAAAAGAAATTTTGGGGGGAACTACCCCCGAATGCTCCCCCGTGGCTATGGGCCTGTGTTCTAGTACAGGGTCTCCAAACGTTTTTGTCCGAGGGCCACTTTAGCTATTACACACTTGTTAGAGGGCCGGACTTCTTACGTCGTGTGATTGTTTCGGGAAAGGTTGCATTCCACCAAATCACAAATTTTTAGTAATATGTTATATTTTTTCATCATTGACAAAATGGCTTCGCGGGCCGGATGAAATGGCTTCACGGGCCGCATTTGGCCCGCGAGACGTAGTTTGGAGACCCCTGTTCTAATGCATCCGATCAATGCATGGGCCTTGCCCAAAAAAGGAATAAGAACCGTGTTTGGAAGTGAAAATGAAAAGCTGTTCGACGGTCAGTAACTACAGACAATTCAACTTAACTTCCACGTGCAAAAATCTAATGTCTCCAACCTTTGGGCAATCCTTTACTCATTTTCTTTTTCTAAGCGTCAAAATGATCCCCTAAAAATGCCTGAACAAAATCATGGTTGAATGTATTTTAGCTTTGACAGGTAATGCTGTCTTTAGTGTAAAGCTCTGTGTTGATATCGCGTCCAAACTTCACAGTTGTATAAAAGGAAGCTTTTATCTTTTCATGTGGACTATACCAGAGTTTTTTAAGGAAAATGTTAGGTACCCGGTATGGACTTGTAGGGACCCGATTTCTCTGTTTCTAGGGACCCGATTTTCTCTGATTCTAGGGACCCGATTTTCAATTCTAGGGACCCGAATCGGGTCCCTGAAACACCTTAAAAAAACCCTGGACTATACGATGTTTAACAAAAACAAAGACCGGAAATCGTTTCATTAGTGACTTCTTCAGATGTTAGTTCTGTTTGAATAAGAGATGAAGGTCTCTACCCTAGACGAAATATATATTCTGATGAGATCATAGTGTCTGATTTTTGGCTGTGAAACAATTCTTTTTGATAGATAGTACAAGTTCCTAAAGATCTTTTGTCTACACAAACTATTGTAGCCACCCTGAGACATTATGGCGAGAAAGAGCAAGGTATCCGCATGTGGTTCCTCCCGTGACATTCGAAGGTATGAGAGCAAATAACAAGAACGTGGAATAAATTAACCCTGGAACTGCCTTTCAAGTGTGCGAAAAAGCCTGAAATAACACGTACTGTAAACATGTTCTATGGAGTTAGAGCAGGGGTGGGGAACATATTTACTATCACGGGCCGCATGAATTGTTCATTATCGTTGGCGGGCCGCAAACTTAATTAATTTTATCCTAAAATTCTACCTTTAATTAACTTTCAGGTAGAGTGACTTCTCTAGACTTGCTATCAAAGTACCTGCTAGTCATGGAGCTTCGTTTTGACGCGATTTTGTGCTCTAACTTGGGTAATTAAAATGCTTATGCGGGCCACATTTGGCTCCCCACCCCTGAATTAGAGCATTGTAACATTTGCGATACCCTTATATTAATTCGGTGAGTGAGGATTAAAAACTTTCACCATTTTTGCCAGAGATTATTCCTATCGAACTATTTTCGGCACCTGGTTCGTAGCACTGCTATTGCAGTTGATGGGACGTGGGAGTCCGACTGGTAGAAAGTAGGAGAATTAGATTAAAATCTTGAGCTGGCATGCTATGCCGCATTTAACCTGTACTATACCTAAACTGGCAACATTTTACAGAGCAAATGAGTCACTTAAGCGACGGGGACACGAAATTTATGGTTGGGTTTTCCCATTTTCATTCTATTTTTATGAAGGAGATGATGTGTTGAATTTTTTTTATAAAAGACATCGAACAACCGCTTCTTTGTTACCGAAATTGATGAAGATGACGCTGATTACAGTAATTGCGCAAATAACATTTGAAGAAATCCGATTATTGTTTAACGATATTTACAATCATTAGAGAAATTTTAACTGGATCTCACCTCTTCTATCGATATTCCACTTGGTTGCGCTTTCCTTGTGATGATGAGATTTACTGGCAGGAAATACCTGTTTTACAATGCGAGATATATCTTTGACTTTACTTGGGGAAAAGGCATTCTAGAAACAAGAAAATTGAGTATCTTTAACAAAATTTTTCATTGTACAATGAAATGATTTCGTCAGATGTTCTTACCACAATAAGCAGACCATTCTCACCCAAGCGTGCCACCATATATAACATCACGTCGTTTGGACAAATTTTGCCCACTCGCACAGTCACTTATTGGAAAATTTTGCTGGTATCACCAATACATTTGGCGCCGCAACAAGAAATATGTTTCAACTTCGAGCGCGATGTCATTGATTTGCACCTCGGATGGACATGGCTTGATTGACTAAATTTGATTTTGTTATCAGTTGTATTACTGGTTACGGACAATTGACGTCAACCAAATAGCGACAGAAACCTGTGGCTGAAACTCAAAGTATGAAGGTGAATTCCCTGCAGCGAGAACAAGTTCTGTGTGGCATGAAACACAGGTCAAGTTTTGTATCCTTGTTGTTTTGTTTCAAAACAGTACGCAAAAATGAGCGACCTCAATGTATCCACCTATTTTCCAGATTCATTTCGGTTCATCTCGTTAGTTTTGTGCTGGAATGCTTTTGCACTCACAGCGATAACTGGGAGCAACGCTGAAGCGATTTCGAAAACTGTTATTTTGTGATAATCGCTTGCCGCCCTCAAGTCACACTTACGGTTTTAGACTTTTCCATCGTCCATGTTAGTACACTTTCCAAAGAATGTCTGAATTTGAGTAAAGATACAGAGGTTTTTGGTGTTTGACGAATTTTCTTCATGCAGGGGGATTGTTGATTTCGAAAAGCTTTATAGATACTTATTTAATACAGTTCTTTAAAGATTTTTTCACTAGAATACGACGAGCGCAATACAGTCTGAAATGCAGTACTTCTCCATTCCAAAGCAAAAAAAAATGGCGGAACAGGAAAAAATTTGTGAAAATCTATTGGAGGATTTTTATGAAACCAGCAAATGCTTCTATTTGTAAAGATTATGTTATTTCTAACGGACGGAAAACAATGTCAAGAAAAGATATATTAACAGGAGAGTATTCCTGTCTGAGCAGGGCTTGGATTGCACAGCTGATTGGATTGCACAACTAATTTGGACAAAAATACGAAAACATGTAAACCGTTAGGAAGCAGACTCTGCCGCACGTAATCAACTTACAATGCGATTGTTTTGTCACAAAGCTCATAAGCAAAGCATGTCAGGAACAGACTAGTGCTTTCATGGGCGTCAGAAGGATTTTTCCAGGGGGCTGGGGGGACGCTAGGGGATTTTTTCAAAACTTTTCCAGGGCCAAAAGTGGTGAAATTTTTTTTTCCCACTCAAAACTGAAAGAACAACATTTTTTTTGCTGAAAATTTCAAAATCCATCCAGGGAGGCCAAGGCCCCTCCATGCCACCTTCCGACGCCCATGAGTGCTTTTAGGTTGTAGATGAAGCGAATGCTGAAAAAATAATTGTGTAGTCATGTTTGCATGGTTGTTTACCACACACACCCACACACAAACACACACGCACACACACACACACAAATACACGAGTGCATACACATGCAAGCGCACGCACACATATACTGAGACACAGGCATGCATACGAACACACAGTCACACGCATGTATATATACACACAAGGAACATATCATGAAATGTTGTAGACATTAGTCAACCAAATTTAAGTATTTCTCTTTAATCAAGGTTTGGGAGGGCAATCTACAGGTGAAGGAAAAAGGCATTTACTCGGACAACATCAGGAGAAAGCCTATTTCAAGTTTTGACCTCTCTGCAGTTTCCACACACCAAATAGCATTCTTTGCAAATGCATGACATTTAGTTTGTGCAAGGTTTAGATCTGGATGACAGCGGCACCAATTTTTACCAACGTTTTTTAGAACAGAACACATGAAAATCAATGGCTAAGTATAGGTCCTTTAAATAGAGGCGCCTGAGCAAAAGTTTTGGGAGATACCGAAAAAAACTGATCTTTCGCCGCTGAAATCCAGATAGTTATCTCTTTCAACTTATTATTTGAAATCTGGTGTCAAATTTCAACTAAGAGGCCAGTTTCATTGCTTGTGTTACGTCAAAACCACTTTACCGCTATTTAAGGCACGTGCAACAACACTTATGAGCTACACAGGGGCTTTCGACTTGCACACTTTCTCAAACTCAATTCAATTCCTGGTAGGGGTGATATCGGCTGATTTATGCCGTAGTAAACCCAAAAATCGGTACTCAATGCTAATGCCATCGGGCCGTTTTCTTCGTTTTGGAAATAAAAATAAGCTAAATCACTACTCAACACAATTCATTGCAAATTAACCCTACATCGCATTTCAGTGGTGTATTCCGTGTGGGGTCAAAAATTACACAGTTCCTTCCTTTAACACAATTTCTTTGCACTGTTTGCTGTGAGCTTTAGCATAGAAAAGTTGTCAAGTTTTGATGATGTATAAGAGCGAAATATTAATAGTAATGAGCTCTAAAAAGAGTTCTGCTATTTTTTCTAAACTTGTTTTTCTCAAAACCCTGTTTCGTTTTTTGATCTGCAGTTCTCTTTTAGAGAAATCAGGTATTTCGCGAAAGTGGCTGGATATTAAACGGCACGTTTTTTATCAAATGTATCAGCGAATATGGTACAGTGAAAAGAGATCTACTAAGTCTACAAACCTTTATACTTTAGGAGAAAGAAAGGCGCACAAAAAGAGGAAAATTCAAAGCAATAACTTTGAACAATCTTTTCTTGCTGGTTGATAGAATATTTCAAAATCGGTTTAATGTGCATCGTATTCACGCTTCGCACCCGACACTGATGCAGATGCCCTGTATACTGCAAACAAGCCTAATAAAAGGAATTAAGATGCTGCATGCTTGCAATCTTGGGTGTCTCTCTTGTAGGTTTTGTAAAGAATTACGGATGTACAGAAAACAGGATCAATAAATGAAAAATCAAATCTATGGCTAGTGACAGCTCAAGTTTGTGCTTATTCAGTTTCAAGAAAAAACGTTCCTAAGAAATGTAGCTTACGATGGTTTGAAAAGATATTTAGTTGTTGAAAGTCACTCAACCAAAACATAAGATTTTTATTGTTCATGAAGTAGTGACAGCTAACACAGATGAAATACAAAACCTGGAGCAAGAATGGTTCGTTTGGAGAATGCTAAAAAACTGAAATTTGCGACCGCAGTTGTTTCACAAACACATTTGAAACGAACGAAATACAATAACATTTTGTTTTGGCCGAGAATTTAGCATTTCAGGTTCACGACAAGAGGTTATGGATACTTCATTTTTCTCTCCAGAAGGAATACAGTTAAGAAGCACCTCAGATGTCTTTGCCATCCTCGAGTGACCCTGTACGTCATCCAGGCGTTCCTGTATACCATCCAAATGGTCCTCCACACCATCAGGACCACTGAAGCGTCTCGTGGGAGCCTCGTCCAACGAGTTCAAGTGCTGGTTTAGGGGTTTGTTCGACATGAGACCTTTGCTGGAGGTGAGACCAACCAAGGGTATTAGTTTTATCTCACTTGAGCAAGCCAAGCTGCGCGGGCGAGGCTTAGGAGTGACCCGAGGAGGTCGAGGGTGAACTCGTGGTTTTGGAGCTTTCGACACTTCTGCCCGTAGCTGAGGTGAGCTGCTTGATTTGTGGTTCGCTTCAAGTGGTTGTAGGCAAGAACCGGGAAGCAATCCTTGTTTCACTGTTTGAAATATATAACGAACGTGCTAAATTGAGCTTTTTCTCAATGCCTGCCAATGTTTTTTTTTCTTAACAATTCATACAGCGGAAATATTTTTGTAAGTTTGCGTTTTTGTTTGTATAAAATGATGTTTTTTAAAAACTGGTTTATTCGATGTCGCAATCTACGATTGTTAACACAACAAGCCTTATCTAGTGTTGTTTGATGAGCTAGTACTTCTAATGCGTCACACATTTTGAAAGTTGAGGTTTAGTTTTAACTTAATTTATTGCTTCAGGACAATCCACCTTCATCTGTAACAAACAATAGCCATGAATTTGGACAAGAAGGTGCCTTTTTTTGTCTGTAAGCGGTATTTTTGTCTGTGGAGAATTTCTAGCACGCAAATGTTTCAAAGTAATTGTTAGATAAAGCTGGTGTTTTCAAGCTGCCGGTGCGCTGCTCAGTCAGCGCGCAGCCGCAATGCAACTGACGTTTCATCAACTCACTGTCAAGCGATTTCTCAGCTGTCGTGGAGCAACTACTATTACGAGATTAACCCGTGCAGCTGCGGTGCAATAAACCAAACACTTGAAACTGTATTCTCAGAGCATACAAACCTCCCTAAGTTTACTTTAGACCAGCGTTTAAATCTTTTTAAATAAATTTTAGTTTCATACTGAATTACGTAGTTTACCTCATAGCACAAAAGAAAAAAGCGGTGCAAGCGCATCTTTCCAAAGAAGATTTCTGTGCGTTACAAGTACACTGTATCATGTTACGAAATTTAAGTGTAGAATGGTAATTTTTTTATGATTCAAATCACCGCAGACGCAATTTCTTCGATCATAAGTTTCAGGATGCATGGAATTTTAGTGACAATGATCCTTGAGGTTCTCCCATGCAAACTCTTCATTAATTTCTTTTTTTGCTAATTTAAAGTTTTGTATAAAGCGAAACCACTATGCTTTGCTTTTTAAGGTAGGTTTGTGACTCTATCGTCAACGTGTCTTATATCGTGACTTGCTTCAGACAGTTTCATTCAAAAGTGAGTGCAGCTGCACACGCTAATCTTGCTCTAGATCAATATAACATTCTTTTAAGACAATGTTACTCATAAAAAACTGCAATAATCAAGTCAAAAATCGCAGGTTTACAGCCGATCGTAGGTTTCCAGCTAAACGTTAATAACTTTTTACCATCTAAAAAGAGTAAAACAAAATTAAATGAAAAGACAGAACCAACCTCCATTGTCTACCAGCCACCTGTCAGTGTTTCCCCTCGGATCATGCGTTATTATGACAGCGAAAATCTGATTTACAGTGCAAGAGAGGTCGACGGCATTAAATGATTGATGGGCTTTTGTGGCAACATATAATCTGCTGGCAGGATATTTCTCACGCAGGACCTGGAAGCAAACAGGTATAATTTAAATAACTTTGGGCTTTAAAAATGCAAGAAACCGCTCAAGATTTGAACGAATGGCTGAAAAGATGCAATACGCACTGAAAAGAATGAATATTGCAGAATATTTTATAAAGAAAAGGCAGTTTTTAACATTTGCCATGTCGATCATTTTCCAGTAAGATTTGGTGGGTAACACTGAATGCTTGAGATGTAGGCTTTGAATATCGTCACCAAATATGGTAGATACGTTACCAAGCTTGTAGAACAAAATACTTTAATCGTTGGTTGTCAGGATTGAACAATTTTTTATAAAACCTTTAAAATTGTGAAAGAGCAGCTGAAGAGTAAAACAAAGATTAGTTTTGCAGAACTGTTGTGTACTGAGTTGAAACACTTCCTAAAATTTGCTTTTTGGACGCGAATAATGTATCTTAAAAGTTTTTGATTTTTTTCAAACGTCTTGCTATGCTGGTAAAAGCTGGAATTACAGATATATATATATTGCAGAAGAGGAAAATATTGAAGCGGAAAAATTCTAGTTGTTGGGTGTTACGCAAATATATATTCAATGAAATATTCGGGCATGTAAATGAAAAACGTATCGGAAAAAACAACGAAAAATTATCGTAATTTTCAAGCTAATGATAAGGTATACATGTACATGGTTGAAGCCATGAGCCTTAGTGTATTGTCGTGAATAACTAAGTTATTGCAATGACCGATAAGTACACGACATCGAAAAAAGTTTTGTAGTTTGTTTTACAGTTTATTTTTTCAGTAAACTGAAGTTAAAGCATCTTTGCTTCAATAGCTTTGCTAAAGAAACAAAAACACAATAAAGTTTTAATAAAATTTGCTTTTGATCTTGCGGTTGCAACTGTTTTCTTTCCCAAGCATTAACGTAGTTTCTTAAGGTTAGGATGAGCGACGATTCGCTTTTACAGAGCACTTATATTTCAAATTGTCCACAAATTTTAAATTGAAGCATTGGCGGCCAGCCTACAACCAATTTTCCTTTTTAATGCAAATACAATCCATTACTGCAAACTCTCCAGTTGTTTCATGAGTATGGGATGAAAATGGATGTACCTGGACAATGAATATCTGGGCGCAATTGATGGGATACTGTTTTTACATCATGCCTGTAACTATACATACTTGGCTATTATCTTTTGCCAACATAGGTTTTTTTGCTATTTTCGGCTTCTTTGCTATCTTCGGTTTGGTTTGCCTATCTTCCACGACGATAGGCGCCTGTTCGGTTTCTTTCGTTGGGTTGGCTTCCGGAGGCAAGGGGTGTTGTTTGCTCGGAAAATCGACAGCGTCCGTGGAGGCAGGCCCAAACAGAAGACTTGGGACTGCAGTGTTCGGATGTGCGTCACTTCTTGCTTGAGGTTGAGATGTTTCACTTGAAGTTGGTACGTTAAATGCTCTTTCCGTCAAAACTTTATCTGCAGGAATGGGACGCATAAAGGAAACCGCTTTCATCTCGAGTCCAAACAAAGGGATTGATTCCCCCCCCTTCGAACAGGCCACGCTACGTGGCCGAGGTTTTGGGGCGACACTTGGAGGTTGAGGCTTTTGGGCAACTTTCGGTTTTCGAGGATTCTTTTTTTTCTTTGGCAGATGTGGCTTTCTTGATAGGCGATGCTTATCAATGCGTTGAAGATAAGAACCAAGCAGTAGTCCTTGCTTTTCTGTTCGAAGCAAATTCAAAAGTACATGTAAGTGAAACTGACCTAAAGTAAGACAAAACAGCCAGTAAAAACGAACTCAATGCTTTTATAGGTTATCCATTTCATTAAAAAAAATTCAATCCTAAATCCGACCATAAGAAATTCAGAAAGAATTTGCTTCGATATGATCGAAGAATATGAAGCGATGTACACAAAACACAACATGTCGCAAGTTACGCATATTGAACTTTAAACTCTGCTTTGGCAACTGTGCAACATTAAATATTTTGAGCCGGTAAACTAATCTTATGCAACTGTAAACTTCCTCAAATATTTTTCAGGTTTGCAATTCGTTGTTGATTAAGTCTGACATCAGTAACATACACATGAAAATCGTATTTGCAACGTAAGGTACAAAAATATAGTTTACTGAACAAATTTTGTAGCTTGCTGCACGGCTCTACGTGCTATTGAGCAGAGCAACAACTTGATGCAGAACAGAGCATCTGTTACTTTTCTCTCAAGTCATTCGAAATTTTGGGGGAACAGGTCTAAATAGACAAAGAGCTCAATCTATGATTCTCCCTCAGGCGATGATCCTGGCTTTACGAAAAAAAATTGCATTTTTAGTTTTGTAGGGGTGACATACAGATCTGAAAAGCAATTTTTATTCATTTTAGATGCAAAAATAATGGTGCATACGGACTCAGTTACTACCACCAAATTGCATTACCTACATCCCCCGGATGCAACTTTGGAAGAAAATACGCACCTCCGTTGTCCACAAGCCACTTGTCGTTGTTCCCAATTTGATCCGGAATTCGTATGAGGGCAAACATCTGGTCTACAGCGCACGACAACTCGGTAGCATTGAATGTTTGATGAGCACCGGTGGCAATATACAAACTGCTGGAAGGATATTTGGCAAGAAGGACCTGGTGATGTAAATAGAAATACGAAAGTAACTTGGCCATTTAAAAAATAGTCAACACATTCTCAATATAATGTTTTGTTGACTGTTGTTTTATTTGAGCTCAAACATTGCGAAGGAGAAAATGACGTTCTCAGCTGAAACAATTCAAGAAACACAACACTCAAAAGATAAAATAATTTCACAAGAAACACATTGTGACCTTTGAGATTGAAAAGTTAAAATTATCAGAATAATTAAAATTTTGGTGGGTAAGGTATGCGTTACTGGTTTTCGGGAGAAATTTACTGATCCGTAAAACTCTTAAGATAAAACCTAACGATTTGCGAATAAGTACCGTTGCATTAGGACCATGCATCATCTTCAGTGAATATTAAGTTTGCTGAATGATATCACTAAAAACTTCCTGTTTATAGTAACAGTTGTCAGTTGTCATTTCAAAGCAAATTAAATGACATCGGCTGACATCTCTACGTTCAGCTTCAACCATTGCTTTAGCGAGGACTCGAAGCCGGGAACATGCAGAGTTTAGGGAGAAAAGACAAAGACTGGCATCAACCCTTAGAATTCTTGCAGTGCCGGGTGCTTTCGTACAATAAAGTCAGACGTGCAACTTTAAAATTCCGTTCGAAATCTGTATCACTTTGATGGAGTTGTAGTTTATACCGCTAGTCGGATGCAACAACCTGTCCTGGGAGGCATACTCGACACGTTTACCAAAATTGCCTGAGTTGCTAAAAACGAAGCAAAGCTTATAGCATGAGAAGAGGTTTTTAGTTATATCCGAATTCAAAGTTTATTTACTTTTTTCATTTGTTTTTTCGTTGTTCTTATTGACCAAAGTGCATTATGTACAAATAATTAGTTTGTTTGCACGCAGTAAATGAGTTTGAGTTAAGGTTTACATCCCTCTTTCAATCAAATTGTTTGCTGAGGAAGACATTGATGTTGCTATAAATCATTCGTTACTTTTTGAAGCAATTTGCATGTTCTTTTGAATGAAATAACAAAACATTCAAACACAAATTTCTTATCCTTACATGCCGTTGGAAATAGTCAAGTTCGTATACTTTGGAAGAAAGGTTTAAACACACTTAATATTTTGCATGTGGGTCGTGAGGTGTTTCGTAAAAGATAGTGCAAAAAGTTTTTGAACCTGAAAAGATTTCACGAAAGCGGCGATTTTTCCTGTTTATTTGTAAATGGTGATTAGATGACGAACTTCTCCGGACCACAGCCTGTTTCAAACTGATTTGACTTTAGAGATATCATGACGAAACGTAGAGTTTTCAAAAGACATTCTTAAAATATGTATGCATTAGTTCATCAATGCTGCATAGGTGCTCGTATAGTCACTGTCATGCCTGACTGAAAGGTCACCAAAACTTGCACCTTAACTGTTAAGCAAAACTCAAGGCCATATGTTAGCTCCCTGCTATTACTACGTTAGCTTCCCCGCTGAACGTAAAGATGCCGGTAAGTAGGTTTCACTGTTACGTAAGCCAATGCAGTACACATGAAGATACACAAGAAATACTATGTTTACTGTAAAGCTCACATTCATAGATGTGCAAAATTGTAAGACTGCAGATTATGAATTTATTGCTCAAGAGAAAATAGGAAGGCATTGTAGAAAAAAATAAAGAAATTGTTCTAAAAACAGTCTTTTACAGAGGCGTGGGTACCGTAAAAATGTTTGATAAACCAGAGGAATTTAAGAGCATGAAAGGTGGCAAGCAAATTTTACGACTAGCTTTCTCGAACTTTTTGCTGAGAAAAAACAACACGAACAAAAGCGCTTGAAAAGTCAGTAAAACTTGTTTCAGTTTGATTTTGTTAGCCTTATTTAAATAAAGGTAGCTATCAGCAAGAAAAACGGAACTGGTGGTTAAATTTTCGGAAAGCTTACATGTTTGAAAAGATGTTTTCAAAGTGTCCACGACTAAAACTGCTCAAGCGTGTTGATTGAAAAATATTTTCTTTGCAAAGATGTCAAATGCAAATGTGATAAGTTTCCTAATACAATAAATTCCTTAGTCGAGACTTGTTACAACAAAGATTTTGTTCCTTAGCAAAATCCAAAAATATGAACGTGTTTGAAAGTGTTTTGTTTTGCTTCAAACTGGTTATGCTTGATGGCTACTGCAACAATAAATGTGTAGAGGATGTTGGATTTATTCTATTCAGCCTACTACATGCCAGAAAGACATACCTCGGTGTTATCTTTAGAAGAAGAGGGGTGGGGAGGAGGAAGAGGAGTAGGGATAGGATGAGGAAGAACAGGAGAAAGATCAGGTGGAGTAGGTGGTGGTTTAAGTGTTTTTTTTGTTTTTTTCTCTGCGTTTGTAATGTAGAGCTCATAATCCGTGTCTGAAGTATCGGGTTCGCTGTCACCTGATAAGTTTAAATCTTGAAGGGGGGAGGTTAAATCTGGAGTTTGCGAGTTCAAATCGCTAGGTTGGGAGTTTACTTCTTGGGTTTGAGAGGTCACAGCTTGGGTTTGGGGGTTCAAATCATGGGGAAGGGGGTTAAAATCGTGGGATCGGGAATTCGAAGTTTCCGTGAGGTCGTCTGCGCTGGTGGCGAGACCAACCGAAGGAACAATCTTCACTTCTTCCGAGTTGAGGCTGGTCAAGTTTCGCTCCCGAGGTTGAGGAGTCCCTATATCTGGAGATGCTGATGTTAGTTGTCTTGACTGAGATTGTTTTGTACAAAGATGAGACAAATCTAATGGTCGAAGGCAAGAGCTCGGCAGTATTCCCAGTTTTTCTGTAAAAGATGAAATCGTGAAATGCACAAACAAACTTAAAATTCTTTTAAAAAACAAGCTTCATTTAATGCAAAATCATTCTTTTGATAATGCTGTGAAAGGAAAACAAATGGCTCCTGAGAGATGCGCAGCTTTCAAAAGCATTTTGCCAAAGAAAAGCAGAAATTCTAGCTGGAGTGTGAGAAATATTAAAATGTTGGAAACAAAGTTAGGCCACACAAACCAATGCTAATAATTCCACAAATCAACGTCACAATGCAATCGCAGAGATTTTGACCAACCTATTTCTTTTTTCATTAAGCATCCATAGGATAGTCAACTTTTCTGGCGTTTGTAAAATCATTTGCATTTTGCATATTTTGCTAAAATCTAGATATTTGTTCAGACGAAGATGAGAGCATTTCACTTTTTGGTATATTAACGCCTAATCAACCTATTTAACGTGTAATAGATGTGTCTAGATTGTTATGTGAAATTGAAAAAATAGTCGATGTATTTCAAGATAAATCTCGCGAGCTTTAAGCAAATCGATTTGCAAGGATTTTAAGAGATCTCCTTGCGGTTGCCGTATAGCAATAGCTTTGTAACTAGATACAAAAAAGAAGAGCTCGTTTATAATGATAGGTGTGTGACAGGGTGCAGAAATGATTTGCAGGTTATTGATTCTGCCATATTTCGCACGATAACTAAGATCATTACGTGTTATGAATTGAACAGAGTGCTAACAGGAAGTGTAACTATCATTATTAGGTATGAAGCGCCTTGATCATTTCAAGTAACAATATGAGCTTTTGCTAGTTGTTGCATAGGTGGGCTGTTGACAAACACTTGCTTAAAAATGTTTCAAAACCGAAAATTATTGATTTAGAATTGTACGTTACTCACTTCCGCCAAACTTGCTAAGCCACATTACCCTTCAGTACTTATTTCAAAGACAACACCAACCTCCATCGTCAACCAACCACTTATCAGTGTTTCCCATTGAATCATGAGTTTCTACGACAGCAAGGAGCTGATTTGTTGCGCAAGGTAAGTCGGAGGCATTGGATGTTTGGTGAGCTTTGGTAGCAACATATAAACTTCTAGCAGGATAATTGGTAAGTAGAACCTGATATAAAAAGTTTGAAAAGTGAGAACGTTTTGGAAACCACGCTTTTAATGTTAAATTCAACACCTTTTTTTAAAAAAAACGGAGCATCAGGCCAAAGAATTAAACACATTGTAAGGATAATAGGTGAAAACGGTCTCCAAAGGCTCCAACATTCTATTTGCTCAACTGATTCGTAATTAAGCAAAGATTTGTTTGTTAATTGTTTTTATTTTTGTTTTTATTTCCTCAGCGATTTGTTCTGAAAGCACAACTATTCAATTTACAATAAGCATCAACTTAATGTGTATTAATACTCTTTAAAACCATAGGATGCTTTTATTGCTGCGCAGATTTCGATGCTTTTCATTACCGTCTGAAAATGATGAACAATAAAATTATACACGTCTGTTCACAATGATTTTTGGGTGAACCGTTATTTACAGTTCTTCTTACAATTTCCAATTTAAAACTTTTTACGACCGTTGGTGTGATCGACGCAAACGGAAGGCAACACCATTGTCAGGTGAGTTTGTCTACTGATTGAGACATAATCCCGAAGAGCTAAGAAAAAGATTATAAGCTGAGAAAAGGCAGATCATTTTACCAATCTTTTTACGGTCGACAAGCTATTTTGCAAATACCAAGCAAGTACGAAATCACTCATAATTGTTTCTAACAAAGTATCGCGGTATAAGTATCAGTCTTCGCAGGGTAAAAATCTTCACAACAGTTTACAGCAGTGGTTCTCAAACTTTTTCAAAAATTTTGCATAATGGCTCCTTTGCCAATTTCTCGATGTCTCGCGGTCCACTATCAAATTGAAGGCAAACAGGACCAAAAACGAAATTTAAATTTTTGTTATATGTAACAAGTACAGTTCAGTGGGATGGGTGCGCCTGTTTGGTTTCCACCAGTTCTTCCATCGTGGCTCTGTTTTGGAAAGGGCAACTCTCATATCATGTGTCACGTCCAATTTATTTCTGAATTTTGTTCTGACTGCGAGTAGTTTTAGAAAAGGTTGTCTCACACTCGTAGGTTGCTGGAAACGGAATGAGCACTTTTACAAATATCCACGATCAATATAGCACAGCTGACCATCACATATCAATCAGACGCATCATATTCGTCGCCTCTGCAGGTGCTTACCTTGTGGTGTTGGCGCAACATCAAATTTTTACTCGATTACAATTCAGCAAAAAGCAGCAGGCGATGCCTTGCTATTTGTGATGTCAGAAAGCAGCATTGCGCGGTGCTGGTACAAAAGACGCAATCAAAGCTGCACTTGAAATGCACGTTTATAACACATCAGTAGTTACGCGGTCCCCTATTAAAATTGCTTTGCGGACCCCAAAAGGACCGCGGACCCAATTTGACAACCACTGGTTCACAGTCTTAAAATAATTAACATTGCGTTTACCATACCCTTTGACCGTCATGTTTGCAGAGAGCTTGTAAGTTCCACTTACTTCACTGTAATCTTTTGTTAGAATAGGTTGGTCCTCATGGGCTTTCATGTAGCATTTGAAGAAGTTCGCCAGTGGATTGGCATTTGCAGAAAACGACTTGACTGCAAACTGCAACACAGGTTCACTGATGAATGGTACGACTTAATAAAACATGAAGGTAGTTAATCCGTGGCAAAAGTTCCAATGTTCAAACTTGTTGGTCCTGTAAAGGATGCATACACGCTTCAAACGATGTAAACGAAGTTGATGTGAGGTAATTACACTCTGTTAGCAATCACGTATAAGACGAAATGTTTCAAGTTTTTCAGACAGTGGGGTGCGATGTTTAAGTTTTTTTTTCTGTCAAAAACAATTTCTTAATGCGCCCAATTTCCAACCGATGCCATAACCTTTGTCTTGTCGTTCATAACCTTTGTTAATAAAAGTTTAGGAATACAGTGTTGCATGCAGCACAGCATTAAAATTTTATCCAAATGAACAACATTCAACATTCAAGTAATATCCAGCGCATACAACGCTTACTTTGAAAATAACGTAAGGGTCCTATTGTCTGTTTCTTAAAACCTCGAATAACCCTGTTTCCTTCTAAGACCAGCGCCGGTTTTGGTTGTCCCCCACAAGTCTGGACTTTGGGGCTCACAATATACAATATATTGCATTTAACACATCATATTTATATTAACAAAAACGTCGAATTATTTTAACAAATGTTTATAAAAGCATGTTTCTACAGCATCAGCACAACATATAAAGCAGATAGATTTTGGTATTTGTTATATTTCAAGCTAGGAAAATGACTTTTGCTAAGTTTTCAAAGATGAAAATGTTTATGTCAACTCAGTCACATCTAATGTATTTGAAGTTTCACTTTCAATAAATATCATTGCCAGATTTGTTAGTCTCTCATCAGTCATAGTTGATCTCTGAAACGTTTCGACAAACTTCAAGTTGCTGAAGCTCCGCTCAACAGTATTGCGTACAGCAGTGATCGACAAACTTTTGTTATGATGGCCGCAAGGCCCCCTTTCAGTCATAATGCCCGTGCTTATTTTTGAAGGCCCAATTTCAAACGTTTGTTATTTTCAGGTATCTGTAACATAACATGCTATGCTAATGTCATAAACCAACAATGCCTTGTTAACGTCAAACAATCAATGTTCTACAGTTGTGGCACTTGCAGTAGCCTATGTTTTATACCACGCTACCAGCGCAGCACTTTAGCTTTTACATACCACACGACATACAACAACAAGCAGTAGCGTAGCCAGCCCAAAAATTTGGGAGGGGTCACAAAATTTGGGGCGGGGGCCAAAATGCTTGATTTTAGGCAAATAACACTATTTTGTTTGGGCTACCGCTTCTGAAAGCACAAAATGACTATATCTTCGGATAATTTTAGGGGGCATGGCCCCCTAGGCACCCTTGGTTACGCCTATGGTAATAAGTGCTGCGCGGCCTAATAAAAAGTGCTGAACGGTCCACAATTGGGCCGAGGCCCACAGCATGCTGACCACAAGCTTACAGTATTATTGGTTAAATAACTGGATTTCTCATTGGTAAAAAGTTTTGAGTTTTCATTGGACAACTCTGCTGCAAGATACACGGGATATTACAGGCACGGGCTACGAATACGAGTTTACATGATTGTATACCTTGGAAACCGGATGTTCTAATCTTGTAAAATGAGAGGATGCAACTCAGGTCTACAACAGTGGCATACCTGACGGGGGTGTAACGGTGCGAATCTCCCCCACTGCCAATCTAAATGTCAAAACCGGGTCCCCATTTAACTTATATTTCGGTATTCAGTATTCTTTTGGTTTTCAATAGGTTGTTCTTTTTTGGGTTTCCGGATGTTTTTTGACTGTTTTCCGATGATTTCGTGTTTTAGTGTAAACATCCACATCCAGATACACTTTCATTTCTCATTTTTTTCTGAGTGTTAGCAAGTTGGCCTCGTACTGTGGCCAGTGGGCCTCCTTCAGCTACGTTTCAAAACTTGGCTGAAACCTCTAGTTACGCCACTAGTCTACAACTAAATTTACTGAATAATTTTTTACTACCGTAGACTAGCCCATACTAAAAATGCTTACAATCAACTTGGATTCAGCAACGTTACCCACACAACTGGCAACTTACGAAGGCAAATGCTGACAAATACGCTATCCACAATGCATTTCGCAACGGTTGGCTTAGATAACAGGAACCTATAGGTGGTGGGAAGATCATTTTCTTTGACGTATTAGATAAATATGAATGTTGAAACAGGCGGCCCCTGTTTTATCAAGGCCGTCCCCGGCCGCGGATACGGGCGGCTTTCTTCCGGCTCTGCTTGAGACGCTCACTGTTTGCTATTGACTTCAGTTTTCTCTAACCTTAAATGAATGCAGAGGTATTTTTTTAAATGACATAAATTTTTTGACTTACAAATTTATAAAATGCTGTTAAAAATCTTATTTGTTTCAATTAATTGAGTGTGCTGCGTTTAGCGTCAAGGTAAGCACACAGCAGAACAGGTGGAGTGCAATCACTGCTTGTACACAACCCAGCAGTCACGACACGCATTAATCTATATAAATACCTCGTGATAAGCATTGACGAACTTGGAAATGATTTCCAGTCCTGGCAAATCCACAGCCTCAACTCCATCCATTGTAGATCGAAACATGTTTGTTTTTCTAACGACAGAACTTAATTCCTGTAGAGAGAGGAATTTCAGTTGCTTGTAACGGAAGAAATTACAACGTCAAAATTCAACAAAATTGTGGTTGCCGCCGGGGGAGCCGGAGCAGAAATAGCGCAGGGGGGGCAGTAAACAAATTGCGGACAATGGAAACTTATTAAAAAAGTTGTAACCAATATACTTGTTTCATTCCAAAATAATATTTATTTGACAAAACTCGAAATTTTTACTTTAGAAGACATGTATGGAAATTCCATAGATCTAGCAAACAAAACGGACATGCTTGTTGTTAAGAAACAAGTAATAAAACTGATGCTAATAAATATGGCATGAATTGTTTACAACAACAAACAGTCACTGAAACTAAGCACTACAAAACTTTTCACACAAGATGGCTGTGGTGTGTGAATCATTTGCTGTAGTTATAATGCTTAATGCATTGCTAGGTTTTTATGCTTTGTTACGTTTTAACGTACCGTGCGTAGAAAGTTGTTTACTTGAGTTTAAAATTGAAAAGCGCACACATAAAGGGGATGATTGTCGCATTTACATGTTCCGCAACAATTTTGACCCCAAAAATACTGTAATAATGCGAAACTATATGAAACCATTCTGAAATTTCAGCATGCGCGAAAAGCTGCCGTGATTTAGTGTCAATTCCATCTGAATGGACCATGGAATTCTATGATACTGTTTATTTCAAAGGCAACTGCGGCCCCATTGCCCCTCGTTTGGAAGAACAAGGAGGGAAATTTCCTCTCATGTCCCCACTCTCCTACGTTCATGGTAGCTAATCAGAAGAAACGTATCCAGAAGCATTCTTGATGCTGATTTTAATATAAAAATTGTGCAGCTCATTTACTGGCTTACATTATTGTCTGATTTTGAAATACAATTGGCCCAAAGCATGGCTTGGGAAATAAAGAGTTTTTTTGTTAAATTCGTTGATATTGAAATATTTTGTTTGTTGACTAGAAGCCCAAGTGCATGTGCAGCGTCATTGAAAGTATTTTTCTTATTCATGTATATATTGCACTGCAGAACCAGCAGACACAAGACAACCTTTCTGAATGACTTTTGTCAATGAAGAAAACTAAGTTGAAATGTGGTGCCCTTGAGTGTAAAAACAGTGTTCATATTTTGGATGAAGAAATGATTTTCTGGCATGCTGTATTTTGAAAACGCTCTTTGGAGAGTAAGCCTCAAGGTAAGCAAATGATAGGAGTGTTAAAAAGCTCAAAACAAGCAAAGGGAAAGCCACTTTATTAAACTGCCATTAAATCTCCTAACGTTTTCGATCATCAATAACGATACCACAAAGTTGCTGATTTTTAACAATTGGATTGCAGTATGAAGCACACAGACGGCAGAGCAGTTTCCAGTAGTTTTTAAAGATTACAATGTTCAAAGCTCTGCCTGCACGGATCACCAAGTGCACTAGCCAAGTCCAAGAGAACCTTTGGACATTGCATTCAACCAGTCCCGTTGCCACGGGGGCCCTTAGTGGGCTTAGTCCCCCAAACAAAGCTTCAAGAATCACAAATTGAAATATGAAACACATAAATCAGTGAAGTTTTTGTCAAATTTTATAATGTCAAGCCCACCTGCACAAAGGTAAAAGCCCCCTTATTGAAGAGTTTCTGGCGACGGTTCTGCAATCAACGACAGGAATATTTTACTTACCGTATTTATCAGAACCAGGAGGCGCTGTAGGGTAACTTCCCTGTTGCGAAAAGGTTATAGAGGTTTATACATCTTTGTATTTCGTGGCAAACAATTCAGAGAGAAAGCGGATTTCTGTTCCACTTACTACATATATTCAACTGTGGGCTTGTGCAGATCTACCATCCTCTATCAGAAAGATTTTGTTTCGCCGCTTACAGTTATATGACACTTGTAGCAAAAAGTGTTTGCTTGCATTGTTTAGGAGCAGAAAAAAGCATTCAAACTTTTTTCCTATAAAAATCTTAGATCAGTTCTAGTTGGGGGTGTCTGGGAAGAAATGGTTGGTATTTTCAGTAATGAATTTAATTATTGGTTATAACGATATATGTTTGAGTTTTAAACGACTTTCAAAGGGAGCACATAAGTATGTTCCACTAATGATAAAGACAACTTTTGCTGAATTAACATTTTGCTTTACTTAAAATTACTAAACAAAGAAAATCATCAGTTCAGGTTGCAAATTGTACCAAACCGACATACAAATTTTGATAACATCGCACAATTGCTTGTGACAAAAATCAATTTTCTTCAAGTAGATTTAATTGCAGAGTAAGATTTTTAAGATTTAGGTTTTGATGCTCCAAAGTATGCAAATCGTTGTTTTCTTGAAGGAAATCGTTTTATAAGTCTCTGGTTTTAGAGGTAAGTTAGGTTTTTTGGTGTGCTCTTTTGTGCTGCTTTTTAATTTTTGTAGTTTTCCACTTTGTTCTATAGCCATTCGTACTCTTAACAAACGAGGTTTTCCAAACTTAAATATCTTTGCTTCTTCTGGGCGATCTTAACATTATTCTTTGAGAAGTGCCTCGTGTATCCGCCGTGATCACAAACATTATAAAAACCGCTTTCCTACAAATACAAGCTTAAAATTGCTTAGCGTGAAGTGATGAAAGAAGTTTCACTTTAAGGTATCTCAACTTTTTAAAGAATGAACAGAAGGTTTCTTAAAATGGAAAAACGAGCTTTTCACAAGTATCAAGCCCCTCAGAAGCGCAACACAATCGTCGACTTGTTTGGATGATAGTCTGCCAGTAGAGTACAAAATCATCAAAATTACAATAATTCTTTCTCATTATTTTGTTTGAAGGTTGTTTCTTTGGTCTTGTGTGACGTGTATGAATCTGGAGACTTTTTGCAATGGTATCGACAGTAACGGGAATGCGTTTAAGTTTATTCCTGTCATACGTCTCATTGGGGAAGAAAGCATACAAGGATGACACATTGGAAAAAGAACTTGCAAGTAAAAAAGTTATTTTTGTGCCTTAAACTTTAAGTAACTTTTGCTAAAGGTGATATGCGTGAAACATAGATGGTGCGTCCCTCTCTCTTTACGAAAACATTCTCGCTCTTATGTTCAAGCCCACCATAAGTGTCGCTGTCTGGAAGTTCCTCACAAGCTCGATGAAGATCACAACGCACGTCACCAGCACTTCATCGGATAAAACGAGCAACTTGGGAAGTTCGTCGAGCAACTGCTGGTTAAGAGCTTCGTATATGAGGCGTGTCGCCTGAAGGTAAAAATAAAAAAAAAATTCCCATCCTATTGCATAGCAATTTATGCTTGTTTCGTCCCATCCCTTGGGACGTTTCCCATGGGATTCCCATAGGAATGACATTCCCATGGACAAGCCTAGGGTTGTCCACGAGACATATTTATCTATCCCATTCCCATCCCTTAGCAATTTATGCCTGTCCCATCCCATGGGACGTTTCCCATGGGATTCCCATAGGAATACCATTCCCATGGACAAGCCTGTAGATGTGGCCTGGCAGAGGTTTGTGCGACATTCTTCTCGCTAAGCGTCAGATTTTACACGTTTTCTGCCTCAAAACCCCATGTTCTGAAACAAAAAACAGAGCAAAACGTTTTGCTAAAAGTTTTTCTGCCTTAGCAAATACGTCAGAGCTACACTTAAAAGAATGTTTTTCAAAAGCTTTCTGCGCGAGTTTTCCCGGCGTGGGCAAACTTTCATTTGCCAAGAAATGTTTGTATGATTCAAAAAAGGCAATTTGCCGGTCTTACCTGAATGTCTTCTTTGAAGATCGGTCGTTTTAGGTAATTTTCAAGGTCAATCAGCTTGTTAAACCTTTTGTCAATGATTGCCTGGGTTCCTTTGAAACGGACACGCAGGGTGTTAAGAGGGACTACAACGCGCAGCTGAAGCTGGTTACACTATAAAAAGAATGGAGTACTTGCGTTATGTAAAATCAGTTTTTTAAACACGTTTTTTTCGTGCATTCATCAGGGATGGTCTGAAAACAGCACCAGCCAGACAGCAATGATGCAGCCTGGATGTACGAAGTATACAAAGTATCTAAGTACTTTCAAAAGTTGGGGGGAGATTTGGAGTTTAAAATGTTTGATTTTAGGCGAATAGCACTATTTTGTTTAGGATACCGCTTCTCAAAGCACAAAATGACTACATGTTCTAAAAATTGTAGGGGGCATGGCGCCCTAGGCACCCACTGGCTACGCCTATGTCTGGTTATACAGGCAAATGCCCTTGCAAGCAGCTGGCTTATATTCTTATATTAAATAATTTGGATCACGTATTAATCTTTAAAGTTAAACTATTCCCCAACAAAAACACATAAAGACTAGTAAACATCAAGGAAAAAGTGTTTCGACATGGTACGCTATTATTTTTGAAGCATTCAGTCCACGTTGAAGTAAACCATTGAAGTTTTTTTTGTAAACCTGGACGATATGCTTTTTATGCAAGAAGCTGATGAAGCACTCTGGGCAGCTTCCTAAACCAAGTTGCTGACATCCTTACTTTTGTATTTTTTCAGCCATTTCCGATTACGTTCAGACTAGATGAATGTTGCATTTTTTCTATTTCTTGAATTTAAAGTTTTCACGTTGATGTCTAGTGCTGCGGCCAGTGGCCCAACTATATGGACAAGTACGTACGGACTGGAACCAGTGCTTTGCAATAGACTGCTCATTGAGGCATCCGGCTGGGCACAAACCGTTCACATGTTCACACAGCGTTTTACGTAACACGTGACTCAATATTCACGCCGTTCGCTGAATGCGTTTTTCTTCTCACCTTTCTGTGTATGTATTTACGATCTCGCAGAACCTTACTTGCTGTTTTTCGTCAGTAGTGCCGTGAGCGAGTTGTCGTCTGCCTGATTCATTAACTGTTTTCTGCGATATGATTGCTGCTGTATCGTCGTGAAAGACAAGTCGCTGTTTGTGTTAATGGTCGATAGATGTTGCCGTTTTGCGTCATAAAAAAACAGTGCAGAACTCGAGGCAATAAAGTGTACAATGTCACCTCTCAACTCCCCTGCCTGTTTCGTGTCTCTAACAGCCGCGAGCCTGAGTAACGCCTTCATCATCGCATAGGACAGCGTGAATCAGATTCA
>JGI24158J21664_10002318_pt1 | contig 22919 bp, 14 predicted proteins | sample Ectturendosymbi3_FD_21664 | JGI IMG/M metagenome (IMG submission 21664)
CTTTCACAATATCTTACCTTCTAGTCAGAATGATCAAACCGGGTCTGCAGTAGTGTAGCGGTCTGAAAAGAACTGAGCTGTAATGAGTAGGTATATACTATATAATAAGATATCCATAGCTTTCGTACCTCTGTAGTCATGCTGTTAGCGTATGATTAAGGTATGATGTCATTACATATTTAAGCGTGAAATGCACGGCACGCTATTGCAAAGTAGGAATGTTCACTAAAAAACATTACGTTTACAAGTAGTAGCATGTAAGTTATAAATAATTGGTAGCGAACTAGCATTGCTCTGCATAGCAGTACATTATCAGAAGGGTAAAAAATCAATGTAAACAAATGTGGACTTTTTTTGAAGGTTTCATCTGTGAAAAAAAATCTGTTTTCAGCACGGTAACCAGTTCCCACGCTGAATTGTGTTTTGCTTTGCGATTCATCACTGCTTATTATGAGTGCAAAAGATAAGAAATCAGACGTTTTCAGCTATTTCTAAAAAGTCAAATGTGAATTTGTTGCTAGGAGTCATACTTTTTATTCGAACAAAGGGCTTTAAAACACTTCTTCGCATTTGTGTTAATGCAAATGTGTACGTGTTTGAAAGAACACATGACAGTGTGTTTTGCGCTCTTTGTACGGTTTACCCTGGCAGCGCTGTTATAACTGGAATCGTAAAGACTGCAACAGACAAACCATGCAACGAGTGCAAATGCTCGGACACAAATGCAGTTTTCCAAAGAGCCATTTTCTTGATTCTGGCCATAAGAAATGACAATAGGTCCTCAAGCATTGACGTTAAAACCAGCGACTGCCCTTCCAGAATTTGTTTATATTACCGTTATCTTGAGATTGCTTTATGCCAATGACTGTTCTCTTAATCGTCTGAACTTGTGATTGTTGTTTTATCGCTGACTTCCTCATGGTAAGACCGCTGATTGTAAAAAAGCTACCAGATTAAATTACTCCAAAGGGTTTGGCATCTTTTCTTAGTTTTGTGTACTTGATTTCATTCATTTTCAACTGAACTGGAGGAACACCGAGACCATTAAAACATTAATGTGTGAAAACGAACAGCAGCCAGAGCCACACTCATGAAAACCAAAAGCTCCGGGGCTGGAGCCATGTTCATGAAAAGAAGAGCTCCGAAGCCGGAGCTGTGTCATTTTTACGACGGCTTCGCAGCCCTGAAAAAATCTATACTGTACCCAGGCACGCACACGATCCAGAGTAAAATATGATAGATAAATATTGCTTCAGCAACAACCTCAAACGATTATCATAGTAGACTAACATCTGCAAGAAACTGACAAGTCAAAGTACAAGTAGGCTACTGAAGTTAACTCAAGGATCGATTAATGATCGAGCATTTTCGTCCCCGTTTGAGTTGTTTCGCCCTCTATGACCCCCTATTGTTTTTTCGCCCCCTTGCCCATCAAAATCGACCCCAAGGGTACGATTCCGACCACTTTGAGAACCACTGGGTTAGACAGTGACTCTGCAAGAAACGACATTAATCAAAACAATAAGAAGCTTAACACCACTCCTTTAACGTTGCTGCTTGAAAGTTTTGCTGAAAAAACAAACAATTCAGTCGCGAGGTTTCACCTAACATCGCCAGATTCTTGCGCTTTGCCTCCTTACAAACTTTGCGCATTTTAGCTCCTGAAGGCATTGCAAATTTCGGCATTGCGCTAGCTAAACACTGTAATCTCGTTTTCTGCTCTTCGTTCTACAAATCGACTGATGAAAACCTTTTGTGACGGAACACGCATACAGTGTTGCGACTCTGTTGTTACATAAAAGTACTAGATTTCATAATAAAAAAACACTAGATTCACAAAAAAACACTAGATTGGAAAGGCAAACTTACACACAGTGCAAATACCCAGAAATTCCAACCATAGACATTGTGCAACTCATTGTAAACCAGAGACAAAGAAAACGGGAGATGGCAGCAACGCTTGTGTTTATTTGTACAGGACACTGAAACTTTTAACATATGACCAAGTGACTTTGCAGCAGTTTAACTCAAAACATATTTTATTGTCTTCTGTAATTTAGGTAAAAAGGTCTCAATTACAGTTAAAATTACACAAAATTGTGCAATTAATTACGTTGAGCTCACTCATAAAAAAAACACTAGATAGCCACAAAAAACACTGGAACACGAGATGAAATGAAAAAACGCTAGTGGAAAAACACTAGGAGTGGCACCACTGCACGCATAGCATATGGTGCAAATGGCTTGACATTACCACTTTCATGTGTTTATGATGTTACACAACGATGGTAGCCATCGGAAGAAAAGTGTGTTTCCACCATACGTTGTCTTTATGATGGAACAAAGACCACAATTCGGCTGGGCAACCTCTGGAGTAGTTGATACAAGAAGTTATGGAAGCGTTTTGATGGTATATAGTATATACCAATGGTTCTTTAACCGAGACGGCGCGCCACTCCAGGGGGTGTGAATAAATTTCCAGAGGGCGCGAGCCCTTACGCGCACTGCAACATGGAAAGTTTGATCAATAAATTTACCAATAGATACATTTGTTTGTGCAGCTTATTTAACGTCAGGGGTGCCTGAAGCAAATGACAATCACTTTAAAACCACTTCCACGAACTAAACAGCAACCACAGCAGCACTAGCTTTAGCACGCCAATATTATCGTGTTCGCGACTTTGTGCAGTAGGCGTTATGCACGAGTAGATAATCATACTCATTCCAAAAGACCGATTATTAGAAAAATGTTACAAGTAAAATTCAAATATATTTGCATTGAACAAAAACAAAAATATTTACATTCAGTAGTGATTACAAAAACTGGCAACAAGTCAGAATTGTAGAGATATCAATAGATGTGGGCCTATTCACTGCAACATCGGAATATAAATTTGTATTCTTGTATCGCTTCCGAATCACAATTTTTCAAAGGAGTATTTTATTTAAAACAAACAATTATCGTCATGGGGTGCCCCTTTGGAGTGAGGGGCCTGGATCAATTACCCTCACTGCCCCCCTTGATCCGGCTCTGAGTGCAGGTGCATTTACAAACCAGCGTGAGTCACCCCTGGACACGGAAAGGCGCAACCTTGCAAAATTTCAAATTAATAGTCACCTTGGAAACTTCAGGTCTCCCGCAAAAATGTGAAAGGCAGATCATAAAAAGTGATAAACCAAAACGGCTTCACTTTAACATGGCGTAAAATGAATGTGATCTCAAATTAATGTAGTCTCAAATGAATGTGGTCTGAAATGAAGTTGTCTCAAATCAATGCGGTCTCAAATGAACAGGTCTCAAATGAATGTGGTCTCAAATGGACGTGGTCTCAAATGAATGGTCATTACACTAGGGGTTCACCAATACACATATCAATCAGGGTACTGTATTTTATTCTCATTATGAGCACTGTACCTAGTATTGTAAAAAGAAAAGTTGCTGTATTTTTGACCTATTATTTTTGGTCTGTTATTTTGCTTCTCAGAGTAGAGGAATAACGATTGGTGATTACTTTTGTGTGTTGTGTAAATGAAAACTTTTTGGTTAGATGTCTGATACCCACAACAAGCTACACTACGGGAATAAGCAAAACCATTTAAAAATATTGGAATTAATCATGGTCTTCAATCATTTTCTAGCTGTACAGGCTCGCCGCAAGAATTTAGCAGCAGGGGGGCAAAAACCAGAAGGAGGGGCCAAAAACCAGAAGGGGGGGGGCCACATTTTTGAAATACTGTATTGGATGTATGCAGCAACCACGGGGCCACACGTGAAATGGGGGGCACAAATTTCAAATGGGGGGGCAGGCACCACTGCCTCCCCCTCTGGAGACGACCCTGTAGCTGTAACATAAACCGTAACCTGACACACTTACCTAAACACCAAACCCCAAGCCCTAATCGTCAGTGTTCTCATCGTATTTGGTATGCTCAATGTTGCTCTATGCATGCGCATACGCCGTGAAGTCAGAAATCTCGCTTGACACTGGTGATTCAGCCTCTAACGATATTGTAAAACGTTCTGTTTTTATTAACCAGCGTCGTGCAGAATGCGTGTGTTCGTGTTCTATGGACTTCGTGTCTGCGGGCAAAAATACATTATATATGACCATTTGCGAAAAATTTGTACCACGGTTGAAGAAGCACAATGACGTCATCGAATGAGATTTCATGAAAATTGCTCCCCCCCAAATGAAGACCTGGCTGCGCCCCAGGAACCAGTCCCGATCCATAAATTGGTTTCAGTTCTGATTCAGTCCTGTCCGTGCTCATTATTGCTACGAATTAAGTCGCGTCACGGTCAATAGAGTGATTAATAGTTGTTCCGTGACGAAGGTTAAAACAATGCGAAGTTGTATTCAACAGTTTTCAAAAAGTGGGCGATTCTGGTGTGAGTAGCCACGTAAAATGCTAATTGATCTCTATTATAAGATCGTCGGAGGAAAAAGTATGTTTCAAGGTTTCTTGAAACAAATTTAATTACAGTCAGTGGAGTGGCGATCATATAGCCTAATTAAGGGTGCCTTGCATGGACCTCCAAGATTTTTGGTTTGCCCCCTGTTTGCCTCCCCCCAGATTTGTTCCGAATTTCTTGTTTGAGTTCTTTCGGTTGACATATGCAGTAGATGAATTTCGCCCATCAATATTTTAAACGATATAATTTAGAAACCCTCTACACTCTAGCCTGCATTCAATATTTCCCAAATGCATGGAATGGATGATTAGCTGTGTTGTTGTATTACTAATACTGTTTAGTATTTAATGGCCGGGTAACCAGAATTGTTTATGACGACACACCTCAGTGGTTGCTCGAATCCTGTGTTAAATTTAGTCACACTCTAGTTGTATTGAAAATTCATTTTGAAACTAAGAAACTTTCGCAGAATTGGGAAAATTAACCTTTTGTGTATTTCAGTGTCAGATGGAACTGGATTATTTATATTACTGTCAGGAAATTCTTTCTCGTCCATGTAGGAGCAAAAAAATTATGAAGGCATTGAGAAATGGTTTCAGTTAATTTATCTGATATTATCCTGGTTGCAATATATTGCGTTCTGCTGCCTTGTGGAGGCTATACAACTTTTTACGTAATAAGTGGTTTGTGACTACAGTTTTAACTCCACCCACATGTTCTGCAAGTGCAATCTCATAGAATTTTGTATGGATTTTTTGTAACAATTCAGAAAAAATCTTTTCACATATTTTAGCTTCTTGCCCTAAAAATCAAACATTCACATTGTCATTTCTATCAGAAAAACATTTGAAAGAATTCGCAAATCATATTCATTTAGTGAAAATCATTTAAAACATGCAAGAACTTTGGCAAAGAATTAGCTTAGGAAGGAGTTGAAGGTGCCTATTTTGCTCTAACATTTTTTTTTCATTTATAGCTACTTAGAGACCTGCGTTTAATTGTTACTACTAGCTGTAACTCTTCTTGTCACCAGCACTTGACTTTATGGCGAGAGAAGTTCTTAAACAGAGTCAAATTAGTGAAAACATTTCCCAGAAATTTCCTAACCAGTGAAAGATTAAGTAATGGAAAGGTTCAAGGTGAAAAACAGATTTAGCAAATTTNTTTGATAAATGATTTTTTGACAGTTGACATGGATGATATGAAATTCTAATGTAGACTGTGCAGGATCTATGTGAGAATTGTATTGCTCATTGTCTATTTGTCAGAATCTTTTTAGGTTTAGACTTGATGTATGTTTTGCTTATGACAAGACAGTTGTAAATCAACACAGAATTGAAAAGTCAGCTTTTGAGAATAAGTTTTATGCTTGCTATTAAATCTTGCTATCAGGTACACATCCTAAAAACCAATGCACACCAATCTGTGGTGCTGCTATGCAAATGGTGCCAAAACCTCGTTGCTGTTAGCTGCATATTGAATAGTCCTGACTCTATTTGTGCTGCAGACGGGCATTACACTCGTAATAGTAGTTGCATAACATTGTTATGTTGCACCATAATCACAAAATGACCATAAGCTACCATAAAAACGGATTATTCAACAGTCACCAATCCATTGGTTGGCAGATTTTTTGTTTTTATGTGTTTTATAGTAAGAATATTTTGATGAAACTAGTTGACTATCAATGGCCTACTCTGTGTCAAGATGGAATTCATGGTTGGAACCATTTCACTTTCATGTCAAGGTTCTTTAAGGTGGTTTAGGGGCCCGATTCAGGTCCTTAGAATTTCAAATCAGGTGCCTAGAATACAAGAAAATTATCATCGGATCCCTAAAATCAGAGAAAATTGTGTCCGTAGAATCAGAGAAACGGGTCCCTACAGATTCATACTAGGTACCTAACGTTTTCCTTTAAAAAAACTCTGCATGTATTCATTTTTGTGGAGCTGCCCTTGTTCATGTGCGGTTGGCACAATTGTATGCGGGAAATAGTTCTCCATTTTGCATGTACAGTGCTGTGGCAGTTGCATGGTTAACACAGAATATTCGACATAGCAGTACATGTGTGTGATTGCAACTACAGTGGTGTTTAGGTTTCTCTCAGTGAATAATAATGCTAGTTCATATTTAATGATATTTATAAGCCTAGGTTGGGTTTAATAGGGTTAATCATACAACTTAATCTTCAAAACAATTAAAAGTCACCATGTAAGATAGACATTTATGTTGGTCCCCCTCTCGTTTTCATGGCCTCGCAGTGCCTCACCACTTTAATTCTAAAATTGCCACTGATTACAGTAGCTATAGGCATAAGTAGCCAAGGCCCAAGTAATATAAGTATGGTACAGTGACTTATAGTAACTGCTGTATATATTGCGGTGTCCACAAGGCTTGTGCTGAGTGGTTGGGGCCCCAAGCCTGGGACCCCAAAATATACAGCATGATGCGGTCAATTTTTAGCTGAACTCCAAATCAGAAAACAACAACAATAAACATGCTGATGGACTTACTACAATTTACCGACAATGAACATATGCATGAAACCTGTCGGAGGTGAGTAATTTCAAAGTTACATGCATTGAAAATGTTACCTGATATAAGGTATGCCTACTTCCACCAACTATACCCAGCCACAACATAACAACGACAAAGGCTATGAGAAGTGCTGAGTCATTGCATTGGTCAAGTTAAATCCACAGGTGGCCACAGATCCAGTTACAACAGTACTCTGCCTTTTTTTAACCTGGAGACAAAACTTTGTGAAAAACCAGACAGAGATCCGGAGTCACTTGATATTTTTGACAGTAGCAAGAGTCTGCGTGGTCTTTGTACATGTCATTTCATACATGTCGCAAAATCATTGCTGAATTTTGGTTGCGTTGATGACAGGGCTTAACAAGGTCAATTGACGCACAGAGCAAGAAGCAATTTTAGCACCCCCATGTTTGAACCTGTCATCTTCGGGAAGCAAATATATTATATTTAAGAAATTATTTGTGACATTGTAATTGTTAAGACTTTTTGGTGCCCCCATAATGATTTGGTGTCCGGGGAAATCTTGCTCCCTTGTGGCATCCCTGATCGATTGTAGCTAGAATCTGAACAAAAGTCAGATTCTCAACTTGAAATATTTTTAAACCCGAATCCAGATTCAAACTTTTGCACCTTGAACGTAGTCGGAAATTGTGATTCGGCTAATCTAACTCGAAAACCTAATCCTAAACACTGTGATCCTAAAACCCTAATCATAACCTTAAATCTAAAACCCTAAACTAAACCTAAAACTCCACAGATGCAATGTCTGTCTTTAATGCAGTTGCAAAAAGTGTCTGTAACCCTGTGATTTCGCCGGCTTCAATGCCTTGCACTATGTTCTGTTTTGTCTGTATTCATCAACCTGCGTTCTGTAGAGTGTGTGTGTTCATACTATGGACTTCGTGTCTGCTCATCAACAAATAAATTAGATTACGAATGTTGCTGCATGGAAGGTGAAATGGTTAAGGTAGAGTTCCTTATGCAAGGTGAAATTTCATTGTGCATAACTTTGTTAATGCTCGCTTCCAACAAGGTTTCATGCATATATTTCTTGTCAGTGCATGGTAACGAGTAGCCTAGCGTAAGTAATGCCATTTTCTGATTTGGTGTTCAGGTAACAGTTGACCCATATTGTATTTTACACATTTTGTTTATGTGAACAAAATCGTAGATTCATGGATACTGGAGCAGCAGTAGAGCAGGAGGGCATTGAAAAAGTGGAGGACAATGGAAGCCATAAAAATAAAAAACTTCATTGCCAATTATGCTTTTGTCTGTTCAGCTACAATGTTGACCTCAAAAATAATAATAAAAATTATAGAAACCCATTCTGAATTTAGTGGGTGCGCGAATAGCAGCAATAAATTGGTTTCAAGTCGATCTTTTTAACCATGATTTACTGTTATTAAAAAACGTAGCTGTCATTATTGTTCCCCTTATGAAAGAACAAGGCAATACTCCCATAATTTCTCTCTTCTTTGGCATCCCCGGATTTATTTTTTTAAATGTTTATAAAAAATTTTTGTACAGCTCTCAACTTAAATAAAGACTTCACCATTTGCCAGACTTTTTCCAAGTTTTTAAAGATGCAAATGGTTTTGTCAACTCATTAATATATATCTACAGTAATATTTTTATAGTTTTACATTCAATAGATGTCATAGCCAGATTTGTTAGTCTTTCAACAGTCGTTGTTGATCTGTGAAACATTTTGATTAACCTAAACTTGCTGAAACTATGTTGAAGAGTATTGAATACAGCAGTGATTGGCAAACTTTCATTGTGATGACCCATTCCCCTTTTAGTTGTGATTAAAGGTGCTATTTTTGAAGGCCTAATTTCAAACTTATATTATGATCATGCATCAGTAGCATAACAATGCTATATTAATATCATAAACTCTGTAGTCCAGAGGTCTGAAACATGTGGCCCGTGTGAACGTTTTGTGAGAGCACATGATGCTTTTGGGAATTTTCAATAATTAACATCATGTTATTTAGCTATAACCAGTGTTTAAAAGTGCTTGGCTATCAAGTGAACAAGTTCCTTGCAAATGAATCTTGGCAAGCCTAGAAATGATTCACCTACAACTTATGATAGGTTTTGCAGGAAAAAACATGTAAAAGCTGTTACTAAATTGTTAAATCAAATTTTATTCAAAAATCAAAATTGTAGAAAGACACAGAAACATAATCTCTAATTTTCTACTGAGACAGAATTCTCAGTATGAATGACCCTTGTAAAAATTCAAATACACTATTGCAATCTGATCTTAAAGACAATTGCTAATGTTGCTTCGTATGAAGAGCCTAATGCTGTCTTTTAAAACTTTTGAATTAACCTGTTTCAAATAGATGTTATGCTTAATCGTTATAAATAATTTTTCTTCAGCAAAATACAGAGCTATCTTTTGTAAATTGCTTTGTTTTCAAAATTTTGTTAGTTGGTGTTCGAGGAACTGTTGAAGCAAAACAACCGTGAATCGTCACTGTGGTAGTAAACTGTAAAATATTTTTTTTAAGAGCAGACACATGCTGAACTAGTTGACATTGTTTTGCATTGGTGCAGTTTTCAGTGATTAATCAGGACATGGTAAGTGATTTGCGTTTTGCTGATATTGTTGCCCATCATAGATCATGCTATATGAAATTTAACTGACGTAAGGCTTACTGTAGTATGGAATTTGAATTATTGTGCTTTCATTGTTATCTTCTAATACAGGGATTCCTAACCTGTAGCACACTAGTGGTGCGTGAAGGTCTTTCAGGTGGTATGCGAGTGACGTCCTGTTTTTCACAAAAGCCTGGATTAATAGCTTTTTAGTTTACGTATTAGGCTTTGTTTCTAAATAAATAAATTTTCCTGTAGCCTGCTACTCATATTGTTTCGTTACATTATGACTTTCAATGCACTGTTAGCAAATTTATGCCATGCATCGACCAATTGGTGGAAGGTAAACAAAAAGAAAAATATCATTAAATTTAGTTGTGGTCTTTTATTGTTATTTTAAAGTATGTTATTCTTCTGAATCAAATAAGTTCAAATTAGTTGTTCTGGAAGATGTGGTACACATTGACAATACGGGGTGCTCAAGTGGTACGAGATCGCAAAAAGGTTGGGAATCCCGTTCTAATATATTTGCATTTAACTAAGTTGTAATGGAAAGTCTACAAAGATGATGCTGGGTTTGATTTCAATTGCTCAAAGTGTTTTATGCTTAATATATTTTATTCTTGTATTTTCACGCTATGACTGCTAAGCATATAAAAAACAATATTGGCACATTGTTTTTAGACTGTTTTCTTGCCTTGCAATAGAACCAGCTGAAATACATTTTCAACCAAGTGCAGACAGCATTGTTCTTCATATTTTAAGCGCACCATTTCCTGCAATTTCAGTGGTTTTAACAAAAAATGATTTGGTACCAAGCATTTTGATAAAACAAACAAAAAGTATTTCAACGAACACATTATGGAAAGCATTTATTTTTTGTAGATCACACAGTTTTTTCAGGTGTTTTTCAGATTTTATGCCAAATCAATATCACTCAAACAAAAAAAGTAAATGAAAGTTCTGTGACACTCGCACTCAAAAAGATTACCTATGTCATTTTTGTGTAGCTGCCAATAAGAATCCAATGGCTAGATGCTACCTGCACTACATGATATTACAAAGCATGGTAGTGAAGGTGTAAAGAACTGTTGAATCCAAAATCAACAGCAACATCTATGTTGCATGTTCTTGCAAAGCTGATTATAAAACCTGTCAGTGGCATGATTGATTTCTTTAATGCACTGTTATGTTCAAAGCCATAATACTTAAAAAGGCATTTATAAAAATATTGACAGATGAAATACAAAGTTAGTGAAACATAGCAATAGCCTTAGTTGTTGCATGAAAATTTTTATCAAGTCTGTAGTTGTTGCATGAAAATTTTTATCAAGACAAATTTCATCTAATGTTGGACAAATTCTAAAGTTTGGTTAATAAAAAAATGATTTTTAAATGGTTGTTGGTATTGCTTTTCACCAACTTGTATCTAATGCCCTGCTGATTCCAACATTGCTATAGACTAGAGTGCATTCAATAATTTGTATTGTTATGGATGTTTACAAAAAAAGTTGTTTTTTCTCAGTATCAAAATTTTATTGATGATATCAATTTTTGGCTTATGTTACAACATTTTTGCTAATTTAGTATTATTAATAATAAATTTGTATCATTATCAGTATTGTTAATGAAGAACACCATCATAAAACTCCTTCCACAAAAGTGCTTGTATTGTGGAAATGTCTGAAATCTTTTATATAATTTTGGTTTCAGGATATTGAAACTGATGAATCATCAGAAATGTCAGATGTTGATCCTCAGGAAGTCTTGGGTTCTTTGGAAGTAATCAATGTGGTTGATAATCATGTGTGAAAATTTGTTGACACTGTTTTGGGTTTTCTCTGTATTTTGTAAGCATGTCATCTGACATACATTAGAATTGTACCATTTCAACAGGAGAACCAACTTGGAAGTGTGATGTAAAAAAAAGGATCCAGCTAGACTTCTGGAATCAGACAAAAAAAACTGACTCCGACACAACTCTTATCATCCAACTGCACCCAAAAACCTCTGACTCCTTGCGACTCCGACACCCTGTGAAGTGGGACCATTGCCAATATGAATCAAAATAATCCCATGACATTTTAGTTAAACAACATATATTGCATGAGTGTGAAATCTTTCAGTTTGGGAAATCTATCTTTGCTGAGTTCACTGCGCCAGGTACTGAATGAGTTCATTGTGCCTGATGTGCTCTTCATGACAACGAACGCCAGGGCACTGAAAAAACAGAGGTTTTCCAGACAGGTGTCACAGCGGAGGGTTAGTGGCGAGCCATACCTTCTAGGTAATTTGATCGTAAAATAAAATATTAAAACAAAACGGTACACAGAAAAGGTAATATTCATTGATATTGCACAAATGCTCTTTATCCAGTGCAAACAATTCAGTGAGATAAATGTAAACTCACGTGCTTTTCAACAAATTCCAGATTTGAAGATTTTTCCTGAATGCTTCCACGAGCCACAGAAAACGCTGTGGTGGGCCACATGATGCAGCACGTGGGCCTGTAGTTGGACCACACTAGTCTNAACTTGAAAAATAGTAATTTTCTGTTTTGCTTTTGTACCCAAGTTTTTTCTCTTGGCATCCCAATTAATATTGTTTGCAAATGATTCTTATTGTATCTGTTGAAATTTTGATGCATACTTTTACTGCTGAACGTAGGGTATGGACGATATGGATGCTGAACTTTTTGGACCAAAAAAAACTGGTAAATCACCTGATGCCAAGGCTGCTAAGGTAGGCAACATTTCAGAAAAATGTGGACTGTTTGTGGCTAGTATGTATCGAATACAGAAATTCTTAGCAGGTGTTGGCAAAAATTATGGTGATGATTAGTTATGCGATTCGATTGATGATGCAATGTTTTGTTACTTACCGATGTTGGTAAGAAAAATGTGAGTTTTCTCTAGAAATGCCAACTAAACCTGGATCTGTTACAACCAGGGCTGTGGGGCCAGAGCCAAAGCAATTTTGGATGGCTGGAGCCAAAAATTTTTTGATGGTGGAGCCGGAGCCTGAAATTTGGGTTCCGGTTCCACAGGTATAGTTTGTGGGGCAAGCGAGTTATGCAAATAATACAATGTTTTTTCAGATTTTTTTGACGAAATTGTTCTAGTGCCAGAGCCAAAAACTTCTAATCTAGATGCTGAAGTCAGAGTCAAAAAATTTAAATGCCTGCAGCCGGAGTCTGAAATATGAGTACCAGCTCCACAGCCATAGTTATAACTCTATTTTTTGGTATAGTTTGTCAATCAAAAATCTTCGTTATTAATGCATAACACTCTGTCATTGAGACTGTTCATATCAGTCTGCTCAAGAAATCTGGAAATAAGCATAATTTGAGCTTTAGCTTATCGCTTGTCTTTCTCAACCAAAAAATAAAAAATGCCTGTGCAATTGTAATATCCTTTGCTTAAGACAGTATAAACATTATTAAAGATTTTTGTTGTCAAAATTGTTCTTATTATAATTATAAATACATTCATTTCAAATGAGTTTGGGGGTGATGAAAAAAATTCATGTGTTGTTGTACTAGCAGGTTGAATCCAACAAACCATCCATCAAGAAAACCTTTGGAGAAAAGAAGAAAGTGAGTTTTCTTGAAGAAAGCATTGAAAAAAAGAAAGGTTTGCAATGTGTGAATCAGATGTGTAGATTTTGTGAGGGTTGCATGTTCCGTTTTTGTCACCTCAGAACTGGCATTAACTTGATAAAATAGGTATGTAACTTAAAGCCTACTGAAGCTGTTAGTTTGGTATTATTAAATATAAAACCTCATAGGTTATGGCCGTTAGCGTTGATACATTTTTTGCTGGGTTTCCACTCGGTCTGATTGACCAAGCTAACTCGGAAACAGGGGTACAAACTTTTTCGCTATTCCGGTTGCATTATGTTTTTTTTTATTAATTACCACCCCTAGTGAGTTAAAGATATTTCTATTTTTTGCACTGCTTCTGTTCTGCTTCCACACACTGAGCCTAGCGTATTTTCACATTTGGCCGTCTTACTTAAGTCTCTTCATACAGCAGACAAATGATTTTTACTTATGCATGGCTGCCGTAACTTAAATAACATGTGCACGGCCGCATAAATGTTTATCGAAAGCCGCACGGCAATAATCCTGCAGCCTCCACTGAAATGTTAATTGCTTTTCTATTTGGATAAGATGTGGATTCTCTCTATGGAACACTGGTGCTAATAAACATGGTTACATGCAAAACCTTGTTCATGGTCATACCCTAACAAAAGCTGCTGTTCTAGCAGATTAATTGTGTAAATGTTGTTACTTTTCATGCCGATTGTTGCCATGTCCAGCTTGTTAGTTGATGCTAATAGCGTTTTCGTTGATTGTAATTACGCTTGTTTCTCCATTGGTGTCCGCTAGCGTAACAACTTCACAGCTTAGGATATTCCCTGATAGGCACGTATTGAACAGAAATTAATGCAAGAAAATATTGTCTCTTTGTAGCGTCTGTATGATTCATTGAGATTGCCGTTACTGGAAGTGGAATAAACTGTTTTTGTAACCTTCCAAATGTTTTTCTGGGATATTCTTTTCTCAATGTTGGTTTTGTTTTCAAAATTAAAGCATTTTGAAAATCTTTGAAAATCCTTTGACTATCAAATTTATTTTGCAAAATCTTTTGATACTCTGATAATTGCGTGCAAAAGCTCAATTTTTACACTATTTGAGAGTGAAGCTCTCTGGCAATAAAGCAAATCCAAGTTTCAAGCTTTGAGCCTGTGAAGCTTGTGGTTGACGTTAACTTTCAATAACATACACCTTGGAAATCTAGATTTGCCTGATTTTAAACTGCTATGTGATTCATCGTTTTACTTGCGATGAGAAAATGTTGTTTCTGAAAACAACCAACCCTTCTTAGTTACATCTTTTCTGTTCGTTTTGCAGAAGGATTTTGAATCGGTGTTCTGGTTTGTTGGTACTGGAGATACCGCCTAAAAGAATCAGCTGCTGATAACATGGAGCACGTGGATCGTTGATGGTTTGATTTGATATCTCTTGTTTTTTTGCAGGGTCAAGTGAGCAAGAATTCGGTTTTGATCTTGACGATCCCCTGGCCGACTTATCATTTGATGAGGATTCTCATGCTGAAACCCAAACCAAATCTCATCTGAAATCCAGAAAGAACAACGAAATATTTTCAGGGACAAAAAAAACGACAGGTATCAGCTAGAGTTCTGGCTTCAGTGCCTTGATCATCATGCCTAGTAGTCTTCTGATTAATTGTCCGTACTATCTTCGCAATTAATCTTGAATAACTGTGTTACTTTTGGTCCGTGTTGTGTGGATGTTTCACTGCATCTAAAATTGAATGAAAAATTATACCAGTTTGCAAGTTCGAAAGCTTGTTAATGTAATGTTTTCGCCTTCTGGAAGATGCAAAGAAGAACAAGAATGCTGCACCTGATCTCGACGACTCGCTTTTTGCCGATGATGACAATGACGCCTTCGACGCTCTCGGATTCGGGGATGACGACGATGGCAATAATAAAACTGGTCTTGGGTAAGCTTACCACTGCGTTTGTATTTTTGTGTGTGTAATGTGTACAGTGGTGTATTGCGCGCGACCTATCTACTTTATTCTATGGAGTTTTAATTGGCAGTTAAAGCATTTCCTTTCATTCCAAGCACTTTTCAGAAGATTAACGCTCTTTGAAAAAGTCTCAGGCGTTATGATACAATAACTCTGTTGATGTGGAAGTGAAAGATCATTTGTGTGTAGAATTAAACTGTTTGAAATACACATGCGTGTGCTTTCGAACATGACTGTTTTGAAGTAATGCTAACAAAACGTTTCTGTTTCCTAGTTCTAGACTTGACACAAGCTCTAGGCTGGACAATCTGCTGTCTGCCAAAACAACGTCCAGGTCAAGTGCAAAAGCTAATGACAAGAAACCAAAGACTGTTTTCGACAAAGACGGAAATTTTATTCAAGGTTAAAAACAGCATCAATGATTTCTTATACCCCATTTGTAACTTACACTCTCCTTGCGTATTGCAATGCCAGCGTCAATCTTTTGCAAAATTGCTGCTGATGAAAGGTGATTAGAATGCCGAAGATTGTGAGCATGAAGTGTTGATGTGTGTGTTTACTTTGCTCTTCTTTTTTGTCGACAATGTCGAGTTTTACGGTTTTGCCTGCGAAATGTGCTCTTGACCTCTCGGATTTGGAGAAAATGTGATTTGAGTGTCGACCTATTGGGGTGGGTTGTGATTCAAGATGTATAGATTGTACCTAACTTGGCCTGAGTCAAGATTGCAAATGCTCCAATTTAAAATCTTGCTCGTCTGTCACGTGATGCAATTCCTGGAACAATGACATTGTTACATGGGCTGCAGTTTTCTTAGCGATTGGCAAAGTTCGTTCGCTGGTCACTTGCATCTGTTTGGAAAGCACTCATGAATGTTACTGATTCTGGAAGGAACTGTTTCATATTAATCACATTGCTTACTCAGAATCATTTTCGCATACCGCCAGAAAGAACGAGCTCGGCAAAAGCTCAACAACCGATCCAGATGTGTCTTTTGGCAGTTACCAGCCATCAGCTGGATCTAATACTGTCGGTGGCCGAAGAAGCAAGCCTCCTTCCGGTGCAAAGTAAGTGTTTTTAGTGTGTTTGAAGGATTTGTGTTAGTCCTATAAAAAAGATTTTTGTGAGTGTCGCTCGACTCTATTTTACAAATATCGCCACGAATTCACTGAATGAGATCATGCAATTTTTGCCCCTAACATAAGGATATCTTAATTATTGCAAAAGCCTCTGATTAATACTGTTCCTGGGTCTGTAACACTTGCACAGCAATGGCTTGCTAGACCAACACGTTAGGCTATAGGATGTAATGTTTCCTGCCTCACTGTAAAGAAGTTCGGTCAGCGTATTGTGTATTGTTTAATAACGTCTTCACACTCACACGCAACGGCGTAGAACTAAAGCACACATCAGAACTGTCGCCAGAAAGTCTTCAATAGTAGTTGAAACGACTCGCCAGATTTCGGTAAAACCGGTAAATAGGCTCTTTTGTTTCTGACAGAACGTATGGTGTATGTCTACAACGTGCTTGGCTAACTTTCCTACAAAACAGCATTACGCCTTCGAACAGGAAGGCTTTGGTTTTTGCGGAAGGCACACGGAGACCTCATGTCATTGATGAAAACATAGAATTCGGTGCTAATGTCACAAAAAGCGACGAACATGGACGGTTTTCGTTGTCAGTGTTGCAGCACTTGTTTTGCAAAAATTTGTGCTACACGTAAGCTGATGGAAAATTGATTGAAATCTGGAAAAATGGCATCAAAACTGACGAATGTCGAACTCCAAAAAGAATTGTCATTCTTAAATTGATGGAAGTTATAGCTCTGGAAACGTGAAATTCTGTGACATTTATTTTGCGGTTCGAACTTGCAACCACTCATTTTCTAGAAAGCATGCATTCATTGCTGTAGGATGTATTCTCACCAAGGCATGCCTTAAAACGCTTATAGAAATAGATGGTATTGGAGTGTGCAAGCCGACCGGATGTATGTCTTCGGGGCTGATTCAAGAAATGTTTCCATCTGAGTTTTTTTCGCTCACAGACCGAAATTTTTTTTAAATGACCGAAACAAATTGAATCAATTCGGTCACAGTGTCTGAAAATGTAGAGCAGTGAATACTGCTACGGCGAGTTTCAATACTACTATGGGACAAATAACCGAAATGCCTTAGCGAAAAAAAACAGGTACTCAACGTAAGAAAGTTAAAAAAGCAACTCACCGCGTTCGTTTCTTAAGAATTCTGCTAGCGGACAAGGTTGAGTTATAACAGATGCCTAAACGGATATTGTAGATCTTTGGGAGTACCCACGCAACTAGACAGGCTAATTTTGTTTCACTTTTTCGATGTTGATGAAGGGGCTGTCATGCTTTTGAGCTGCTCTCTAAGTTTTTTGTTGCTACCTTCGTTGCCCCCTTAAAGAGAGTCAGGTAAAAATGAAAATAATCCCTTCGCGTCGCTATCACCGCTGCTACTTTACTTGTCCGTAGTATTAGCATCTTATCGCATTTGTTCACTGAAAACTACAGGTTATTGGCCAATTGCGATTACAGTCATCCCGCAAATCTTCAACATCATCATCTTTGTGTATTTTGCAGAACTGAAAGTTCAGACAAGTTCTTCGATTTCCTTTCAGACCTTGACGCATCGAAAGGTACGCTTGAAACAGGTTTTGAATTTTCAGAGAATGTTTTGCTGCGTTGTTTTCAGGTTACCCGTCTTATAATTTGACTCTGTGCATACACCTACTTCTTGGACGGCTTGAGCTTTTGCTTGTTACAAAAAGTTAGCATTGACATTCTGTCTTTCCGTGGCTGGTGGCGAAGTAAGTAAAGTCTCGTAGAACGATTCGGTTGTGATAGGTCACTTTATTGCTATAGAAAACCTTCCTAATGACAAGATTAACGAAGTCTTTGAACACTAACTGTTTGACTTTTTCTCCCGTCAAGGAATAGTTTAGAATCATGGCAGTTCGCAGTTCTTTGTTTCAGAGGTTACAACAAATTATAGTCATCACTGCAATGCAGTTACCGAAATTGCTTAAATCAGCCAAACTTTTTGGTGTACTGTCTAGAATCGCTTGTATGATGGAGCGACTGCTCTATAATTGTAATAATTACTCGCGTCGATGTTCTGATTTGTTTTACCACGTGTACGCGTAAGCTGCTACAGAAGCAACGAGCAAGAAACATAAGTCGTTCTTAATTTGCTACTGTCCCGGTTCGATCGCTGGCAACAAACGGTCTCTGATTTTTTTCATGACTTACTCTTTGTGCCTATTCGGCTTTCACTGCCCTTAAAACCTCTATGTACGTTATTGCTGCGGGGTCCTACGCAACAAGTTAACTTAGCTGAGCGACTCCGACTCATCCGTCAAATGTCCTCCTCGAACAGAGTCCTTCAATTCTCTAGGAGCAGCGAAAGGCGACGAAAGAAGCGCCAGCGCGTCTACTCCTAATGAGCGGACAAAAGCGAACGATTTTCTTGGCTTGGGTGAGGAAATGGACCTAGACTCAATCACCAGGTATTGCACAAGTGCCGTTCCGGTTTCGCCGTGTCTCCCCTACTAGACACGGTAATGCTTTCTTTTGACGCCTGCTAGTATCGGCAGTGTAGTTGCGGTACCGAAATCGACAGTTTCTCGCAAATATAATTGGTGTTTCACGTAGTAATATTTTTGCAAAGAACGCGACTACTTGCAGTATCAGCAGCATACGCTTCATTCGAATAGTGTGGGAACCTTAGATTCCTGACTCCTTACGGCATTTCTGTCTAGACCATCATCGTTCTCATCAGGGAGACGTACGGCACCGAACAAGCTTGACCCATTGTTGAAGAAGGTGAGGTCTCATGCGATGTCTTTTGTCTGTACGGTGTGTTTGCTATTGTTCTTGATCTTTAACTCTATCGGGTGTACTTGGTGTTGCTTCCAATCGTTCCTATTTGACTGCGGTGCTTTCGTGAAGATAAAAGTTGTCCCACGCAAGCAAATTTGTGGGATTATCGCTCATGTCGCCGCCTTTGCTTTGGATTACGCGAAGTTGCCGATTGCGATGACGCGTTTATGAGGCTGGGAGAAAAGAAACAATGTCTTCGTGTTTACCATTGCTTGGCAACATTTTTGCGCATGCGTTTGCGACCGAAGTTTCTGCTGCACACGCTGCTCAAAGACCTGAGTTGAAACGGACCCGGTCGAAACGTGTGCTCGGTGTCTTTGGTGTTTGCTCACAAGCAACACACACTATTTTATTGCAATTAAAACCCTTGTTGATTTTATGCTAAAAAAAAACCCTTGTTGATTTTATGCTATTTTTTGTCCTTTGATCTTCCACACGAAAGGCGTCCGAACTGTTCAAAAATACGACAAAACTTTTATCGCATGAAAATTGTGCGAAAACTCGCAGCGATTACCGTTTCATCTTCCCAGCTCGCTTGTCAACGATAAAGCCTCGAAAAATTCTGAACGCCTCTTTTGTTTCTGTGTTCCAGAACGTGGTCAGCCCCGCATCGTCGATTGCGTCGGAGGATCCACCTGTGGCGAGCAAACCCCCCCGAGTGCGTTCATCGCCTTTGTCGTCGCCGCTGGTCACACCTTCATCACCATTTCTCGACCAGTCCACACCTGCGAGTAACAGGTGACCTGCGTCGAAGTGAAGGCGGTTGAAGTCGCTTCGGTTTGAGAAAAGCTGGAGTTCGCTACATTTGTTTAATATTCTGAAAAAAAAACTGAGGTTGACTGAAGTGAGGTTACAGTCGCACAAAGCCAGGATGGATATGCCTCTGTGTAACTGAATCTCTTTCGCAACCACGCTGGTTTTCTGTTCGTAATCGTCAACGCTGTTTCGATACACACGAACAACCTCAGTTTTTTTCTTGCATTCGGTCGCCCGCGCAAGATGCTCGCGTTCTGAACCCTGGTTATTAACGTCGGAGTGCTGCTCTGTCTCAAAAGTGTGCAAGGTCCAGCATGTTTGCCAATTCCTTGAAATGCTCTCCTTCGTTCCGCAAAAACGGGAAATAGTGTTCAGTGACCTCTGTGTTGTCGGCGCAGTAATCGTGGCCCCTATGAGATGGTGACACCCCAAATAATCGCAAAGGGTCCGACGTGAGATGGCTGTGCAAGGATAGCAAATAGTTAAGAGGGCAAAGAAAGCAATTTCTTTAAACCTTGTCGGTGTGGGGATGACTTAAAAAAAAACGTCACCACTTTTCTCTGGGCCAGCTATCATGCGGTAATGTTACAGTAAGTTTTGCCCAGTTTTTTCGCATATGCAACTGTTGTCTTAAGCACTTTGCAAAATTCCAAAATAATTAAAAAATTCAAAGTTAAACTTTACACAGTTTGCATCTTCCAAAGGTTACAATGCTCGTTGAATGTGGGCCCCTAATTAATTTGGGTTCTGCTTTCTCGCCCGGACGATCGTGGACGGAGAGCATCCCTCGGCGGCTTGTTCTGCGTGGGCAGGACGCGTGGTGGATTTTTTTACATTTAATTGGGTGGTTTTTTTCGCTGATAAATTTGCGCCTTGTGCCCACAGGCCAACTTCAACAGTCGCCAACGACGACCGGGAAACTGACATTCTCGACCAACTCGCCAGCACTCCAACGGTCCTTGGACGCGCTGATCGCCAAGCGAGGCGCCCGATTCAAGACGTCTCCACTCCAACAGCTGTTCCTGTTGCAAAGCAAAACGTGAGGACGCCAACTCGGAGTCTTATAACTCCTGGAGGTGAGAGCTTCATCATAACATATTATTTTTTTTCTTTTCCATAGTGTCTTTGGGCAAATGTCAAAAATGCGAGTGTGTTAGAGTGCATGCCAAGATCTTTGTTAAAGTACCGTAGTCAAAGTAGAAGTTGCTCTTTAAGCGAACGCAAGTGTCATTTGCCCGATCAACATGGCGAACTGATTTTTATATACGTAGTGCGTGGCCATATTGTTAGTTTTTTTCAACTGAGAAACATAGCGTAAGGGTGGGTTCATGAAGAACCTTTTAGCCGAACTAACCATAAGAGCCAGGTTTTCTCAAGGTCAAGAAACCAATACGAACTTTTAAAATGCGTGAAACCCCAAAAACAGGCAGATTTCATCACAGAACTTTCAATACAGATCTACACGGTGACCACTTTCCGTCCCAATCGCCCGCCCTCGATGCTGAAGTGCGCACTTTGCAATCTCAGCTCGAACACGCGAGGGCGCTACTGCACGAAGCGCAACTCGGATTTCGAGCCGACCTTGAAATATCACAGCAGACCTACGACGGAAGAATCGAAGTAAGGCGTAGTGAGTTTTGTCGGATTGCGCACCTGGTCCGATGATGCTCCAAAGCTAGATTTTTCAAATTACCGCTACAGCATAAACTCTTGTCCTTGGAGCTCGTGGCGAGCGGACGTGTTGTTTCCCTGAAAGGAAACCTTGTGCAGCTTTTCGTTTCCGGTAACTAGTCTGCTCTACCGCATGAAGCGTCAGAAGTTGTGTGGAGCTTTTGCTGGTTGGTGTTGCGCCGTCGTCGCGATTGATTAACGTTGCGAAAATTATCTTGCCATTTGACCGCTGACCAGCTGCTCCCAACCACGAAGAGTAATGACTCGGTCGACACTTGCACGTCACGGATGCGCGCAGTGGACCTTAACCCCTACATCATTGGCCTCTAATCCTTTTTTTGCTACCAAAGCAGCGGGGTGCGAAGATTGCGAAAGTTATTTTATTTTAGTCAACTTTTCGCAAAAATGAGTTTTGCAAATTCCTGCTTAGGTTTTCAAACGAATGCATTTTATATTCTGGAACCCTGGTCTACTGGCGAGCCGGCCGGTGGCCAGTCGAGTGTTTTGCAGTACATCGGTTGCTTCGTTACGAAAGCCAGTAGTTGATTTAAGTCAAACTACATTGCACTCCTTCAAACTTCCTCACATTGCTGGACTGACCGGTGTTTTGAGTTCGCGTGCATGTTGTATCATAGCATTATATTTAAAATTTGTTTTCAATGTTTTTTCTTAATGTGATTGCTTGTTTTTCCCTTGATTACACGACGCCGTTCAATCCACTTCTCCGGCTACTACTTCCCGGCATCCGGTGGAGTCCACTTGAAGTGTTTGTGGCACATACAAGAACAAGCTGAAATTGGACATTGGCAAATTGGGCACTCGCTCGCCGGCAGCGGAATGCACTTTTGAAAAATGCATGCGGTCGCCTAATATTTGTTCCATGCAACTTGGCTGTTCCTTCAACTGCCCGACCTATGTTCCAGCTCCTGCAGCGCTCATTGGCGGAAATGCGGCAGCGAAACGAACGCGAGGTCGAGAGCATCCGCGAGTCGTACGCTGCGAGGCTGGAGGTTGTTCGGACGCAGTCGAAAGAACACGCGAAGGAGGCGGCGGGACGCGATTTGCTTGAGCAAGAAGAAATACGAAGGTTGGTGGCTCGAAAAAGCTCTTGCATGGTAATGTGATTTTCACAGTGAAAAAAGCAAACTCGGAGCACGGCCCGAAATATTTTGACGATTGCATTTTGACGTAACAAGTTCATTGGCTTGAATTCGTTGTAGCTTTGCTTTCGTACATTTTGATCAGACTGCGCGACTTCCACCTGAGAGCACTGGAAGAGACGCGGCAGGATTACGAAGAGCAGATCGCAAGGCTGAAGCGCGTGCACGCCGATGAATTGGATTCTCTGACGAAATCCTCCGTTTTTGCAAGGTTATTTTATACAGGGTGTTTCACAATTGTTGAAACAAAGCGGCAGCTTCTAAAACCTTTATCGATGACCTTATTCATTTTTCTCTTTCCAGATTGTCATA
>JGI24158J21664_10002319_pt1 | contig 22916 bp, 15 predicted proteins | sample Ectturendosymbi3_FD_21664 | JGI IMG/M metagenome (IMG submission 21664)
ACACTTTGTGACAAAGAGCACAGGTCTGAAATCCGTAAAGCCCGGGATGTCAAGGCACTTCTCTGAATCGAGAGATTCCAGCTATGTTAGTTCAGCCATGCATCCAGAATGTCCGAGGAAAGAATAGCGAACTTATTCCTTCGAGCTACAGTCCACACCCACGGGAAAGCGGCCCAGAGGTCGTCCAAGGTCCAGGTGGCGTGACTACATCTCCGACCTTGCTTAGTCACGTCTTGGTGTGGAGCCAGCAGAACCACAGTATCTGAAATTGCTGTTGATCGTGAGGTATTTCGGGTCATCCTAGGGCTGCTGCCCCCGCGACTCTCCCCATAGGAAAAGCGGGAACGAAAAAGAGTGAATGAATGAGTATGTAGGCATGCATTGAACCTTTCTATTTATGAAATTGTCTTTAGTTTGTTTGCCAAAAGGGAATGTCGTATTAAAATAATTAAGCATACTTGGACGGAAACTTGCGTTTTTGTGAAAAGTGTGGCCCAAATAGTGAAAATCAGTTAAAAGTATCAGACATAGAAGATAAAATGGTGTTGACACCCTTAAGCTCCACCACGACACCCTTTTAAAAACCTTAAAAAAAAGTTTTGCACAACTTCCCATCCCAAAACTAAGTCTCCACAACAGTGCTGCTGTTTGTCTTCGGGAAAAACTTCGCAGAGGTTTGCCTGAATATGTAACTTTCTAACAACTTGCATCTTTAAGTTTTACGCTGCCTGTTTCTGAATACGTGACAACCACCGTTATAATAAAGTCAGTTACCCAACGTTTTTGCACGAAACAAATCACAGCTGTACTGTGGTCTCTCAGGTGTGCAGCCGTTAAACTTCACTGTTTCAAGACAGTGACCTTTCTTACAGTGAATCACACTGGATGAATATCGGACAGAGGCAGTCAACAATCTTTTGTGGTCTCTAGAATCTTGCAAAATGTTAAAAATCATTTTTGAAGTTCCGGTAAAAATTTATATTAATATCAGAATCAGTGATACCACACCAAACAGCTATGGGTAACATCTAACATGAAAAACCCTTCACACAAAACGTGACAAACGTCACATTTACTTTTGAAACCTCTCCAAATACAAACCCTAAGAGAAAAATGTGGGGGGACATGTTATATTATGTCCCCCCGTCGAAAAATGTTGGGGGTACACCTCCCCCGTGCTCCCCACCAAAGTGTGCCCATATGACGTAAAGTAAATACAGTGTTGCATGTGCATTGTACACGTTACTCCGTAAGATTACATTGTTTAATTTTGATGCTTGAATGTTGAATATAATTCTTGAATGTTCAAAATAGTTCAAAAGTAAACAATTTCACAAGTATTCAAAAACTTTCAAGGTCGCCGGAAATTTCTCAAGGACAACAAAATGTTTTTCAAGAATCAAGGACATAACCAGTTTTGATAGCAAGTTCCAGGAAAGTCCTTGGCGCTGGAGGAGTCTGGCAACCTTACCTTGTGTGAATAATTTTCGGTCTAGATTGCTGCTGAGCCTGGAACTTAACAACAAAATCGAATCTATCCATTGGTAGAAGAGACTGCTTAGAATCACATATGCGTAGATTTTTAATCTCACCTGAGTTACTTATTTTTCTGATAAAGATAAACAATGATTTTCCGCCAAAGTACACGTAACTTTGGCTCTGCTTGCGTGCTGCAAGGCCGGTAACACGTTAACGTTCAACCAATAAAACCGTGAAGTGAGACACGAAGAATGAGATAAACCGAAATCATAAACCTTCGTATCATTTTTGCGATTGCATGTACTTGTCATCAATTGTTTCTCCACTCCTAGACACATTGTTTTAAGATAAGAAAGAATGACGTTCGAGGGTGTGCCGCCAAGTTTCCGGCACCACCAGACGTGCCGTGCGTTGTGCGGGCGCTCTGCCTCGCGGTCATAGCAGTGTTGCCGATTTTATACAGGAGACGCGAACAAGAAGCAACAACCATCTGGACCTTGTTGAGGAAGGATGTCTTTTGTATCTTGCCAGTCCCTCATCGGGGCAGGATTTCAAGCAAATAGCGTTTAAATGTTTGTAGCTGGAGATGGACCTGAGGTAATTTGTTCAATGCGGTAGTGAAACATATTGAAATGATTAATTGGCGAGCCTGGGGGCGTCTGCGTGACGCGCAAACACCGCCACGTCATGCGGGAGCCATTGACATGATTAGCGAAAGTTCTTCTGCGTGAGTTTGGTGCAAGTTGGTTTTAAACGCCAGGTAAGAAGAATTGTGCTCATTTTTTTCGCTGCAAGATCAGGATAGATGCTGAATGTAGCGAAAAAGAAAAGCAAGGCATGCAACAGGCTCTCAATCCTTTCTGTAAAATGTTAGTTTGCAAAACATTTTGTGTTGATATTTAAACACTAAACCAAGAACGTACGAAGTCGCGGTGTTAATCAATATTGTGGTGTGGCTGTTCTGATTTAGTATCATATTTTACAAAACCAATAAGCATGAAATGCATATTTTAATTGTTTTCATAAAAATTTGTCATTGCAGAAAAAATTGCGGCAAAATTTGAGCAATAATTTGGAAAAGCAAAACTCGAAGAAACATGAACTTAAGAGGGAAGGATACTGTTAGTTGTGTGAAATCAACATTAAACTGTCATCTGTAACCGAAAGTTTAAACCACAGACATATCTTTCAAGCGGCGACTCTTTGTTAAATCCGTGACATCTCGCGCAGCATTTCGTTCTGGATTTTCATTGAACAGATTTAAAAAACCTCCGACGACCAGCGTCAGAACAGGATTGGCAGAAAAGGAGAAGAGAATGCTGTATTAAAACGAAGATGTGGCTTGCATTAATCAGCATAGCGATGTGCTTCTGTTGACAATTTCGCTGAAAATGGACTTAAACATGTTCTTGCCTTTTCAAAAGAGGGTAGATACTACGTTCCAATGCATTCTCCCTGCTCATATCACAGCTTCGCGGTTCAAAGAAAAAGTTACTTTAAACCAGCAATTGCCGCTGAAATAGATTCGGAAAAAATCTTTGCAACAAGTGACATCCCCAAATAACGGGAAAAACTTGTAAAAAATCACAGGTAGCAAGAGTGTACACATATAAATCAAAAAATCATTATTTGCGTTGAAAGCATACGGCGAAACGTAAACAAGTCGAACTGTTAGTAAAGCACAGATGGGAGAAAACTATATATATACGGTTACCCGACTAAACCCAACCCACATAAAATGGTTTTTCATATATAGAAAAACGTAGTATGTGCCTTGTAGACATAGAGGAAACCATAGACATATAGCAGAGAACATCTTAAAAACATAAGAAACAATGCAAATTTAGGTTCACCAAGAAATTTACCAGTCTTGAAAAATGATAACTTATGCAAGGAACTACAAATTGACAGACTTGGCACGTTTAGAAATACCTTCCCACACAACAGGGTCTTCATACGAGAGCATTCGCGTACCATGTTTGTTTCCAAGACATTTGTGATAACCTTTTCCAAAAAATATGACGCCTTCTTGCGTGGACATGAACACAATTCAAATTGCAAAAAAGTTAATAAAGAGGATCAAAAATCATTGTTATTGTACCTATACATAAATTTCAGCCAAGTGAAGTTTATGTGAATAACCAACTTTCAAGACTTCCATCTTTTACATTAGCATTAAAATTTTTGCCTTTTATTTGAACTAGGCCCGTCGCCAGGATGTAGCAGCAGGGGAGCCAAAAACGAGAAGGAGGGGCCAAAAACCAGAAGGAGGGGGCACATTTTCAAAATACAGTATTGGATGTATTCAGCAACCGGTGGGCCAAACGTGAAATGGGGGGGCACCGATTTCAAATGGGGGGCCGGGCACCACTGCCCCCCCTGCTGGCGACGGCCCTGATTTTTACAAAAAACACACGCAGTGAAATGTACAAAAACTCACGTACAAAAATTCACGCAGTGACAGATATTTCTAATTTTCGTTTCATAAATACATTTTTATGCTTTTGCGCAAGCAACAAACTGCCAATTCATGTTTATTACAAATGTTTTTGATCCAATTCAAACTGGACTACAATTTGTGATTTGCAGAACTATTGAGTTTAAGCATAAACTAGAACAAAAATTTTACAAGGTTTTTGTGTTGATTCGAATAGATATTAGGAATTTTGGCCTGTAATATAGTTTGTCTAAAAGCAACGTCGTAAGTTTTTCCGTTTGGTTAATTGTTTTTTTCTGTTGGTCTTCTGATTTATCAAGATCGGTTTCCATACGTCGAACAAAGCGTCCCAGCTTGAATACAGTGGAAACTAATTAATCTTCGGTGAATCACTCAGGGGTGTAGTGGGGCGTGGGAACGGCGTTCCCACACCTTTTTCACGTTTTGCTTTAAAATGAGTTTAAAGCTGTTTCAAAATGGCTATTTTTTTGGGTGCGTTCCAACACCTTTCTTGTTAGCAACACATTCCTGGGATCACTTTATAAAGAACGTTGGTGAGAGTTGCTCTGAAGGCAGAGAATTTGCCACTAAATGAAACGTTTAAGAGATCGATCCATCGCTAAAGTTTTCTCTCGCAAAAAGAAGCACAGTTCAGGTTTGGGCATGTGCGCTACTGCCCTAATCCAAAGAAAAAATCTAAACATTAAAAACAAGAAGTTTAGTAGCCACTTGTCTTACATGAATGTGGTGACAACCTCTTGGTCTTAAAAGTTTTTTTTTCGAATTATTTACACAGGCGAATTGGCTGGAAAAAATTGCAATAATACAGCAAAGTCCAAAGATGTATTTTAACCATGCCGATGATAACTGGAAGAGTTCTCATTCCATCACGCACGTGCGATCCTTGACAATTTAGACTGGAAAGCGTGAAGCAGTTTTAGTCGATAATGAAAGAACCGCGTTAAATGACTTACTGTGGCCCGACTGTTGCCAATTTCATCGCTAAACAAAGAGTAACATAAAATTAATTTGACCGTTCCAACACGTGGCAACTGTTCCGGGAGCAAGGCAATCAGAAGCAAAAAAATGTCTGGATCGGAATTTACAAGAATATAAAGATCAACACCATAGGGTTGCCTAAATCTATCGCTGCTAAACGTATTATCAAAACCTGCAAGAATGCAGCAGTTGTTTGCTTGAATTTCAGTTGATTTTTGCAAAACAGAAAAGGAACCGAAATAGGTTTCTAAGTACAATTGCCAGCTGTAAGCTGTTAAAATTCGAAGATTTTAGGTTTCTGAGAAAAAAGAAGGAATTGGAACAAAGTTGACAGAGCGACAGGACACACTGTCCAGTCATTGCCCTCAGGCGCCAGTGGCATCCTGCCCTGGTGCTTTGCTCCGCGTTTCACAGGCGCGAAATGCCGGAAATTGCCGATGTTTGCAAAGGATGATTGAAAATCACACTATCACTTACGTATCGTCCACTCATTTATGGACAATAGTGCTTCAACTTCTTTCGCTCGCCGCCACGTAAAATGGTCAAATTATGTTACGAGATAGCAAGCAGCGCTGTATTGAGTGTTAATCTCAAAGTTGAAACCGTATGGACGCTAAATTCTACTTACATGGCATTCGATTTTGCAGATTATTTTTCGTTAACTTCTATAAATGGCAGCTGAGTGGTAAAAATACGATCAAGTCAGGATTTCGTTGGAGATTTTACAGTGAGAAGAGATTCGTTGCAGGTTAAGGTTGTCAAATAAGTCGTTTTGTGTGCAAAATTTAAATGTTTTAATTCATGACAGAAGTATAGATCAATGCTTAGCAGTTGAAACAGCTGAACATGACTTAATGGCGTTTTATACACGGCCGCCCAAAGACTTCGCGCACGCGGTCCGGTCACCGTTTCTAATTACCGGATATTTTCCAATTTGATGTCCTACCACGCAGAAATTTTTCACGGTGGTCTTTCATTCAGTGGCATATGGTGTTCATTTGTATTGCTGTGCGCTGTTTGTGACGTCACACTTTGACGTCATATTCATGTTTCCAAACCAACGTTTTGGCGAAGTTTTTGACATAATATGCATATTCTTCTACACGCACTCCCCTTATTTTATGCGTCATTGCACTGAATATTAGGATACTGGAGGACTCATCACTGCGTCAGAGCAGTTTACAACTGCAAAATGAGGTTGTCTTGTCTAATACAGGCAGTCGAGCATAGAATGTGTGCGGCTGGATTGTCTGGCAAGATGGAATCTTGCTAAACTGCACAAGAATTGAGAATGCTGGCTATGGAAAGAAATCCTTTCTCAGCACCGAATCAGACACTAAGATCTTATAGAGTATATATTTCGCCTACAAAGTAGGCATCATCAGCTCTTATTCAAATAGAATCTTTTTATTGAGAATGAGAACGCGCATAAAGTACGTAAAGTACATAAAAACATAAAGTATAAATATAAAGTACATAAAAACATAAAGTATAAATATAAAGTACAATAAATACAAAGTACATAAAGCGCATAAAGTACATAAAGTACATGAAGAGAATGCGCATAGAATTATAGAACTGAGAATGCGCATAAAGTACGCAAGAAAACTTTCGATAACTTGTATTTATAGAAGTACAGCAAATTTTTTTCCCTGCTGAGACATTATCAATGCCTAAATGCTTCTAAGTAAAAACTGCTGTTTTTGAGTTCGTGCAACAGTTCTATAATGCTTCAGAAATCGGTAATGTAGCCAAGGCGGTCAGCGCCTGCCCTTATCAGCCTTAGCAGACAAAACAAAGGCAATTGTTTCAGATAAAATGAACTATCGCAGAACACAATCTTAAACATGAGAAGTGAACGAAAGGTCTGCAAAAAGTGTTGAGATAGTTTCTGGACGCAGACGATAACGCAGGTTCCCACCGAAACCTAATTATTACTTTTTGGCCCGTTTACAATGTTCCTTGAAATTTGCATGCAAATGCAGTCCGTGGTATTTGCAGTAAGTTGACAAATCAACAAGCAAAAAGTATGCGAAAACAATTAATCTCCTTTGCGCAGGTAATAAAGTTATTGTAAAATATCAAGCTCAAGGTGAGGGATTTAACCCCAACCCCCCTTGTGAACGCCCTTGCTACCATGAGTCGCAAACAGTGGGGTAACGAGGTTAGATGGCGCCCGGGGCAAGAAGCAAGTTTGGCTCCCCAAGTTCGAATCTGACGTCTTTCGGAAGCAAATATACTCTACTGAAGAAAGTAGTTGTGACATTGTTGGGACTTTTCGGCGCCCTCCGAAATCATTCGGCGCTCCCCGCAGTGATTTGGCGCCCGGGGATTTGTGCACCCCTTGCCCCCCTCGTTACGCCCCTGGTCGCAAAACACTTACATTTCGAATGCGGCTGATTGGAACTTTTTATATGGCTAAAAATTTACACAATTTTCTTCTTTGTCAGAATCTTAGCATGTGATTTTTCAATTCTTTTTAGCGGTTTTCACAAAATGTATAAGCTGTGGAAAAGTCTCATAATTTGTAATATGTTTGCAAGCTGCTTTCCATGCTACGATCCTTTAACAATATAAAATCCATGGCTTGCTTTCATTAATCTCTTCGGGGCAGTCGTCGATTATTATTTTCTTTTCCCACCAGAATTGTTAAAATTGTAGGTCAGTTTCAACAGAGTACTGGGGAATAAACGAAGCACGCAGAAACAAACCAAGTTTGATAATTTATTAAAACGAATCAGCACATTGTGTTCATCAGTGATGCTCATTATTTTGCACACAGTTGTTCTCCTGATAAGCGTTAGCAGCTTGTCACAAAAGCAAAATAGTGCGTGGTTTTCTGTTTCTTTTAAATTGTTCTATCTGTTAGAAAGAAACATCATGTTTCGCAGCTATAGTCCAACCTTCTATATTTGCTGTTTTCTCAGGTGAGAGTGATTTGAATGAAAATGATGGCCAAAGCTTAAAAAGCCAGGAAGATTCTGTTACGAACATTTTTTTAAATATCTGAGTTTTAATCATAACCTTGCGTACCGATTTTCGAGTCTCACGTTTGTGAAAGGGTTAGAAGCAAAAATTTGTTAAATCCATTTTCCCAAAACCTACGATTGATCGAACCATATGTTTCTTGATTTAAACCTTTGATGTAAACCTCCACAAAAGAAAACGTTTCTTGTTTCGACTTTGGTAAATCAGCAATGGCCGTCGGCAAAACGCATTTGAACAGAATGACAGGGTAAACGTTTCAAAGCGAAATTGGAGTTACAACACGTGAGCAAACTGATGCAGTAAGTGTAGAAACAGAACTAAAACGTATTTTTCAAGTTGTACATTCCAGCAAAGGCAACACGTGCTCCTGGTGTTTTTAGTTGCGTACCTGTTCATACTGTAAGTGACGTTGCGTACTAATGTCAGCTTAAGTTTGATTTTACTTTTCAACCAGGAAGGCATGCATTGCGGTTATCGGTACGAGGGATTCCCCAACGATCTTTAGGCGAGTAATGCTAATCAAGCAGGAAAAATCCAAGAATTAACATTCAAATGGACCAGCGATTGTAGCCTTTATGCAATTGCCGAAAAAAAGCGAGGATCACTTTTTCACGTTATATCTTCTTATCAGTTGCAAAGGAATAAACCATGAATTTAGGAAACCTTTTGTGGTTTTTCTTGGCAAGCTCAAACACACAGAGAGCACCAGCAGTACCAGGCTCACCGGCTGCTCCGCCATTATACCCCCCAGCAGCATACCCCCCAGCAGCCCCCAATGCACCAGCTCCTGTACCATCCTCAGCGAACAATCCACCAGCGCCATATGGAGCTCCGTTAGAACCTGAAAGATCCGTTTTTGATTTTAACCCAACATTCGCACCAGGAAGAGTTATACGTAAGTATTTGGCGTTGTTTTAACACTTTATCATTTTAGTGATTGTAAAAAATGATATCTTTCTGGAAGAATTGTCTTTGTCTTGGTGTGTTTCGCTTAAGAAACAACCGTTTCACACACTCTTCACTCTACTTAATTTTTCCGTCCAAAACTCCTGTCAGTTGCTTCTAACTTTTCACCATCAACACTGCCCCAAACATACTTAGCGTAACAATCTGAAGGACTGTTCATTGTTTTGCTTCCCATGTCATTTCAGGTTTGTTTGATTTCACACTGGTCGTGTGCGAGACTTCAGAGTGTTATTTGACCTTTTTAGTAGAAACCGATCCTTCAAGTGCTGGTTGTAAATACTCGGTCTCTTTCAGCTTCACGGTTCGGTCGTGGAAGAGTCCGGTTACGTCAGCATCTTCGCATCGGCAACAACCGTCTTGTTGAAGGATGCGATTTGTCAGAGCGGGTACCTTGCAGGAATGGGTTTGTCACCAGGTAAGATGAAAGGATTAGAAAGAGTCTTGATGAAGCAGTGTTCATGGAAAACAATACTTTTATCCTTCCTTGTAGCAACCCAAGAAGTATTCAGAAGTTTCATTGGATGACACAAATTTTCCGCGCGACTGAGCAGCTATTTAACGGCTGAGTAGTGAAACATTCGCGGGAAACTTGTTATAATGGCGTTAAGTTATTTCCGAATCCATCATCTGTGGATATGCCCAGTTTGGCTTTTCGTTTACAATTTTTGCATCATATGCTTTCCAATGAGACCGGAGAGCCAGTTGGAAGGGTTTCGAAGGGTTTCACGGGTGAAGTGCTGTGCTGGGCCATAGACATGAAGCTGATTTACAGCGACATGTGAAAGCCAGAGAACAACAGTGTACAGATTGTCAAGCAAAGCTGCATTAAGGCTAAGATTTCTTCGAAACATGCAACATTGCGTTAAACTCTGCAGCAAACCACAGCATCCCTGCTGAATACACCATTTCATGGTGTCTGGAAAAGTTCGTACAAGCGAGCATCTACATTTGCATAGTTCCAGGACCAATTCTTGCAACAGTGTCCATCGGTAATTGTAATAAAATCAGCTAAACAGTGTCACTATCTTGAAAGTAAGACCGCTCGTTGCAAGAAACGACGTTCAGTCTACATATGCAAATGGGAACATAGCGCACAAGACACTTTTTCAATCTTTTCTTTGCTTATGGAAATCATTTATTGAACTTAGACTCACAGTCCATACCACATTGGTTGGGCGCAGCGCACAAGAAGCGTGCTGAGCACTAAGCAGCACAGAGTCGACGTGCAATAATCGAAGACAGGTGACACTAACACACAACATAAGTGCGACTGTCACGTTTTCTTTCCGTTACCGTGCAGAGGAGTCACATGATGCGTAAAAAATGTAGGCTTGTATGAAGCAGTAGACATTTGATGTGAACAGGTAAACATGTAGGATGAAGATGTACGTTGCTGAACAACTGCGTATGAGCTCTATCAAATCAAAGCACAAAATGATTTCACGGAATGTATAACATGAAGATGACAAATTGCTACATATTTGGAAATGTCATGTAACATTTGACGGGCGATTGTACAGGCCATGTACAGTCGCTTGCTGCAAAACTGTGCGCGGTTTAATGCAATAATAGAAGAACTTGAGCCTGTTTAAAATTTTGTTAAGAGCTGCAACGATAATCGATATCTAGACTTCTTATGATGAAGTTATTTTTCTGTAGGAATGATTGCGAGCGATGGATGTGTTGCTGGAATCCTCTTCATCCGGTTAAATGTGCCAAGTCTAAGTTCTATTGTAAGTCACTTTGCTCTTGCTGTAAAATGCTTCTGAACAACCTAATACAACCTAACTTGGATGGCAGAACAAATGGCTTTCAGTCTTTTTAAATGGCTCTAGGGAAAATAAGTGTAATCAACTTTTTGAATCAACTGGATTGCATGCACAACATAAGAATCAAACTTAATGTCCAACATGTTATGAGCTGTGGAAAAATTGCCCTTTCAGCAAACAATACCATGGGTGGCGGAACGCTTTTCAAAGTGGGGGGGCACAAATGCAAATAAAAATCTATAATTTTTGTTGTTTGAATTGTCAACTGTGACTCACAAACATTGAAATATGACGTCATTAACTCTTGTCAGCATGTTTAAGCAATTTTATGCAATATTTTATAAGCCCTCAACGACCTCTAACTACAGGCGCATGGCTAGAAATTTTTATAGGGGAAAACAGCAACCAAGTGTCAACATTTAAATATTTAATACTCCTTGTACTTGAAGCATCATCCATAAAACGTGCATTTATTTGGCGTTTTTTCCTGAACAGTAGTGTTTAGATGTCAGTCGGAAATAAAAAGTCTATTTCCATTGAATTGACAAGTTTAAAAATTTGTATTTAGAGAATTTACAAGCGTTATTTTGGATGAAAGCCACCATTTGCTCGTAAAAATTTCCTGCAAAAGCGCTTGTAAAAATCTCGTTGCTATAAGTGCAAGATCTACTGTATGCTTTTTTCAGGTAATATTGCTGTTTATCAAGAAGTCATTGTGGCCGCCATTATGATTACGATTTTTTATTTACACGCTTCTGATATACACTAGCACCAGTTCAATCGAAGCCGAGTAGAGACTTTGCTCTAAGGCACCGACTTCCGAAGCAAGTCATCTACAAAATGTACGTGCATTTAGAACGGGATCGTGTTGTCAACCAAGTCTTGAGCGACTAATTGACGTATGTAGCTGGTCAACGTAAACGGTTGAGCAGGGGTTGGTTCCGGCTAGCCAAGAAAAACCATCCGGCCCGTAGCCCCTTTGCAATTTATAGTACAGTAACTGTATGGTTCGTCTAGTGGCATTAGGCTATATTATATTTTATGAATCTGCCCTCCTTGCAGCTTCTTTTATTGCATATTAAGGGGGCTTCTTTTGAGTAACTGCACTGTGCTACAATTGTGCTGTAGTTTATATTTTGGATTTTCACTATGACCTGTGAAAATAAGGGTTTTAATCTGATTGAAATTCCATAAATTCCCAAGTTTTAGCAACATCATAAACAGCAAAGGAACGGAATTGTTGGTAGAAAATTAGTGCGCCCCGCCATACCGCATAGTTTGTTTTTGGCCTGCGACAAGGGAAAGGTTGCCGACTCCTGCGGTAGAGTCTCTCCACGCGGTTTGAAACATGTTTATATTTTGTAATTACACGCTATGAAATGCGACTGCGGCAGGATGTTTGTACACTACTTAGCCCCACGCTATAAGCTTGGTTCCCTGAAACGATTAGGCATTTAGCTGTTTAGAGTTTGAGAAATAATTCACAAATATGATGAAGACAATATTGTAAATTGGGGAAAGCTACTCATGTCCTCTAAAGTCTAAACAAACTTGCACATGTCTGACTCACTCAATCTCAGAGTCGTCGCCAGCGGGAGGGCCAGTGGTGCCTGGCCCCCCATTTAAAACCTGTTCCCCCATTTGATGCTTGGCCCCCCGGTTGCTGCATACATCCAATCTTGTATTGAAAAAATTCGGCCCCTCCTTGTCGTTTTTGGCCCCCCCCCACTGCGAAATCCTAGCTATGGACCTGCTCAGTCTACACAAAGGATGAAAATAGTTGTGTAGTGGCGACAACGAAGCCACAATCGGTTCTTTCCACGGCTCTACATTAAAGTTAAGAAACACTTGTCGCCGCAGATTGACACAATGGTTGCTTGGTTGGTTGATTTATAGCCATTTTGGTTGATTTATAGCCATTTTAACATAACAACTTTTGCCTCAGGTAAAGGTCACCCTAACACGTATTACACTTCATGGTCAGCTTACTGCTTTGATCCGCTTCGACTACCTAGAAGCTAAAGTTGGATAGGTTGTTTAAAAAGTTTCGCTAATTTGCACTGAAATATTTCTTTGGCTTACACATAAAACGCGTGATTAACCTAAAAATTTTTGGTGCAACTTTTCGGAATTCGGGGGATAATTTGCCCCCGTGCCCCCTGCTACGCACCTGCCTAACTACGCCCTATCTATCTATCTATCCATCGCCACACTGACTTGAGCACATAAATGTAAGTTGTTCTTATTAACTGTGTTACTTAAACACATTTAGGCAAAATTCGGAATTTAAAAGTGGGGGGCAAGCCCCCCAGAAAAAACGTGGGGGGCCTAGGCCCATGCAGCCCTCTGGTTCCGCCACCTATGAACAGTACCAATCGTTTTTGTTGTTGCAATGTGAATGAATGGCTGAAAAATTCACCACCGGGCCCATCCTGTTAAATTTTTTTTGAAAATGTCATCTGTCTCGTCATTTATGATTTGTTGGCATGCGTTGTGTAGTTTGTAGAGTGGCGCTTAGCATACTGTATAACGGGCAACTGAGCTATTGCTATGGTCCTTATCGCAGGTCTGGCCACTGCTATATGTGTCTTTGTTTTTACTTTCATGATACCAAGCTATTACTGAAATGTTTCATTGCGCTGAGGCACTTCGGCTCGATAACCGCAAGGTTTTTCGGTGCCATGACTGCAAGGTTTCACTTTGCTTTTTTCCGAAATAAAGACGACTCAGTTCATTAAAGTGCTTATTGGCAAGTTGCTCCCATGTACTTCGCCAGTAGCTTCATCTCGTATGTGTTGGAGCGTGTGCAATTGCCTCGTGTATGTTGAAGTTTTGCATGTGGTTTATTTTGTTTTCTTTGCGTGCTATTCCATGTCTTGTGGGCCTTGCGGCTGAAAGCAATACAAACTTTAGCAAACATTAACTTCCAGCAACTAATAGTGAACGGTTTTAAACTCGTATTATTCTCTGTTCCGGAGCGAGTAAAATAAATCTGACAAAGTTGTTTACTCATAGAAAGGACCGAACATCAAACTTGTCAAATATTGGTTTTTCTATTAAAGCTTCAACGCTGCCAATCAATGGCCGAAGTTGCAGCATTTATTGCAAATGTAGTCACGTGGACCAATGAGGAGCATAAGGGTTAAGGGGGGCCTGTGACGCATCTGCTGTCGCGGGTGAAAAACGAATATAAAAATCTTTCTACAAGGGGTGCAAGGGGTACCTGCCAATCTTCTGATGCCACAACCACTTTCTCAGAATCAAACCGAAACTAGTTTTGCCCTGAGGAAGCCCACGTGAATAACATTGCCCTGAAGAAGCCCACTTGAATAACATTGCCCTGAAGAAGCCCACTTGAATAACATTGCCCTGAAGAAGCCCGCTTGAATAGGTGGGCGAAACGTTGGCTGATAGTAAAATATAATCACCAGAAGAGCTTATTCATCTGCTTGTTCGAAACTAGTTTGTTGATTTGATTTCAACATCTTTGTTGTTGTGGCAACAATAAACTACCTGTGCCAAACAAAAATGCAATTCTCATATAGCCTATGCAGATTGTTGTCAGGTGCTTGGAGTGCTTAACGACTTCATTTATTTTTCATTATTTTGCATGACACTTGTTTCAACAATGGGTTCTAATGCCGTTCTTCAACGCAACTGTCAAATACTATTTGTGACGTCATACGGCAACAGTCACAAAGCTGGACTCTTGTGGAGTAAGATCTGGTGAATTTTATGACAGGAAAATAGGTAAGCATTGTTGGTTGGTATGTCGTGCAGATCAGGACAAACATGGTCTTCTCTTTTTCTTGAAAAATGTGTCACCACGACTTAGAATAAGTTTCCGATTCTTGATTTCAAATTAAGTTCGATTCCTTTTATGTCAAAGTCTTTACACAGAGAAATGGTTTGTGAAGAAAATTATTTGCATTTTTTCCTCGCAAGTCTTTTGGCGCTTCAATATATTTTCTTTCTCTTCTAAGAAGTGCAAAGTTGCGTCCATGTTTTGGTAAGATAGGCAAATAGTGTACTCAAGCCTTTGGGAAATAACCAAAAGGTTTTGGTAAAACAGTCGCAAAGATTTTGCGCAGGTAGCTAAAAATTATGCAGAGGTTTTGGTGAGGTAGCCAATACTCTTCACAAACTGGATCAGTGGCGTGCAGAGGGGGAGAGGCGAATGGGGTGATGGCCCAGGCCATCCAAGGCAGGGGGCATCCAAAGAGTGAAATTACAAAAATGAAAATGCTGTAAATGGATGCTTCTTCGTATTGTAAGGCTACCAACACATACTGCATGGATTTAATTTTTTGAAACTTGTTTTTTTTTGTCAAATTCCAATGATTCTCATATTCTTCAACAACAGGAACCTATACTCTAGTGTGCAGCGCACACCCAATCAAACTGATAGTGATGTGACTTTTCCAGATCGCACATCAAGGGAAAATCACAAAAAAGGATTGAAAGATAATTATGGACGTTTAATTGATTTTTTGAGCCAGATTTCAAAACTGTTTTATTTCAACTTGCTTGATTTAGTTGACTTTTTGATACATCACTAGTTTCCTGTTTCATTTTTTGATCTGGCAACCCTGGGTGTTTGCTAATACATCCGCATATCTGTGCTTGCACTATGTGCATCATTTCGAGCTTCGCCATCAATTGACAGTTCAGGCGTATTGATCATAACGGCCCACACAAGCCCGTATTTGTTCTGTACCACCAGCTGGTTGTGCATATAACATTCACACAATAAAAAAACGAAAGTTCTCTTGCATACTTTATGCGCAATCGCAATTCTTATGTAGCTTAGCAAGTTTAAAATTTTAAACCAGGGACCTCAAACACGCCGCCCTCGGGCCACCTGTGGCCCGCGATGGCATTTTGTACGGCCCGCGATGCTTTTTGGCAATTTTCAATTAACATATAAATTATTTACTTTATTCGCCGGTGTATAAAAGTGCTCGGCCAGTGAACAGTTTCCTTTTGAAGAACTTAAAGACGACTAAGAATTATTTGCCTATAACCACTCCCGTCGTCACGGGGGGCTTTGGTGGGCTTACCCCCCAAACAATGTTTCAAGCCCCCAAAACTGAAATATAAAACACTCTAAATCAGTTGAGTTTTGTCGATTCTTAAAATGTAAAGCCCCCCGCACGAACATAAAGTCTCCCTATCGAAGACTTTCCGGCGACGGTTCTGCCTGTAACCCACAATACCTTTCGCAGGAAATAAGGTGTGCAAGCTCTTTCTAGAAGGTAATGAGGTTCAGGTGCCGCCATTGTTGCGTCAGCGTCATAATGCGGCCCTCGGGTTACTTTATAAGCCCCATTTGGCCCTAGGAGCAACTTGAGTTTGAGACCCCTGCAAACCCTGGATATCTACCATCCCAGCAGCCATACCTTTTCTGCTCGACTGCTATTCACGAGGCATTCGCGCAGCCTGATATTTTTGCAGTAGTAAACTGCCCTGTCGTTGTTGAGTTTTTTTAGACGCAACCTTACGTTTTTGCAGTTGTGAACTGCGCTGACGTAGCACTGATTGGGTTCTACTGCCCTGTTTAACGCGTTGCCGCATATTTTTGCAGTTATGAACTGCTCAGTCTTAGCGTTGAGTGCTGTGTTTTGCTCCAGTCTCCTAACTTGGAGCACTGATATATAGTTAAATCAAATGTTCTGGAAAAGGTTTTCGATGTTTTTTAATCAGATTGAACTTTTTACGCAGAACCAGCGGTAAGCCCTATTCTCTTATCAATGATCAGTGGAAGGATTGTAGGTAAGAAGTTTTTCGTTGATAGTTTTTTAAAACACGCAAAAATAAAGTCTTTTCAATTTTCTTATCATGACTTTTTCCGAGCATATTTTCTTGATTAGGCAAATAATTTTTTGATGTTTCGTTTCGAAGGAGATATTTCAAAGATCCTGTATCGACTTGTTCGTTAAGCATTTTTTAAAAACCGAAAAAAGTTTATCGTTAGCTATGATAAAAATATATTTTTGCAGAATCCCAGCAGATAATGTCGCTTGAATTTGTTTTGTAGTTGTTTGGTAGCTACTGCACAGTTCCATGACATTGAATGCACTTGCCTGGATAAGAATCCAGCTCCTAGCGATTGAAACTTCTGAGTAAATAGCACTTTTTTACATGATACCAATATCAATGCCTGCGTAGAAAACTGAATAAGATGTCAGTGTGGTTGGCGTTTCAACTCGTACTTAATTCTTACAAAGATTTGTAATGCTTTGAGTTTATTTTTCACTCTTTGTAATGAATTACCTTCACAGAGAAATATAGATTTTGCCATTCTGGAAAATGAATGATTTCAAAATTGCTTTTGTAAGCAAAGTATGAAGCATCTGTTCGCTACAACAAAAAAATTATCTTTCCCATAGAAGTTTTCCAGGCTTTTGCTGCTATTCTATTCACAAACCACATGCGAGCTTTGCGCAGGAGGTTCAAATGCTGCGGATGGAGACTGGCCCTGGGCTGTTTATTTGTACTTAAAAGCCAATGGCCCGGTCAACGGTGGCATCTGTGGTGGAGCTCTACTCAATAGCCGATGGGTCGTATCTGCCGCTCATTGCATCGCGACGTAAGCAAACCAAATTTGAATTAGTACTGATTATTTGTACTGGGTGCTTGGGAATTTTAAAATACGACTCTTAAAGGTTTGTGCGCAAAACAACGAAACAGGAATGCTCTTACACTGCTTGAAATTGTTTCCTTTAAACTCATCTTATCACCCAGAACATCACCCTGTAGCTCAGAACAGCCTTATCCAATTTGAAAAGCGTGTACACGGTGCTGACCCATCAGGGTCGTACCGAGGTTAGATGGCGCCCGGGGCAAGAAGCAAGTATGGCGCCCCCATGTTCGAACCTAAGTTCTTTCGGAAGCAAATGTGCTGTATTGAAGAAAGTACTTGCGACATTGTTGTGCGTAACACAAGGTTAGATGGCGCCCGGGGCAAGAAGCAAGTATGGCGCCCCCATATTCGACCTTGAGGTCTTTCGGAATGAAATGTACTGTATTGAAGAAAGTAATTGTGAAATTGTTGGGATTTTTCGGCGTCACCCGCAGTGATTGAGCATCCCCATATTGATCCGGCGCCCGGAGAATTGTACCCCCCTTGCCCCCCCGTCGTTACGCCCCTGCGGTCCATGCCAAAATGCAAATTTGGCACTGTTTGATGCTTCTTCCCTAGAAATTGACCCTGGTGGAAGCGATCATATAGAGTTCTTTAAATGATGACTATTCCCATGAAACCATGTTGGACTTATGTGAAAACAATTTAGCAATTCGTGTTATTTAAAAACATTTCCACCAACCCAGTGCCGATGTTTCCCTATCAGAGAGTGTTGCAATCGAAAACCCCGAGCGGAAAATGCGCAAAACTTCACACTGTGGCACCAAGCAACAGTAGAACTCTATTATTGCTAGTTCGCGCCACATACTATATGTGTGGATGTTGTTCTTCGCGCACATCCCGTTTCATGGTGAATCGCACATTCTACACAACGCCGACCGGGAGGTTGCAACAGCGGACGCAAAATCAGCCATAAATATATGCTGAGAAAAACGTCATTGCTTTCAGCACAATGTAGACGGATTTTGCAAAAATACCAACATTTATAAAAGCAGTTTACACCTGGAAGTACCGTTGGTTTGATTGACTAACAACAAAATTTACCAGAAATTAAATGTTTTTTAAGCATGAGAGTCCATTGTTGTCGTGGCGTTGTTAAATTACAGTGTTTGAAATTTGTGCTATCTTTCTATTCCTTGCTGTCTTTTGTAAACAAATCGATCTTTCCTACTTGACAGTTTCGATGTGCAGAAGTATGTGCTTCGAATCACGTGATCAAAGCGGAATTGTCTGCATTCGAATTGTAAATGAGAATAAAATGCAAACGTTAGGACTGTACGCGAAACAGTGCTACTCAACAAATATACAATCCTGGTTGCCAAAAGATGTGTATTCTTTTATTCATATGAAGCTGTTGCGTCATGGTGACGGACGCTTGCGTCGTAGTGACCGACGCTTGTGTCATAGTGACGACGCTTGCGTCATAATGACGACGATTGCGCCATAGCGACGACGCTGGTTCGATGCAGATCTTTTCACAAATAGAAACAGGGGCGTAGCTTGACATTGTCATTGCGACTTACGAGAGATATACTAGGGGTAAATATTGATACTGAGGGGCATATATGCAACTGACATAAACTACTGCAGAGTAGGACGTATTTGACGTCAAGCAAAGGTTATAGGGAAAGCATGGGAGAGATTAGTTAGTTTTGTGGCGGTTATCGCTACCCCTGACACCTTTTTTGTTCCCCATGATCAGGAAGATTTACCAGAAATAACTAAAATATTGTATGTATTTAGTGTCTTGGGTACTTTATTGCGTGCTATAAACAATTAAATTAAGACAAATCTTTTAGGTATTGATGGATAAGGGCAAATTATTTGAGGAGGAAATTGCAGTAAAATTGTTGTGAATGCAATAACCACAAACAGTGCGGCACGGAATACTGAAGAGAAATATTTTCAGGCCTATCCCATCCATCTACGCCGTGACTCTTGGGGAGCACACCGTTAGTGTACAATCTGGACGTGAAGTTACAAGAGATATAGTTGAGCTGAAGTTTAATGGATACAATTCCAATACATTCAACAACGATATAGTTCTTATGAAGGTGAGTCAATGGTGATTTTTTTATATCGTACGAACCTGAACAAAATCGGAAAAGATAACAAACAATTGTTTGGGATTTTTCAGTATGAGGCCAGCTCAGTTGAATCTTAGGAAAAAGCAAATCATTATGTGCCACTGCAAGTTTTCTTGTTTTTTAGACTTTCAAACACTTTTCACGCAAACACACTATTTCTCATTAGTAGGCCACTTACCAATGATAACAAATCTTTTTATTTAATGTAAATTATTTTTTTAAACCTGCGGTTTCAAGACAAATTTTCAAAGGCACATAATGGAAATACCACCACGTTTTCAGTGGTTTCGAGTTGACTTTTAGTGTATCAGATACAACAAACTTACTTCCACAGTGTTCATGTAAATAAGGCTGATGGCATGGCGCAAAACTATGCAAAAATTTCTAGATTCATTGGTTACAATGTAGCTGCCTTTGTGCTTCTCACTTGCAGACATTTCATAATTCAACCTATCTGTTCTTTTTGTCAGGGTAATAGTTATAAGGGCCTATTTCTTGAAGCTTTTCAAAAGTCTTCATTTTGCAGAACGTCCAAACTTTGTGATATCGTTGCTTGTTGCAACCTACTTGTCAACATATAGTGATGATATTTCACGAGACTCTGCTTCTCTTGGTTGATGATTTGCTTTCAAAGAAAAACATCATTCTGTGTCAGCAATCGCAAAACATGCGCGTTATCTTCATGCAGATGAGCGCTCCTGTGAGGTACACTGACGTCATCAAGCCTATTTGCATCGTTCCCCAAGGCACAAGAACAGACGCCGACGCAGCCCCTACTTTTGCTGATTCTATCTGTACAGTGGTTGGCTGGGGCATAACTTGTAAGTCCCTTGTATGTTTTAACTGCTTTGCTGGCCATCACAATTTTGGATACTTTGTTAACAGCTACAGTTGCGGAAAATGTTGCATATCTAAAAATTACCGAAAACCACTGCTTAAATTTTTTGATTGCCGCACTGCTTTCTTTGCTGTATTTTTATTCTTCTAAAGGATATGTAGTAGGTGAAAAGTTAGTTGTAACCCTTAACACAGGGGTCTCCAAACTACGGCCTGCAGGCCAAATCCAGCCCGTGAAGCCATTTCATCCGGCCCGAGAAGACATTCAATAATGAAAAAATAATATATTTACGAAAAACGTGTTGATTTGGTAGAATGTAACATATCCCGAAACAGTCACATTACGTGAGGTGTCCGGCCCTAGGACTGTTGAGTAATTACCTATGCGGCCAGCGGACAAAATGTTTGGAGACCCGTGCTTCAATACACAAAAACTGACTTGTTTTTACAGTTCAGTAGACGTAAATTGTTACAATAAAAACCAAAACTGCAACCAGTAACTCTCTTCTCGCGAGTACAACTCCCACCCAACCAACCTGAAAAAACATTTTGTCTAGATAACAAAGCACTGTGCTTTACTTCATGACTTACCGCGCCTGCTGCTTGCCACTGGCGTCATCATAGGTGGCGGAACCGGGGGGCCGCATGGGCCTAGGACCCCCACTTTTTTCTGGGGGGTTTGGCCCCTCCACTTTTGAATTTCGAATTTTGCCTAAATAACCTCAGTAATACAGTTAGTATTGGGTCCATTGTTAAAGTAAATCGTTTAATGAACAAATTTTGCAGAATTTTGCCAGTATTTTGGCACTAGTATTTCTAATCTATTATTTGTAATTTGGCAGTGAATTTGGCAGGATTTCGTAAATGTTTGGCAGAACACAACGCGCGCAATCCTGTCACCCTTCTCGGGATTGCTTACCACATTGGTGTTATCGAACAGTGTTGCCAGATGGTGTAATTTTGTATGCTTGTGTGTAGAAAAAATTCGTGCCACACCATCGAAAAATTGTTGTAATTCGGTGTAATTTCAAGCGTTTTAACAACATTCTAAATGGTGAAATTTTGTTGAATCTTATACGCAAAATGAAATATTTGACAGATCAATTTCTATTGTGTTTTCTTTTTGCATTGGCAACACTAAATAGCAGTGATGTAGTCGAGACCGTAACCTTCAAGACCGAGACCTCGTAAAAACGTCGAGACCGAGGCTTAATAAAAAATTCCGAGACCGACACTCGAGACTTGAAATTCCAGAATGAGACTTCATCACAAAGTCCCAGACCGAGACTTCACAATTTGTGGATTTTGCCGAAATTTTTCAAAAAAAAGTCGTCACCACTTGCCAAGTTGAATATTTTCGAATTTCTCACATTATTCTGACCTGTTTTCATTGTTTCTTACCTGCAAATACAATAGAGAAAAAACTCGTTGAATTACAGTTTTACCAACCAAGCCATATCCTTGCAATATTCAAAGTCTCAAAACAATAGGCTTGTTACCGAGACCTGTAGCCTTCGAGACCGAGACGAGACATGAAAGCGTCGAGACCGAGACGCGCAAGATTGGACCTCGAGACGATTCTTGAGGCCGAGACCAAGTGTCGAGACTCCATCACTGCTCAATAGCTATGTTATTTTTTTGCATTGGCAACACAACTGGCATCCTTACAGACAACTCGCTACATATGCTTTGTCTTGTCTTTGCATTCCGGTATCTAATGCAGTTGTAGAATCAAGCCCGTTGCCAGGATTTCGCAGAAGGGGGGCAAAAACCACAAGGGGGGCACATTTTGTAAATACAAGATTGGATGTATGCAACAACCGGGGAGCCAAACATGAAATGGGGGGTCACAAATTTTAAATAGGGTGTCGGGCACCACTGGTCCCTCTCTGGCGACGGCCTCGTGTAGAATGAGTATTCAGTCATGTTGCTTCTGTGTTCTAGATGTGAAAATGCTGTGAGTTTGAATGTGTTAAGACAGGTATCAATGCTGTGTCATTTTTGCCTGTTTTTTAAGCTGTGTTCTTTGTGCTTTTTAACAGCCCAGTGGCGACTCCAGCACACGGGCTCCTCGGGTTTAACCCGAGTCTTTGTTTACGATTTATATTGGAAAACGCGAGCTTGCTTTATATATTTGTTCCACCACCCACGGTCCCACCTCACCAAGTTCTTAACTCGGGCTCTTTTCAATGTGGGCATTGTCACTGTTCATATATTTTCATTACCGTATCATCATTTTGAAAGCCCATCTCACCCATAAACGCTCCCTTAGTTTTGTGCATGTTGTATTTGTGGAGGCTACTTACTTGCGAATGAATTTTGTCTAAGACTAAGAACAACTAGCTACATTGATATGCTCAAGTCAGTGTAGCGTAGATAGATAGGGTGTAGTATAGATAGGGGTCGATGAGGGCTTATAAAACATTGCAAAAAACATGCTGACAAAAGTTACTGACGTCATATTTCAATGTTTGTGACGTCATATTTGCCAATTCAAACTACAAAAATTTTCTATAGATTTTTGACGATCACTTGTGCCCCCGCTATGAAAAAGGTTCCGCCACCCATGAGCGTCATGGGACTCATGTTGCAATAACTGTCGCCGGTGGAAGTGGCTTCGGGTGAGGGGAGCAAAAGAGATATTTGGTGGGGTTCAGCGTTTGTAGCGGAACCAAAATCCAAGTGAAAAATCCTAAACACATTTCACATAT
>JGI24158J21664_10002320_pt1 | contig 22914 bp, 16 predicted proteins | sample Ectturendosymbi3_FD_21664 | JGI IMG/M metagenome (IMG submission 21664)
AATGCTGTCATCCGAATTGTAAAAAAATCTTGGTGAATAAAGTTACTTTCGTAGGTTTTAGTGGGGGCGATCGCCCCGATCGCCTCCCCCTGGATCCAAAAAAGCTTTTGACACCCACATGTCGTCAGATATGTATTAGCAAGCAGTTGTGGTCGCTTCAGTCAATTGCCTTTGATGCTCCTAATTTTGCAACATGAGTTCAAAACATGCTGGTATACAAGGACGAAATGGCTTTAATGACTTTTGGCCTTTGATGGAAATTTTGATTTTTGAAAGAATGCAGCTGTTGCATGCTTTTTACTTTCGTCTAAAGCAAAAAGCAATCATTTTATGTTCTGTAGATGAAATGTTGTCTTGTTGCACACTTGATACCTATGCATGTTGCATTTTAGGAAAATCACGTCGTTCCGAATGTGTAATATCCTGCTGACAATTAAATTGCATCGCCTAGCACAATTTTGATGGAGGCAAGCAAAGCAATGAAAGGAAGATTGTAGAAATTAGGCTTATAGCCTGACCAAAAACCGAATATATACAAATACATATGTTTTGTTGATTCAAAGCATTTTGGCACACGTTTGCACTTTTGCAACTAGTCCTCAAGGTTGGTTATCTGCTACGCCACAAAAGTAACACAGTTTTATTCTCATGGTGAAGATATCTTAGAGAAATTTTCATGACGCACTGACAACGTTTCGCCTACTCTTCACTTTACAATTTACAGTTCTGCAGCCTCGTATTCCCTGCAGATAGGTCTACTGCTTGAGGGCACAAGAAGGTATGCACCGCAAACACATTTTTAAGAAAAGAAATGCTCCAATAAAATGGTAGTCAGTGATCGATTACGTCTGTTCAAATACAGTATAACAAGACACTAACTAAAGCGCAAAGGAGTAATTTCGCACAAAAACGCTGTGAGTCTCCACTGCTGTGTTGTTCGGCTTTTACGCTTTTCATTAGAAATAGTGTCCAATGACAAAGTCAAAACGGGACCTTTCGTTTCGCAGAAAAACACTCTGACAGAAAACAATCTGCCCAACAAACCCCTCAAAAAACTCGTCAACACGTTGCACTCTCCAAATACAACAAACATGCATACTCATGGTTTACACGTGAGCAACTTGGTAAGTAAAGATAGTTTAAACTTGATCTGCAAACGTAATTTTGCGGCAGAATATTCTATTTTTGCATGCACTATAGGTGTTGTTTAGCAATTTTTCTAAAATTTTGTACTGAGTTTGACAAGTACCTAGTCCCCATAAAGTTCACAAGCGCATCAAGCGATAAATTTTGTTTAAGGAAATCGATTTTTACGTGAAATCCTAAAAAATTCGTCTATTGATTTGCTTGTGTTATCTTTATGCAGAGTAGATGCATGAATACAGATATGTGCAACCTTAAATCTTCGCAAAGGGAAGAAAGCAGAGGCCAATCGGCTGATTATCTCGAAAGCTTACCGCAAATATACAGCTTTTAACTATCTTATTTGCGTTGAACTTTTCGTATAACTTGGCTATGCAAGTGAAAAAGGTAAAGGGCTCAGTTCCTGCATAATTGATACATTCACGTATAACAAATGAAAAACATCCGTCCAGGGCCGGAGCAAGCCATCTCAGCGCCCCAGGCGATATCCATTTTAAGCGCCCCTCATAACAGCTAACACAAATGTTTGCTTATGATGACGTCATCGTGTTCAATCAACCGTAGTACGATTTTTTTGCAAAATTGCCTCGCCCTCCCCACGGAAACACCCGTTTCCTTTGTACATATGGCGTAGAATGTACCTTTACGTCAAGCTAATTTATTAGAATTAGATGAATCACCACGTTCATGAAAATATCCAAACAAGTGACAAGCGTTGCAGCATTCACGAAAACAAAAAATCTAGCGTAGGCCTCAAAACTTTGTTACAGATCCAATGGCACAGGCTGGTGTCGTGACAATTGACGAAGGTCCACATGCGAATTAAACTACTGACGTTCGCGAACGCCACCATGTGGTGCGTACCAGCTGAAATCTGTTTGGTTAAAAATAAATTAAGGTGGTGCGTCCTATAACTGCAATTTTACTGGTTAATCAGTCTACTAATGTCAACGATGCTGTCATTTCGACAGCGTTTCCTAACCTGACTGCAGTGGATAGCTGAAACATGATTTAGTGAAGGCTGCGACATAAACCTACTCCGGTAAAAGCGGTGCAGTCAGGAAAAACCACGAAATGAAAAGAACAGTGATGGCAATCTTAAATTTAGCAGTGAAATTGATAAAATATTTCCTGCAGGTCATGCCTTGCTGGCCCTGACGGCACGCCATTGATAAACTTGTAAGAGCCCTAGGCAGGATCCATTCAAGTCAGAACCGTCGCCAGAAAGTTTTCAATAGGGGGGCTTCTCAGTTCTGCGGGGGTCTTTTCGTTTGTGCGGGGGGGGGCTTGACATTATAAAATTTAGCAAAATTCAACCTATTTATAGTGTTTCACGTTTCAATTTGGGGGGGCTAAGCCCACCAAAGCCCTCCTGTGGCGACGGGACAGATTCAAGTGCCCACCCCTCCCATGCAAAGATCTCTACTCTACATATCATCACGATGTGCGTTACAAAAATGAGGAGGGTGTTGTACATACGTCTGTTAGATGGATACATTTTATTGCACTTTGCGACATATGTTATCCACTTTGAACGCAACTGAAATTAATAAGAAAAATATTTAACCTTTTACAGCAAACCTGAAATAGTGTGGTATCTCTAATTTTCTATCTTTACATAAACTGCGTAAACGTGTGTTCCATTCGCTTTCATCATGTTCATTTACCTTTACTTGGTGTACGTTCGTCACTTTGTGAACCACACGGTGGTATTTTTCGGTCCTTTTTTGGCACCCCTCGGTCCCAGTACCCTAGGCAACCGCCTAGTTCGCCTAATGGTAGCCCCGGCACTGCATCCGTCATGAATAAGATCAATCAAAATTATTTGTCGGATGTGCTGCCCTGCTTTTTGCGGATTTGATGATTTTGTAACCCTTGGCTTACTCAACTACATACCTGGAGAAAGATAGTGGTTCACTGAAGAAAAAGACCCGTAAAAATGGAAGATCAAAACTTTTGAAACGTTCTGTAACAAGAGCATAGAAACTTCGGTGGATGCGACTGTGTTGTACAACTCACTATTTCGCTGTGGATTGTAAGCCCTGATTTCGTACTCCCAGTTTACGATTTCAAAGAAAATTGTGCTAAAAATGCGAGAAATTGACAAAAATGTTCTCCTGCGAAACGATACATTATCCAAAGCCAGAAAGAAAGTCCTGAACAAATTAACGCTGCGATAACTGAGTGGCAGGCCAGGCTGTTCAATATTCGCCTCTCATTGGAAAGTTTGGGTTTTCGATCCACAGCCAACGAATAAGTCGTCGTAGCACTCCTTGAGCAAGAGCTTTTATCTGAAAAACCGTCCCAGCAAGAAGGAAATTTTAGTTTTCGATCTGCCGTCAACTTCCCTCACCTAAAATAAATTCAAACGTACGTCTGCTCTAGAACAACAGTAGAGCAGAAGAAACTTTAACGAATGAATGATAATTTCTTTCTTATTGCATAGAATCCCCATGACGACGATGTGTTCATGAAAATCGACCCCTTGTCGCATTTCGACTACAATTACCCGGTAATCAGTAATCATCCAACAGGCACTTTTTGGTACCACGCACACTGTCATGGTGCCGTCTGGTTTCAGGTAAGGCATGTGATCTGACGTAATGTGCATTTGCTGTATTTTCATTCATTGCAAATTACCGTTACCGACTTCCTTGAACGAGTTTATATTAGATTTGTTTTTTCTCAGCAAGAACACTTTGTTGTATTGCATTGAAATAATACAGCGACGAGCTGGCAGCACCAAAACATTAAATGAAAAAGATCGATGTCTGTCTTAATGAAAAGTAACCGGCTGAGTGCAACGACTGGCAATTTTTCTTACGAAAATCGAACTTCGAGTAGGACTAACTGTGAAAGTAGGACTAACTCGAGTAGGACTAACTCGACTAAAGTTGAGTAGGACTAACTGTGAAAGCTTCTTTTTGCAAAAAGTACTCTATTTTTGAAACTTACTTGGTTGGAATGATAGATTGCGAAGTATTAATGTGAAAACTTTCATATTTTGCAGGTGTCTAGTGGAATGGGAGGACTGTTAGTAATCGAAGATCCAACAGATTCATCGGTTCCGCAGCACATTCAACAGGTGTCTTGTCCCTTAAACTGCGCACATGACATTCAGATGGTTTTCCAATCAACTTTGATATATGCACGTGGTGGAGGATTCGCCACATTACAAATAGCTATGCAAGACAATTTGTTCAGGTTCTACTTGCGTTCACTTCATCATTTCCCGTTTTTTTCTTTTTATTTTCTTGTATCTCTTNCAGACGCCACAGGCTCGTCTGCTTGCAAAAAAGTTGTTTNCTACGCTTCTTCAGGTGGACACCAGAAAGTAGTTGGTACCTTGATTGCTTTGATCCAATACAGAAGAGCGGCGAACTCGCAACTTCAATTCTACCAGCTTTGGCTTGGGGGCCCTCAATCACTGCTCGGATCTCGTTTTGTCCCTGCCCAGTCCTGACCAAAGTTGTGACACTCTACAGTTGTGACTGCGTCAGTGATAACTCATGCACGTTTATGTAAAGTTTTAAAGATAATGTTGATTGGCATTACCCACAAAATATTAGACAATAATGTCAACCTTGAATGGTGAAAATTGTAATTAAACTATTTATTAATAATCTCCCGCCTACCGTTTAAGGAGCTAATAGTAAAAATATCCGGCAATGGGTTGGTTCTGTTTGTTATTGATTCTTTAAGGTGAAATCGTAAATACAGACCAGACTTGACTTTTTGTGGATTACGTACATGGGCGTAACGATGTTATATGGCGCCCTGGGCAAGAAGCAAGTTTGGCGCCCCCATGTTCGAAACAGTTCTTTCGGAAGCACATGTACTGCATTGAAGAAAGTACTTGTGACATTGTTGGGGCTTTTTGGCGCCCCCCGCAGCCATTCGGCGACCCCGTTGTGATTTGGCGCCCCCATAGTGACTCGGTGCCCTGGCAATTGTGCCCCCCTTACCTCCCCTCGTTACCCCCATGTATACGTATTTTGTCGAAGCTTTTGACTGAGACGTGTTCACGTAAACACAGTAAGGACATTTGTTAATTTTGCATAGAAAAAGCTTTAACCCCGCCATTGTTCCCCCACACCGGCCTGGCCTGGGCTGGTTTTGTTGTACCAGCCCGAGCATTTATTGGACAATAATCAACTTGGAATCAACTTATTTTAAAACGAATCAACTTTTTTTGTTGGATCGCATACAATGCGACATATTTATTAATTGGCGGAAGGGAGAAGCCTGAATAATGCTTTTTGTGGGGCGTTTGAGATGAACGCTCTCGCCCAAGGAGCGTTACGGCGCGTCACTCAGTGACCGCGGACACTCTACCACTGAGCTAATCGCCGCCACCATCAACTTGTTTAATGTTGAATATCATTCTTTAATGTTAAATATTAAAGAATCAAAATATTTAATGTAGAAAATTGTCCTATTATGACTGCATAAAAATCACAAAATGTTTTTTGCCGTTGACAGGTTAATGGATATTAATATTTTCAACTCAAGTGAAACTTTGTACGACTGGATGACAAATACGTCGAACAATATAAGTTATTTCACAACTAATGGTTTGTTGAACCCAGTCATGGACCTTTCCACTGGTCAAACCAAGCGTTTTAGGTATGTATCCGTATTCTATCTGTTACTAGATGTTGATGAGTGTCCCACTTTCAAAAACAAGAAAACCGTGTGCGCTTTGAAAAAGTTCACAGCTGGTTTCGTGTTTGTTTTCAACCGAATTTCTTAAAAAGATTTGTTTGAAAGACAAGCGAACAATCATGCCCTTGCCTACCAGTACCCATGAAACAATGGCAATTAAGAGTGTTAAAGATACCCGAGTATGGAACTGAGCATACAGTACAAGCTGGTATAAAATGTCAAAGAGGAAAAGCTTTCGTTTTCTAAAATTGTAATAAAAGAAAAGCTTGATGATTACGCAAACAAAGGTGATTTCTGTCTTCTGTGCACCTCTCAGTCACAATTAGATCGCACGCCGTGTCACCAGGTTGCATCCAAGTTATGCGAAATGCCAAGTTTGGACTGGATAAAGTTGCTTAGATAATGTGCTGAAAGCCTCTTTGACAATTACTTCATCAAATCTACGCATATTTCTCAGACCTTGCTTTAGTCTTATTCATCATTTCATCTGTAAGCTTTTTGCTGTAAAGTTTGCTGGACTAAAATGCGTCGCTGTCGCGAAATTGATTTCCTAGCAAAACAACTTGCGATCAGATTCATCTTTGTCAACCTTGCGGTGTCTTGGTGCTCAATTGCACTGATCAAGAATTTTTTCTCATTTTCTACTACAAAAGATTTTTGTTCAGCCCAACAAATGTTTGCTTGTCCTTTTTCAAAACTGCAATGCATTTCTATTGCTACGCTCTGGTTTTTGCGCAAATTATGATCGTAGTTGGATACTGAAGTATGCTTTAACTCGCTCAACGTTCAGGTTCGAAATTAAGACAATCATGATATGTAGTCTGACAGAGCCTCTACGACATAGGATGATCGTTTGGGAAGAACAATGAGTGTTCATTTCCAAATAACCTTAGCGACAGATTACACACCAGACGGTATCGGCATGTATATCATCGTCAAAAGAGGTTTTGAACTACCACAGATGGATCTCTATGTACGACATTTTGAAACAAAGGAGAGGTACGCCAATATTTCTAGGACTTGAGCTCAATTCATTACAGAGAATGTTTTGGTTGAATGACACTCAGAAAGGCAGCAAGAGTGGCTTAGATAGCGCAAAAGGTATATTTTGAGATAACTAAACAGAGAGATACAGCCAGTGAATTGCAAGAGGGCCTTATTCCTGATCGTGATCTCCCACGTCGCGTCGCAAATATTGGGGAGGCATGGGATATGAAAACTGTTCAGTTTTCTTTCCTGGCACGAGTATATTGTTCAAGGTTGGGGGATGTAAAAAGAATACATGGAAGGCAAGCTTTGAAGATGTGGCTTTTGCGCGCAATGCATGGCGTGGATTGCCTCCTGCTCAGGAACTTAGTCAACTGTAGGTGTTAGCTGTTCTCCCAGTTCTGGACGGTATTTCGTTCACCCGAGAGCAGTTGAAGAAGTTGTAGAATTTTCGAGCTTAGTTCCATTCCTGTTCATATCCGTCTGACACATATCAGCTTACGTCACGACCGGAGAGAAAGCTTTGCAAGCGGGAGCAAAACCATGCCTAAGTGATTAAAGACCAGCTTCATTTTGTGAAGCAAAAGCGTCATCATCTGAAAACTGGGGCTAGGATACAATAATTAGCCGAGCTTTTGTTTTGACACGTAATATTGCAAGGCTGAACAATCTTAATCTGGCATACGTGTGATTGCGCAGAACGACTCCATCAGTGATGTACTTTTTGCCACCATCAAGGACTGCATGGTGGTGAACAGCAGAACAGAAAATTCACAAGAGGATTATAGCCAGACCCATAACGTTGCTTTTTCGCTTTTCCCAGCGCATTGGGAGCTACCAGAGCACCTTCAAATGAAATGCTGACTTCTATGTCGTCATGCAATTACCTGACAAGGTTGAGAAGTGCAAGCGAGGACTCCAGTTTCTGTAAAATGTATAACGCTTCTCTGCTGACCACATCAAAAACTTTTGTCAAGTCAAGAAAAGCGATGTGCAGCGTGCGAGACGTTGCTCTCATCATATATCTTGGATTTGGTGCAGTGAGAAGATCACGTCCGCAGTAAATTGGTTAGGACGAAAAAGTATCTGCGATTCAAGGTAAATTCTCCCCTTAAGCGCTTGAATGCATGACAGTACGGCAAAGAGCTTCCCAGGACTTCCAAAAGCAAGATTCCTTTGTGTATGTTGCAATTTATTTTTTGACTTCTTTTATTGCACCTAGTGGCAATCTTGGCGTCCCTCGTTTCTCTTGGCGGCCCGCGTAAGTAGCCTTCATTCCAATACTTGTACAGAAGGTTGTACACTAGCAATAGAAGGGAATTACCACACTTGAACAATTGATTTGGAATAACATCTGTGCGTGGTGAATTACCGGAACGTAAAGCTTTCAGTTACAGCGCGAAGTATTGCGATTGTTGTAAGCTTACCCAGGTCGCAATAATGATACAGCAGCATGATTAATTCGCACGCAATTAAATAATACCCAGTGGAATGTTTTCCAAAATTTCGTTGAAAAGAGTCACAAACGCACAGCTATACACAAACATTTTCCTTGGTGCAATTGCTCGGGTTGTGTGACGAATGCGAGTTGACCATGCTGATGTATCGCAGTGGTTACCAACCAACGTGTCCCGTCAAAAGGTGTCACAGAGATTCATCAGGGAGTGCCTTGAGAGCCATGTACAATAGGGCTGCCGCATTTTCCGATCTCTCCGAGGTAGTCCCGTTTTATGAAATCGTGCTAGCAACTTATTTCTCGCAGAAAACCAGACTAGTTACAGGCAGCAGGAGATGGGCAGGGCTGCCACAAATAAACAGTGCAGATGAGCCGCAAATCATTGTTTGAATTACCACAGTTTTAGCGAACTCTGTTTATTTCAGGACGGAACTACTATCTATCTTGTTCTATATGTTGCTTTCCGCTGATTTACACGTGGTATCTGTTTACCTCTTACAGTTGCGTTTGCAGCTGAACATTCTTTGTTGTGAAACACAGATAGTACATTAGCCTAGTACTTTAGGAACATCTCAATGTATAGACACTGACGTTATAACCCACTGGCCTGTTACTGAAATTATTACCCATTTCTCTATTTCTTTTCTTCCAAAACTTCGAAAGCGCTTTTTCCATTACAATAATTGCAACTCTTGCAGCTGCAAGCATCAGCCATAGAAATCGGAAAATATGTTAGGCTACAAATAATGGCTGTGCTTGGGTTTTTCGCTATTTCGTGCTTAAATGATTTGAAACAAAATTGGATGCACAAATTTGCCAAAACTTGAAATGTGAAAAAAGCGTTTCAGTTTTTAGTGCACGCTTGGTGGATTCTTGAAGTTGCAGTACGTAAGCTAGAAAACTGTTTTGACACTCAGGGGTGTCGGCTATTTCCGTATTTGATCTTGCCTAGTCAAGTCAAAATTTATGTCCATGTTTTTATCGAACAGAATGTTAAACGCGGGAACATTCGACAACTTGGCCTTAAACGTAGTGGATAGTAGTGGAAATTCTGCTTGTGATATACTTGAAATTGCTGTGGATGGCATCTATCTCGACTACTGTAGACCACCGAGGTTAGGAAGAAGCTTTCTGGCTGCAGGTTCCCGAATGGATTGGTTGATTGTGTGCAACAATCCCGGCGAATACAATGTGAGTTTGAAAAATGGCACACTTCTGCCCGTTTTTCGGAAGCATTTGACTTTTGCAGCATAGCTTTAATGGGAACATTTTCAGGATTTTCTGTTGTTGAATTATTCCTGGAAATGTGCTTTTACGAGTTTTACTACTTTTCCATCAAGTTCTTGGTGGGCGAGTACTAATCTAAACTGTAAGCAATTGATTTCAACTCAATCTCATATTTGGCCATGGATGAAAACCGCTGTTGTCCGTCAATGTATTTGAGTCACAAGTTAACTTTAAAAAAAAAACTCGCTGCACAATATGAGAGTAATCAAAACTGTACTTCAGTCTGTTACCGATTTTGTCAGTGATAAGAACTTTCTGGTATAGAACTGAAAATTCATCTTGTCACGTTCAGTTTAAAAAAAGTTAGATGTGTTCCACCTGTCAGGTAAAGATTGCGCTATTGCTATGTCGCACAGAGGATAGTGTAACTTCAGCGCTGCTGGCAAAGATCTTACAATGTTTAAATTTGATCAAACACTTGATGTACAAAAGAACAACACAACCGCATTATTTCAAACGCAACCCCAAAACTTAGATAATTCGTAGTCTTTACGACTAATTCGGAGTTTCCGTGTTGTTGTTCTTTTGTTCTGAGCTTTTTCTCTTCTTTTATAGCTTCGAGTATGATTTGGTTCACTTTAGATTTTGCTGATTTCGCAGTTAATTTTATGAAAATTTTGAGGTAAGCTTTTTCAAAACACAATCACAGCCACATCAAACTCGCCGTAATCAAATGATTTCATTGTTTTCCCATTTTTTCAAGTTTAAGTAAATTTCGCTAGGGTTCCATTTTGGGTAAAACAACCGCGAATTCTGGTCTTTGGCTCACACGCAAACCACGAAGCATGAAATTTACGAAATTCACCTAAAATTCTCGCCATCGACCCAAGATTGGTTTCGGATTTGATTTGAGACAAACAAAATGTGATTTGTTCGTGCGTCTTCTTATCACTTTACCTCAAATTGATTTGAAACCCATTTATCTTCCTTCCTTGCTAGAACACTCTAGTTTTTCTGAGTTCAGACCCACCTCAAATTGCGTAGGCATCTGCCTTTGCACTGCGAGCGAATATATCATGTTTATTCTTGTGTTTAATACGATGCATTATTTGCCAAGACAACCAAAGTAAGACGTAAATCGATAGTCCCAAGCGACATTGCGGTGAATGTGCAGTTTTGAGGAGAAGCCCAAAACTTGTTTAATGCTCGAACGTTGGTTGCTGGCACGTGTGTGTTTACAGGAAATGCGCGATTTTTGCTTTACATCGGGACTTTGCAATTCTACTGGAATTAATGCAACTTACAGCGCTTTTGTTGGACATCCCGAACAGATTTCAAAATCAATCATGGGACGCGCACGACGTGGCCACACTGCGGTGCAAAAGTTGAACAATGCGTTTCCATCTGTGCGCCATTCGATTTTCCCTGTTTGCGTATGAAAACTTTTTATTGGTCAACGCTACAGAATGCAAGGAAACAAAATCACNTAAAAGCATGCGACGAAATGCGCACAACTACCGTTACAAATCACCAACACATATGGCGTCACCAGCGGCTTCACNGTCTGTTTACAGTTCTTGCTGAATGCATAGTTCGACCTGTTGCGACATGAATTTTCGTGCCACGCTCCAAGAAGTGAGCGTGAACAAATTGTTAGCTGAAATTGCGAAAAAGCGTGTATTAAAAGCGTACTGTTTTACCCAAGTCTTGCTGCATGCCTTTCAAGCATAAATAGAACGGACGTGTTTCGGCAAACTTTAAAATCTGCTCGCCAGACGTCTTTGGCCTACAACCCTGATAAGTTGGCTATTGACCCTGAACCACATACAATCTATTTTTGTGTTATGAGGTTCATTTGTGTTGTCTAGATTGTGCAGGTACCAGTGATGTCAAGAAGTCAGCTGCACGATTTGACCACTCAGTGGAAAAATTCTGTTCCGTGTTGATATTACTGTCTCGATGCAAATTACTGCATGGGCTAATTATCCCGCTAGTATTTTCCGAATCAGAAATTTATCTTGTCAGTGAATCATTCTAGCACAGATTCGTAACGTCGTCGAAATAGCTGTCGACGAATCGACCGAACCACCTTTTTCACTGAGAGGTTGGTCACATTAGCTTTCCTAGTTTCCTCGTAGAGGACTTTGCAATGTCACTTGAGTTGAGAAGCGTTAATGCGAGTGAAAGAACGAAATATATACTTTGTTCTAGAGTAGTCTTGGTTCTAACAAGTTTCTTTTATTCCTAGTGTAAGATCATGGGCAGGAACACTCCAAAAGTAGAACGTATTTTGTTGCTCAAACCAGGGCCGTCGCCAGAGGGGGGCCAGTGGTGCCCGCCCCCCATTAAAAATCTGTGCTCACACATTTCATGTTTGCCACATCCAATATGGTATTTTTAAAATGTGGCACCCTTGTGGTTTTTGGGACCCCTGCTGAGAAATCCTGGCGACGGGCTTGGCTCAAACGTAGACTGCAAAGTACATCTGCAAATATTTACGTGAAAAATCCACTGTGTTGTGTGAGTTCTCTGTCCAATAACTGCACATCATCGTTTTTGGTATTGCTGTATAAATTATTTCCGAGTCAGTGCCGGTAAACAGTGGAAAAAGGTTTTGTGTTTGTCATAATGATATAAGCAAGCATCATTGTTTTTTCATTTATCGCTATAGGCTAAATTAAAAGCTCAGTGATTATCTGTGTACCACCGCTTTGTGTTCGATGAATGGAGGCTCAAGGCAAGTGATCTTACAAGTAAAAAGTACTCATATAGCACGAGTTTATACCACCTGCGCTAAAACCATTTATTTTCGACTTCTGCATTGTTCTTTACGCGTCTCGGTATCGTACGCAGCTGCAATCTTCCAGAAAAGACATGGACGTGTGGTCTACAGCAGACACGGTACCTCACAATCAAGTCTTAGTGACGCTGAAAGTGACNGGTNCACCACAACAAACCAAGCTTCGAACTGAGCTCCCGGCCAGGCCTGCATTTGTCGGGAACTTTCTTAATAAAACAGAGCAAGATGTACAAAGAAGATTTGTGCTTGAAGGGAATCCCTATTATGGCGTCAACAGGGAAAAGTTTAGGGATGGAACATATTACAGGTACTACTAGAGAAACAAAATTCGCATCACTGAAGCAAGCGCAGTCCTGTTTTTAAAAGTAATTAAAAGAGTTTATAACTTCAAACTTGGGAAACATTACACAAAAACGCATATCAAAAACTACTCAAAGTTCATGCTTTTAACTTTTTTCCGGTCGCAAGCAACATGTTTACTCTGGGTATTCCCCTAAACTCTAGAATACAAAAATTGTCCTTGGACATTGCATCCTTGGCTAGGTTTAGACTTTGTTTATAAAAGTTTTGTTTTCAACTGTATGGAAGTTTGACTCTACAGCAATTCTTATGCCAGTAAATATATGTTTATAACAAATAGATATTCCTTTTTTTGATAGTTTTTTGTCATTACCATGAGGTAGGATCGTGACGTTTTTAGAGTCCCTTTCGGATGGGTATCCAAAACACTAAAATTTGGGGTTTAAAATTCGTCAGTTGTTCTTACTGTAATGGGTTTCTTATGTAATATTGCGTAGCTCTATTTCATTGGCAGTCATTGCGTCAGGCACTCTTTTGCACAAATGTCACTCTTCGGTAACTCTAAATCCGAGCTCGTATTTATTTGGACTTTATTTACTGACGTTACACTTACGAACAGATTTCGCTACGAAGGCTTAGACACTAGCATCCCCAAAATTTCAAACTCCCAATTCTACACGATGGTATAGTTAAAAGTTAACAACTGTTAACAAAAACTTATGGGTTTTGACTAGCTTTTATCTCGTTCCCAATCCCGTCAGCAGCGTCCACCACGAAGCCCCTCTGAAAAATCTGGGCTGAGGTGGGACGGGAAATGCGGTTTGAGTCTATTGAACCCTCTGCCGTGACGCAAAGCTTCAGGAACTTTACTTTCTATATCTTGTTTGTAGTAGACGTTTGATAATACCCTTATTTTTCAAAAAAGGTTTGATCCATTTTGGTGCTTTCTCCATAACTAGTACTCCAATAACTATTTTCCGCTGTGACAAACAGCTGAACAAACTTAAATAACTGATTTGGGCTTGATTGAGATAATTTTAAAATGGTACTGAGTACAAAAGAAGTAAAACCAGCCTTTTATTCATGAAAGTATTCTTCAAACGTAAACCTGATTTTTCATCCATAATTGTTCATTATGCATTGTGTCAATGTTTTGTTTTCTTACTTAAACAAAATCTGTTTGTTTTAATTTTATTGCCAAAAGAAAAAGTAGATTTCGTCTAAAAAAATTAATTGTTATTTTGGGATTTCGAGGTACGCCAAGAAGTACAGGTAATTGTGACTAATCTCCACCTTGAAATTCAAGGTATAAAGTTGAAGTGAATACTCTTCAGGAATGGTATCTGATAAACACAAGCCCACTATACTCCCACCCGATGCATATCCATGTCTACAGTTATCAGGTTTGTAAACAACTTATGTGCTTAAGAGGAATGGTGCATTATCACAAACCGTGTAAAAACTGCAAGCAAAACGTGGTGTATCCGTTGGCAGGAATTTGATTATGCTCGACTGGTTAAAAGCTATTGGTCAAATGTTTTCACTAGATAAGAATAAATGCTACTAACTTGATCTACCTATGCCACGTAATTTCAGAATCAGTGCGAGAAATTGAAAATCTCTTTGGTTTTTGAAATGTAGGTTAATGACGAAATGTGATGATGTGCCAACCTGATAATCCGATAATAGTTTTTGGCAAAAATTAACCAATGCTGCTACGCGTGACTATTAACCTGGTTTGGTTTTTGATGAATATTGTTGAATAAAGCACTGATTTCTTCAATGACGTAATATCGCGCAATATAGTTTTGAAAAAGCGCTTGGTTCAAATGTTGTGACAATGGTCATAACATTAAGTTTTGCTTTTAAGTTAGATTCACAATATAAAAGCTTAAAAATTGAATACATCCACGCGCACTCCAAATTGATGAGCCATTGACATGTTTGGCGAAAAATGTTTTTGCGTAACAGCAAAACTCATTTAAAATAGCCTCACTATTATGTTTCATGTAAAACATGTTTTCATTAATTTGAAAAATCTTTACATTCNAATCTTACGTTAAGCTATTTGCATTTTTCTGCTTTGCACGGTGAAGGTAATCAGCTACAATAAATATGTTGGACCTTACGNGGCTGTGGCAGNTGGTATTGAGTACATGAAGCTGTGGAATCAGAAAAATGAGACGTGCAGGTTTCAATACAATCACTACGGTGAGCTATGATCACGTAGATGACTTTTGAATGCATTTGTAGTCCGACTTCCGTTTCCGGACGTAGGTCAATTTATCGTTTTGACGCATTTCAAAAATGTAATCATGATTAGTTTTACAAAGGCCAGCAATTATTATTACAACAACTTACACCTGCATTTGAAGCGTCGCAAGCTGTTTTGTTTCACAGATCCCGAACTCTACATTCCTCGACCAACTAACTGGGATCGGTTTCTCGGACACGACATCCGCTGGAAGAAAGGAGGTCCGGAAACCATTGGCTATTCGGATGTTGGAGTCTTTCGTGACGTTCTTTTAGTTCCTCCCTTGGCAAACATAACGGTGAGGGGGTTCTGTTCCGATACGGACACTCGACGTTTATAGGTACAGGTAGACAGACGGCCTTGCAAGTAAAATAGCTTGAGAGCCTGTACCAAATTTGACGAATATTTCGTCTGCCCAAGACCAATGAATCGTCGTGACGTTGACAACTGAAACCCTTGACTTGGTGCCAACAATGTTAAGCTTAATATCTTTCCCAAATCGAGGAATAAAATAGTTTTCGCAAATGACTTAGTCTCGCGCTGGTGGCTTTCAACTATTAGCTGACGCAAATTAACCCGGTTAGCTTTTCATTCCATGCTTGTACAGGTTTGAAATCCTGTGTTCTCCGTTGTTGTCACAATCGTGATTATGAAAGGATCACTGTAAATTTCCACCTTCCTTCTGAACGCGTATGAACCTAACGCTAAAGTTTTCCGTAGATGTATGGTATTCTTTGATATCGGAGGAAAATACTGAAAGTACCAGTGTCTAAGTAAATTCTTTGTATAATACAAGATTAGCTGTACCGCAACGACGCAAAAATAAGTGTCCACTAATAAAATTCAGAAAACTTATATCAACCACATACGGGTTGCTCCGTTGTATTTTTAGCGAAACGGCTTTAAATCTTAACCCACTTTCATATCATATTTTAGATTTGAACCTTTGCTGCTTTCACGGCATTCTTAACTGCATTTCGAAGTTGTTACTCGTGTCGCAGTATTCTTAACTGAATTTTTTGAATTTTTAAGTTGTTAATTGACAGTTACGCTTGTTGGATCATACGATTTTTCCATCGTTAGGATTTCCCTTCATACAGAAATTGAGATCAGGCCATCGGGCTCTTCAAACAGAAAAATAAAGATAATAGCATTGAGCCCTTGTAATATTTTATTCAAAGCCAAGTGTACAATACTAAATACTGTGAAAGGGAAAGATACACAAAAGCGTTCAATTGTTTGTCAAAAAATGGAAGGAATTGTGTAAAACCGTATTGCTTCTATTGGCTAAAACTTTATCGAAAAACGCTATCATTAAAGTTCGTAACATACAAAAACGACTTGGGGATATGCCACAAAGACAGCATGGATGCCTTTGCAAAACAAACGGAACAGGCAGAGTAAACATTTTGCAATGCAACATCCAGGGGTTTTAGTTTTTTCAACATTATCAGTAAATTTAATACGTTGTAGCATAAGTGTACTCTATTCTTATATGCGATAATAATTATTATGCATGCTGATATACAGGTAACTAATTCTTGTCTGATCTCTGGCATTTATGGTTTCTCAAGGTTTCCGAAAAGATATACTAACTCAGTAAATCATCATTGCAGATTCGTTTCTTAACAGACACGTTCATCGGACCGATGACAATTCACTGCCACATATTAAACCACGAAGATTTGGGAATGATGATGGTTGCTGATGTCGTCGCAAAAGGTGTGTAATTGCCTGCACTTGATACAATTTGGGTGTAGACAGGGCTAAATTAAGTTGTTTCTTCCACTCGGCATCCACTAAAACAGGAGTCTTACTATTAACAGTTCACGCGCAGAGGTGTATATTTTGTGAAAATGTTTTAAACTAACATTGCTGCTGATTCAAGAACAAGGTGCTTTTCAAAACCTGCCATTATCGATATTATCGCCTCAATTTAACCTCCGCGCTAGTGGTGGTGGTACAGGTGATATTGTGCCAACGTTGATAAAATATAGGCAAAAGACAGTTCTTTGGTACACATCTCGCACTTATCGCCAGCAAAGGTAAAGCGGTGATTGAAAAAATTCTTATTTGGAACTCCTGCTCAGGCCCAGAGGAAGCACATCCGTTTTTGGTAATCCTGNCCAAAATTTTTTCCCAATTTAATNGAAAATGTTTTTCCAATTTAACCGAGGCTTACTGAAACATTTTAGGCGCACAGGCAGGTTTCTTGACAAGTCAGCATTAATATTANTCTCAAGCTAATCTGACCCGAAAAACGTCAACTTACTGTATTTCGCAAATTTTTTATTTTGTCAGAAACAAACACAATTTCCCAAAAGAAAAAAAATGAGGGCGTTGCCCCTAGTAAAGACACCAACACGCAGGACAAATGCATATAGTTCCGCAAGTAGCCCTTACTGGCGGTCGGTTGAAGATCAAACTCGTATTCTGCTCGAAGCTTGCATTTCTACATGTAACATAAGTTAATAAGGTTGAGACATAAAAACATGTTATTTTCAAAGGCATTTTTGCAAATTTCAGACAAATAATGTCCCACTGGCCTAAACTGCTGAATGTTTAGGACGATTCCGATCAGAAAAAGTTAAACGTTGTGCAAGTGCTAGTGCAAGTTTATGTGCGTATTCGTTTTGACCAAAATAGCTTTTCTTGTGACACTACATGCAAACATGGCCAAATTGGTCATATCCTTTTGTTACACGATAGGTAACCTTGGCGATAATGGTTATATCTTTTTCTTAGAGGATAAGTTAAATATAGGCCAAATTGACCATATCATCTCCTTCTCGAAAAATGCAAAACGTATAGAGATTTCGAGAGGGCTACTCAACAGAGCACAAAAAATCAACTATTGAAAGAACCAGCTATAAACGTTATATGTAAGTGTCTCAAACGTTATGGTGAAAATTGCTTTAGGCCTAATTACGGCGGTTCACCAGACCTGAGTGGGTTGGGTCTCGAAAAATATTCAAACGGTTTTCAATGTCCAAAAACGCTTCGATAGTAACAAGCATAAATGTTTATCATTAGCAATGGTACAACCAGAGCGGGATTCACGTAAGTAATTACTTAATTACTTACTTGAAAACCTCAGCTTAGTACTTGATCGCGTGATGTTGCCGTTCCTTAATATTGCAAGTGATTTGCCTTTAGAAAAGTTAAAAAGATTTTAGAAGCCACGTCTGTTACTGTAAACGCAATATTATACAAAACATACATCATCACACATAACAAAGCCGTTGAGGGGCATAGATTCCTTGCCTGCTTAGAGCGCTTTGTGAGTCACAATTGTTGATTGTCAGCGCGATGACGATTTGGAGCTAGACGCTCATTGCATAAAATTGAATCGCGCCCGACAGGTGTGAATTTTGTCTGAACCGCCCCCTTTACATGATTTGAAAATTGCGATGATTTTGATGTGATTGAATGTTTTTACGTCTAAATGTCGATTTTTCCCATTTGTTTGCATTACTTAAGTTACTTAAATAATCTGTTAAAAATTACTTATTACTTAAATAATACATTGTTGTTTACTTGAACCCAGCCCTGTATAACAAAAAATCGAGGTGAAGCGTTTTATGTAAATTCCTTTTTCTTTTTCTAAGACAATTGCTCCTAAAAGTTTGCAGAATGCTATTTTAGGCGATAACAGCCTTTGGTAGATTTTGCTTCATATTCATTTGTTTAGTTTAAATTGAAACTGCATCAACTGATGCGTGTTTTGCTGGCAAAATGGGAACAAAATATAATTTAAATATTACACAGCAAGACTCCATAGAGAGATTGACCAAACGTGGGAGTTTTTATCCCAGTTTGATCCAAAATCTTGTAAAAGTCTTGATTGTATTTTCTCTGCAGGCGAAAGTTTGACAAGCGGTGTTACAGTAGCATCAGGTGATGCATATCCTGGAGCGTGCGACTGTTACAAACCATTTCCGTTCAACAGTGGCTCAAAGCTTCATGAGATTACAAGGTATTGCAGTGTGATTTTTACGTGCATTATTGTGAGGCTGTCAGCTATACAGAACATACATTTCAATACAGGTATCTGATATTTCGCTTTCAAACGTGTGTCCTTGTTCCCATTATCACATGCTTTGAACATCTTGTAATGTTAAATCTAGTTTTTATTTTTAAAACTACACATTGCCAATGTAAATTGCGTCACACTATTTTCAAGAGTGGGGTCGGCGATACCTCAGTCACAGCTCAGTGACAGAGTGTCCGCCTCTCAATTGGCACGTTGGGCGTTCGATCCACTGAGTGAATCGCTGTAACGCTCCTTGGACAAGAGCGTTCACCTCACTCGCCCAGCAAGAATCAATTTGCAGAACGCGGCCTGCTGTCATCAAAATAAAAAAATTAAATAAAATGAAAAGAACCCATTCACAACATGTTAAATGTTCACAATTTAACTGCGTAATGTTAACAACTTTAGCGATTGTCCTTCTCGGCAAAAATAAGTTATAATTAAGTTGTTTTTCTTCACGTCAACCTTTGAAAGAGATGAAATATTAATTAATATTCCTTTCTTTGACATTTCAGATTACATTCTATTTTGATTCCGATTGTTTTCGCAATCTTCACCCTGAATCAAATATAAGAGAATGGACGAAAATAAACAAACAAACACCGTGTCATTGGTTCTCCTCTTAATTTTCGAGATATGAAGCAAAGCTTCCATGGATGAACGATTCTATTCGCTTTGTAAGCTTACCTGAATGTTCCTTGGTTTCACTCCAACAACAGCATACATCGCGACAAGTTCTGTGAAACAATTGATCGCCGTTGTGCATTGATAGTGTAGAAACAAACAGATAATATCATATCGTCTATCATAACTACTTGTGCGTAATCGTGCTCAACAGGTAAGGTTGTTTAAAACTGACCAAGAAAAATTTCTATCTTGTCAGTGAGAACAACAACACACAAGGTCATTTTACTGTTTTTTGACCCACGCGCAATGATTTTCGTTGTGAGGTTGCTCTTTTGAGACGAGATGTACAAGTCAACTTTCGCACCGAATTTTTTGGTTAACGAGCAAAACAGGTATTTGAACTTCTTGGAATCTTACCAAAAAGTAATGTTTCATACGCATGCCCAAGTCTGATTTTTTCCTGCTACCGTTGCTGCTTGAGCTCAAAAAACCGTTTAAACGGTGACTGCAGGAAACATTTGATGGAACTATGGATCATCAGGACTTCATCAAGAAATAACATGCCAAGTAACGAGTTTTTCTCAAAAATGTGTATTTTTCTTGACATTTGCACGGAAACGATTACCGGTATTCCACTTGCGTTTCATCGTTACAACAATGCCTTCTTCCTTGAGCTGACTTTCTGCATGTTTCTATTAAATATTGCCTTTGTTATTTTAATGTTTAAAGTTGGTCCTGCGCTNAATTCGTTTACAGTGAAGCTACATTTTCGGAGAATAACCGTGAATACTCGTGCTGAAAACCTTAGCGTCGAATTGCTTTGCCGAATTGCTTCCACAAAACAAATTACTCTCAAAGGCACAGATACCTGCTCACTTTTTATTTATTACACTCCATTGCGTTTTTATATGCACGCCCTCTGTATTAGGTTACTTTTGTGTGCATAATCCTCTGGTACAACAGAACATCCGAGCAGCTGCTCTGAAAGAGCTATCGTTTTGTGACTATCTTCTTCTCTCACACATTCCATGCAAAAACTTGTTGGGCTAGGCCTGAAAAATGCAATGTAATGTTATTCAAGATGTAATGTTGTACTGCAATGCGTATGTTGTACTTTACAATAACCCAGGGATGATGGTGAACGGCAATACGTTTAATGCTCTTCTCACTTCAAACGTTTTGGTTTGCTTATTTTTTTGTTACTGTTTTGACAAGTTTTCATATAGAGGCGCGAACCGTGGAGAAGCGCGTGTTTGATCTTTTTTTTTGATGCTTAAAACAGTGCTCAACGAAGGTCAGATCGACCAGCGTAAAATTCGGAAGTTTAAATCCCTATTGGGTGCGTTATAAACCTATGAAAAGCAATTATTGGTTTGTCGACTTTAAAAAAATATAAAGGTTCTGTAATTCAATTAGATACCCAAAAAGCTTTACATAACTTGTGGAGTTCCGTTTTTACCTTTGAAAAAGGAACATATCAAATGTTATTCACATCGGTTTCATAGAAACGATTTTCTGCGTATTCGTCTCTTATTAGTAGATTATTCTACAATTTAGATAATTTCGATCTTATTGCTTTAACGTTTCCGCCTTTTACTACATGTATTTCGGACTTTTTGTTGTTTATCCAATGTGTGCTAATTTATCGTCAATTCCAATTTTGTTAAGTTGGTTTAGCTGCTTTCAAATTGTCAGGGTGGTTGGAGTCAACGTTGGTGGTCACTTCTTACGTCGTTGTAGTCCTTGATAGTGGTGTTAATTTTTGCGCTGAACCAAACGGCAATGTTTTGAAATTTCACACGAGTGGTCTATCGCAGAGGCAAAATAGTTTTCCAGGGATTTCTTGCGTTTCGACATCAGCTAAAACTGTACCAATTTAAAATGCATTTTTACTTTTCACGGATAAACGCCAGGGATGTTTATGCATAAAAACAAGGTATTTAATTGTGGTTTGCTTTGCACTGTATTTGGCTTGATGCATGTTTTGATTCCTGGTTTGTGACAGCTGTTTTAAACTCTTTCAATAAACGGAACAATCGACCGCTGTCGAAAAGTCAAAATCTTGTTTTGTGGCAAAAAATCAATATGCGAAAAGATCTGTAGCCTGATCTTAGTGTTATTTTTAGCAATTAGCACATTAGAATCTTCATCAGTTACCGTATACGTCTCTTGAGACAAACAGTACCATGATAGATTTCGGAAATCGCACTTGACGTTTTCAGGGGTTTTGAAGGGTTAATAAGTTCTTGAAACGCAACTCACAACATTCTTTGTTTGGGAAATAGCAAAAACAGTTGAAAATACTTTTTTCGACACATTTGGCAAAAAAATGAAAGTCAAGTGGTTGCCGCACAAGAAATTAATTAATTAATATTTAATTAATTAATTAATTAATTAATTAATTAATTCATTTTCATATCCACTTTTCCTCTGAGGAGGTTGCGGGAGCATCAGCTTAAGAGGAATCGAAACAACGTGTGGTTTTCAGCAGTTTCTAATGGTTTTGCTGGCTCCACACAAANACGGGAACAAGCAAGGTCGGAGATGTGATCNCTCCACTTGGCTCTTTGTCGATCGTCAAACTATGCGTCACCTCGTGAACTCCTCACAAAAATCCTATCTGTGCGGCTTGTACTTGAGATAGCACTCTTTCAGTCATTTCACTAGATTCCTGACCACTGGTGAAGACAGTTTGACAGTTTTGACAGTTTTGACAGTTTTATTGATTTCGGCCGCAAGGTCCACAAGAAATGGCGAGCTCACATATAAAACAAAGGAAGACACTTGCGTAACTTCAACACACTCGAGGCAATCATACACGCCCCAACACACACGAGACGAAGCTATCGGCGACGTGGATAGAAACAAGCATTTTAACAATCTAGAGTCGTACTTATTCATGAAACAACAAAAAAAGAAAACAAGTTAAACCTTGCAGCCGGGACACCGAAAAACCTTGCGGTTATCGAGTCGAAGTGCCCCAGCACAGCGAAGCATCCCAGCGATTGCCAAAAGTGTAAACGAAGACAACTGCGTAAATCAGTGAAGCAGACCTGAGATAAGGATCATGGAAACATTTGAGTTGCCATACCACTAAATGTCAAGCGCCACGTTATAAACGATACGATCAATCCGAAACGCATGCCAAACGTAGTGATATTATTTTCAATGAAAATTTAACTGGATGTATAATGCAGTATAGTTACATTTCAGACATTCATCCATATTACAACAACAAAAATGATCAGTATTGATTACTAAAGGCTTTATGAAATTTATCTTTGAATTGTAGATCTACATATGCTCAATGTGTAACTCCTAGATGAGAAATTGTTTTTTTGCCAGCGTTTGTTGAAACTTGTTGTATGAAATAGTTTTGGTTGGTTGCATATCTTGTATTATGACAATGAACTTCAGCCGTT
>JGI24158J21664_10002323_pt1 | contig 22897 bp, 19 predicted proteins | sample Ectturendosymbi3_FD_21664 | JGI IMG/M metagenome (IMG submission 21664)
TGACGTTCTAATGCTTCTTGTCAGGTTCTAATTTCTTTTGTTAAAGTCGTGTTCGGATAATAAGCGTTTCGGATAATAGGCGTTCGGATAATCGGAGCTCTACTGTACATAATGAGATTATGGTTTTAGTTCCATGTTACCCTCCGAAGAATCGCATATTGCATATCAGAAAAAAATCGCATGTCAGTTTGGAACCACTGCCTTAGGGAATATTGACATCGAAGTTTAGTATAGGGTTTCTATCAACATCAAAAATCTTTTACAGTTATTATACTTGCAGTGAGGAATTGAATTATTGCTTTGAAATATTGCAATTCATTGAGGCCAACAAAACAATTGATTTTTTTGCCCTGTGGCCATTGAAAATTCAGGGTAAAAAAATCAGCATTTGTGAACAAAAAGTATTGAACATATTTTTATATAACAACTTTTTATATTGGACTGCCTTTGATGGTCAGGAAACATCATGTCTAAGAAAACTGGAGCAAAAATTCATCTGTAACCACGTCACACAAAAGTTCGCCAAACCACTAAAAAGTGTTTTTGAGCTATTTTTGGTAAAACTAACATACTAGAAAAATAAATGCATCATTGAAAAACTTGCACTGCGTCAATACAAACAAATTCATGCAGTGCAACAAGTTGAAATAATAGGGGAGCTTTTTACCCCAACCACCCCCTTGATTTTTTTGCCTAAACTGATTAATGCAGAGGTGACATCAGGACTTTTTAGCATTTACTAGTCGGGTATGGTGAACTCCTGAACACTGCCCACTCTAGGAACACATGAGCTTCTTATCGATCAATGTTGCTTTTCATAGCGCTTTGCAGTAACAAGTAGAGCGACTGTCCCATAAACATGAAAAACAGCAATAGTTGGCAACTCTTCTGTACTTTCCTGTAATCCCGTTGATATGATTATGACCTTAATCTTCCAACAAGCTCCACTGGTAGTCAGTGTTCCCTGTCTTAATAGCATTTAAAACAACCTGAATATTATCATATGATTCATTCAAGTGAATTGAATGTGGAATGGGGTTTTAATGTTTTATATTGCCTATGTGCACAGAGATAAAATTTGTCACTCAAAAGTGATCCTTGCATTCAAATCACTCAGCTAAGGTTGGTAAACTTGCTTTTCTTTTGCAAATGTTAGGTCTGCTACAGTAATATGTGTTACATCGCAAGGTAAAACAATGCTGCAATCTGCAAATATGGGCCTGTGTTAGACTAAGTAAGTGGAAATCAAAACATACATACCTCAAGAACTAGATGTGCTACAAAAAATAATGACATTTTGAATCAGCGTTAAAAATCCATTTAGGGATACTTATTGTCATCACCAATTAAATTTAGCTGTTGACCTGCATTATCAAACCTAAAAGCACAGGTTCGTTTGTAACAGTATTGTAACAACATCTACAGCAGTGGTTCTTAACTGGGGAGGCTCACCCCCCACAGGGGGCGTACAGATATTTTCAGGGGTGTGCGAGCCCTTAATGCTCTACAACATGGAAAGTTTTTTAACGGGAATGTATACCTTCCAAACGTTACGCCAGTGCGAATTTTACTTCGTTACATGTTATTTGATTTAGTTCTGGAAGAGATGGGAGTCGGGGTTGGGTTTCCTAAAGTTTTGCAGGCCGAATTTGAGGCTGCATCTCAGGGGTGCAACTAAGGGGACTGTTTAGTCGGCATGCCAAGTCCCTTTGACAATAACATCTGTGCCATTCTCGCATTTAAAAACAGCATGGTGCACATAGAATTTCAAGGTAGCTGACTGCATTGCAGAGCAGCTCGCCTAATTCCAGATGAACATGAATGCATACATTTTGCACAGCTCCATGCATCGTGGAATACTGCTATGGCTTTCTGCAATTTGACAAGCTTTCTGCAATGTGGCCATGCACCTGCATGATACTAATTTTCTGCAGTACTCTTGCCATATTCTTCTGTGATGCAACGATGTATATTTGTGACAATTCAAATGTACTTGAGCCGCACTCTTGTTAAGTGTGAGACTAGGTTTATGCGGCTTAGCTGCTACAGGCCACAATATGATGTCGATTTCTCGACTAAAGGAAGATAGTAACTTTGCTTTCTGGCCATCCCTAATGCGTCACTCAGCTGCTTAAGTATGTACTTTCCATGATGGGTGTAAGCAAGGAATCGATCAGCAAATTTTTAATAGGAAATCGATTTTACGTAAAATTACGCATCCTCAAGACTCAGCTGCTGATTCTCAGAACCATTTCTTTCACTCAGACTAAGCAGTGCGGAGTAAGTGTAAGTCCAGAAACGAAAATTACATTTCTATTTAAATATCCGGTTTATGCTATTAATAACTGTACTATGTGTTTCGCATCAGAATGGGTTTTGAACTTTTGGTTTAAGATTCTAGAAGCTTTTGCGAAAACGCGGTTATGGTGTTTAACCGAGTAATCTATATTCACTTTGTGAAGTAGTGTGAGGTTGCAGAGCTATGCTGAGTGAATAAAATAGAAATAATTTGCAAAAGTTCACAAAGTCTAAAACAAACAACTGCAACACATTAAGCATGCGGGTTAGAGTGGGAACATGCATATCTGTGAATGCCGGTAAATCTTTCGTAATGTCGCTTAAAAGGAAGCGTTTTCCACTTAATGCTGCAAAATAATGTTGTACCAAATATTGGCTGAAATTGTCAAGTAATCAGTGGCCTACAATTTTGGGTGCCGGGCTCTGTACAACTTGCCATGGCGAGCGAGTGTTAGTAGTCATCAGGTTCGATACAATATTCCTACTTTTAAGGCCTTGATGTGGAAAAATATGTACCTCTTTCTTATCGGAACCAGGGGGGTGGCATGGGCCTAGGCCCTCCACATATTCTTCTGGGGGAGACATTTCCTCCAATAGAAAATTTTGCATAAGTTTTTGTAACGCAATAAGCAAGAACAACTATAGTTATGTTTGTGCGCTCGTCAGTGTAACATAGATATATGGAGTATAGTCTATAGGTAGGGATCGTGGAGGGCTTACAAAACATTGCATAAAATAGCTTAAACATGCTGAAAAAAGTTAATAGCATCATATTTCAATGCTTGTGATGTCACAGTTGTTAATTCAAACCACAAATATTTTCTATAGTTTTTTAACGTGCACTTGTGCCCCCCCACTTTGAAAAAGGTTCTGTCACCCATGCGTATGGTTGGTTGCGTGCTTTGATGTAGTCAAATTGTTTATATTCCTTATTCTTTGAACATTACAGCTGCAATTTATTTTGCAACTGAGTGCTTGGACGTTACAGTGTTTGAGGGCGTGTACATGCCACAATACTTTTACTCTACCTGGTCTTGACCAGAGTTGGACTCAGTGTCCTACTCTCAATGTAGTGTTGTACCAATTGTTGAGGGTTAGCAAACAAGTCATAAGAAAGTGTCTGTAACCCTGTTGTTCTACTTCAAAACTTGCTATTAATTGTTCTGTTTTGTCTGTTTTTATCAATCTGCATTGTCCAGATAGCGCGTGTTTGTACTCTATGGACTTCGTGTCTGTAACAAAAACTTTAAAAAAAAATAAATACATATACCAAAAAATACCTTATTTTACAACTTATTTCAACTCAGGGGGGCGTGAATCAAAGGAAAATTACTTGAGGGTGTGGTGGAAAAAAGGTTAAGAACCACTGTTCTGTAGGAACGTTATTTTTACTATTGTAGTGGTTATGTTCCTCACCATAAAATATTGTTTTCGCGACTCTGGTTACATCATTTTATATCCTGGTAAGGGGGCGATAGAAATTTGTTTGTCAGAAAAGGGGGCGCTGGCCAAAAAAGGTTGGGAAACACTGATTTAGACTATTACGCATTCTAGAAATTGCTAATGCCTGCAGTAGCCATGACGGATAAAAACATCCCATTGTAGTACAATCCCAATGTTAAAAGTGTGGGTAGATGCAGGATCACAGCAAATGTGGTTTGAGTAATGAAAAAATATCAGCATTGGCAATGAAAAAACATCAGTATTGACCCAAAAAGCCTTTGCAGTTGAGGACTATTAATTTTATTTCTACATGAAAGTGACAACATATAATACACAGTTAACTCACTTCATCATATATTTATCAACACCTGTGTTACATGCTGTGTATGTGTGCTATTAGCTATTATTATTTTTTGAAATATAAAATCTAACATACCAAGCACAGTAATCAACATTCCAATCAAAAAGTGATGTGACAATGAAGTATGGTTGAAGTGTGTGAACAATAAACAAACACGAGGGCATGAAAATACCCTACCAGCCACAAATAAGCCATGGACCACAATTACTCATCACTCTTATACATGAATAGAAGCAATTGCTGTTGCTTGAAATTAAAGAAATATGCTCCAGTTTACAGCAACTGGACTAATACAGAACATCTCAACATCAGATATAATAACAAATTGCCATAGTGATGAAGCTTCAACATGTGTTATAAATGTAAAGGTGTACATTTAGTGTTGGACAATATCTGCACTTTTAGATTTGTATGAGTAACAAATACTCTCCTGTACAAAAGCTTGACCACTTCTGCAAAATGATGGTTGCATGTGACAATTTCATCATCAAGTCAATGATCAACCTGATGTTGATGAGCACTCATGTTAGAAATAGGCAAAACCAAGCTTAAGTCTGATTTTCTTAAAGAAATTTTGTTTGTTGTTATAAAACTGGTTTTCAAATGTGAGATTTTTACAACGAATTTGTATCAATAGGCTTAAGAGTGTACTCTGAAAACCTTCATATGGAACAAAGATGTCTTTGAAAAAGTGTAGAATCGCTCAATCAAAAATTAGTGGTGATAATTGTGAAGGTGGGTCCCTGCCAGTGGAAGCAAGGGAAGATGAAGATCAACAAGTTAAATTCAAGGAAATAATTGATTTACTAGTTGCTGCAGGCTATTTCCGTGCAAGGATCAAAGGGCTTTCACCATTTGACAAAGTAGTTGGAGGAATGACATGGTGCATTTCTAATTGTAGTTTTGATGTTGATGTGAATCTTCTGTTCCAAGAAAACTCAACCATTGGACAAAAAATTTCACTTACAGAAAAAATAGTCAGCGTTTTGCCAAAGATGAATTGCCCTCAAAGAATTGAACCTCATCAAATTCAGGGTCTTGATTTTAAAAGTATTTTCCCTGTGATTCAGTGGCTTGTCAAAAGGGTTATAGAAACAAGAGAAGAAATGGGTGACCACATTCGTGCTTATAGTATATCTCAGTTTGACAAACATTATAAATTGCCAAGTGACCATGACATGCAATCTCACAACTTTGCTTTGCAAGAGGCAACCCTTGTTTTGCATGATGTTTATCGTCCAGTTCGGAAGTACAAATGCAATGACAAAGATTCTTTGTTCACTGAAGAAGCTAAGATTTCTTCTACTTTATTGGAATATGGTAGAAAAGCTTTGCTTCACAGAAAGAAAGTAGACAAAGGCCACGTTCTTGAAAAATCAGAATCTATGGATCAAGATCAAGCAAAAGAATTGCAACGCACATTTTCACAAATTCCTCACGAAAATGAAGCAGGTGCTGTTTCTGCTGAAGATGAAGAGGAAGCATTAAGGAAAGCTCAAGAGAAAACACTGCAGTCCCTCATGAAAGGAATGTCAGCCATGAGTGGACGTGAGATTGAAGGAAAAGTTGCATCAAAAGTTGTTGGTTCCATTGTTGAAATGCAATCAGCAGAAATACATGAAATAACAAGCAAGTTTGTGCAAAAGAGAGCTGAAATTGAAGCTAGTATTTTAATGCAGCCCAAAAGTGAAGAGCAAAAACATCTTGCAATCATGGAAAAACTACAAAAGAAAGCAGAAAAAATGTCAGAAAAATGTGACGAAGTACAAGCAGAATGTAAAAAAATGTCAGAAATAAAATTGGATGTGGAGAAAAAACTCAACAGAANCCATCAGCACAAAGATGGTGTAGAAAATAGANTTCAAGAACTGAAAGAAATTGAAGAAAATGCTGATAAACACATATTGCAAAAACTTAGAAATCTTGTTGCTTTGAATGAAAACCTAAAGCTTCAAGAACAGCAGTTTAAGCAACACTGTAAAGAGGAATCTGAGCACATGAAAAATGAAATTTCTGTTCTGCAGGAAGAAATGAATGAAAAGTCTTCTGTTAAAAATGCCAATATGTCTTTAGTTGAGAAGCAGTGCTCTGAAGATTCTGAAAAATTAAACAAAATGCGTTTTGTATTAGCAGTGAAGAACAGGCAAGCTGCTTCCTTATCTCGCAAAGTGGATGAAGTACCCACAAGGGCAGAGTTGACTCAGTACCAAAGAAGGTTTGTGGAGCTGTATGACCAGGTCAGTTCATAAATGTATAATTTGTTACTTGCTTGTGGGGTGATTTTCTGCACTAAACATACACACTACACTCATTATTGGTTTTGTCCTTCAGAGCTCTGTCATGTGTAAAATCAGCAATTTGTTGAAGGGTGGTAATAGGCGATATTCTCTGTTGTGTGAGACTACATGAGTTGTTTGTGGGGTAATTTAGAAATCATTAGAATTTAAGTTTGCGCAGGCCCTTCAAGCTTTGCATTTTGAATACTTTTTTTCCTTTAAATAAGCTCTTCTTGTTATCCTGTTGTTTCCAATTATTTATTGCAAACTCACTAAACATTGACTGGATTTGCATGATTGAAAAGTGTGGAAGTTATTATATTAGATTTAGAAATCACGCAAGATTGCTTGCATAAAGAAGGTGTTGGCTGGAGATTGAGTACTAACCTTCTTTTTACTTTGACAATTCACTTGAATATAAAAATCTTTAGCTACCTACAATTTATCAGCATCAGAGAAAAGACCTGTAGTTGGAAAATTTTTATAAAAAATTTGCTGTTAGTAATATGTCTAAAAGCTCAACTGGTGTATGAGATAAAACGTAAAAACAGATAAAACATAAAAACAAATACAGCCAACGTTTCGTTGACAATGCAGTCAACTTCATCAGGGCAAGAACAAGACTGAGAGGTCATCTGCCTTTCAACCGTTGAGTGGAGTGATGCCTTAGATATAAACACTTGCCGCACGTAATCATTGGATCTGATATTTGATGCGAGATAGCAAAGGGAACAAGGAAGTTAGCGCAAACTACTGAAAATATTAATACACTTAGTAGCACCGACGAAACGGTGAACCATTAATGGGACATGAAATACTGGGCAGATATTAAAACGAGTAAAATTATGGACGTTATCATTTGTTTAACAAGAAACGATGTATATCTGGGAACATGTTGGAAGATTTATCATTCATACTTGAACAGTTGTGTTAATATAATAAGATTCTTTGTGTCTAGTTTGAAAACGTCGTTTGGTTTCTCCAATATAATGTCTTTGACAATCGTGACAAGGGATCGAGTAAATCACTCCTTGTCTTCAATTTTTGTTAATTGGATCTTTGGTTGAACCTAAAATGTCTCCAATTTTTTGAATGGGCTTCGAAACCACTTTGATATTATGCAAACTTAGACAACGTTTTAATTTTTCAGTTAGTCCAGGATAGCACAGTATGGTAATACTGCTAAGCTTCGTGTTTCTTCTTTCTGCTTGGATTCGTAACATTTGTTGGGGAAACGTATCATGCGTTCAGGGTACCCATTTTCAATAAGAGATGTCTTGACAATTGCTATTTCCGCTTGTCTGTCTTTTTCGTTGTTGCAGATAATATCAGCACAATGTAAAAGTGTGTTTACAACAGAGCGCTTGTGTTGAAGCGGATGTTCTGACTGATATTTCAAGTATCGACCTGTATGCGTTGCTTTTCTGAACACTGATGTGCTGATTTGTCCCATCGTTCCTTTCTTCACCAATACATCCAAGAATGGAATTGAACCATTGGTTTCTGTCTCCATGGTGAACTTTATGGATAATTCAACTTTGCTAAGATGGTCAGCAAAATGTGTCAAATGTTTTTGTTCAATCAAAACGAAGATATCATCTACATATCATTTCCACAAGCGAGGAGCACAGAAGGGTGTTTTCATAGCTCTAGATTCTATGTCTTCCATTACTATATTAGCAACAACTGTCGAAACAGGTGAACCCATAGCCGTTCCAAAAACTTGTTTATAGTTCTTACCATGAAAGTGTAAAAATGTGGATTCTAAGCATATTTTAAGGCCTTGACAAACATATTTGATTGACCATTTCATATAATTTCCAAACTCTGTCCAATCCATGAGCTTGCACTGTGTGGCCTCTAATGCTAATTCTATCAGAATCTTTGTGAAGAGTGAGACCACATCAAATGAGACCATTACCTCATCTTCTTGTACAATCATGGTTTTAACTTTGACTTCATCTGCAAACTTGATTGAGTTGCGTACATGGTGAGGAGTATTTCCTACCAGTGGTTGTAAAAACCGTGTGATTTCTTCTGATAGATTGTAAGTAGGAAAGCCAATAAATGATACGATCGGATGTAATGGCAATCTGTCTTTGTGGATTTTTGGCAGACCATATAATCTTGGAACAGAAGCGTCTGAGATTTTTTGCTTGAAGGATTCCCCTGTAGTTATTTTTTCTTTGTGTAGTAAATCAGTTTATCTCATACACCAGTTGAGATTTTAGACATATTGTAATTTAGCCTGGTGTGCTCGGAAATAGCAAGTTGCTGTTAGTAATTTAGGGGTGAAATAATTTATGTAAATGTTAGTATTGTGCAGAAAACTTGTGAGGCACAGACATACAAGCTTTGCCACATAGTATTGATATGCATAAAGTATAAAATGTCAAAAAAACAACATTCGCACACTCCAAGTTTTTAGTCACGTGGCACGAGTGCATGACCACATTTTTGCACCCCTGTTTTGTTAATTTCAGACTGATTTTCTTTTGAAATTCAATACAGTAAATTGGATAAGAATAACCAGAAACTTTTTGTAACTATATGTGAAGTTAACCAAGTTAATTTTTGTTAGGTGATGCTTTTACAACATATATTGCCACTTCAGAAATTTTCAGTTTCCCACTGAAAACAACGAAAACTGAAAAATGTTAAAATTAAAAAATTCACATTGCAAGTTTTCTGGTGTATACATGAAAAATTTATTACATTCCTTCACATCTATTCAATCATAATGCAGAACTCAACTTACTATTCTTTTTTGACTATGGTATTGCAATACTGTGATAGTCATTAAAATGTTGCCATATTATGTGCTGTGAAAGTCAAATGATATTCCAGTTCAAACATAATGCAGACACAACCTACACTTTTAATCTATTCTGATAACTAAACAGTCTATTGCTGAGAACATAATGGAAAAGAAAGAGGTTTTTGTTTAGTGAAATGTGTTCTGTATCTGATAATATGGATTCCAGGGAACAAGTTTCAATACAATAGGATTTCAGGAGTAAGATCAAAATCAATTAAAAGGTCAGGGAGCAAAAGTAACACATGACTAATTTGCCAAACACCAAAACTGAGGTCACATTTTTATCAAAAAAAATTGAGCTAATCTTCTGATTTTCAACATTTTGAATGTTTCCCAGCAATTAGATGACATTACCAAATGGAGGACAATGAGGTAGAAGCACTGTGATGGTAATAATTCAGAATTAACTCTTAAGTGTTGTTTGCGTTTCTGCGCGTTTCTGCCGAATGCACGACCTTAATTGTGTTGTTTGTTTCAGATTGCGTCGAAGTACAAAGAAACAAAGCAGTTTTACACGATGTACAACACTCTGGATGATTCAAGGCGCTACCTGGAAAAGGAAGTGGATCTTCTTGACTCAATTTGTGACAACTTCCAGGCAGCCAAACAGTCGGCATCGAACATGGTTCAGTATCTCAAGCAGTTTGAGAAAATAGTGGAAGGAATTAAGGGAAACAAAAACAAGGTAAGGATAAGTTATACGAAAACCGGTACATGAAAGACTGCAATGGTAAGCGCTCTGGTTTTGTTGACTTAGCCTTGACGATCAGGACGCTACCAGTGCTTGTCGTGTACTCCGGTGGGTTTAACTTGTTTCAACAGGTTGAGAAAACGCGACAGCAAGAAAAGATGAAAAGAGACGAACTGTCGGAGAGATATCGGGGTCTTGTTGAAAAGCATAGGTTGTATGTGAAGACTATCCGTGACTTTCAGGAGGAATGCAGAAAAAACGAGATTTTGTGTAGCAAGCTCGGTGAATGACCAGCTGAGTTGTGCCCACGTCGTCGTGGTCTTACAGTGCATTCTTTATCAGCCTCTTATGTATGTCTATCAGGAAAAGAAAGTACAGTATTAAAAATTCCTTTCGTTTGGACTGTGACACCATCAGTTGTAAACATGCTAGCGTGCGAACAACAATGCTTAATTATCATCGATCTGTGGTGCTCGTTCCTCGGCAGTGGTCCAAAAAATTGAAGTTGACCACGCTTTAACTGTCGCCACTTTACATGAGTTGTTGCAGAAGTTACTCAATTGTTTTTCCGTACAATTTCGGAGTGCTTGCTGTTACGGCCCGCCCGATTCTTGAGCAAACTGAAATAGCTTGCAACCATATCATTCATCTTTTGTAAGTCACTGTAGTGACGAATTGCAAGTACTGATTTAACCAATGATGTCACTGCCGCATTGTTCATACTAATCAGACTAAGCTTTTCCTCTCTCACCCCAGGTAATTTAAACACAAGTGGGCAAGGTTCCTATAGTGTGATATTCTGATGTATCAAGCAGCCATTACTAAATTTATTAGCTTTCCTCTCGTCACTCACTGGAGAAGACTAACTCGCAGCTTTGCGGAAAAGTGTTACAACGCAGAAGTTTTGATTTTTTCCAGTGCAATATGCGTTTGCCGCTAGGCTTATTATTATACGTGCATCAAATCCATCAGAAAAAAACCGCGTGATTTAATCTTCGTAGCGCGTGCATTAGATCAGGGGTTCACAGCTTTTCCAAGCACGTGACCCAGATAAAAAGCAGGTAGGGCCGGCCCTAGCAGGTGCGGGGCCCAATGCAAGACCTAGGTGCAGGGCCCAATGCAAGACCTAGGTGCAGGGCCCCTTTGGCAGTGGTGTAATGACGGCATCGTGCTCAGTCAACCGTGCTACGACCTTTTTGATGATGTTTTAGCTAAATAACAACATGAATATCAGAAAAACGGCAAATTATTGGAATTGATCTGTATGTATCAACAGTTTCTCTTTTATTTGTTATTTGGAGGGGCATGGACATAGATGATGTGTCCCCTAGTTACGTCCATATTTATGACAAGCATGCTGCTGTGGTGAACATTAGACAGTGTATCGGTACCACTCGTAATTAAAGCGAAAGTTGTAAAGGAAACTTCGCAATGGAGATCCGAGTGGCGAGCGCAAGCGCCAAGTTACGTCAATCAAACCGAATTGACCAGCGAATGGTGATTACAATGCAATTCCGTCAATCTTGGAGAAAACTGCCAACAAGAACTGATTGCTTTTTTCACTTTCGGTGACCACAAGCGCAGACGCGTTCCTAACAGGTAACGTCTGGGCGCACGATCAACTATTTCCTTTATGACACAATGCACGGAAAGAACCAGACTTCACAAGACAGCAACCATGCGTGCTCCCAAAGTTGCCCCAAGGTCCAATTTCACAGTTATTCTTAATTAGGGGCGTAACGAGGGAGACCCAATTTCCTGCGCGCCGAGTCATGACGGGGGCACCGAAAAGTCCCAACAATGTCACAAGTACTTTCTTCAATACAGTAAATTTGCTTCCGAAAGAGCTCAGGTTCGACCATGAGGGCACCACCTAACCTCATTACGCTCCAGTTCTTAATGCATGGGCTTGGAATGCAAACTGTTCTTTATGAATTAGAAATGTAATGTAAAAAGATTTTATAACTACCGCGTCACAGATGTAGAAACACTTATCAAATGCAATATATATTGCGCATGGTTGATTGATGAAAACAGAACATAGGCTACAGCAGCCCAATAAAATGATAAGCAGAAACCAGTGTACTGGATGGCATTAACAATTTTTGCCTTGAATAGAGCTGCACGGAAATTTAATGCCCTTTACCTTTCGAACTAGTGATTTTTTCTATCTATTTGCGCTTGCAAACTGGTAAAACAATGAAAGTTTGGTGGGGCGCCAAATGAAGTGATTTCACAACCGACAAAGGAGGTAAATGTAACCGCGAACACTTCACAAAAGTTTGCGGTGGTTTACATGGGGTCTTTGGCTTTCACGGGTTCAACATCTCATGATTTATCGTTGGTTTCAATGTCATAGAGTTTTTGACAAAACATTAAAATATAATATATGTAAAAATCTGCCATGAAGCAAGAACAAAAGCAAGCCTTTGTTAAAATGCAGATGATCTGCAACAAACCAAAAACTTTTCAAAAAACAGAAGCATCTTTCGATAACTAAATAGCGTTATGTTGGCAGAACTGCCATTAATGTTAACACGGCAAGCTCGTTGCGAGTTGAATCACAGGCCTACACACTTTATTTGCAATATCTGTGGATCAACTGCCGCTGCTAACAAGTTCCATCCACAAAGAGTGGGAAATGGTGGAGTGCAGATACAGCGATCCGCACGTTTGATAACGTTCGATAATTGCAGGAAATTCATCGTTCGTTCAGACGAGATGGTTGTTTGCTAACAATGAGATTTATAAGCCATTTCTACAATTCTCGAGCGCAAAAAGTATCTGGCAAAAATAAAAAACCTGACCAAACATCACGGCACGGGGCCCAATGCCGCTGCATTGGCTTGAGGCCGGCCCTGAAAACAGAGCCCGTGTCCCACCGACTGCACAACTTCTCCAAAGCGACAACTATTGCACGTGCCTAGGGAAGAAATTTAAGCATTTTATAACACAGCGTGCGCTACAATCATTCAGAGGCTATGAGCTTTTTTGTTAGAAAGCGTAGATATCCGAAGGTCATTAATACATGAAAATGCACATAGGCCTACCATGTCATTTTCCGCATTAAAACCTGCTTCTGGATTTCATTTTCATGGCAACAAGAGCCGCCTGTCTGCCTCACAATGTCTTCAGTAACTGGATGTTGTGTACAACATGTTGCGCTACGTGCATATTTCCATGTCGCAATGGTTTCTAACACGTAATGACGAAAGAGCATAGGCCCATTCGTATCATGACGTTGTAGCTCAAGAGCTTCGTCCGTTATCCATGGTTTATGTTGCAAAACGTGCAGCACGCCGTAATACGTCAAAAATTCTTCCGTGGACCACAGGTTCACAAACTCTGCATTACAAGCTCAACTTCTATCATTGCATGTACGTCTGCACAAGCTTGAAAGCTAGCCGCAACAGGCCGAGAGATTACTGGTATACGCTAAGCGGCTAGGTGTAGTAAGTGCGCTGGTCTTATTTTGCCCCTTGGACTTTCATAACCAGGGATCGATTATATCGTAAAAGGTCCACAAACGCTGTTGAGTTGCACGCACTTGACTCGTATCGCTGAAGTCGGAACGTGCACGTGTTTGCGTCGTATGACCGAATATTCTGAACGTGGCGCCAGCCTTAAGATATGATATCGTAGGTGAAGCAGGCAAATTTTTGGGGTTGCGAAGGATTTTTGCCCGAAAAACGTTGGGGCCACCTTTTCTACGAATATTTTCTCATGACTAGGGCAAGCAAGTCAAAATTGTTCTTGCTTTTCAAAAGTTTATGAAACGTCCACACACCAAATTTCACGCTGATACCAAGAGGCACACCAAAGTTATAAGGTCAAAAAAAGTCAAGATTTATCTTTAGGTCAAAATTTTCTTGCAGCAGAGTTTTTTTTTCGGTATCGATATTTTATTAAAGTTACAACATAGTTTGATATATTTTTGCAAGTTTAGCTGCAATTTCTGAAATACTAATGGGTTTGTTGCGACTTCTGAAGTACTAATGTTGTTTAGCCCAGTACTGGACGATTGAATATTAAGTAGACCAGGCATAGCAATGCAAGAAACGTGGTCTAACAGTACTTGGTTTGGCAAATGCTCAATCCTTTATACATATATAGTGTTTTAACTTTATGATATTCTCAGATTTGAATCTTTTATAATTATTAATGTGCTTGTCAGCATATCAAGGTTAAACAACCAAACTCTTCAAAAGTTCGAAGGATACTGCATGAATATGCTTCTAAGTTTACCTTAAATCGTAAGGGTGAATTGTTTTGCAAATTCTGTTACTGCTTAGTGAAAAGTGACATAAGGTTTGTGGTGGAAACACATCGCCTCAGTGCAAAGCATCAACGAGGTTCATTTCATGAAACTGAAAGTAGCCAGACATTTTTAAAACATGCTGTGCCAGATTTTGCAGAGAAAATACTTTTTGTTTCATTTCAACAGAACAAACCTGTCGGTTTGTTTTCTAATACTGCATATGAATATGCTTTGCATTCCGCATTTCAACTGAAAACGCAGAAAATTGGTAGGCCAAAATTAATTAAAATTTGTAAATTATAAAGTCAAAATTTTAAGTTTTTAGGTCAAAAAATTGGTTGCCCTACTCATGACCGTTTTTGCGATCACCTCCAAAATGAGGTCTTCATATGATTCTGCACACGTTGGGCGCCATTTTTTCCCGTGTTTTCATTGAGTTTGCCCAGATATTTTCAGGGATTTTGCGAAGGTTTCTAACTAATTTAATTTCTCGTGACAAAATCTTTTCAACTGAACCACTGATAAGAAATAAATAGCATTTTTGATACAGAATCATCAAATTAATCTACTGGCTTACGTGTTAGGAAGCTGCTATCAACATTCCACATTTTAGGTTAGGCTACTTTGCACGCGAGCCTAGGCTCACCACTATAGGCTACTAAAGTCAGTAATATTCAGCTTCGTGCATTCTCGTTTCAAAAACCGTAATGTTGCATGCAACAAGCTTAAAAACTGTTGAACCTATTAGTGACTACGGATTAGCAGTGAAACGGTAGACGAAACCTGCAATTAGCCTTTATTAATCCCCCTTCGCAATCGCCCAAAAAATCACATTTAATGCAGGTTAGCAAACTGACGTGTCCGCGAAAGAACTGCGGCGTGCACATGATACATGTGTGAACATAACAGCCATCACTCGAGTGCAGCAAAGCATTGGAAGGATGCATCAATCAATCCGAATAGGATCATCTCGGCTTTCCTTTCTTGAGCCTGTCGTACCGCCAAGAGTGTTCTGAGAGAAGACAAGCAATAAAAATTCTTAGTACGTTTCGTTACGAACAGAAACTACAAATTATTACCGTCGGCGCACACCTTGAAGTATAGCGGAGTTGAGTGTTCTATCCGACTGCTATCTAAAGTCTTGTAAATAGTTTGGTTTATGATGAAGGCGGCACAAATGCGAGTTTCCAAATGGAAGATTTTGTCATATTTCTCGCGTTTTAGCCACTTTTCGTTTTTCCTTTCCCGTAGATACGACAGATAGTGAACAAGTTGCATTGCAAAAACTTTAAGAAACGATATCGACAGAGCATTTGAAACCCAGTGACAACGGCAGCGCAAGGCAGATACTCGCAAAACTGGGTCTCGAGACTCAATCACTGGCAACCAGCAGCCATCACCAGCAAGTTGCGCTGGTGTTTGTCACTCGCACCTGCGTGGGAAGAAAACTCGACTCACTTTGGAAAATCCAGCAACCGGAAAGAGCTGGTTACAACAATTAGCATTTAATAAGCACTCGTAATCTAGGAAAGTAACGTCCCATATTCACATCACGATATTCTGACGTTTGCATTTTACTTGCGACTAAATTTGCAACAAGCTGTTTTCTCAACATTTTAAATGATTTTCGTAATGATTTGTGCGTATTTGCGTCAATTTTCTGGAATGCGTAGAAAAATCATTGCCGGTAGCGCTTCCAATATAATTGTTCAGCACGAACCGAAAAACTGCAAAACTCATGTTCTGGTACGAACGCGATGCAATAACTTAGCAAGAAGACTGTATCGTTGTCAGAATAATGCTTTGTAGAATAACGAGGTTGTACCGGAGACGCGTGCATAAAAGTTTCGGGAACAATCGATATGCTGGAAATCGATGTCGAAAACCGGACTGGGAGTTCAGAATCATTACGAACGTCAGTAGCATGCGATCGTTCAGCGTTTGTTCCTGCTGACTTGCTACAAGGTACGCGCGGCATCGACGTCTGATCAACAGTTTTGATTTTGACAATTTTCTGGTCTCCGCGTTGTTTTCCTTCCAGTAACCGCAAAACTCTCACAATGTTTATTGCTTCTTCTCACAAAGGATTTCTCACAATGTTTATTGCTTTTTATCATTCCGGAAAAAAATAACATTCAGTTCAGTTTCGCTTATACTCGCTTCTGTGTTCCTTTCGGAGTGTCACGAGTGGTCTGCGGCGCCAGTTTCCGCTTGCTTCCGCCGTGGGCCACGCTGCTGTTTTCACAGTGAATGCCGCACTAGTGTTGAGTCATTGGCAGCACCGAGCGTGAATTGTTCCCTTGCACCTACCCATTACATACCGGGTCACGAGGCTGGACAGACCGTAACTACCGTTTTTCAAGTCTTCGGTATGACCCGACCGGGAACCGAACCCATTCTACCAGCTTTGGTGGCACGTGCTCAACCAATTAGACCATTTAGCCGGTTGAAAAAAATAAAAAAGTGCTTGTAAAGGTAAACTATGAAAAATTGTTTATCTTCTCGTAAGGTAAACTATGAAAAATTTGTGTCATAAATAGTCAAAATCTAATTCATAAAAGGCAATACGGTTTTACAAAAAATCACTCAGCTGAATTAGCCATTACAACCATTTACGATGAACTACTCAAAAACTTTGACAATAAAATTAATAACATATTCCCTATTTCTAGACCTATCAAAAGCATTTGACTGCTGTGACCATAACTTTACTTGATAAACTCTATCACTATGGTAGAAGAGGTGCTTCGCATGAACTATTCTCACATTTTTTGCATGATAGAATGCAATGCACCAAAATAGGGACATTGAAATCTTTATACAAAAGGATATCTTGTGGAGTCCCTCAAGATAGTGTCGTTTCGCCTGTACTTTTCCTTATCTATATTAATGATATCACTCAAGCTTCCTCTTTTCATACTACTTTATTTGCTGATGATATTCAGGTTAGCTAAAAATGGGAGGAGCGGAGCAATACTGCACAGGGGACATACAGAAAGCGCAAAACATGCAGAAGACAATAAAGCTTCAGAAAACACAAATATTCGGAAGGCAACAGCTATTCATCGAAGGGAGGCAAGTGGCGGGCAGCAACATTGGTTAATGCACTCTTCATATGTGGAACTCCTATTTTAATGTTCTTCACACAACTGCTTTCATTAAAAGTTAACACAAATAACCATAGCATTTTCCCCACAGATAACCTGAAATACCTAGGTGTTCTTCTTGACAATAAGCTAAGCTGGAAATCACATGTAAAAAAGGTGAAAACTCAACTATCAAGAGGTTGTGGAGTTTTAACTTCAACATTGTACCAGCACAATCTGTATTGAAAGTTGTCTATAACCCATTAATCCAACCTACCTTACTCAATCCTCATGCGAAGGTGCTTCAAACGCAACATTCAGCCTCCCATTAAACTCCAAAATAAAGCTATAAAACTAATAAAACTCTTTTTCGCAGTTCGACATTTCGCCATAAGATTTGAATATCCTGTACTGGACTACGCCAGAACCATGAATAAAACAACGCCCAACATTGCATTTTTCGAGTGACACAGCAGGTAAAGCTCTGCACTAGTGAACTGTTCGTCAGTGTTCATTAAACACACCTTCAAAAATACTATCAAGCGCCTTCTGTAGAGCGATCAACACAGACACACGCAACCGAAACTTAGGATTAAGAGCAGGAACAACGCGCTGCTCGGACTTACATTCCCTTTTCTCACAAAATACAATCCCATCTTCGTGTAACCGCTGTTCACCTTATCCATGCATTCGTTACAGTGCAGCTCGATTTCAGAGACCCTTGAAAGGAAAACAGCAATCGCTGGAGTTAAGCAAAAAATTAATTATCAACCGTAGAACCAAAGCAGACTAAAGAGCATATTCGCAAACAGAGGCAAACTTCTGGCGAAGCACCAAGAAAGCAAGAGGCACATTTTGCGTTAAGTCATCGGCCCGATTTTTACGCACTTGATGTTAAAGATTGCAGAGGAATGAATAAGAGCCATCGACCTCGACAGACATTTTCGTGAAAACTAAACATCGTAACGTACTGCGGGTAGAAAAAATGCCCTACCAGACTTCAAACAAACGAAGATTTTGCATTGCGGAGTGGAAAATAGCGTTTTGAGGTCTCCAAAAAATTTCCCTCACCAACAAAACTCTTGCTTTATACATCCTTCATTACTACACAAACGATCTGCTGAAATACTTCATAGAGTGAGTTCTTGCACTGAATTTACAAAACGCTGCCATTTTTTCTGCCATTAAAGCAGTCACTCACCGCATTAGGAATACTTTCAAAAATGCAGAAGGCCAAGCTCTGTGCTTCACAAAAGGAGACAAAAAACGTCAAAACGGTGTCGCATGGAGATTAAGTGAACGAAGTTTTAAAAAACGCGACCAAGCTCAGCTTTGGAAGAACAATCGATGAAATCCAAAGGATATCTTGAACCCACTACACTGCAAACAGCGCCGCGAACTGAACAGCGGCAATCAAGTAACCGCGATAAAGCAAGCCTGGTCAAGCGGAATCAACAGGCTTGCCCATGGCAATGGGTTTGTCTCATCTACGGGACAGTGAGCATGGAAAACTGTCTCATGTCACATCTTAAGTAATTTAACGACATTTAACACCAGCAGGATATTTCTGAAGTTGAACGCCATTATTATATGCTCGCAGCACACTAAGTACNGTATTAAACGTAGCGACTCAGTGCCATGGCGTAGTGATGCGAGGGCCCGAAGAAAGGTCACTGGGCCCTTTGGATGCGACAAATTAGAAGAAGGGTCAATCAATTTTTATTGGTCCCCCTGAACAGGGGGTTTGTGGTGCTCCGTAAAGGTTATGTCATATTAGTAGTTTCGTGGGAATCCCACGGGACGGGACAAGAATAAGTATCCCATGGACAAGCCTGAAAATCACGTTAGCGGAATCGTGTCACCTCCCCTCTCAAATAACTGTTGCTCACTTGTATTTCTGGCCACACGAGGGGCATTTGACGAGCGTGCAGCCTGCAAACTGCGAACAATTCAATCTTTCCTGATACGGCTTCGGTTGTCTGCAAGTAAATAAGCAAACATAAAAGCAGGAGATCATGTTCGACGCTTTCAGAATTTTTCAGACGCTGCACTAAAAGACAGGAACTTTACCCCACGAGAACGAAGCTGCCCACCTGCTAAATTCGATCCATTTCTGCTGTTCGTTCTTGCTCAAGCACGAGTTTTCTGAGCAATCCACAACGCTGCCAGTGCTGTCGTCAAACGCCTGCAAAAAATTTTGCGACGAATGAAGCCAAGGAGAAAACGAACGGCACGCATCAATGTTGGTTGGAGATAATCGGTCAGAGCTAGGGGGATGGGGGGGCGAGGGGCAAAATTTTACCACGATAGCGCACCGCTTACGGATGTAATATGTAAAGAATACAGTGCCCTGCTGCAAGTTCCAACATCGCCCGACAGTGTTATAGCACCGATGGAGTAGCAACCTCTGTGCAGGCTCGAACGCTTTACAAACAACGTTACAAGTTTAGACAATGTTGAAGATGAAGGCATGCCGACATGGGCACCTTATCCAGTCGAGTGACGGTACCGATAGCAGCCATCAAGGCCCAGCTTGTGGAGCAGGCGTTGCCGTTAGTCCCGTAAATTTCGACCACTGTGAAATGGGACGTCGCGTAAGTGTCCGAGGAGCCGAATCACATTAAGTGGTTGCAAAATGTTATCGCTAATGTGGTTGACCCGCAAGCTTACACACATTATCTGTCAAGCAACACAAATGTAGCCCATGTCACGTTGTGAGGTGGTGGCCAGGTGGAGCACTCTATGCCACGCAGTGTTAAGGCACAAGTGCTGCGTTCACAGCGCCGGTTGTTCAAACGTGAGGTTGATGCCAGGCTTCTGAAGAACTAATTTCCAATAGTGAACCTACCCTTTAACAGTGCTGCTAATTGCTATATATATACCAAATTATCAAATTTGGCATATTTTTAAAGCGATATTTGATTTGGTCTGTACATGAAAAATTTGGTATGTTTTTGTCGGAGGATTTAGTTGAGTCTTTAAACCAAAATATTTGTTATTCTGCAAAGCGTAAACAGAAGAACCACATTGATCTTAAAGCTAGATAGTAAAGTGTCAGTTGTTTTGCTTAACATGGGAGTAAGCGTGCTTTTTGGGTAAGCGGAAAGAGACCGTGAGAGATGAGAAGTTTAGAAAAACTGAACTTAGCTCTAGATATGTGCTTTTAGTCAATGCCTTCAAAGGCTGGAAAGCTGCATAGGCTGGAAAGCTGCATATGAGAGTGGCGGAAGATGTAGAGAAGAGTGGCTGATAGAGCTTGCCTGGCTTGCAAAACAGGATTCTGCTGGTGCTGTGTATCCCGTTTGCTAACTGTGCAAAAAGTAAATTACAAACCGCAAAGCAGCTATCATACAGCATAATTATGCGAAGGACCACAAAAGAAATAAAAATGCAGTTGCAGGTGTTGGAAGGTTGAATTTTCCAGTGGTTAATAGCCTAACTCTGTCACAGCTGAAGCTCAAGACAAAGGTAGAAAATTGAGCTTGCAGCTTCTCTATGACGCCGCTGCTCAACAGCAACTGTTGACCATCTAAGTGAAGTAGTAAAAAAAACATGGCAAAGCAGCGTTAAATTTTAAGCTTTCTGTTACAGAAAAATTTGGTATTACTGTATTTGGTATAATTTTGTTGTAAGAAGAGCTGACAACCCTGCCCTTGAACTCCGCGTTCAACAGACAAGCGTAGTAAAGGCAATACAGTGCTTCCGGTGGGTTGAATAAAAACTGCCAGTGTTCTTCGGTGGCGTAATTAATGGAAATGTCTTTCGTTTTCGACCAGCCCATTGTCGTGTTTGTGTAACGTCTCCCCCATCATTTGGTCAGGGGGCTGGAAAAACAACTGTTTGCGATTTCAAACTGTTTTTGAATAACCCGATAGCCAACCATAAACGTGACACCAACAATAAAAAGCGTCTCCTTTGTAACTAACGCAAAGCCAAAACAACTATGCCAGTGCTTAAAAGGTATTGAACACGCTATTTTAATCCAAAAGTCATACGATGGCTAACAAAAATTGTTGGGAAATATTTTGCTAGTGGCTGCACATCAGTGCTGGCAGGCTGAGAGTTGGATTTCTAAACTGGCACTTGCAGTTTGTTTTCCGTCACGTGGATGTTCGAACGTCGGTTCTATGATGCAGGGTTCCGTGAAGACCGGTTGTCTCACAGAAGGCGAAGTGCAAGGGACTGAGGCGTACCTGACCTTCACATCAGCCTTTACACAAATCAAATCTCTAGCTTGACGTGGTGGCTCTGACCAATGTTCCCTCTAAGAAAATGTTACACGGAGCAAATGTTGGTTTTAGTCAGCACACAATCGCACAACCATGTAGACGCACAGCTAGTGAAGCGTTTCAAGCGTAAAAGGGCTATGCGGTATATATGCAATATCAAATTCGGAATTTTTCAAGTGCACGCGAATGAGATTTCACTGCGCGCATTTGCGCACCTTTGAGGGAACACTGGCAGGATGTATGTTCCCGAGCGCTCAGCTCAAAGCCTGGTTAAGTACATTGTGCTTTTCGAATTCCCTCTTGCAGTGCTTCCTTTAGCGCAGTGGTTCTCAAACTGTGGTACGCGTACCACAAGTGGTGCGTGAGTGCTTTTCAGGCGGTACGCGAGCAGCTTTCCTGTCACATTCGAAACGCTTTGTTAATTCGTTTCTGTGTTATGATTCGTTCGTGTGTTATACGAATGTTGCTAATTCGTTTGTGTGCTATATTAATGTTAAGTATATTTGAGCAAAGTACGTTCTTCCTAAACCAGGGGGTACACTCCAACATTAAAAAAACACCAGGTGGTATGCGATCTCAAAAAGTTTGAGAACCACCGCTCTAGCAGCAGTAACGAAATTGCCAAAAATGACGGGATGCGACAGCAAACAAACCAAAGTTACTACCGCTTGCATTTGCGGATGGTTTGGTTTGGGAATAAGTTGCGCGGAACGAGAGGTTTTCACATAGGTAAACAACAACTCTAGCAACGCGATTGTTGTTGCTAGGCAAAGAATCGCGATGACCAAAAGAAGAGATTATTGCTAACCAAGTCCATTACACCACCACCAAAATCGACGCACTGGCAATCAGAAAGCGACGATATACCGGCACAGAAAGGCAAGCTATACGATGAGATTTCTTACGCGCAGTTTGTTTTCACCTCGTTGCGACCGTCTTGATTTAAAAATAGGAAAGGGCAAAAACTCGGCATGTTTTTTCAACGAAGCGTCACCCGATCGTGCTGCGCATTCTCAGCGACCAAACCTCGACGACGCTGCCTTTCAAAAAAACGCATACCTGATGCACATGAGAGTGGGGGGATGTTTCTTCGCTTTCACCACATAGCGCGGCGTGATCCTCAATCGTCGCTTCACTGAAATGTTCTGAAATGCGCGCAAGTCAGAGGTGAGCGTGAGGATGGCCGGCATCCAACACACACACGCACGGACGAGCTGCTTCATACTTACCCATGCACAGAGGACACTGTACGAGACGAACCGATGCTGCGTGTGAACGGGGAAAGTCACGTCTGGGCATCTTGTATGGCGATTGGACAGAATCTGATGGATGTTGGGTAGTACTGCCAACACAACAACAGCCAATTTAACAAAGCACCGTAGCGGGGGGATCAAGCAAAAGTTTCTTGTGACGAGGTTCTTCGACACTGTTTTTTTT
>JGI24158J21664_10002324_pt1 | contig 22894 bp, 10 predicted proteins | sample Ectturendosymbi3_FD_21664 | JGI IMG/M metagenome (IMG submission 21664)
TTCCCATCCCATAGCAATTTATGCCTGTCCCATCCCATGGGATTCCCATTACATTATTATAATATTAATATGGAATACAATACAATTAAAATTATTACATTTATGAAAGTTTAGGTTTAGTATCTAATAAATAGGGCTACATGTACAAAGAGACATGCAAAATGACAAAATTTATTGACTTTAAAATTCAGAAGTATAGTCTAAGTATGACAATTCAGTAACATTCTGACACTCTCATTCTATTTCTGAGTCTCATGGAAAATACAAATGTGTGCTGTCCCGTCCCATCCCATGGTACATTTCCTATGGGATTCCCAAAGGAATGACATTCCCATGGACAAGCCTGGAAATTTCATTTGGCGCGTAAAATTGCAGAACGCTTGGTGATGACTGGTGATGACTACATACTTGTCCAACTGGTATTTTAATGTATAAGAAGTATTGTATAACGTCTTCACACCCACACGCTACGCACTAGACTTAAGGATGCATCGCAGTAACAAGGAACATACACATAAATGAAAGAATACTTGATGACGCTAACATGACGCTAACAGATTAATGACGCTATCAGATATACTTTGATGAAACACAAGCATAAAGGGCACACGCACGAATGACGCCATCGCGATTATTAAAATGTAGTGCTCCGATGACTTTCAACTACACCGATTTATAAAATACATGGGAGAGTGGGAGGCTGCGAAGGACCAGAGGTCATTTAGACTGTAGACTTCGCTAGGACAAGGCTATACTTACAGTGCAAAGGGATCAGTTTATAGCAATAGGTAAAAGTCTTTTGCTCTGGGTATAAATTTTTATATGCGCAATGCGGCTATATGGTGTATTGAAACAAAATGAGTTGCAGGCAAGGTCAAGCCGCCAGAAGAAATCGGTTTAACGTTGTAAGTAGGACGCAAATCATGAAAAACGACGCGATTTTCCTGTACTTCCACGGTAATGTCCTCTCTACTTACCAAGTGCCTGACGGCAAGGCAGCTTTCTAGAAATGTGACTTCGTGAATACCGCTAGTTTTTGTCATTGTTAAATGGAAACATATCCGCGGACACTCCTATTAATTTCTTCGGGACAGGAATCAGCTCGATAAGACCTAGGAATTGTGGAAAATTGTCTGAAGCCTAACATTTTCTTGTTTATCTACGGTACTTTTGTTTTCTCTTTGTCCCAGTTGACTCGTGTGTTTGATGGTGTTTCAGATAGACCACGCACTATATTTTTTATTTTGCTTTAGTGTCGTGAAAACAGAAAAGCGAAGCCTATCAGTTTCTTTTAATTTTACTGGTTTGTAAAAACAGCCCAATATAAGCGGAATTTGACACGTTCCTTTCACTTTGGAAGAAAGTTTTGGCAAAATTACATTGTTTGTATAGACCCAAGTCATTGTTGTTAACACCCTTTAGGGACCGCAGAAGCCGATATATCTTTCAGGACGTTCACGTCATCGGACCTTGGGCCCTACGCCAAGTTGAACAGGCAAACGCATTAGCGCTATGATGCAGCTGCTGAGATAGACAGCAGAATCATATTTTCTGTTAATACGCAACAGTCTTGCAGCCCTGCAGGTAATTCCAAATAGTCTTTTTGCAAAAGAGGCGAATAAATAAACGTGCTTCGCTGTGCCTAGCGTAGATTAATAACATATTTGCCGATAATATTTCTAAAAAGCATGGTTAGTCGTATGCAATAGGTTCGACAAAGTCGTTCTCAGTTTGGAAGTTTCGCTGCACACCAGTTGGGGAGCTGCTCTTTCATTCTATTCCATCCCTAGCCGTTTGTTAATTGTGTACAAGGTGTCTTTGCGAAACTGTGCTCATGAAGATCTTACTCGTATTATCCAATAATGTACGTTACGTACTGTGACACCTCTCCCATATACAAGCACGATACAAGAGTTTTCTCCGCGAGAGAGAGAGAGAGAATTTTGCTTGAAATTGTGCTTTTGTTTAAACCGCAAGTATTGCTGCTGTGATATGCAAGATTGCGTATGTTACATCAGACTGTTCATGTGATCATTGCAGTTTGAAACTAAAAATTGCACGTTTTAATTCATACTTAAATTTAAGTATTTATCGACGTACTTCTGGCAGCAGCTGATGATTGCAGCTTTGCAAATTCAAAGTTTGGAAATAATTTACTAATTTCAGCAAACAATTCTGAAAAAAGACCTGATGTGCGGAGAGATAATTAAAAAAAATTGCCCGGAGTCTCGGAGTTGAAAGATTTTGAGCCACAAAGAGGCAGAGTAAAAACTGTTGAAGTTCGACACCGGAGGCGGAGTGGGTTCTTTTTGGAGCGTCCTTAGTTCCATCTCTTCTAACGCATTGTGCTTTCTGAGTCAAGCTGAATTTTCGATTTCTTGAGCAAAATTTTTGTAACGAGGTTATTGTACACAAACTTGGATTGTCATAAAGTTAGTTTTACAGTATGTATGGATAGTGGCGTAGCCAGCCCAAAAATTTGGGGGGCGAAAAATTTTTTGGGGGGCCAAAATGTTTGATTTTCGGCGAATAACACTATTTTGTTTGGAAAAACGCCTCTCAAGGCACAAAATGACTATATTTTTTTAAAATGTGGGGCTTTCCCCCCCTGGCTACGCCTATGTGTATGGACATTGTATGCCTTCAAACGAGCTACTCGGATACATCAAACTAAACTACGATGTTGGTAAGACATATTCATTACGCCGTTTTTCTTACTTCAAAAATTTAAAATGAATTTATGAACTACCGGTATTGCCAAAAAATTTCCATGTTTAAAAAAATTAGTTTCCTTAACGTTATATATAGGAAGTAATAATAAACCCTTGGTATGGCACTGTTTCAAATATTGAGGCCGCAGCTATTCAACAATGTACAAAAATTATCCAGAAACATCCGTTTTATAAATATCAAACAATTTACAAACCACAGGATAACGCATGAAGCATGAAAATATACATGTTGCAAAAGTAATAGCATGCATGCGGTGTTGATTTCTTTCTTTGCTGTGAAGCTGTAAGATGACAATATTTATTTGAACTTGGATAATTTGCGTTTGCACCAATTCAGATTTACTTGTTTCCAAAAATAGTTGTAATTTCAAGGCCACAGAAAACGGTGTGCTCATCATCAGCAACCTGACAACGGCTGCAGATAGCCTGTGGAAACCCACCTACCGCCATCCACCATCTTTGCAAAATAGAGGTATTCAGTCACCGTTGTTCCTACCCCAAGGAAATCATGAGTGTGCTCTTCTGGCTCCTTTGTGGACTGATGCCAAGATGGACAATTCAAGCAAGGTTTATTTACTGCAATATCGAATTGCTTTTATACTTTGACTCTGTTTGTAGAAATAAACACACGCTTTTTGACATGCTCACTACTTATGGAAACTATAGACACATTTAAAGATACACTTTTTGTAAATATAAAAGTTTGAAGGCAGAAAAGTTACAGTATGGTTAAGCCTTTGATTGCAAGGCGATACCTTTTTAAATGTTTACCATTATTTTGTTAAAAATGATGCTATAGTGCAACAACGCTGACATGGGCGGGAATATAAGCGGGAGACAATCTGATCTTTTTAAGTGAATGTCCTCAACAAGAAGGAGTGTAAGAGAAATGATTATAAATGATTATACAGTACACTGCTTTAAAGGAAACACTGTTTAATCAACTTTTATAAAGAGCAAACCATTCATCAAAACCAATACCGAAAACAATAAATATATTTTTTAATTGGCTGTTTTTTAGAAGCAATAATACACAGGCCTGACTGATCTTTAAAAGAAACAGCTGAAAGGCGACGACGTCTGAATATTCTGTTTAAAAACAGAAAGACGTATGTTTCCAATTAGCATCACTCTATTGAGCAGGTTTTGTGAAAAAGTTTGTTCATCAAAGTTACCTCACGCAAACGTCTTCGTAGAAAAATATGAGACAAATAAGTTAAAAAAATTTACAATATTTACCTAGATTCTTTTGTGGTGCAAGCTACACAGGCTGTTGATTTGAACTGAAACAATCATTTCAAACTTTCAGTGCGATAAGCTTGGTAATGCGTCATTGGTAAAACTCGACTGATGTATGTTTTACTGCATCAACTGTGTTTGATCTTGTCGAAACATCTCAGAAAAACATGTAATATTAATCGTGTGACCTGCTGGTGGAATGTAGCTTGGTAATATTGAGCTAAGGTGGCATGAAACAAATAAAAAACCAGACCAAAATGTTTATCTGAAGCGTAACATTTTTCTTGGCGTTTTTCAAAACTTTTTCCGTAAACAATTATGTGGGAAGTTTGGCCTTCATGCACATGTTGCCGGTTTTCGTGTAAACTGAAGATGGAGATCAATTTAGTTATCAGTATTTTTCCAATACAATTTTTGTTTTTGCATAAATATGTTCATGCTAGAATTTTGAGGTAGAACATTTTGGATTGCAGCAAGTTATATGTATTCTATCGTACGTTTGAGCTTCAAATGTTTCTTGGAATAAGTTCAATGTTTAGACTTGTATTCTACACTGGCCGAACTTTAATTTCTACCAAATTTAATTTCTAGGCCTGTTGTAAATACAAAGAGAGTGCAACAGAAAGTTGAGAAAAAGAACGTTGCAAGACCGTAGAAGAACTAAAGTGTATTTTTAGTACGACAATTATTTATGTTTTAATCGTTGCGGACTTCTGGAACAGATCAATGAAGTCAAACTGATGATTCACATTCTTGTGAGTGTAACTGATAAGCCAAAGGTTATTCTGGGACTTCACTTTTTCCAGGTGTAAGCTTTCTCTTGCAAGACAGGTAACCAAAATAAATTGGCTTTGAAGCCAAACCTTATAGCAACCCGTCAATACGAAGTAGTTTTCCAGATTTCAATGGTTCGTCTTTGTTTGTTAGATGTGGTATCATCTTTACGATATGGAGAAACAATCGAATTTAGATCGGACCAAAAGGCGAGGAGAGTACAAGATTTCAAATAAAATAGCACATCTTCTTCCCCCGAACTTCAATGCAATTTTTGTTGTGGTTTTTACCTGGGACAGCATGATACCACCATGGCCAGCTCATTCGGAGGTAAACGTTTCTATAATGCGGAAAACACGTTGTAAGTTTTTTCAAATACTGCATGAAGAAGTGTCTTATCATTGCAAGAAGTTTGCTGTACAAATATTTTATCGTTACATACGCCTTGCCTACTTTTTTTGTGCAGAATGTAACATTTCAAGCTATCATTTCAACTGATGGTATCAGAACGTACGCCACATTTCTGTACCAGGACAAAATGATGACATGGCGGCCAGTTTATGACGTACCAAAAGATATCCCGAACTACCCTGCACTTTCAGGAATATTTGTCAAAGGGCCTCGGCCTGTGGTGCAGGTGCACTCTTCATCAGGAGTGTGGGCAGAAGTAGGGAACGCTGGCAATAATCAAACTGTTTACAGGTTAAATGAGGTACCTGCACACGTTTTTGCAACTGTATCATTTGTTGAATACTTGCGAACATAACTATATTCTCTAAAAATATATTAATTTCTAGGAGAAAAAAACAAAATGTTTGGTGTCTTATAAAATAACTGGTGATGTCGTGTATACGTTCTACATACCAATGTTTTAGCGTTTTGAAGGACGTTGCATCCTTGAAACACTGTTGGGTTACATGTTTTGTAGGTACTTTTCGAGAGCACACAGACGATTGGAAGAAACAGCTTCACGTTGTCTGCTGGCTCAAGCGGACCGAAATCCATGTGTTACTCATGGTATCTTGGTGAGAAACCTATTTCTGTTAAAATGCTTTCCAAGATCAACTCCTGTCCACCGTATGAACAAATGATTTTGAAACAACTCGGAGCAACTTGGGTAAAAGCTGAAAACAAAAATGGAAATGAATTTATATGCTACAAATGGAGATTTGAATTTGATACGGGTATATATTGACAATCGCAAGTTGAGAATTACGTTGCATTAATTAAAGTAACATTTTAGACAAAACTCAGTTTTATTTAGGAACATTTACACTTAGCGTATAGTAAATAAATGAATTTGGTTCACTTCAGCAATTTTGGTAGTTTGGTGATTGGTAGTGTTGTGTTGATTTTTAAAACCGTTTAGCATTACAGTCAGTTTCAACGTATCGTAAACACCAATTTATTTCAATTATTATTATATACTACTTTGTTAGCTTATACTGTAATATTGTTAAGTGAAACAAATAGTGGATTGACAAAATGATCTATATCAGGCCTGCACAATAGGCCTGCAGGCGGTATGCGGCCCTCGAAAGCTTTTCTTGCGGCCTGCGAGACCTTTCTCAATTGTAAAAAATGCTGAAAAAGCTCGACCTCGAATAAGTAATTGTCGTTCTTTAATTTATTCCATATTGCAAGGAAATCTCTACATCGAAATGAAATAGACTTTTGCGGCCCGCTGCAAATTTATGTTGATAATTTGGCCCTTTGAGCTTTCTGAGTTGTGCAGGCCTGATCTACATCTTTGCTGCCAACCAAACGCATGCGTGCTTTCTAGTGTGCCCTCACCAAATTATGTAGTCTTTTTACGCTACATCAGCGTTGTCGTAAGCACGTACTGCATTTATTCTGACAAGTAAGAGCAATCCATTGATAAACGTTTTTGGCATTCTGAGCCGCAGTGTTTTTTCTAGGGTCAAATGTAATTTTGTGGCCACCCTAGAAAGCACGCATGCGTTTGGTTGGCAGCAGCATCAATCTTAGTAAGGGTTTAACCTCGTACGGACCGCGAGAACCCAAAACAATTGACTTTTGAGGCAATTTCGGCCATGACTTGCTGACCAATCACGGTAGACCATTAGTTCTCAAAGTGGTCGATATCGACCCCCAGGGGTCAATTTGACCATCCAAGGGGTCGAAAAATACTCACGGGATCGAATGGGGGTTACTGAATGACCCCTAAGTTCTAAGCATATTTTCGGATTGTGTATTATTTTATCATGCATTTCAAGTGAAAAGTACTCAAATTTCTTTTGACACATACTTTGCTTGGACTAGTAACTGTTGGGCTAGGCCATGGGTCTACAGAAAATTGTATACTTTAATTGGGGGCAACGTGCAGAAAAGTTTGAGGACCACTGCCCTAGACAGTCAGTGAAGGCAACAGAAGATGGAGAAGTTCGTGTACATTTTCTGATAAACATAACTTTGCAAGTGTACTCTCTGATAAACAAAAATAGGTACCTTAGTATTTGAAAATTTGCCTAGCAGCATGACGTCACAACAACGGAACAAGAATGTCATGGTAACGTCACACTTCCATGCAAAGTGTCAAATGCCAAGGTACTTAATAATTTGTTTAACAGTATCGTGATTAACCCTCCAGTAGAGAGCATTCGGTCGTCCAGTTATGGCAGAAACTACCTTAAAGCCACTTAAGTCCCTTTCTTGGTCTTTAAGTCTTTAAACGGTTTTATCAAGTCATAAAAGGAATTTCGAAGCTTTCCTAAGTATGTAACTACGTTTTTAATCCTGTTCCACCGATATCTTGAAATCATATCGCGATTTCGTTAAACACCATTGTTTTATTCATCTGCTCGTGGGCCATCTTGTTTCATTTATTTCAAGGTGGGTCATATGAATGCTGCTATAAAACTGCTGGAGGAAAAGCTCTGCTTGTGTCAGGAATTAAGGCCTACAGGCAAGGCGCTGGATTCTACATAGTCAGCAAAACCTTAGATGACCAAATGAAGCATGTTTGCTGCACTCAAACCATGTCCAATTACTTTTGCTCTATGTATGCAGAACGACGACGTCCGACAACTTTTTTGCAGTATAGAAATCCAATACGAGGTAATCTTTGTTTTCTATTGAAAGCTCTGATGTTGATGTGCCTTAGCTTGAGCACTACCAGTGCCGATTTTCGGAATGAAATGAAACTATAACAATTCAGATTCCTAGAAACGTCAACCATTTGGATTCCCTGAACACCATCAGATTCTTTGAAATAAACCGATTTGGATTTCTTAAATCGGAAGTTTTAGCTAATTCTTCAATTTATTGCAATAGCGAAATAGCAAAAAAGTTTTTATTGGAGCTGTAATTTATTTGTATAATTAAAGTTGCGGGTAGAAAGAAACCAATTCCTTTCTTTCATAATTAATGACTACCGAATGCTTTTAAGGAACACGATAGATGTTTAAAACGAAATGCCACTGAAGTGGTTCTCAAGTGTCGACAAAATGATTTGAATTTTTGAAGGTCAGGGAGCTTCTGGCGTTCATCTGATTAACTTTGAAACTCATTCGCTTCTGTTGAAAGGTCGGGGAGAAGTTTCTTTGCTAAAGTTAGGCAGAAAGGGAAGTGGATCGGACCTGGATTTGATTGCAAGAATTGATGAAGACTTTGGTAGATGTTCACATGATATATTTGCAATATTTTCTGGAGTCTCTGAAACTTGACACAACTGTCAATCGCTATGTCTTCAGGCAACAATTAGTCGATAAGTATAACTCTGGCAAGAGATTCGAGCTTGACGTAAGACTGTGTTCTTCAGAAAGTTCATTAAACTGAAACCATCGTGTTGTCTTCGCTCTTGATAATCCTGGGAACAGTTATTTTCTTTGAAAGTACGTTTGTAACAAATAGCTTCAGGTTGATGTTGATTTTTCGTAATCAATTTTTAATATCCACATTCTCATCATTTTGCTTTTTTACAAAGCTCATATATTTTGCTTGCTTCTTCTGTTTTCCAGAAAAAATGTTTCAAATGTGATGATCGAACACGAAGAACACACAGTCAATTCTAGGTGGTTTTTCTCTTGCAGGTGACACCTATTTATCCAGGCTTGCACTCCGAACCACAAATGCAACAGTTGATTTTTATTTTTCACGAGAAAAAGATTTCAAATGCACTTTAAACGGACAACCTTGCTTATCTACATTCAGCCGAACTGCATTTGTGACCAACACATCGCAAGGCTTTTTATTATCGATACGTGAAGGTATAGTGCAACTACTGGAAAAACAGAGTTTTTCTAACTCACAAGTTGGTTATTGCATACGACTTTATGGCACTAACGCAATCTTTGCAATGTCACTCTATTACAAGACATTGAAAGGTGAATTTAAAAGTCAATTACACGATTCAATAACATTTTATCTTATACATGGCTTTGTAGCTAGTGAAACTCACGCTCGCTAAGCCAAAAATACAAAAAGTAAGATGTATAATTGGTAAAATACTAACCGAGAATTAAATTCAGTCAAAACTGTTGGCTGTTGGCCTCATGCTAAATGTGTTGCAAACCATTTGAAATCTTGATCGGAACAATTTGCATGCCTCTGTGCGCCAATGTGCACTCTATCCGATTTATTTTTTTTATTTTTTTCTGACAGTTGTTTACCTCTAAATTTGATGTTAGATTGCCTTCATTCCTCTCCAACTACTGAATCCCTGTATGATGATGAGTGAATGACGCTATGATTGGGGTGTTGTTGAAGTGTTTTGCTCTTCTCAGCGCTGATTTTGTGCTAACACCTATTCTGCAATACGCTACGGCAAACCATTTTTGTGTTTTTGTATTATTCCACTGTGCCTGTGATATGGACCACGAATCTGCAATAAATAAATACTAAAAAATATTAAGAACAGATACCAAGTCGAATAAGTATGTTGTAAAATTTTATATTGCCCTACCACTACAAACAGTTGGTTATATGGCAATACTTTATTCCCCGATGCTTGCTCGCAAGATTTCAACAAAAACTCAAATGTGGAAAACGTTTCACTGGAGTTCGACTTTCCTTTGCTCCTTGGTGATGTTGGCGAATTAAGCCTTGCAAATACAGAAAAAACTGCAATGTAACGTCAAACGTTTAGGAAGCGAGTTTGACAATGCGTATAGAATTGCATATCGAACAATTGTCGATAAATACTTGTTTCGAAACACAAAAAAATCTTGAGAACCTGTAACTGCATCAAAACCTTTAATAATGCCTTGCTCCCGATGTTCCATTAGGATCAGCTAGAACAGACGTGGTACATGCTGTTCGCACAGTGCTGTTAATGCAAACTTACCTTTATTTCTCTTGTTAGATTTCACGTTGGTTGAAACGTTTTGATAATACACAGCTTAGTATTATTTTGCTCAGTTTGTTCAAAAGCATGTAGCACTTCGCTTTCAAATACTTAGTGAATCAGTTTGGAGAAAACTACAAAAAATTTTCGTAGTACAATGAGTTACAACCTTCCAAGCATGGGTTGTTATAATATCTAGCAGCTCTGCTTCCAAAAATCACTACAACAATTGATTTTTTACAATATTTTGTTTTGCATGCGATTTAACATAATTCTTCCATTGTTTTCTAAACCCGTTTTTATCAAGGAAGCATCAGTTCTGCAGCTGCCACAAAAAGTCACAATATCTCGCTGTTCACAGTGAGCTTTATCAGTAACGCAGGTCCATATCGAGGCACGAGCAAGCCACGCCTGCGTTATCATCTCGCCGGGTTCCTAGTTCATGGTCATTGCCCAGGTTTCCTTTCGTATTGCGTGATTAGCAAGAATAAATGCATCTATTAATTCTGGAATTGTTGTTGCAGGGCCAAACCATCATACAATAGATAGGAGTAGCTTCATAAGGTGATTTAATCGAAAGATTGCTGAGAATTTAGATGATGAGTTAACGCAAAACACAGGAAGTCTGTTTGTAGTAATAAATCAACTCATAGTCTTGCGGTAACACTTCTACCGAGTTGTGTTGCAGAAAACGCTGATGTATTGAAAAGCAGTTTTATGTAAAGCAGCACTTGAAGGCCCATGTCGCTCCGTTAGTGATGCAAAAGATTTTAAAAGTTCTGCTACGTGACAAACTTGGTGTTGTGGTAAACATCCATCTCTTGATCTAATCGCATCAAAAATATAACCCTTGCTGTTTGAAGGACTATTTATGAATGTTACGAAAACATCCGAATCTGGCCTTAGTTTCGATGTTGACATTGAACCTGCTCTGCTGGAATCCTACACTGGCGTGAAAGGTCTTCTGAGTGGCATGAAGATGTGTCATCCTTTGCATTGGATTCCATCGAATAAAAATCTAAGTCAAACTTCCTCTTGTGAGTTACACTTGTGCTTAACGTACCAATTTCAAGTCCACTACAAAGCGTGCATGTTTAGTGTCACACGCCTCCTTGTGAATTAATTAAAAAAGATAATATTTTACTTACAAAGTTAAGCAGATACTTGGAAGTATTATGAGTAATTACACTGTTTTAATCAAACTGTATATTCTCAAGCTGTCACACAACTCGGTTTTTGAATTTAAGATTTAATTTCTAGACCTTTGCCTAACCGCATCGTTGAACAAGTGACATAAAGATTTCGTGTTCCACTAACACAAGACTTAGTTTGCCAAAAATATCAGCCGTTTGATACAAAAAGCTCTTCGTGTATTTTGAAAACTTTAAATCCCTGAATTGCAGTTGGTTTTCAATGAAAAATCTTTTACCATCGTTTTGAAAAAGTTTCTGCGATATTTCATGAAATTCTTTGAAACTGTAACGACTTTGGTTTTGTTGGCGCAATATCAATTCAGTATCGCAACCGATAAATGCTGAATACTATTACGTCGAAAAACCTTGGGCTGTCCAGCCAATTCAGTGCCCTTCTACACTTCCGGAAACTTTTCTGAAGTTCTAAATTAGGCAGGCACTTTTAAGCTGATGGTGCATCATTGAAAAACTTGATAAACACATTCTTCATTCAGAGTTAATTACAATTCGCCAGATTTTGCAAAAAAAGTTTTGGAAAATTTGTTTGAAAACTGAATTTTCTAATATTTCTTGGTTTCAAACCACCGTTGCTGCATTTTTTAGTTTAACAAGCGAAATCTCTGCTTACAAAACGCTTTGATAAGCTGTTTGATTTTGCTGTAAGCATGTTGAGGCTAAGATTATTGCGTTTCAACTCACCACAGACATAGCTACCTCTATTTTGGTTTCCCTCATCCATTTAAGCTCAAAAGCACTCTCCATAAACGGGGTAAGCAAGGAATTGATCGGCAAATTTTTAATGGGAAATTAATTTCACGTAAAACGACGCATCCTCAGCTTAAAAGCTTATTCAAATTGATTCTATTTGAATCCTGTTTTAAGAATTTTATTAATGTAAAATTTGCTGATCGATTCCTTGCCTACTTGAAGATATGTGCAAGTTTGAATAATCGCAGAAAGGTGAAGCAGAGGCCAGTTGGCTGATTCCTCGAAAGCTAAATCTAAAGCTTGTCATCAAAGCTTATTCATATTTTTGTACTGCCTGAGAAGTCTCAAACAATTTTTCCATCAGATATTGTTACCTTGCGGTTGTCAATGGTAAGCATTTGTATTCGATAGAAACAATTTAACTATTTAGATATACTGTAATAAAAAATATTTTTTCTACTTTAGTTTCATGTTACGTATCGTGCTCATGCTCAGTAAAGCTATGTCTGTGTTGTGAAATATCTTCCAGGCGATCTGCGAAGAGTTGCAGAATATCATGGTACAGACATATCACAGGAATCTTTCTTTACGGTAGAGAAGAGTTTGACAGATTCGCAAAACAGTGGAAGGAGCAATGGATTCATACGTGTGACTGAGCTCACTGAAACCTCTACCTATGGAAACCTATCAGACCCGGGTAACAGTTTTTTTCTCTTCAAAGTCAATAAATGCTGGAACTCCGAGTTGATCTATCGATTGTCCTGGCAGTCGCGCTTAAAAGTTCGACTGTGACTGCAAAAAAACGTTCTTATACATCTTTGTCCAAAGGTCTCGAGTCCCTGCCTCGCGTCACTAACGATCTGACAGCCATGGNCGAGGAGACATCACAGGGTCTATTTTCTGTTAAAATCAATGTTTCTAACATCATCGGAAACGTCACAATGACAGGGAAACCAATTCCGCAAGACTTCGAATCTGGCTTTTTAATTTTCAGGTAACTGCGACTGGCTGACTTTTAGTCGTGTTTAGTTGACCTGCGCAAAAAAACAGAAAACTCTTTAGTTAAAGTCCTTCAACCATTGTTTGTTAAATAAAGTTTTCCTCTACAGAAAACATCTGTAGTTGCAATGATATTATTTTTTAGTCATAACAAATATATGAAAAAATTCAATCGTTAACATGTCCACATTGTTACATTTATATTCACATAATCCGTTCTTATATCCTGAACATACGCTTATTGTAAAAAAAATCATATTCGAAGGACGCAAAGCCTCCCTCACACATATTTCCGTAACTTGATTCGACAAAAATTGCTTGGCAAGCGACTCGACCAGTTTCTCTGCCGTACGGTTTGGTCAGTTAGCGAATGAAATACGCAAAATCGATCAATATATCATTGCACATTAGTCGTCGCGCTCATCATAAAATACCTCGTTTAGACTTTAGGCAGGGAGACGTGTTCTAAAATTTCACGGCAGTCTCTCCCACCAACTGCTCATAACTAGCTATCTCACTTTCATCCTTTATCTAGAGAGGTGAATGAAAATTGCACAGACTGCGTCTACTTTCGGAGACTTCAAAGTAGCCCGTAAACATCAATCTTGCCATAAGCTGATGAATGCAACCACATCACTGATAGGGAGAGAGGGCGAACAGATTGAAGAAGCCAAACGATCTTGCCTTGATATTGTTGGAATTTATTTTTGGATTAGCATCGTGCCTACAAAACTTACCAGCTGGGCGACGGGGTATGAAACTCTTCTACTCTGGTGTTAAGCCAGCAATTTTTTTCCAGATGTGGGGTACCAGTAAGTCCCAAGCTGGCAGGCTGCGTTGATAAATGGATCCCACTGGAGAGAAAGGTGTGCATATGAGGCTGAAGTAGACAGACAGCCGCCTGTGCTTCATCTTATTTACTCGCCAAACTCGACTTCTCAGTGCTCCGAGTTCGTGAAAGAAACTACTGATATCCTGTCAAGGGTTAAAGCTAGCGAATCCACGATATGTTTGGGAGATTTTACTGCATACCTTGGAAACGACGTTAGTGTGTGGAAGGGTGTGATCGGTCGACATGGTGATGTCAACCTAAGTGATAACACAAAGCCTCTCCTGCTGGTCCTGCAACAGAGCTGCAAAAACGGGGTTTGTGTCATGAACAAAGTGTTCGAGTACAAAGATTCTCACATGTACACCTGGTGTAAAAATCGCTGGGCCAACGTTCACTGACTGATTTCTGCATTGTTTCAGCTGGCTTGTTCCTATCGGATTCGGTTTTCTTGTGAAGAGGAGTGTATAGGTCTGTTTTACCCTATCTCCACCTACTGTAGTTCACTGCCAATTACTTCTACAAAAACCATCAAGGTTTAAAACAACGTGTAGTACTAGGAGGTCCTACTGAATGAAATGGGAGACCCTGGTCTGGTGGACAAGGAAGCAAGCGCGACAGTTACAGACAGCGTACTGTCTCTATTCCAAGAGAGTACGGTATATGCAAAACAGACGTAGAATGACGATTTGACAAAGCAGTTGCCATTACGTCAGCTAATTGGCTAAGTGAACAGAAACGACTTGGCGTAACAACAGATGGCAGAAATGCAACCCTCTTGTGAAACCAGAGGTGAAAGATGCTATTTGAGAAAAAAATTGGCTTACAAGACCTGGCTGAAAGCCCAACCTTATTTGAATTTATAATGCGCTGAGATGTGTAAGCCACAGCTCAGCTGTGGAAAGTCCAAAATCCAATCTTGGGAGACGTTTGGAAGTGAGCCAGACAGCAATTACTGTAAAGTTAGCAAATTAATCTGGCAAATAAAACCATACCAATAACATTTCTTTAATCAAAATACAGTAGAAAAATGTTTTTCAAACAATTTTTTAAATATTATCAAATGATGAAGTTTCTTGGAAGGAAAACCCAGGTGGTATCGCATTGCAACTTTACAAAATTGTTTTGATTAACTATGTTCTAACTAAGGGATTGTTAAATCACATCAGCGGGAAAATTAACGCTAACAAAAATTTAAGTTTTTGCGAGGCCTGTGCTGTTCGACATTTGATAAAGAACGGCCAGTAGGTGCATTGGAAACAAACTTTGACCAGCGAGGAAAGCAGCGATCTCGTCACTTTTTGTATGGTAGTCTCCAGCAATCGATTGGTGTGTTGCCAGCCCGTTCGTTCACCAAATGCTGAAGTAAATCCAAGATGAACCGCAAATGAGATTTTAGTTGATGTAGTGTAGGTGACAATTTTGGTACATGAATTTGGAAAGAAAAACTGGGAGCATTTGCAGCATGCTGTGATATTTTAGATTAGTGTCTATAAAGAGAAACCATCAATTTGGTTACATCTTAAATAGGAAGCTAATCATTCACAAGTAAATTTCACACATGAGAGTTTTTTGATTTGACTAAAAATTACCCCACAAATATTCCATATCATGCTAGTCTAAACTTTTATATGTCATTCCTTGAAAACAACCTAATGCGACACTTTTTTGCAGAACTTTGCACTAACATAACTCACCAACTGATTGAGGTGAAGAGCTGTTATTACCCTCTAAAGATGCGGAAAGTCTTGTAGTTAAAATTTAAAAAATATTGGAAAGTTTTGGATACACGCTTTTTGTGGGTGAAATAATAATTGGGGTAGGTTTTAGGCAATTTTGGCCCATACTGGGCCCTGGGCCCCAACACCAAGATAATCTTCTTGATTAAGTTTTTAATAAAAACTAGGCCATAATCCGAGGTTCAGAGGCCTTGATTGGCTTTCTAACGTTTGTGGTTAAAAGTTATGGCCTAAAATCAACAACTTATATAATTAATCCCTTAGGGGATTGATCTTTTATTTATTTATTTCGTGTTTTTCAGGTCATAACTTGCCAACCACAAACGCTAGAAGCCAATCAGGGGCTCTGAATATGCGGATTTTTGCCCAGATTGAAAAAAAGTTGCACCTCGGTTTGGGGCCCAGGGTCCAATGGCGTGGGCCAAAAAAAACATAAATCTACCCCGTCACCCACAAAAACTCACATTTCAAAATTTTTCATCGCAACCACAAGACTTGCCGCATCTTTTGAGGGTTTGAAGAGCTCTTTAGCTCAGTCGGCTGATGAGCTATGTCTTGCCCAAATTGGGCAAATCCCGGTAGTAAAAGGGTAACTGAAGCAACTAACTCACAGGTTCACTTACAAAATTGCTTTTCTCTCTTGACAACCAAGCGGGACGTTGTATTTCCAAGTAGTTAAAACTTAAAGTCTCTCAAATTCAATTTTGCCTCTGCGTCTGCTGACTTCTCTTATGCTACTTCAAGGTACTGCCATCAGGTAACACATGATAGAAGGTTAGTGAAGATTTTCGGTGAAACAATGCCACTGATTTTTCTAACAAATCTTTCCAGCTAATCAGAGTTTTTGTTTTTAAATTTTGCAATAGAAATTCAGCCTAAAACTACTGACACATTTTTCCTAATATTTAAATGTTTGACAGTCTTTTGCAAAACTTTGATATGAATGTTTGGCAATAGAAAGAAGCATTTTGTAAACTTGTTCGAATTTTGTGTGCAGTGGCGTGCAGAGGTCTGGTGATGGCCGGGGCGAAAACTTGATTGGATGCCCCCTACTAAACTCTCGCATTGAGTAGTGGCGTATGGTGGTCATTGTTACTGGATATACGCTCTTTGTGTCGTCACGGTATGACGTCATATTCACATTTGCAAACCAACGTTTTGGCGAAGTTTGTTAACAGAACTTGCATATACAGGGACCCGGAGCAGCGGTAGGGCAGGAGGACCAGTAAAACAGTTGAAGGCAATGTGAACTTATAAAAAACAAACAAATCGTTAGCAAATATGTTTGTTTCTGTTCATCAACAATGTTGACCTCAAANATAATAACAGAAACTATTAAAAGTCATTCTGAATTTTCTGGGTGCCCGAATAGCTGCAATAAATTTGTTTCAAGTCGATTTTGATAAACCATGAAACTACCCATAATACTGTTGTAAAAAGCAGTGATGCTCGAGGTGGGAGTGCAGGGGGTGAAAGTGCACCGCCAAAAGTTTTGATTTGCTGAAAACCTGAGCAAAATCCCTGAAAATCCAGGTAAAAATGGCGCCGAACGTTATTCAACTTCAAAAAATGACACCCAATGTTTGCATAAAAACACATGAAGACCTTTTTTGGAGTTCACACCAAAAAAAGGACTTCATGATCTTTGTGGGATAAAATTTGTAGGCAAAATGTTCACAAAACGTTTCGGTCAAGTTTGGGAAAATTCGGTCAAAAATCCTTTGCACTCTCAAGAATTTGCCTGCTCCTACACCTGTGATGAAAAGCACCTCCGCCTCCATTGCTTCATTTTGCAAGCGCATAGGGAGAAATGTCCCCGCCATGCCTCCATTGTCCGTCGTCCCTGTGCATATTATTCTACCTCCTCTTTACTCGTTGTTGTAGTCTACAATGTGTCATTGTAACTAACATAAATTAACAGCGGTCTCCTAACATAGAGCAGTTCATACCTACAAAAATATCCGGAAATGTGTTGAAACTGGAGTAGAACACACTCATTGCTAAGTCAGAGCACTTCACAACTGCAAAAATACAAGGCTGCGCGAATGTCTCGTCGAACAGCAGTCGATCAGAACGTATGCGCCTGGGATGGCGGACACCCAGGGTTGACAGTTTGAAATTTGCTAAACTACAAAAGAATTGAGACTGCGCATAAAGTACGCAAGAAAACTTCCGTTTTTTATTGTGTGATTGTTATATGTACAACTACTGGGAGAACAGACAGACACGGGGAGGTTGGAATCGTTATGATTAATCAGTCTGAACTGCCAATTATTGACTAAGGTCGAAATGATACACATATTTTAAACCACGAGTGCGACTGCATTAGCACAAAAAAACGAAATGGGAAACTAGTGATGCATTATAAAATCAGCTAAATCAAGCACGTTGAATTAGTACAGTTTTGAAATTTGGCTCAGAAAATCAATTAAACGTCCATAACTATTTTCAGTGTTGATGTAATTGGACCCAATCAAAAAAACACCCGTTTTTTTGAAAAACCCACTTAAACAACAATAAAACCCACCAAAAATCCCACGTTTTGCTTTTCTTTTGAAAAATGTGCTATGAAGTAAAAAGTAAAATAAGCAGCACACTTGTACGGTTAGCTGCTCATTTTTTTAATGAAACAAAACGAACAGCAACGAACTTTGAAGGACTTGAAAAAAAGAGAAGAATAATTCGAACAGTTTGAGTAAATTCTACTGGTCCCCTTCTTCAGCTTCTGTAAAATCGGTATATTTTAATCAAGTTTTCTTCTCTGCATCGAAGCTGTTTCTGATGTTGGACCATACCAAACCACATGTTTAAAAAATACGCTAGGCCTATATAAATGTTGAACTAGCAGGGCATCCACACAAACTTGACGTGGAACTGCAGAGTTTGTGGGGGAGTGGCTTTTCTCTGTTTGCTGTGCGCATTCTTGCCAAGACTCACCACTTTGAAGCGAAGTGACCAACAACACTTTGCAAAACTAAAGATGGGGTACATTTCTGTACTCTCATATTTGAATGCCAGAGTAGGTATATCAAGTTAATATTGCTTAATTTTGAAAATGGTGATATTGCATGATGAAGTAAAAACAATTCAGAATGGGGTTTTCGTGCTTTTGATTAAAAAAGAAAAAAAACTGTTTCTTTTCAAAAAAATCAAAGATTTCAAAAATAGGTGGGTTGGGTTTTAAAAAAACGAGTTTTTCTCAACCTTGGTTATCTTTCAATCCTTTTTGGTAATTTTCCCTTGATCGCACGATATGGAACAAGTCACGTCAATATCAGTTTGATTGGGTGTGCGCCGCACACCTAGAGTATAGCTCCCTGCTAGTAATGAAGAAGCTGACGATTACTGGCATTTCAATACGTAACAATTAGCGTTGACAAAAAAACAAGTTTCGAGTAATTAAATCTATGCAGAATGTATTAGTAGAGTTACAATAGGAAAAATCATCTAGTTACAGCATNTAAATTTTTGTAATTTCGCTCTTTGGATGCCCCCTGCCTTGGATGCCCGGGGCCGGCGCCCCGTTCGCCTCCCCCTCTGCACGCCACTGTTTGTGTGTACTATGTAGCAGCATGTAGGTTCAGCAAACGGACTCACTGATTTTTCAAACTGCTTAGAACTCAGATTGTCGCAGGAATGTATTCCGGACAAAAAGTTCTGAATAATGTTTTGTTTCTACGTGAACTCATTCCTCTTCAAATTGACAGTGAACCTATAAATATGGCACAAAATTGCTGCAATGGAGAATCGTTTATTTTACTTTACTTTTAGTTTACTTTTTGTAAAAGTGTCCGTGTTGATTTTTACAATGATTTTTAAAGTTTTCAGCTTTATAGTTACTGGAAATATTCATTTCTTTGCTTTTCTCACCTAAATGAGTGAAAATGACTTTAGAAATAACTGAAATGTCAAAACATTTGATCGTCCTTGGAAAGCGCTTCATGCGCAAAAGCGCTGTCTTAAAGTTTTGTATTTGCAATGATTTAGTTACAATTAAGCACCAGGTTGAGCTGATAATTTTTTTTCTGTTTTACAACAGCACACTTCGGAGGTGACATATAGTTGCACAAATGATGTGAATATCTTTGTTGTAAGAAATAAAAAATAAACGGCAAGTTTGTTGAAGGCTTGTCATTACAACTTTACCATAGGCATGGTTTTCATGTCAAAATTTTCAAGTAAGTTTTCATCAAGTAAATCTCGGAATTCCCTTTTTTGTTTTCTTTTGCTGTAAAGAAGAAAAGGAAGTTCATCGCTTCTTCCGATTGAGCTGTTGGTTGAAGGAGAATCGGGTGTACGGTGGTTGGCCTACACAAATGTGGTTGTTTGTCGGTGCAACAAAAACCATGGGAAATGTTTAATAAATGAGGCAGGTGCATCGCTGGGTCCGATTGCTACGGAGGCCGCCTGTCAGTGTAGTGTCCGTTACACTGGAGAGAGATGTGAACAAGAAGTAATGCCGTGCAAGTGAGCTTTTGTTAACGTCAAGAGATTTGTGTTTATTTTTCTTCTTTTAATAGCTTTTTTGATGCACTTGAACGTTTTCGAATCCTTATTTTTTAAGAGAAAACCCTTGTTTTATCGGAGTGCCCTGTAGAAGCGTTAACGACAAGGGAAGAAGCATTGCTAAACGATACGTCTGCGACCCTTGTCCACCGACCCTCAAAAAAGGCAATGGTGAAACTTGTTACCACGACAATCCTTGTCTGCGACTGTCAGGAGAAGGTGCACACAGATGCGTAAATGCATTCTGCTTACATCAGCCTCAAGGATCATATACTTGTCATTGTAACGACGGGTATAAAAAGAAATCAGAAAGTCAGCATATTTGCGAAGGTAATTTAAAACTGGTGTTTTACTTTAAATGTTTGTTCTTTTAAGCACGACAATCGCACAAAATTTACCGTTGTTAGTTTTGTCTGTCCGTTTTGTTTTCAGAAGATAAAATTGTTATGACCATGATAAAAGATAATTTTTTGTGCCCACGCCATGTCCGTCTTTATCTGTGTTTATCATTTATTAATTTGGCAGTCAGTATTTTTGTGATTCTTTCCTCTTACGTTTTGTGTCAGGATTTACTTGGCAAGCAAAGCAAAAACCTAACCAAAATCCTTATGATCAAGAGATAAATCTATTCAGAAATCCATTCAGATAGTGTGTTTGCAGTACATCGAAACTAAGGTGCANGATGTTTGGTTGACTTGAAAGAAAACTCGGTGCCAAAAATATATTCGAGTAAAGAACAGTGGACAAATTTTAACACNTTCGTAATCGATTTATCAGCCATACGCAAGTTGCTAAAATTATTTTCGTTCTCCTCCGCCTGTGTAAACATTTATTTATGTAAATCCTAATTCTCAGTTGTCAAGGCTAAGCATAGACGTCGCCTCAAGCTGAAGAATTAAGTGGGATGTGACCTGTCAGAAACCTCTTCTAGTATACATATTTAACAGGAACACCTGTGAAAATATCAAGGTTTGAATGTGATTGAAGGATATTGCAGGTTTTGTGAATTTGATTAAATCACAATCAAAATGAAACATTTCAGTATATTTTCTCAAGAGATAGCTTGCGATTGCTTGCGGTTGTTTGGGATTCGTTCAAGGAGCAAACTCTGTACCAGAAATAAACCCTCTTTAAACCTATATGTAATCAAGGAGCAAGGTTTTAATTCAGGGCTGCTAGTCAGATTACGCGCATATTTGTCCCCATCAGGTTCCAGTCTTATTGAAATAGAATGGAAACTCTTGCAACTTAGTAGTAAACTCTCTTTATGGAATTCTGCGCACATGTAGCTACACTAGGGGTCCACTATTTCTGGATATATATACCAACAGGTCCAAATATCCGAGTAAGTTAAGAATCACTGAAGCATCTTATGCACTTCCCAACAAACGTCAGTACATCGGCAATTATCGTGAAGCACTTTCAATTAATGTTCCGTTACAGACGATTATTATATATAAGCTTCTCATAAAAGATAAGGTGTTGCTGCGCAAGGAAAACCAAATCTGCTTCTGAAAAACTTCAGCTGGTCACAGTATATTAGGTTTAGTCAGATTTGTTTATAACTGCTTTGCCTTCACTCGTAAGATTCATAAAGTCAGGTCTGCAATATAGTGCAAAGTCATGGGAAGCATTTTCATTGTAATATATTGCTTCCAAAATATATTCATTTCCGATACGGAATGGGATTATTTGGCGCCGCCGTTTTGGTGACGACGGTTTGGCGCCGGCGATTTGGCGCAGGGCTGGTTTGGCGCTAGCGCTTATCTGTTTGATTGCTATAACGCACGACGTTGTTGCCTCTAGAACAGTCTTTTTTCCACCTTGCGCGGCTGTTTTTCAAGAAGGCAACTGTTGTTTTTTAAAGAAAGCAACAAACAGTGTGCATTTGCATTTGTCTTGAAATGAGATTGAGCGTATGTCTGTATTTTAAGACTTTAATGAAGTGCTTTTCTTAGAACTAAAAGAATAAATGTCGAGGCAGCATACAGAGAAAAGCATATATCCAATTGGGAAGTAATCATCCATCTATTGGGAATTCATTGCTGGTATTAGACTCACGGGCACCACTTCAATATTTGTGAGGTCTAGCTTGCAATTACGATATAAATTAAGTCTTATCCATGTTTTTAAACTTTTTTCCATTTTTTTCATTGGACGACCGTTGTGTCCCATTTTCGTTACACACATTTGTCCGTCTCTGCACTGGCGCCAAAACATCCCGGCACCAAAACAGCTCGGCGCCAAAAGGCCGGCGCCAAAAGTACCTGGTCCGTTTGTGAAGTGCCGATATCACTGATGTAATTGAAAAAGATTTTATAATCGTGTTTTTATACTGTCGGTTTCAAATTGTCTTGTTTCGCGTGTTTCAAGCTGCAAGGTATGACGTTCTAGTAAAGTTACCGCAAGGCGTGGACGAGTAGTTTCAAGATATTTGAAACATAAAGAAAAGTGCCATCATGTCGAAAGTAAACCTCTAGTTTGAACTTACAGTATTCCGCTACAGTTATGCGATTATTCTAGTATTCCTTTTAAGTCCATTTTCGTGCGACCAGCGAACTAACACGGTGTTGCAACTTTGTTTTTTTAGTGGTAATGGTTTATTGTTTCATATGACTCAGCCAACAAGCAGAAGCACCATAAAAGCCATCGCATGCAGTAGACCAACCATTAGCGACAATTTGAGCAAAGGAAAACACAATGCCACAATAGCTGATCAGTGCAAGCAAAAACTGGCGCTGCGTCATATAGGATTGGCGAAAGTACGTGGCGGTCATCTAGTCAACCAACCCCGTTTATCACTTTTTGACAAGTGTTGAGAAACAACAGTCGGAGATCGAATAGGCATAATGAAAAGAAAAACAAAAAAA
>JGI24158J21664_10002325_pt1 | contig 22894 bp, 13 predicted proteins | sample Ectturendosymbi3_FD_21664 | JGI IMG/M metagenome (IMG submission 21664)
GAATGACAAGTTGATACAAACCAGATCTCACGTACGGGATACAACAGCGAGTAGGAAACGGCAAGTCAGAATGCGAAAAGTTAAATCCACTATATAACGAAGCGCTTTCGTTTCAGAACTGGCGCTGCGGCTTTTCTTTCAATAACGCGCTAGTCTCGTTAATTTTCGTTACCTTGCGCAATGCGCAGGTTTGTACGCTGTAGATCTAAATTATTTTGGCTTCGTGTTGTATTTCAATGACCGCGCCATGTCACGTTGTGTGTACGGGCAGGGCCTCTGAGAGAAACTTTACCAGGGGTGCGAAGGCCGATACCGGGCCCCCTAGCTTCTGGGGCCGTCGTCGAATTTGTATAGCTTGCTTGTAATAGTAATCAGAATATAGCTGAAACAGCTACCATGCTAAGATTTGAGAAATAGATCAATTGTTATACAGGCAACTGGCTTCACTAGCAAGTTTGGGCTCAATCACAGAAAAACCTAGCGCCCTTACCCCAGTACCTGCCGGGCCCGATGCACCTCTTGTACCCCTCTCGTAGGCCCTGTGCACGGGGATGTGGCTGAGCGTTTTTGCGCTCATGGCGGAACTTGGAATGCTGTTGGTTATTCCGACTTTGCTGCTACTGATGTTGTTGCTAAAGTTTCCGGCTCCTGGGAAACAAGTGCCTGAGAATGACGTCGCGTCGCACGCCACGGTCGTCACTGAACAAGCGCTGACGTCCTTTGATCGCACGAATGACAAAGTCGTCTTCGAGCACGTGACCGAAGTTCGGAGCGCCATCGCTGGTGTTCGACCTCATTTTCTTCAGGCCTCTGAAAAGAAGTGTCTAAGCAAGACGTCACCTCCGCACCAAGTTGCGCTGCTGCGTTAATGCAACGAATTGCGTGGAAATCATGAGTTCAACTGACTTTCGAGTTATGAGTAATTGTAAAATGCTAGTATCGATTTTGAACTTCCCAACGCGAAGTTCGAATATTCAGCAGCTGCGTGCAGCAGATTTATGAGAATGTTTATCGCAAACGTTTGTAGTCGACTAGCATTGGCAGAGAAGCCATCGTAGTTCGAATTTAGCCGCATAGGCTTCAGTGGTGCGTTGCTAGTAGATGCAGTGAAATTGGCGTAACCTTTTGACCCAAGCCATTTTCCATTCCAGACATTCGACGTCATCCGGTCTCGCACCACGCAGGGCATTGTGACTTGTTTTGTGCCGCTGTTGCCTTCATTGTTCTGTCTATTCAGCCATTGTCAGGGCCAGACGTGTAACTCGTAATATCCACTAATATACGCATTAACAGAAACCATCTGCTGGACTGAGTGCAGTGTTCAAAAAGTATGTTTCTTACGCTTCGTGTGGCAAGTTCTCATGTCTACGACAGTGCGTGGGCGAGTTGGTCGAAACTACGTAGCTCCCCTGAACTTTGCTCAGAAAAGCAGGGTCCCGATTCATCCGATCCTGAGAAGATAAAGAGAGAGCCACAAAACGTGGGTGTATTCTTGGTGGTGTTATTGCCACGTGGTAACAATCGCTTGTTTTCAAGGTTCTTATTGAGTTTATTTAAACTGGCTGACTCAGCAAAATATTTTTTACAGCGGGTAGACCTTTTCGAAAAGAACAAAGCTTTTTGTTTGTTCCTGAGAAGATAAAGCTGCGAAGTACGCGCATCATTTTCATCACAGTCAAAGCTGAAGTTCCTACGTGTTTAGAAACGCTGCTACCGAGTTTTCCTTGGCCTTGTATTCTCATATTGTAATATGGTATGCAATTTTCCTTACTATTAGATCAATCTGTAGCTTATAATATAAACTTGTATTGCTGATGATCCATGTATGCCCCACTGCTTTGGAAGGTTATGAGTGACTAGTTTGTGACCAAGATAAGAAAAAGCCTAACGTTCCCGTCTTTGTCGGATGGTCAAGGAATCAATAACGTGAAAGTATAGTCATCAGGTCGGGTGTGCAAGTTATTTAGTCAAGACACCGATTGCGACAGGTCGGGAGTGGGTTCAGATTAGCTACTGTAGGTTAAAAGCGGTGAGCACCTGGTTTGGATGTTTACATTGTCATACACTGGGTAGGAATCTCCTTGCCTGATGAAACTCGATATGACTCAGGGACAAATCGACCCATTGGCCAATAGAGTGATTTGTTAAAAAATCGATGAGGCCTTTGCAACGGCCATTTTGGCCTGGTGCCAGCGACTCCGGTATGGTGGACAGTTGGCGCCATGTAGATTTTGGTTACATTTAAAAATCACTTATATTTTCTTTCACAACATTTTGTGAAAATAAAATTCAGTTTTGAAAAAAATATTTCAATTGACAAATTCTTTGAAACCAAAAAAGTTGCTCGGGTATCTTTCGCAAATGCGCAATGCATTCAACGTAATTTTAGAAATACTTGGAATTAATGCAGGGGCGTAACGCGGTTAGATGAGGCCCGAGGCAAGAAAAAAGTTTGGCGCCCTCGTGTTCGAACCAAAGCAAATGTACTGTATTGAAGGAAGTACTTGCGATATTGTTGGGATTTTTCGGCGCCCCGGCCATTGCCCCCCTCGTTACGCCCCTGAATTTACGTTAGCTGCGTTTTACGCGCCCTGTCGAAATCTACAAAACTTTTATGTTTTTGAAGTGGGGGGCGGTGTTTGTCCAGTGGTTCCTTTCGGAAAACATTTGGCCCATGAAGTGTGACAAGAAATGCTATTTTGGTCAAAACGAATTTGCACATGTGGTGCAACAGCATTGCGCATGATTTCACTTATTTGCGATTGGAAATTCCTCACGTTATAGTGTCTTTAATATTCGCACCTCCCACATTTTTTAAGGAAAATCATGTTTGTTTTTGAAAAAAAATACGTTTTCAGATACAGCAAGTCGTTTTTGTGTGCGATGAGCTTGAGAATAATTGCTGAGTTGTTGAAAAACGTGCCTGTGCTCCTAAATTGTTTGGAATAATTTTTGATCATTTTGGCATCGTCGGTTACGTAAGTAGGTATTTCAAACAAAAAATTTTATGAAAATTTTTTACGTTACTGAGTCCAACAAAGTGTTTACCATTGAAGTTTGTGAGTAAACCGTGCTTGAAACAATGTTCCGTGATATATTTTTAGGGAAGGTGTTTATCTATTAAATCATCGCTAACCACGCTTCCTCTACGGCACCGGGCATCAGGTCGCCCGCGGGCCTTTCTAAAAATACCGTTAGCATGATCAATGTCTTCACATTAACGAACATCAATAATAAAATAATTGAAGGTAAACTGAGCAAACGTTTTAGTTCAGAAGTGTGTATCAAACTGGTAGCCCTTCGCATTAATCGGTACAAAAGAAGTAGCTTGCCGTTTCAAAAAGGTTGGTGGTCCCTGCTCTACGGTATGTTGTTTGGCATTCTCTCAAAAAAGTCTTAAAGTGTTTTTCTTTGTTGAAGTCAATTTTGAATTATGGCGTTTGTTATGGCAGCCGAAAATGCATGCCAGCGCCTGCTACGTTTCATAAGTTATTTTTTCATTTCATATCTTGCAATTAAATTCGTCTGTTCGTTTACAGTGGTCAGTGGGTGTATGTTATAGGTGGAACGTGGAATACTAGACTACAAGCAATAGGAGAGGTCATCATGCGTGTTTGTAATAACGCTTGTAGCAGACATTTTTGTGCCGTTATGTAGGGTTAAAAAAGCAGGTACTTTGCATTTGAAATCTAGGGTGGCAGTGTGACGTCAGTTATGGCCGAAATTTGCCTCAAAAGCCAGTGGTTTTCTCAGTCCTTAAGGGCAGGCATTCTTTTTTACAGTTGGCATTGTGTTTTCGTCATCATGTTAACTTGCATCAGAATAGTGGTTGTTATTAGAATTAGATGGTAAGGTTTTTTCATGCATTTTTGTGAGACAAATCACGAAATAACACGAATACAGCAAGGGAAAATACAATAACATCAAAGATCCTAAATTGATTTCATGTTTGTGAAAATATAAATACATCAAGAATTTCAGGTTTCGCAATTTAACCTTTCAACCGTGTTCTAACGTGTTGAATCACAAAGGGTTGGCGAAAGACCACCTGGGTCAAGTTCTCAACCAGCCCTGTTGGTAGCACAAACCAAATTTCAATTGACGTTTTACAAGTAATAACAAAAGTAATAAAAAAGCGTCAAATCAATGTCAGGTAAAACAAGAAAAAAAGACAACAAAAAACAGCATGTCTACGTACAGGGGGTGGGGTGAACAACTGTAGAGGTAGATAGGAGGGAAACGTGGCATCAACACAATATTACAGTATGTGACAAGAATATAAAACGAAGATCAACAGGAATTCTGGAAAGTTAGCAGGACGTTTTTATATTGTTTTCCAAATGAATAAAGTGAAGAAAATTTCAAATTTTCAGGAATGGCAGACCAAATTTTCGGACCAACATACTTTAAAGAAAGCTGACACAGAGACGTCTTCATTCTGGATAACAATATTTTTGCCAAGAAGCAAGTCTTGTTTGATATTTGTGGACTGATGCAGTCTCAGCAAAGCAGTTATCAAAGTGAATAGGTACTTCACCACTATAAAAGGAGCACATGAACTTGGCAACTGACAATTTAGATAAGTCAGGCATATCCAAAATTTTGTGCTTGGATAGAGTACCGCTGTAGATAGGTTATAAATTTGTCAGTTGTAGCACTGGATAAATCGGACATGAGTAAAATGATTGCTTCCCATTTTCCAGTACTTGATACATTAGGATCGGGCAAGTTAGAGCTTATGATGCCTACAGTTACGCATCACGAGTTTTTGCAGGCAGACCGGGAGAATTACTGATAGGATTATGGGAATGCTGTTGAGGATCCCCAGCCCCAGTTGCATTCACTGCACTTTAAAACAAAGTGATTGTAGCCCATACTATTAATTTAGTGCTCAACATGTTTACCCATACTACGATGCAGTAAAACAACTGCAGTAAAAACATGTAGGCCTATTTCAAACATGGTTTATTTGCAAATTTCAGTAGGTAACACTTCGTTGGGGATGTTGGGCTCAGTAATGGAAAAAAGTCGTAATGACATTTTTTCCAAAAACGTTTTTTCAAGAAAAAGGTTTGTTGTTAGTTTAAAAGAATTTGTTAGTTGAGATATAACTTTCAAAAATAACAATTTTTCATTTTTTTGAATAAAATTTTATTTTTTTGCAATAATTTTTTCTTGATACAAAATTTTACTTGGCGCATATGGGTCGCCACACTCCGGATCCACTCGAACCTGACGCAAACTAAACCCAAATCTCTAACAGGCGAGAGCCTGGCAGGAACAAACAAAATGCTTTATTCTTTTCGAAAAGGTCTACGAAAAGATTAGGGCTACCCGCTGTAAAAAAGATTTTGCTGAATCAGCCAGGTTAAATAAATTCAAGAACAACCGTGGAAACAAGCGACTGTTACTGTGTGGCAATGACACCACCAAGAATAAACCCAGGTTTTGTGGCTCCCGGAAACTTTATAAAGAAGATATATAAGGTTCTTTTGTTGAAGCTTCCAAACTTGGCGAAGAGTAAATATGCTCTGTTGTGTTTGTAACAGGTAATGTGGATGTTGTTTGTGTAATATCACATTGTTCTCCACCTGAGCAGTGCTTTTACTGATCTTAACTTAATTTGGAAACATTGAAAATGTTAACTGTCGCACAAACTTTATTTGCAAAAACGAGTTGGTTAACTACTACTGGCATAGCAGCGGAACGCAACGGATTACATGAAAGTTCATTTCTTTAATTCGTGAAGAAACAGCGCATCAATCGTAGTTAGAAGCTGCAGATGTGCTTTTGTGGCGAAACATATTTATCAGTCCGTGCAAGTAGACGAGTTACCCATAAATTTTTCTTCTAGTCCAGGGGTCTCCAAACTTTTTTGTCCGAGGGCTACATAACCTATCACGCAGCAGTCCGAGGGCCGGACATCTTACGTAATGTGATTGTTTCAGAATATGTCACATTTTACCAAATCAACAAGTTTTTCGTAAATATTTTGTTTTTCATTATTGACAAAATGTCTCCGCGGGCCGGATTTGGCCCGTGGGCCGTAGTTTGGAAATCCCTGTTCTAGTCTCACTTGGAAGATTTAGCTCTACTTACTTATTGGTATTATGACGCGCAGACGCGGTCATAATATTAGATTGTTCATTCTTTGAAAACGTAACTTGCCTTGCTTATATTTTTTCAGAGACATGCTGCGCCTGGTTAACTGAGCTTCCAGTCCTACTTGAATGGTTTAATTGCGTCAATTAACGCTAGTAGGGAAGCATTCCAACTGAGGATATAGACTAGATCAGGGTTTCCCAAACTTTTGGGGCCACGGACCCAGTGGCGATTCTAAGTGGGCCTGAGTGGACCATGGCCCTCATGATTTTGGCTGTCCCCCAGTTATCACGTTCAAGTTCGTTTGATTGACATATAAGCTACAACAGATAACTTTCAGTCAGGAATATTTAAACGATAATTCAGAAGCCCTCTAGCCTGATGTCAAAATTTCCCAAATGCATGATAATCTGGATTGTTGTTCTTGATGGCCGGGTAATGGGAGTTGTTGATGATGACACACACCAGTGGTTGCTCGGATCCTACATTAAGTTTAGTCAGGTCGTGGTGGTGAAAGATTCATTTCTGTGCCAAGAAACAGTCGCAGAGATGGGAAGATTGATCTGTCGTGCATTTCAGTGTGGAGTAGAACTGAATTTTACTACAGTCAGCAGATTGTTGCTTGTCCCAGCAGCAAAATGTCTGTGAAAGCATTTAGAATTGGTGCCAGTTAATTTATCCAAATTTATCCAGACTGCAGTCGTGTGTTCTGCTTCCTTGTGCATATGACTTCGAAGCATCTCATGTAACTGGTTAGTGACTTCAGTTTTAAGTCTAAGTCTACCCACACATACCTTGCAACAACCTTTAATTAGACAGTAGTCACCAATCTGTTGGCAGATGGTTTATTTTGTAATGTCTTTGTAGTAAGACTATTTTGACGAAACTAGTTGAATATCAACAGTCCACTTGCCTCTCTGTCAGGATGGAATTGGTGGTTGGAGCCATTTCGCATTCATGTGACTTGTTTGCACTTTCGTGCAGCTGTTTTCGTTCAAGTGGGCTCGGCACATTTGTGTACGGGAATTGTTGCTTCGTTTTACATGTGTAGTGCTGTGGAAGTCGCATGGTTAGCACAGAATATTCGACATAACAGTGCAAGTGTGCGATTGCGTCTGGTCGCGATTGCGTCTAGTGGCGTTTGTCTCTAGTGAATAGTAACGCTAGGTCTTATTAAGGCTAATCATAGCATATTAATCTTCAAAACAACGGAAAATCACCATCGCAGGATAGAAATTTTTGTTTGCCACACCTACTTTTCCCTTGGCCCCGCACTTTTTAAATTTCAGATTTGCCACTGCACGGACCCCAATTGTGGATCTGTTTTTCTCGGACCGCAATCTTATGTCGCATCATTTTTTCGCCCAACCAGCGCATAAGGCTTATATAAAATGAAAGGTGAATGACACTGAATGAGGTCTTTCGTGCAAAATGGCCAACATCAATGGGACGGATGGGTTTGCTTCTTTATGTGCTATTTATCAAATCTCGTGGGTATTTCTAACAGACAAAGTCGTAAGTTAAGAATCCACAGTAAGTCTGGACATGTATTTTATCTTCATATTTATAAGAGCTGAACATGCTGTTTAACACATGTAGGTAGGTAATGGCAAAAGGCAATAAAATTTTAGTTGTCTTTTATGCGAACAATGGATATTCACCCTCAACACATAGCCAGAAAGATGAAAGAGCTATTTGATTGAAATTAATCACTCAACTTCGATCAGACTTCGGCAAATTCTTCGCGTCCTGGCGGATAAGTTTTTGGAACACTGGAGTTTTTGCAACAATCGCAATTATTTCGCCAACTTTTGCGTGGGAAGCAACTATGTAAAAATTTCAGATTTAAGTTAAAAGCATGTTGGACATTACGAAAATCAGCGTTTTCGTCGTTAGTAGAAATTCAACAATTTTTTTTCGGAAAACAATAGGAATTCACTGTTTGTAGACTGCGGACAGCTCCAGTACGCATGAAGATTTCAGGTAAAAACAGTCCAACTCTGTTTTTTATCCTCACAGTTTTTAGACGTTGCACCCTTTATCCACAGTAAGAGTAGACTACTTGGAATAATTGGGCTGCTTCTACTCAGTAAAACTACTTGTTGGTGCATGTAGCTATATTGCCCACTACCTCAGTCCTCAAAGTTTGTTATGCTCCACAAAATGCACTAAGGCAGAAATGTTATGAGTGTATTACTAATCATTGTTAACTACCTGAGGGCAACGACTTTTACCAGCCTGCTGTGCAATACTTAATATCTTATATTTTGTTGCATGTAATTGTTGAATAAAACTACAAAATTTCCAATTTTAATGAAACGTGTCTGTTACAAGCTGCAAACTTTTTCATAAAGCTATCGTGCACATGTACGCTTCATCCGTGTGATCGCTTGCACTTATTCTAACCGCATCACTAAGTTGACTATACCGCGTGTTGTACTTGCAACTTGACTATGGACAGATTCCACTGATCACTGCCTGTGTATTTTCCTACGATGTTCAACAGCTGGTGGCTTCCTTTCTCATAACCAACCCCCTTAACGCATTGCTACTGGTGCATTTTCGCTCGATCAATGAAATATTGATAGAGTCCATTCCCGCACAAGATCGACAGGTCGCTCTGAGCATTTTGGGTGCTAGCACCTTGATGCACCAACTTTGATGTCAGCTATTTCCTTGTCTCTACAAGGTAAGCAATTCTCGGGAGATTATGGGCAACGATGGTAGTTCTCAGTGGCGCGATAACGTTGTTGGTCAGACGCCGGGCTATAGGTTTACTACAGTGGATACACGAGGAAGAAGCTGCCAGCGCCAGCAGCTCGAAATTCCGAGTTCCACGAGCAAAAAGGATGAAATTAAACCGGGAAGCGGACGCGGCGTGGGGAAATGGGATTGCACGACGGAGATTGGACGTTTATCTGCAAGGGAAACTCAACATTTTCCTAGAGACGTTATCGGTGAATGCTTGCTGACGAAGAACGCTTCGGCAAGCCTTGTACACGAGTACAAAAGGTCCCAAAAGTTCCGAACAGTGGCGGCAAATCCGATGATTAGTCAAACGTTTTTTTCAGCCGAAGCGAAGATGTCTGGGCAATCGATGAACGATTTGCAGTGCTCCCGTCAGGAAATGGCACGCGACCGAGTTGCCGACTTTAGTACTGGCACACCATCGGCACAGCAAGAGGTAACGTCAAGCTTAATCGATCCCTAGGCGTAGTAGTCTCGAACAAGAGTTGGTTTGCATTATTCATCTAGGTTGATCGAGGTTGTGCCTCTGCAGCGAGTTAACGTGGAGCATAGTGTGATGAACGTCCTTCGCCTGAACGAGAAATGTGGAAGGTAGCGTTTCAGTGTAGACTGCGTAACAGTTTGCATCTTCACTCGTTTTAAGGCTGATACCATGTCACGTCGCAACGATGGAAATGAATTTCACGCTCCACCAACATTCGAAGAGCTTTCTGGATTAGACCTTAGTCATCTCACGGCAGAGGAACGAGCGGCTATTTTGCAAGTTGCTGCCAGAGCGAAGCAGATAGAACAAGTGGAAAATCAACGAGTCATGTAAGTTTTCAAACTCAACGATAATAAAAGTTTTGAATTTGTGGTAGCCATACCACTGGAGGCAAAGGAAAACAACTTCTTCTGGTCGGCACTAAATTACTGTACCGAATAGACAGACACTTGACTGAACCCCATTTCTGCAAAGGGTTCGTTTGTGCAAGGAAATGTGTTTGAAGGGGTTAAAAGCGCAATCAAAAGATTTTGGTCCAGGTTTGTAAAAACTTTGGGTCTACTTTTTACAATTTTTCATCTGTGGGATACTACGGCATTGGCAAAAAGGCCTTGTCTCCAGGTGCCTGACGCGCAGTTGAAGGTAAATAACTCAGGCATGGCAGCTGGAATCATCAAAAATGACCTTGTCTCCGACGAGTGCCACATACACTGGAGACGCCACAGAGAAATACTGTGACTGAGGGCGAACAAAAACGTCGGTACTCCAGTTGGTATCGCCAGAGAGGTACAGAGGGAAGCATATCGCCCTGAACCATAGTTGGGGGGAGGCAAGGTGCCATTTTTGAAGTGAAACTATGAAGAAAGCACAACAGGAAATTGCGGTTTAGGAAGCCAAAAGGGACCTTGTGCAAGAATGCAGCAGGCATTCGCAACGCCGATGCATATTCAACAAATCTGTTATGTCTTGGACAAATTCTCAACCCAGCAATCTTGCTCGGATTTTTATTAACATTGTGTTCCCTAGTAAGTGGGTAATGGCCGTGCCACTTTATCGTTCACACGGAGGAATTTTAAGATTCAGAAATTGTACACAATTTCCCGACATCCTTCAATCAGATATGATTTCAATTGTTTGCATGGACCTGTGAAAACGTTTAAACAATTTTAATTCACATTTTTTGCACCGGTCCAGACACGTTAAGAAGCATTTGTCCCCTCGTCAATATGTTATCACTGTAAAAGTATAAAAGAATTGGTTTCAACTGAACCGGAATGTACTGCAACTATGCATTTTATAGCTGCGAAAGCGTTGTAGGATCCGTGGACCACTTTGTGTGGTTACAGTGTGAACTACGATGTTTGTAGTAACTGAGAAGTACCATGTAGTTACCGCTAATTCTCCTGCTTTCTCGCTTGTAAAAATGCAGTTCGAAAAGTACGGAATATTTTAATCTGAGTATCATCAATGAAAAAAAACAGAATAAGCATGATCTTTAGCCATGTTTCCAAAATATGGTCCAGAAATGAATAGATGTTATTCCTGCAAATGCCGCTCCTAAGATTTGCTCGTGTATGAACTTTCTATTTTACATGGTAGACTTATAGATTGGGCATGTGTCTATATAGTGATACACACTTCAAACTCAAGCCATTGTTAAAACTGCAAAAATTCGGTGTTCTGCAGACAAAACAGTTCTAAGACATAGTCTATATTTATTTGACAGTGACCTCGTATAATCCCACACTTTTACCCTTTTACTGCTACTTTGTGCTGTCTAATCAAATTAATGAAATTATACGCCTCTAATCGATTGCATTTGCACACAGTACTGAAATATTGCGTGGTAATTTCTCCATCCAGCAAGCATTTTCGTAAAAGCCTGCGTACGCAGTTGCGAGGTTATATACCTCATACGAGGCGCGATCTGGAAGCTCCACCTCCGCAAGGAGAAACGTCCGATGGGTTTTGCACTTCTTTTTATAAGCACGTCATGCCACAGCGCAAGGGATGGGCAAAAGTTTTCACTGAGGGCCACGTTGTTCTGCGAAGGGCCAACTTCTGCAAATTATGCTTATTTTAAGAAGAAATATAATACATTTTAATATTTTCAATTTTTAATATAGTTATGCTTTCAAAATATTCAAACTTGATTTATTTTATTGAGAGGATGTTATTTTATCACAATTTTCTTTGTGTTTTATATTACCATATTTTGGTACTCGATCAGCGCAAAAAATACTAAAAGTGTGCATTGTGCATACGAGGGCCGCAAGAAATGTTCAGCAGGCCATAGTTTGCCCAACCCAGCACCAGCGCTTTGGCAAGTCCACCTACAAGAATAAAGATAATTAAAATTAGTAGAACCAACAGATGAATGTCTGCGCGTCACCAATTTGCAGTTTACAGCGCCAGCAACGTCATAATTCGCTTTGCGTGACCTGTCCACACAACAACTTATTTTATTGCAAGGACTGCTTTGCAACTAGTCACCTTGCACCATATGACAAAAGCTTAGGAAGCTATTTGTTAAATGTTATGTTGACCTTGCTTCACGTCAAACTTAACGTTTTCCTTGCTAGAATTCATTCAACGCCAAATCTTGAAAAACAGTGGCGCTGGGAACAAACTCCTCCCCGCTTGTCTTTTCTGTTGCTACATTCTCTCAATTTCCTTTGTGCAACGCTTCTACATCTAGCACGGGATTTCCCATCCTGGGGTACATGTAGCCCTGGGGGTACATTTGCCTATTTGAAGGGGTACATTTAAGGTTAGCAATAGAAGGGAAAGATGTATTTATACATCATTTATTTCCAAACATATATCAGTGAATATTATTTTCAAAAATCGTTATATTCTTATTGTTACATATATCTATAATTTTAGGGGTACATACTCACGTCGATATGCTGGAGGGGTGAATGGTCAGAGAAAGATTGGGACCCCTGATCTTGCACGATGGTTCACAGCTGCGAGTGTGAATGTAAAAAGTGTGAGCTAGTGGTTTTAGACTCGATGAGCAGAGTGTTTGACAGCGATAGCTTTGCTGTGGCCCGCCACGTACTCGTACAGATTTATGCAAGATTTTCAAAAGACCGTAAATAAACGTGTGAAGTTGACACCAACCTGACTCTTCTCATGATTACAATCAGTCAGAACTGATATGGATATTGCCCTGCAACTAAAAATACCACTTTGTGGTATTTACACTGATGCTGCGCAACTTTGCCAGTGCTGCTGAGCTTACAGTTGGTAAAACACTGCCTCATATCACAGAACATCTGTCAGCTGCAAAACCACCAACAATTATGCTGTGCCGTGACGCTGGGAATTAAATACTTCAAACAATGGCGCTTCCATAGGGAAGTATGACAAAATTTCGGCTGCTCAGTTTCAGCACAAGCTCTTGGTTTTCATCCCCTTATTTGATTGTTTCAACCACTTTTTGCTTTGGCTTATCCATCGCACTGTGTTGTTGCTCCTCAAATCGTCTTTGGCTCTGCAGTAGCGCTCAGTTTTGAACGTCTTTGCTTTTAAAGCTTATACATTCTCCAATATGTAACAACCAAAGTGACAAACTAAGCAGAGAAGAGGATTGACAGTGAAAGGGGTCGGTATGATTAACTGCATCGACCCTTATAAGGAGCAGTCATGGGATCGGAAAAACGAGAAGGGCACAACCTCACGGAGATTTTTAAATAAAAAAATTTCATCACTTTAAATACTTGCACATGCGCATTATTTTCCTTAGTTCGGCTATTAACAACAAAATTCCGTCTTTGACCCCTCCTGAAAAAAATCCTGCTGACGTTCTTTTTTTAGCATGAGTGGCAGCTTCTTTAACTCTTATGCTCTCTCCAAACGCTGTAAAATGTTTCCGCGTTTTGAATGAAAATTACCTGCCGAGATTTAGATCCCCCGGGGTACGTTGCGGGAGCCACATCTTCCATTAAAGATTTGCAAACTCGCAAATATTTTCTCATTCTAAAAATCCCTTCCAACCAATGCGATTTGTGAGGTTCAAGTTGAAAATGGTGATCTGGCCTTGCAGCCATTGGGCCTTGCACACATTTCACATGCTGGTGAATTCATAAACGTAGCACAGAGATGGAGAGCGTAACGGTCGCTTTTTGGAGGCGCGAAACCAGAATGCATGGCTTGGCAGGTTTCGACAGCACAAACAATAAGAGTTTCCCCGCTCGACCAGGTTCACTCTTAATTGCCTGTTCTGCACTGCGCTTTTTAAAGCTGCTTGTATAGGCGTAGCCAGGTGGGGCCAGGGGGCCACACGTCAAAATTTTTAGCATATCTAGTCATTTTGTGCTTTGAGAAGCAGCGTCACAAACAAAAATACTGTTGCTCGCCCAAAGCAAACATTTTGTCCCCCAAAATATTTTCTCCAAAAAAAATTTTGGGCTAGCTACGCCACTAGCTACTTGCCTTCCTACTGGCGCTGTGTGACGCTCCGTCACAAGAGGTTTCAAATCCCGCTGAACCTCAAAGCATTAAAGAAGGTCAACTTTCAAACCAGCACTTGTGGTGCAAAACCGACAGTCGTCTTGAAGGAAGATAATTAACACTCCCGTATAGTGCATGACCGCTCGCGCCATGTAAATATTTCGTTATATTTAAAATAGGTCACTGTAAAAATTTTTTTTGGGAAGGAAATTGTATCACTGTAAGCAGATTGTTCAAATCCTCTTACCATACCAACAGCCATATTTACAAATCGGCTTGAACAAAGATCATTACAAAAGACATTAGACTTCGTTGAGATAATGCAAAGCAACATACCGTAGGAAAAACAAGGATAGCAATGGTTTATTAGGTAACAAACTAGTAAAAATGAGCATACAACATTTCAATTTGTAACATGATTTATTCGCAGATTTAAATGGGAAAAATTTCGTTGGCGGAGTTGGGCGTAGGAACGAAAGTTTACGACGGAAAGATTGTCATGATTTTTTGTCTTGAAACGAATATTTCGCAAAAGATTTTATTACAGAAAATAATTTTTTAGTTTCAAAGAATATGTTAATCAGAATATTTTTCAAAAATGAATACTTTTGTGAAAAAAAATGTGACAGTGATTTTTTAAAACTATAACAAAAGTTTGACATGAAGCAAAAGAGGCGCCGCCTGCTGATTCCAAGGAGTTGGTTTCAATAATTCATCGATGTTCCTGGCGAAGCGCTTTCCGTGTCTGTTGAGACTGCGTTAAACTGGGCACTGGCTTTGACCCAACTTGCTCAAATCAGCTTGAAAATTGTGCTGGGAGATTCCGCAAAGTGGCCAACACAATTTGCCTTATGCTGATTCTTTCTTAGATTTTGCTACCAGTATGTTTTCATTTTTGTCTGTGTTTACACTTTTGCTTAACGATATACGTTCTCCTTTTGCTTGAACTTTACCAAATTTTTGCAGTACTGGTTTAAAGTTTGTTAACGATTGGGACGAATCTGGAGTCAATAGTCCAATTACAAGCTATTTCTCAAATTCATCAGCTCTTGTGTCATTTTCATGAGTTACAAAGTACAGTATATACCTTTATTTGCACAGAATACTTTTTGCTTGGTCTTAAGTCCTTCAGTTTTTATGTGTTGCAGAAGTGTACCTTGTGAGGTTTCGTTTTGCAGGCAAAACAAAATGATGATACAGCTGCCGTTACTTCAGTTTTTAAACTATATCTTGTTCATGTGTCAAAAGTTTTTTCTATACTCTTGTTCGTGAGCTGTACGTTGCTCTTGGAAAGTTTTAGCTTGAGAGTTGTAGTGTGTGAACCGATGTGCAAGAATAGCTTTGTGACATGCGAATAATAATTGGCATTACTGTTACCGGTACAATGTCATAGGCGTAACCAGGGGAGGGAGCATAGGTGCCATGGCTCCCCAAATTTCTAGCATATCTTGTTATTATGTGCTTTGAGAGGCAGTGTCCCAAACAAAATACTGTTTCCCGCTTGAAGTCAACCGATTTGGTTCCCCCAAAAATTTTGGCTGGCTACGCCACTGTAAAAGGTAAAGAAATTTAGATCTTGCAAGTGCAAAAGGTGATTCGGGAAGTAGCAAGAGCGTACGCAAGAGGGGTTTTGGGCTTAACCCCCCCTTCCCCTTGAGCTTGATATTTTACGAAAACTTTGTTACCTGCGCAAAGGAGATTAATTGTTTTCGCATATTTTGTGCTTGTTAATTTGTCAGCTTAATGCAAATACCACTGAATGAATTTGCATGCAAATCTCAAGGAAGATTGTAAATGGGTTAAAAAGTAATAATTAGGTTTTAACGTGAACCTGAGTTATCGTCTGCATCCAGAAACCATCTCACCACTTTTTGCAGACCTTTCGTCCACTATGGATGTTGATTGTGTTCCGCGATAGTTCACTTTATCGGAAACATTTGACTTTGTTTTGTCTGCTGTGGCTGATCAGCGCAAGTGCTGACAGCAGTGGCTACATTACCAAATTCTGTAGCATGACAAAACTGTTGCAGGAGCTCAAAAACAGCAGTTGTTAAAATAGAAGCATTCAGACATTTGATAATGTCTCAGCAGGGAAAAAGGAAAACTAAACATTTGCTGGATTCTATACATAACAAATATCGAAAGTTTACTTGCGTACTTTATGCGCATTCTCAATTCTTGTGTAGTTTGGCAAGATTCGATCTTGCAAACCGGGTGTGCATCAGCCAGTCCAGCCGGCAGCCGCACACTTTCTGTGCTCGACTGCTCGTATTCGACATGACATTAGCGCAGCCTCATTTTGCAGTTGTAAATTTCTCTGACGCAGTGATGAGTGTGTTTTACTACCGTGTTTTAACGCGCAGCCTGATATTTTTGCAGTTATGAACTGCTGTATCGCAGCGTTGAGTGTATTTTCCTCCGATATCCTAACTTGGAGCGCTGATAGTTTATATTCAGTTCAATGATATATAAATTATGGGCAGTGTGTGTAGACGAATATGCATATTATGTCAACGAACTTCACCAAAACATTGGTTTGGAAACATGAATATGACGTCAAATTGCGACGTCACAAAGTGCGCACATCAAATGCAAATGACAACCATATGCCACTGAATGAAAAAAACATGAATATTTTCTGCGTACGCCACTGCGATGCAGTGTGGGTCGCTTCTTTTTTCAAAAACAGTACAATTGGTAACTTTAAGCAATCCACGGAGTGCGTTTATTTGCACTTGTCATTTTCCACCATGCTGATCATTCAAGTCATGTGTTTTGCACTCTGCATTTATGACTGTTCATGGGTAACGTCTGTTTTGCTTCAAACGGACAGATTTTTCTGTCGCCTGATCTAGAGTACGCTTTGAATTACGATTTGTGCATAGAAATTGACAAAACGTATGGGTATAATTTAAAACTTCATGAAGACCTATAAAGCTAGTTTTCACTTTTCCGTCATTGAACTGAGCTCCAAATCAGCATGATTTCACCAAATGTTTGCTTTACTGATGCTCGTACAGTGTGCTTACTCACCTATGGTTTCACCACCAGAATTTCACATTACCGTAACGAAGTCCATTTAAACGTGTATAAACCTACAGAATATTATGTCATAAGGCCATAACCTGTTTTTTAATGTTGTTTTCAGATCCATTCAAAAGCAAGTTGATGCCATTTCTCAGGTCAAACATCCGGCGGCTAAACTGCAAGCAGAAAACCATCCATCAACACGCCTACCTCCACCGCAAAGCTCACGGCGTCGCTCCTCCCATCATACTTCTAATGCAGCTTCTTCAAGACAAACGGCCAAACGCAGCGCAGGAAACCACGGAGAAGGTTAGGATTGTCATTTTGCTCTCCTAGTGAACATTGTTGGAACATTGTTCACACCCGCTGTGTTCAAAAGCTCATTTTCACTTGGTTTCGTAGTAAAATTTATGCGAGAGAAGAGACGTGGTACCGCAAAATAGCCGCATCGCATTGTCCAACAAGAAACTGATTACCAGCTCCATTTGCCGAATGCGAGCAACATCACCAATAAACAACGCTTCATCTTAAACTTTTTTAATAGTGGGTTGCATATAATGACGAGCACTAAACTTTCCTTAACTTTGAACTTCTAAGATTCAAGTGTTCACCTACAGCCGTGGTTCTTATCCTTGACGGTCTATAACCCAAGCAGCTAAGTTCAAAATTAGTGCTTTTCAAGTGCGTTTGATTGACAGTTTATTGCGCAGATGCAGAAGGCAACTTAAAATGGTCCGAACAGGGTACCGAAAATGTATTCTCACAATTAAACCTGACGGCTACAAGATTATCTCTAAAGGTCTTACACGCTTTCACAGCAGTTTCCTTAATTTTCAAAGGACCTGAAATAAAACTAAGCATAAGTTTGATCAATCCGGTGGCGTTGTGTGTGATCAATCCGGTGGTGTTGTGGAGAACGTTTGAAACGACCCTTCACTTTTTCATTTTGAGTATTCCAACAAATCGTCACTGTGCTTTTAATTTTAGTCTTTCAATTACTGCTTTATCAAACTTTTGTTTTTTCGTTGGTTTGTATCTGCTCTTCGTTTTTCAAATCAACCCCACAGAAACCCACATTTCTTACACCACGTATAAATCTCCATCGGGTAATGATGTGCGAGTAATTTATACGCGGAACACTTTTCTTAATTTGCATGTTGGCGTTTGTTGTTTGAGTGGTAACCCAAAATTTCGACACTTTGCGCTTGTTAGCAGCACGAGGAATCGAACATTATTTTACGCACTACTGCAGATCTAATTTCCTGACTTTGAACATGTCACCACGAGCGCATTTTCGTGTTGTTTGACCAGACAGCTTGATCCGGCGAGGAGTGTTAGTGCTGTGACGTGAATCGCCGGGGTTTGAGTGGACAAGCTGCCAAACTTGCAGTTAAGAATTAAAACTCCTACTCCTCTGTACCACAGCCGAGGACATATGAAGCCGATAATAACCATTCACAAAATAATTATGACAAGTGATATTTATGACTAGAGAAAACGAGATTTCTACTGGAAAGCTGGGTTCATCAATTCTGCTGAGAACTTCGTCAGAAAATTCGTAACGCTGCTTTTACTCGTCAACGCAAAGAGGAAAAACCGTAACCGTATTTTAATGACACAGGCAAAAAAGAAAGTGTCCTGACAAACGAATTGCCACTTCTCAAACCTGTCGACAATGTTGTTAATTATAACGAATTCGGCGATACACCCGAAGACCGCACTCCTGAACACGAACAAAGAGTGCTCTGTACGTTGTGTGGTGCTGGAATCAATGTCGAGAAGTCCGGTGGGAAACAAACCCGACTTTCCCCGAAGAAACAAACGGACAACCGAGAGGAGACAAACTCCACTGTGGAATGTTCCTCCTGCTCTGGCCTTCTGTGCAAAGCATGTGCCGTGTTCTCTTTTCCCTTGGCCAAGGTGATTTGCTAAATGGTTTTGCTGCTACAAAGAGTCGTTTGCACATGTTACTGTGCTTCAAAATGTACATCAGCACCGAATTTCTGCACAGCTTCGAGGCAGGCATAAGCTGATTGTCATCAGCTCCATTCGGTGATATCCCTGCACTGTCTAATGTTGCCTGTGCATGCAGAAAGGCGAGGTCCTGTGCAAGCTGTGCGCCAAGCAGAGAGAGCTCGCAGCGAGAACGAATGTTTGGCTAAATCGACGCAACATCGATCGAAACTTGCATCTTCAGCGCAGCGCAAGCTTAGACGCAGCAGTAGATGAGGTAATGGATTGCAGCGTGGGGCGTACACACAAAGCCGACTGATTTGTCCTTGGTAAACGTCCTTATTTGCTCAAATGAACATTGCTGCCACTACTGCGAAATTAAGTAAACGAACCACGTATTTCTGAGGCCACGGAGTCAACAAAAACGGAACGACGGCAAGCCCGATCTTCACATTATTTTTGATCTGCAAAAGTTTTTCTGCTATAAAGATTTTTTAAAAGGTCCCTTATCACTGTTAAGTATTTTTTAACAAACGTTTTAATAACCTTAATCCAGTTTTCACAGTAAGGATTTCGCCATCCAGACAAGAAGTTGACGACTCGGTTAAGTGAATCCGGACCAGTAATTTCTGTGCTTAGGAGTAATTTTTTGCGGAGATTGGAATAACGTTTGTCGATTTCTAACGCTGAAGAACTCCTTAAATTAGGAAGGCAGTGTATACGGCATATGTAGCGATCTGATTGATGGTACGGCCGTTGGTTTCTTTTGGATAAGTTAAAATCGGTCAAACAACGCTGTAGAAGAACCTTTCTTTATGACCAAGCAGCGTCACATCGTCACTTTTTATTGTGGAACCAATGGACACATTTGCGGCTAAATTGTCTTTCAAAAACTTTATTTTTCAAGATACATTCAGGGGGACAAAAGTTATAAACCCAAAACCTTATGAAGCAAAAAATGTCAGAAAAGCTAACAGTGCTCATTAATTCTGGAAGATTTTCACAAGCCTACAGTTATTCATCAAGACTGGCTTAAGACAGGGGTCTCAAACTCAAATTGTTCCGAGGGCCAAATGAAGACTTATAAAGTAACCCGAGGGCTGCATTTAGACACTGACGCAACAATGGCGGTACCTGAACCTTACTAGAAACAGCTTGTACATCTATTTATTGCGAAAGATATCGTGCGTTATAGGCGAATCATTTCCAGCCGTCCCAAAATGAACTTGTTCACTTGTTGACTGAGCAATTTTGAACACCAGGGCGGATCCAGAGGGGAGCGATTGGGGCGATCGCCTCCCCCCTAAAACCTACAAAAGTAACTTTGTTCACAATGGTTCCGTACAATTCGGAAAGCAGCATTCGCGTTATAAGGCCGTTTTATCGACAAATGTTTTTGCACAGCAGTGTTGAGAAGCACACTTCATCTCTCTTGCGTAATCAAACCGTAATGAGACTTTACTCCCAAAGATTACTGAAATCGCCCCCCTAACGTTACTGGCTGGATCCGCCCCTGTTGAACACCGTGAATAAACTAAATAACGTAAGTGGTGATTATTTCAAAATTTCCAAAAAGCATCGCGAACCGCACAAAATGCCCTCGGGGGCCAGATGTGGCCCGCGGGTTTGTGACTCCTGCTTAAGATGATGGAAAATACATTTTGAAAGGTTGTTCCAAAGGTTTAAATTCTTTTGTTTGTTATTTTAGCTGTTGCATTATTTGCTTTTAGGCTAATCACAAACTTGAGCATTGGGATACATGAGCAGAGGTCTGCTTATAATAAATCAATGCGTCATTTACAAAATTGATATTTGCTAGTAGGATTGTTTTCTCGTCGGCATTATAACGAGAGAATATGAGAAATCGTGGGGAGAAATACTCCCTACACTTGCGAAAAACTGTCTGACTTGTCCTGAAGCAAATTTTGATAATAATAGACTTTGGAGTGGTTTACATTTCCTTACAGGAGTTGAATGCTGTGCAGAAAATTGGGAAAACATCAAGCCAGAAGCAACGGCGTTACTCAGATGATGTTCGAAAATGTTGCGCTTATCCTACAGCAGGTGACATAATATTCTGCAGACAGTAAGGAAAGCAACTATAGGGCGGGTAATATAGGCGTGAAGGGCCAAAAACTCTGGGGGGCCACAGAGTTTCGCTCGAAAAAGTATGTTCATACCCATGAAGTAGGTTTTCAAAAAATTGTACAATTTAACTTCTTTAAATAATAGAAAGACACATCTAATGCAATTTTTACCCCATTAATACCAGAAAAGAGTTTACCACAATTTTTTTAAATATTATAGTTTAAGCAAATTATGATATTTACAAAGTCAAGGATTCGTTGATTGCGCAGCAAACGTTCACGATTCTGTAGAGAAAACATTGGAAGAACTTTTACTCATCATTGAAAAGCTACTATTCCACATAGATTCACTACTGCACACAAGAAGATGTTCAGGACAAAAGTTATAGCTGTTGACAAAATCGCTGAAACAAAAGATGGCTGAGAGCATGTGTTCTAGACACTTTTGCCCCAAATTGAAACATTCTGGTAAAATTACAACAATCACCATGTTCTGAATACAGCAACCTTAAATATTGTACAATTTTGCACGCTCTTTCGTTTCAAAATTATGTAAAATTCGATGTTTTAATCAGTTTTTTTTTAAGGAAAATATTAGGTACTCGGTATGGACCTGTAGGGACCCGATTTCTCTGATTCTAGGGACCCGATTTTCTCTGATGCTAGGGATCCGATGATAGTTTTCTCTGATTCTAGGAACCCAATTTTCAATTCTAGGTACCCGAATCGGGTCCCTGAAACACCTTAAAAAAAACATGTTAAATACAATTTCTTTCATGTTTGAAATGATTTTTCCCTCCACCTCCTTCGCCTATGGCTGGCGCTGTAGTACAGCTATCCGTGTTCGCTGGCAGGGTGCGCAGCAAAAAAGGCAATTTTGTTTTCTCTTTCTACCGCGTCGTGAAGTTTTGCGTTCATGCAAAAATTTTCTTCCGTCTGTAGTGTTTGGAATCTTCCCTAAGAAAAGATCACCGGTAGGGTTTTGCCCGTCGCAAGTCATAACTGTTTTCCTATGGAGGAATTCTTTGCATTTTGTAGGAATACAAACTTATATTGCAATTCATCAAAACAAATGAATACGTAAATGACGAACGCTAATTTATGTAAGAACAAAGCAAACTTGTCTAAACAGTCGTTCTTAATTTTTTCCTTCAGATCAGTGGCGGATCCTAACTTGACTTTAAGGAAACAGTCCGAAAATGGGTAGTCAGAACACAAACTCAAGTTTTTTTTATGTTTTTGTTTAAAACTGTCTTGACCATCACTCGCAGCAAGCAGTTAATATTTAAGAAGGCACATCAAAAATACCTCGCGTTTCTGAGGTTTCAACATTCTTTGTAGCATGTTCCAGTAAGATCATTCAATTGCGTGGTTTGTCGAATTCCCAGGATCGTTCAAATTCCCTACTTAACACCGCTGTGCGTATCGTGCTATGATATCTTGCGTTAGGCTATTGCTGCTTCATGCTATTTTCTTTAGTGACAGCAGCAGGGTTGAGCAGATACAACCATTCGACTATTTGCTGAAAATTTGCGCAATACAGCAAACCTTTGCCGTGACTAATCAGAAATTAATGAGATAAAAAAATTTGGTCCAATGAATTAAGTTTACCCAACGTGCAAGATTTGTGGCCAGTGTTGCAACCGCTCCGATGGTGTTGCGTTGATTGTGTCATTCACCACAAACGGGATGTGCGCGAAAAATAACACCATTATATACGTAAGGCGAGCAAGTAACAAAAAGAGAGATTGCGACGTGGTAGCTCTGCCGATATTAACGTGTTAACGATTGAACTTAATGACTAGCGTACGCGAAGAGAGATTGCGACGCACGATCTCTATTGTTGCTTGCTGCCACGGTGCGAAGCTTTGCGCATATACCGCTCGGGATTTCCGATCGCAACAAAATGGTGCTGTGACCAGGATGTGAAGGTTGTGCCGAGTTCAGCCTTCACACAAAGAACGTGCGATCGGTGCGGTTCGTTGTAAAAAGGAGGGGATGTTGTTGCAACCTCTCCGGTGGTGTTGCGTTGATT
>JGI24158J21664_10002327_pt1 | contig 22886 bp, 9 predicted proteins | sample Ectturendosymbi3_FD_21664 | JGI IMG/M metagenome (IMG submission 21664)
CTCCTGCCAGCTACAGTAAATGTAAAACTCGGGCCCCCACCTGGCTTATACTTCAGTTTTAGTATTCTTTTGGTTTTCAGTAGTTTTTTTTGCTTATGTCGGAATATTTGTTGGTGAATTAGGGTTTTAGTATAGCTATCCACATCCGATTCACCGTCATTTCTCAGGGTTTTTCTGTGTGTTGCTATCAACCCTCCTACAGTGGGCAGTGGACCTTTTTCAGCTACGTTTTCCCTCCTGGCCTAAACATCTAGTTACGCCACTGACTTAGTCCGCACTGTCACAAAAGAAGCTCATAAAGAACAAGTATCGCATCTGTATCACGAATAAAACCTTGACTATTACATTGCCTTCGCTGTCACTGCCTTGGAACAAAAATTTATTTAACTCCGAAGAAGCACAAAACGTCATTGCTCCCACCAGCAGAACAACAAATAACGCTGACAGCGTTTGTTAATATCTGTATCCATTTAACGGATTTTGTATATCTATATACATATAATCGTATTAAATTCTCATATTACGTTTTTTGTTAGAAAAATCCAAGGCATGTCACATTCGCATGATTCTATGGGAGTGACCGGACCCTGAAAAATTTTGTAATTTGTGACTGGACCTTTTCTTAAAATAATTGAGTAGCCCTGTACTAGACAGTGGCGTAGCTAGCCAAAATTTGGGGAGAGGCCAAATATTTTGATTTTAAGTGAGCAACAGTATTTTGTTTGGAAAACCGCCTCACAAAGAGATATGGTGCATATTTGGGGAGGCATGGCCCTCTTTCCCCCCCCTGGCTACGCCTATGCAAGCAGAAGATCCGGCGCATATGGCTGGCGTTTCATTTTCAGTTGACCTTTGACATCGAGATGCGTTCCTTTTGCTTTTCAGACATCAAAGGTCCAAGTCCTCCTCCAACACTTCCTTGCCCTGCATCGAGCCCCCTCCCAAAGTGCACAGGTCTCCCTCCTCTGTCCAGAACTGCAAGGAAGCTCGCAAGCGGCCGCAGCGCACGGGGCCGCTGCTTCCTCTGACGTCAGACGGCCCGCTGACGTCAGCTATTGTTTCTCCGCCCTTTCGTGAAGTGAACAAACTCAGCGCGAAGCCCGGTACGGAGTCAAAACATAGCGACATCTTGCGGTACTTCGATCCGGTTGCTGCGACCGCTCTCGACTCCAGTAGCAGTTCGCTCCGCACCCCCTCCACGCTCAATCCCTTTCAACCGGGAACCGGAAATCCGACGCCGGAATCCGGTTTGAACTCGTCCGCGTCTCATCCGACGAAACTTTTCGAGTTCGACCCCGCCAACTACGAGCGTCAACGTCGCTACGAACCCCTGCAAAAGGTCCAGTCCGCTCGATGGCACGACGCTCCCGTCGCCAAGCAACCTTCGTCGTACAAGGTGAAGAAGACCGTCGGCGACGTCGCGCTGACATCGTCGAAGGCCTTGGTGCTTCCGGAAAATAACGACGAAGGTGACGTAACTGTCGGTTCGCTGCTGGACGAAATCGACTCGCAGTTCATGACGGAGTTCTGGGAGGGGGACACCGCCGAGACAATGCGCACCCCCCAGCTACCGAGCGGCGAGCGTGACGTTTCGTCTTCCGGCGACGAACAAGACGACAAGTTCGTTGTTGAGAAAAAGCTCGTTCAAAGAGTGTTGTCCTCTAACAAGACTGCGGTTACATCTGTGACCGATAGCGACCTTTGGAGTGGTTCCGCTCTTGCTCACTCGGGCACGAACACCGTCCCATGTACCCAGAGACCGGGCGCTCCGATATCCCCGTTGACCTCTTCTGTGACAGGCACGGAAAGTGAAGGCCGTTTTGCTCAAGCTTCTGGCGCCAGCCCCCCCTTTTTAACCCCTGCTCTGACCCCCTCGGCGTCTTCGCCGTTGCCTACAAGCAGTAGCGACCCGATTTCGTTGTCATCTGTTGAATCAGGCGCAAGTTTCGGCAGAACGGATACGAAAACGGTCCAAAAACACGGAGTTTCTCCGTTATCGGAAAATTCCAGCGTTTCCCGATAGTCCGAACCGGTTCCTGTTACCGTTTGAACCGGTTCCTGTTACCGTTCGAACCGGTTCTTGTTACCGAACGTGCTATTTGACATTTGCTGCAATCAGTCGAATGGCGTAAACCGGCAAATGGTGCTAATACTTGTGTTGGTTGTTTGTCAGTAATTTTTGTGTGTTGTACTATTTCTGCCTACCACCGTTTCCGACTTCGCCGTAACTTGCGTCCTCCTGCAATCAAAAGCGCGTTTTCGACCAATCGTTGCACTTCTGCAAAGTCACGTGACTTAAACACGTTGCCGAGCAGAAGCTTGAGTTGTTGATGAAAGCAATCGTTTTTTTTTGTTGTTTTGTTTTAAATCTGTTTGTCGTTTTGTGTCACGGTGATAAAATGCGTCACACTTCATTTTCTTGATGAATTATTTTAATTGTTTCTGTCGTATTCCCTTCTCTTCTGCATTCACAGGCAAGCCGGGGGTGACATATACCAACACAACGATCCAGTCGATGCCAAACTCGCCCGTCAACCAACGAAATGTAACGTTTCAGGCACAGGAAGCACATAACGTGTTCGTTGTGCATTTCTTTCTTCGCCTCCTAAAGCCAACAACAAACTTGTTTTAATAAACCCGACCAGAAAAACCAGCCAGACGCTATTTTGCTGAACCAGGCCACTGCAACTTTGCCGCCGCTGCTGGTAATAAAACTTTTCAGCTGCGATGCCGCTGCGGGTGACCTGGGCATACTGCGAACGGACCGCTGCGCACTTCCCGAACGTTCTCGCGTTCTCTGCTGTCGTTTTCAAGCACGTTCACGCATGAGCGTTTTTCGCTCGGACATTTTTCATCTTCCGATTTACTCGGGCAACACTGACGTGGCCCAAATTCACGTTCGGCCCTACACGGCGATTTCAACATTGCTGCGCGAAAGATGAAACTGCTGCTTAGCCGTTGTTTTCATACACTGCGTAATCTGCACCGCACCGTTGCTGTCAGATTTTGCGCATGCACCGTTTGATGCGTTCGGTTAGACATCACAACTGTTTGATGCGTTCGGTTACAAATTGCCACCGTTTGATACATTTGATTACAAAGTGCCACCGTTTGATGCATTCGGTTACAAATCGCTACCGTTTGATGCCGTCGGTTACAAATCGTTACCGCATGATATGTTCGGTTACAAATCGTTACCGTTTGATGCGTTCGGTTGCAAATCGCTTGAACTTGCTATGATTTCCCCGCTGGGATTGATCGCGATGCTTCCTGCCTACAACGTGTGGGCGTTTTTCTGGCAGCGGCTTTCACCGAAATCGGTCGTCTGTCGGTTTCTAGAAATCATCCTTTTTCATCCCCTCCCCCTCGTTTTGCAGCGACCTATGTGTTGTAGGGGTATCCCGAAGAAATCAATCTGGCCTGGACTTTCTTTTTGCCGAAGACTTATTCCCCGTTTTCCGGTCTGCCTGTTTCGCCTGTCAGTCAAAGATTTGTTTCTTACGACGTAAGTTTAATCAAAACAGTTTTGACCAATATCCTTTTAAAATGCCTCGTTCTCTCGACGGCTGTCAGATCAATGTTGTTGCTCAGCAGTGTCCCTCGGTTTACGCGCGAGAAGGTGCAATGTCTTCTTGAGCAAAAGTCGGTTATTACATGACCGTGCCGTAACAATCGCTGCTTCGTGTGTAGTAAAGCCGGTCGCTCTTCACCGAACCCCTTCCCCCCCNACCCGAAGACCGGCCCGTGACCTCCCCCTGATCCTTCAAGAGTCCAACGCTTTTGCGCGCTTGAAATCATATTGCAATTGTCAGCTGCGGCCCTCTATGCGTTTATCATTTCTCTGTGCTTGTACCTGTCAATACTTCAAGTCCGTCGAAACCGCATCAAGCCTTGCGTGGTCACTTGGCCCCATTCTGAAGGTTGCACAGGTTCGAAACGAAGGCGGCAAAGCTTGCATATAATTTTTAGCCGCTTGCGGCGCTGACGAGTTCGTCGCGTTCAGGCAGATGCGACGTTGCATAAGTATGGTGGGCAACGAGCGGGAGTTCCGCGTCTGCTGCAGAGGTGGCCGTAGTCACATTTTCAGACTTTCTGAATCCAGGTCCGGGTCCGACATTTCTTTAATTTTGAGAATTCGCCTCCTGTTCAGACTCCGGCAACCAGCTATTCAACCGAAACTCAGCAATGTTTGTACTTGAGCAATGACCTGTATAAAGACCATGAAAGCTCTTACTACTGAAAATAAAAAGTGACTCCGGTTCCGATTTTTCACAAATTTTTTGTCCCCGGATCCGGTGTAATGCGAAATTCCTGACTTGCGAAATCGCTGACTTCACGCCGTCTGCGCATGCGCAGAGTTGTATTCCAGGTCATGCATTTCGCAATCAGTGGCTGTTCACTGAGATATCACATATGCTGAGAACTGATGATGAGCAGTTAGGGCTTACGATTGGAGCTAAGGGTCAGTCTTAGACTTCAGTTATTTTCTTTTCCGAGTCAAATATTTTTAGGTGGTTTGGTTAGTTACGCTCAAACTCTCGCTTGCTTTGGTCTATCACCTCTAACCAACAGTTTTGATTTTCGCAACAGACATGAAAATTAATCGCCAAAGTTTGTTCCTTTGCTTTGAGAAGCGAAATAACTGACACACAGGTACAGGTCAGATTTTACAATTTTCGCAGAGGTCAGATTTTTCGCTTTGACTCCGGGTCCGAAAAAAACCGCATAATTTTCTGCCAATTTCTTTCGTAGAAGATGCTATGGATTGGCCGGCGTTTAATTTTTAACTTTAAATATTCGATTAAGAGCGAGCGCGAGGTTTTCAGTTGTCATTGCTCCGAAATAGTAAAAGGCTTTGTCCGGTGATGCAGGGTTGCCAGCGTGGTGCGAACCACGTAATTACGAACTGTTGTACTTTGTCTTGATCACACATCACCCAGGTATTTGCGAACGTGATGTTTTATATCATCGTCTTGGATTCACTCGCTAGATACGTTACGCCGCAACAAACAAACCTGGTTGTCACCTACCGTACGCGATTGTCACGTGCGAAAAAGCTCGAATATCTCACGAAAAGTTCGTTTTTGCGGATAAGAAAGCATCGGCACAGGCAAGCGTTTCCTAGCAATTTCCGCGTGAGCTGTCTATATGCAGTCAGAAAGCATGACAGGAAACAGCAAACAAACTCGTTTGAAAAATTCTGAATGTAGGCTACGTGGCTGTTCCTCAATTTGCAGGCAATTTCGTCAAGGCAATCCTGGCGGTAATGTTTAAACTGCAATGGTCGTTTTAGTTGAAACAATCGTAGAAACAAGCTCGGGTCCACGCCCGGTGCAGGCGATTCTAGGAGTCCACTGCAGGGCCAAGGAAAAAAGTAGGGGGGCCAACATAAATGTCTCTCCTGCATGGTGATTTTCCGTTGTAATGAAGATTGATTTGCTATGATCAAACCCAACGTGGGCTTGTGGATACAGTCATAACTGTCGCCAGAAAGTCTTCAAATCGTGTAAAATTTTGCTGGCTGAAAGTTATCTACTGTGTATGTCAATCAAACGAACTTAACGTGAAATTAAGCACAAATCTGGGGGGCATGGGCCACCCAGACCCCCACTTAGAACCGCCACTCCCGCAACCAGGAGGGAAACTAGCCAATTGCCCCCCGAAATTTTCAAACACATTGTTTACAACAAGAAGGTACAATCATTTTCACCCCCGAAGATTTCAGCTGGTTTTGGTTCTGCTCGGGCGGAACCATCACATCTGCGTAGCGCTGCTCTCTGATCCGAAACTGAGAAACTCTCACGCAGTAGGAAATATCAGTTGTTTCCAGGTTTCACGTTTCAACGTTTTTTCTCAATAACGGCTCCTGAGAACAGAAGCGCACATCCTTGGTGAGCAACTCGTCTGTTTTTCTTGTTTTTAAAACCAAGTAAGCGTTGATACAGCTGTTGGAAAGAAAGTTCGCTTTTTTGTGTGTAGAAGACGTAAACACACCACAATTTGGACAAGCAATCCTTACCTTGACTGAGCACGCAGTTTGCGCGTGGATGAAACCTTCTCGAAACACGCCGATGCCATTCCTTGAGCGTTTTAATCCAAGCACAGTCAATTAAGTACTCTCCACATGCAAAGAATCGATCGGTAAATTTTTTAATAGGAAATCGATTTCACTAAATACTACGCATCCCCAGTCCTAAAAGCATATTCAAGTAAACGTTGGTATGTTTTAATACAACAACCTGAAATCAGTGAAGTAATAATTCGGTACCAAATGGGAAGAGACATGGGTGGCGGAACCTTTTTCGAAGTGGGGGTAACACGTGCACGTCAAGAAAACTATAGAAAATTTTGAATTGGCAAACTGTGACGTCACAAGCATTGAAATATGACGACATTACCTATACACCATATCAAGGTCTAAACTACACCATTTTAGGCAATATTACACCACTATGAAAGCGTATCGGTAAACCACCTGAAATTCACATAGGCTGTTACAGGGACGACCCAGGTCAACAGCGGCTCTCGGGCTCATCATACGATTTACACTGACTGAATAAAACCGTTCGATGCTTGCGTCACTAAGATTTCCATTTGCTCTCATTTTGGCTGACATTATCGTTGCCCTGTGACATAATTACGTAACAATAAATGAGAAGTTTTCATGATAACTTCTCCATTGTTGAGTAACGTACGTCACAAGCAATGATAACGTCAGGAAGTCCTCTGCAATATGAATTATATTTCAAAAAATACTTGATTGCATAGGGCAGCTCGGGTTCATTCATCAGAGCCCGACTAAAGCGCTAGAGAACGCCTGCTACGACCGATATTGTTTTATTCAGGTCACTTGCAACATGAACGCGAGAGGACAGACATGGAACGAAAATGTATGAACAGTGACAAGGCCCAAAGAAAAGTTCCCGAGTTAACAACTTAGTGAAGTGGAACAAACAATCCGGGCTGTTAAAAACACCAAGAACACAACTTAAAAAACAGGCGACATTGACACAGTATTGATACCTGTCTTAAACACATTCAAAATCAATCACAACTTTTCCACATCTTCAACACAGAAGTAACATGACCGAATACTCATTCTACAACTGCATTAGATACCGGAATGCAAAGACAAGATAAAGCATATGTAGCAACTAGCAAGTTGTCTGTAAGGATGCCAATTGTGTTGCCAATTCACAAATAAAATATTGCTATTTAGTGTTGCCAATCCAAAAACAAAAACACAATTGAAACTGATTACCTAAACTTATTTAAGCAAAATTCGACATTTAAAAGTGGGGGGCCAGCCCCCCCCTGGAATAAAAGTAGGGGGCCTAGGCCCATGCGCCCCCACGGTTCCGCCACCTATGGGAAGTGAACATCCTCTTGCAAAAGTAAGTAAACGACCTTCCTTCTCTCGAACACTAAGCTACTTAAAATTGGCTCGTATTATATTATTGTTGCTGTATCCAGGCCTGCACAATTCAAAAAGTTTGAAGGGCCAAATTATCAACATAAATTTGCAGCGGGCCGCAAAAGTCCATTTCGATGTGGAGAATTCGTTGTAGTATGGAAGAAATTCTGGAACGACAATCACTTATTCGAGGTCGAGCTTCTGCAACATTTTTTGCAATGGAGAAAACTCTCGCGGGCCGTACATTGTGCAGACTTGCTGATTACGAAATTTGCACTTTAACTCTAAAAAGAGGGTTTTTGATGAGGTTCGCTTGTTATATCGTGCACAAAGGTTTAATAAAGACCACGATCCATGAACCAGGATTTATTGTAAAATCGTTTACGTCAAAAATTTTTGAACTGGGTCAGTAACTTGGTAAAACTGTTTCAACGCACAATTTTTTGAAGCTCTGTTTGGCCCTGGCAAAAAAACAAAACTGTGAAACCAAGCTCCACTATAAGAACAGAGCAGCGTTTTAACGTTAACTTTAAACTCAAGTGCCTTTTCATGACCACTGGAGTGCACAATGTTGGGAAGAAAGTAATTGACAGAAGTAGGTAACAACTATAAGTCGTGTCAATAGCGTCAGCGCCATGTCGTTTGGAAGTGTTTTCCTTCGCGTGAATAATGTTTTCTTATTCCCGGGTTTTTCAAACAAACTTCCTTCCTTAGCTTATTTTACAAAATCACTTCTGTTCCTTTTATACTAAATCCTGAAAACCCACATTTGTCTGTATTCTTGGTTTATTGAGTGGGCAGGAGCAAGGTTAGTACCGTAGGCTATGCCTCACACTTTTACGAAAGTCCATATCCAGCAAGATCAGCGATGGAAATTAGCGTTAAAGTGTTGCAGGTTGGACAAGCAAAATGTTCGATGCAAGCGAGTAGATAGCGCCGACGAGAGTTTTCGCAGCATCGCATTACACGTAGATACAGTTTTGTCTTAGAAAATGACACTCTGGCTTGAACGGTTTTGTAATGTGTTGTCATGCTGATGTTTCATTGCTATTAATTCTATAATTTCAACTTTCCCCTTCGCTGCTAAATTTAGATTAACAGAAGGACGCATTCAGATCAATAGTTCTCTACCCTAAAACAAACCTACCCCTTGGAATGTTTTCTAATTAAAACCTACCCCTCGCATCACAAGAAATATGTCAAAACCAGAAACGACCATCAAAACAGTTTGCCCAAATTTGTTGTCAAGCTTAGTTTATAATTTTAATTATGCTGTTTTGCGCACACAAACAGAATTTCAGAACGTGTCATGGGCCTGACCAGTGGTCACCAAACTACGGCCCGGAGTCAAATCCGGCCCGCGAAACCACTTCAACCGGCCGCAAAGAGATTTTGTCAATATTGAAAAAAAATTATTTAGGAAATTTTGTTGATTTGGTAGAATGTAACATATCCTGAGACAATCACGTTGCGCAAGTTGCCCGGTCCTCGAACTGTTGTGCAATAGCTTGTGTGGCCCTCTGACAAAAAGTTTGGAGACCCCTGGGCTAGACTACAAGAAGGACTTGAATATAAACAGATATTATGAGTAGCTATAGCCACGCGCGACACGAATGGCTTTGTCATACACCATGTTACATGTAACTCGTATCTATAAAATCGCCTTTAACTTCCTGAAAAAACGCACAGTCGCACCCTGCGCTGTTGCACTGGCGCAGCAGGGCACGATGCTGTGCATATTAGGAACCACTGCGTTAGATGGTTGTGAATTACGGCTGCCCATGCTGAACAAAGCTGAGTGCACTCACGACCGATAGGCCTAAATTTGCAAGATGTGGCAGCGGACGTTGCACTCCTCTCCAGTCCAAAGGAAATCGAGTTGTCTATCTCGCTGAGTGCATTGTAAATTAACAATTGCCTTGAAATGTGCTTAAGATTGAATCGAGAAAAGTCATGAGTCACGTCAGTCTGTAATGTTGATTGTGAAGGTAAGGTGTTTGTGAGCAGCAACTTTCTGTGTAAGCACTGAATTTGTTTGAAATTCGAACAAACGAATGAGTATTTGCTTTTTCCTGTACATCTTCACCCAACTACCTGCGAGGAAAAAGAATTCTTCAGCGCCACCTCACCAACAGAGCAACGAAAAGAGCTCAAATAGGAAGGTTGCACTAAAAGCAGCAGCAACCAGGTTGACTGTGATTCAAGGACCTATCAGTATATGAATAAAGTCGCCTGGGATCTCAATATAATGTGAAGTAACAGTTTCGAGGATTTAAGTGGCTGTGCATAGAGCAAAAATTGAAAGAGTAAATATAGTCAATTCAGAGCTTTTATGAAAGTGATACCTGGAAAACTGAACCCGGCAAACAGTGAAATTGGGTTCAGAGGCAAAACAATTAAAGACTCAGGTGAGAATAAGGGTTTTTACACAATGTGTGTTCATTCGTCTGTTTTCGAAACCATGGTACACCTGCTACTTGTAATCTGGAGCATATATTGCTCCATAAAATCTATCTTTCTTAATTGATGCACCCTGTGAGTGATATATACGACACACATGGCAGCAAGTTTGCAAACAACCGCAAGAAAGATCCGGACAAACGCACTAATTCTTACGTAACGTTTTAGTTTGTACCGAGGTGCAACCATATATTCTGATTATAATTTGCTAGTGTTGCATACCAACCGGCGAGCGCGTTTCTTAGCAAACTGTGAGAGTTGCGTTCGTCTTGTATAGCGATGATGCACACGTTTATCATTTCCAATTTTAGGACGGCATAAGATGTGCACGCCAGTCGCCATTCTAGTGTCCTTGTATGAATGGACTGTTGTACTGCCTGCAAGCGAATAAGGCTCACGTTTCCGTCACAGTAACCCTGTAACCGTCTGAATGCAGGTACAGCCATTGTAATTCATTAACGAGCGCAAATACATCTGCACCGTTTGAGAGTTATATCCGACAGCATTGGATGATCTGCACTGCTATTGAATTTCTGTATGGATTTCGATGGACCCTCTCTTCTAGTTGTACTTTGATTCTAGTGCATTCCACAACTAACAGGTTTGCTGAGAGTTGACCTGCTACTTGTCCAAGATGTCACAAATATCTGAAACTAAAGTTGGCCATGTTGTTGGTGATGTTCGAGATGTGTTCTCAATCTGTTCGCTCTCAAGTTACGCGTTACGACGATACGGAGGTTCAGAAGCGCCCCTAGGCTCTTTGTCTCCTGCTTTAGGCTTACAGGAACTCTTGGTCTTGTAACTTTTCAACCTTCGGAGAAGATCAAACGGGCTGTTTTTGTTATTGAAAGGGCACACTCGAGCCGGCATTGTGCCATAGTGAAACCGAGCTAAAGTAAGCCTACATCAGAAATGCTCAACGGATCAGGGTTTGAGGAATCCTGACGACATGTAAGACAGATTGCAAGAAGTTGCTGCATCTCCGGCTTCTTATTTCCCAAAACGCCATCTGTGCAAAGAAATTATTCCGAATGTTGACGTTGCCACGCAACACCATCTGGGAAATTGCTTTCATATTGTACAGTTGTGCGGCGACACTGCTCTGTGATGGTGTTTAGCCAACTGCTCACACAAAGTTTTACAAATTCGTTAACAGTTTTAATACTTCAGATACTTCTTATGAACCTCGAATTTGAACTTGCTTTTGATAATATTTTACAGAACGTAGAGTCTACAGTTACTTGCAGAATGACAGGCTTTCGGACCTGGGTTTTGAAAATTTTCACAAGATTACTCAATTCATAGGTATACTCGTTTGATCACCCAATTCACTGGTATACTCATTCCTACGTACGAATGTGAGGAGTAAGTGCGTTATTGAAATGCCCTTGCATTGGTTCAAGAAATGTTTTTGACCATTTGTACAAATGCATTTTTTGCTGATAATTGAAGCTTTCTGTAACTATGCTGCTTTCGTTCGTAAATAACGTTTTACGTTTAAGAGGGAGAGCTTTTCAGTTTACGAGTTCTGTGACAAGACGGAGAAGGATAAAAACTATCGTAACGTTACAAAACTGTTCGAGGCCTTTCAGCCGCAAAATGATCGATTGTCTACTTAACTTGCAAATACAGCTCGCGAAATGCCATTTCACAAATACATTGGATCACATGCCATTACCACAGTTCGTAACAGAATGGCATTCACCAATAAGGCACAGCACCACTGCATAACGTATGCATTTGCTGCAACGTGTTCGTATTCTGTGGCATCCGATCCTGGTGATCTGGTGATTTTCTTATTACTAAATGCTACGTTGCATTTAGATTGCACCGCAGAGAAAATTAGGCTAATGAAAAAATGTAACAAGGGCAGCTCCAAACAAATTACATCAAATGTGAAGGTGATTTGCAAACATTACACTAAACCAACTGCGTAATAATCTTGCAGCAGAGGTGCGCCAGCGTAACGAAATTCACAGAAATGTCCAATTATTTCGTGTCCTTCAAGACCTACAATTGCAGGCTACAAAAGTTTCACAAAGCGAAAGTTAGCCTTTGAGAACTTGCCACAGTATATCCAGTGTGAAAAGGTTTTACGTAAGTTAGTAATTTTCTGCACAATCTAAAAGATCTTGTTTATTGACAACTGAAGGCAAATTATATATACCGTCACAGTTGTTGCACTGTTTAAACAGAAACCTTCATTTCGGCAGTTCGAAAGTGTTCCGGAAGTTTCTGTTACTTCATACACGTGCTCTGCCACGTGGTTCAAAGTACGCATTATTGTTTTTCAGGGGATAAGTATCTTTGCGTAAGACTGAAATTTAAGTAAGAAGCGGGTTCCGTAGAGATAGTTTTTAATTATGTATCGGTGCATTACTGGTTTTATAACTAATGCTTGAAAAGTTATATTGTCCAAATCATACTTTTATTATCAGAGTGCATCTTCTCACTTGAGTACAATCAGTATCATCCATTAACCTATATATTAAATTGAGTAGTCATATGCCCTGTAGAAACCTTTGTTTCTTATTTTCATGTCTTTACGTAAGCATAACGCGTGACAAATTACAAGCAAACAGCTGTCGTCACATTGTATGTTCTAACCCTGCCGCTGACCTGAAAAAGAACGTTTGCGTTCACCTTGCTGCTCAGTATGGCGATTGGGGATAGAACGTTTGTTTTCAGCGGCATAGACTTTTTGTTGTTTTTTATCCCTCTGGAAGTGGATAACAAACCAAGAATATCATGTGGCACGTTTTAAACATAAAAATCGGAGAAACACTTTTGTACATACAAAAACATTACTTCCTATCTACAAAATGAACCGATGGTGGTTTTGATGTCCAATACTAATAGGAGGCTCTGACGTTTTTCAAATTTGATGTTTATAAAGGTTACTTGAAGAATGGTTTTGAAGATTGACTTTAACACTTGTCGATCTGTTGCTTTGTGCTACTGAGAGCAAGTTTTTCAACGATCAGTGGTATGCCACAGTATTTTTCAATACCATGTTTTTCGGTATACATTTCTGGAAGATAGGGTTGAAAAGACTAATGTTCGCGGTGCTGGAAGTTTTAATTTCCAAAAAGTGAACGATAAAGCATAGGTGACCGCGTTCCACGGATACAATTTGCTTCACTATTTAGCTTTGTCACTTCAAGCTCGCATCTCTACCTTTTCATTCTATAAAATTTATTGTTATTGTTGTAAGTCAATTGCATTTTAATTTGTGTCTTCGCTCACGTTTTTACTTCGGTAAAGTGCTATAAGAAAACTCTAAATAAAAAGAAGTTCTTGGGGGACAATTGCCACTGTAAATTTATCTCGTAGGCTAAAGAAAGAGATCCCTTCAAATTTGTAAAATAACTTTCCCAAAACCGTAAGGCCTCATTATTCTGATAGTTTAGCTTAAGCGCGATAGAATGTTTTGAGCCAGCGATGAATCGATGATTTTACTTCGGCAAATATATGCCAGTGATTGTCACTGAAGCATGTTCGTGCAAAAAAGTATTGAATCGGTTAGGCCGATCTCGCTCGCAAGAAAGCTATTGAAACGCATCTCTATAAGGCGGTAATGAACCTCAGGTCGTGGCTGATGCTCTTCTGCGTGGGGCACTGAGAACTTGTTCAAGCTTACATTTGGTTCCAGGCCTGTTAGTAAGGAAAAGCAGAGTTGTGTCAGGAAAGTAGAAAAATAGGATACATGAAAACGTAATTCTGTGGAAATATACGAAAGAGGATGCTGACGCTTCGCGGGTGACGCGTTTTTGACAATACATCAGCTTTGAACAGATGCATAAAGGATATAAGGCTCAGGCGAGGATTCAGCAATATACCACGTAGAAAGGTTTTCGCAGCATCTGGTTACCCTGAATCCGTTTTTAAAGATGTGGTTAATTTCTAACAATCTGAATTAATCGCTATATATTCCATTTTAGCCACGTATGAGTCAATCTACCACAGCAAATCCACCGCTCCTCAAACCAACACACAACTCAACCGCAGTCAACACTATCTTACAAAAGTGAACCAGCATGCTGCTTTATCACGCGCAGTTCAGCTTCACTGCACTCAACTTTTTACAATTCATCAGCAAAAAGCTCAGCAGCACTGAAACTAAATTTAATGGTGCGATGAAACAGAGCAACCACGTACTACGTATTACCCACCACGTATTCTCCAGATAGCACTTTTTGGGGGTTTTGTGGTATTATGTTTCAAAAGAAGTGTTCTCGTTTAATTACTCTTAACGATACCACCATCCGCTGAACATGCAAGGGCTGCTACCACTTTTCATAGGAATGAGCAACACAAACGAGTCCAGACATGTCTTTAAAAAGCTGTTCGACTCTACTGTGCATGCGAAATACGCTAATCAACTAGACTGAAGTCATATTTACCTATGAAGATTTTGCAAATGCATTTGATTTCTTTGTGTGATCTTACTTGGGGAGAAGAAAATGTGGAAAAGGTATTCTTGCATAAAAGCACCTACATATCTGTATTCGTTTTACTCACGGGTCTCACAAAAAAGGTAACGTAAGATAGAAGAAATAAATGAAATGTGGAGAATACAGTGCTGCATGCCTTTCCTGTCTGTATCTCTCTTCGGGGTTTTGATTTTGACAAACCGTACGCGATGTTTGTCGTCAAACTAAAATGGGCCAATGAGAAGTGTCTTGTAGTGAAATCAGACTACACAGGTTCAGAGATCTAAAACTGTGCAGAAAAAAACTGCTTCAAAACGGGTAATAACTCTGAACTTGTTCATGCAAAAGAGCTGTTTCTGTACCTGTATTTTAGTGATAATGATAAGTGTTGTGATACACATAAAAGTGGTAAATAAAGCATTAGTAGGTACTGTAGCCTTAGCGTCGTTATGACTGTTTTAGTGCTCGTAAAAATTATGTATAGAGGAGTTTTAAACAAATCCAAGACAGGAAAGTTCGGAGGTCAAGAGACAAAGTATACACACAACTGATAAAAGAGGCGTCTGGTCAAAGTTTTTGCAAGACCGTGTTCACGAGTTCCGGCGCTCTGGTGAGTTTCGCTTACCAACGGCAGTTTGCTGTCTTGCAGTGTTGTTTGAAAATGAGGATATGACGATATTTTAATCAAAGAGACTGAATTTCACAAAAATCAGCAAAACTACTGGGCTACAACTGGACTTTTATGGTTGGTTTACGTAATGCAGGAAAAGGGAATAAAAGTTTAGAAGTCATACAGACAAATTTAAATTAATGGTGCTTGCGAGAGACAATTCATGACAGCAGCAGCAAAAACTGGTTTTAGATTTCCTACATTTTTTACGCGTGACGAGCGTTCCAATGGCGAAACTGACGTTGGTGTTTGTTGGTGCATCTACAATCCGTGACGGAAGCGGCCTGGCCGCACGGTAACCGCAGCAAGGCTGACATAACTGGCGAAGTTGCAATACTTTTAACAATGCCACGCTGAGTGGTTGCGCTCTGTTGACTTTTGGCTTGCTGTAGCTTTGTTTGGGCTACTATGCGGTTTTCGGGCTTCAGAGCTATCCAACCTGAGAGCACGTCGTGCTGAAGCAATTCACCTGTATTGAAAAGTTTCGCTGTTAGACGTATGGGAGCAGCCGAATGGCGTGGTACTGGCAGGGTAGTACTTCTCTTTTCCAGGTCAGAAGTGATACGATGAGGCTAATTGTCCGCTACGCGAAATGCAGAGTTCCCTGCTCTACACTGAAGGTCCTAGCCCATACTTTTCATTCACAATCTGGCCATATTGCTGCAGTCTGGGCCAGCATTAATGGCGCAGCAGTCGATGAAACGCTGCTAACAAGCGCTGTAATTCACAACCTGTTAACTTCATTGATTAGCTACTTGCAATACCGGAACGAAGTTTTGCGTCAATTTTGGTGCCCCGAAATTCAAGATAAGCGCATATGACAGCACCAGTCAGTGTAACATTTAAGCATGTATGTGAAATTTTTCAAATTACGAAAGATGAACTGGAGGTACGCCTTTATGCCATTCTGCATTAAATAGCTGCTTGCCTGCATGGACACCAGATTTGTACTAGAGCTGAATTCTTCGTTGCTGCCGGGATTGTGTTTTTTCTGAAAGGTTTCAATATTTTTAAAAAGTAAATGCTTTTTGACAGAATTTTTGCAAAATGTTAAATGTTTTAAATTCAGTGATTTGAAATTCTGTTTTACTACTCTAAATTACCAACACAGGTGGAGGCTCATCTTCTTGTGTGAGTATTACGAGGTTTAAAAATCGCAGAATCCAGTAAATGTTTGCAATAGGAAGAGTACATGGTAGAATCATAAGTATCAGTTGGCCATAGCTGTTGCTTTAGCCAAGAACGCATTGTGGCCATTTGCTGCCCTATCGTACAATCGGCTTAAATGGATTTGTTTGGAGAGGATAGAAAATATAGAAAACGGTACCTCTAAAAATGCGTGGATGCTTCAATGTGTACTGTAAAAGCAAAGTTTGCGTTTGTTTTCTGGTGTAACTTTGTTTCTCTCTGTCTTTTACATGACACTGGTAGACTAAAGTGCTCTTTGGTCACGGAGTTCGTTGGCGTTGTTGCGCCACTCTGCTTTTTCTCGGATTTCGCACCACGTTTCAGAACAAATTGGCGAATGCAATTGTTGGTTTTAGAGCTATGACTTGTTAAGAGTTGTTAAATTTGTTTGAGCAGTTTCTGCGATTGACCAAAAGTTTAGTGTAAGCTTGCAAATTTCCAGAATCGAAACTTAAAGATGCAGTTTTGTTGATAGGTTGCATTTAATCATTTTTGCTTCATTTCTTTTCATTCGTATAAACTATACGAGTATAAACTGTAATATTTGCCATTCCTACTGCAAAAATTTATGGCTGATTTTAAGCACTTCATATGAAAAGTTCCGAGATTCATGCAAAGACTTCCTGATCAATACTGAAAAACAGAATTGGGAAAATGCTGTTTTTTTCAGGCCAATCGAAAAACATTCGGAAATATTTCCAGATATCAAACTGTTGTGCGCTACTTAAAGTATCGCTGCGGAACAGCAACTTACGAACATTTTACTCAATAATTTCCACGTTTTTTAATGACGCTATGTGAAGCTCTGTTGCAACAGCATTTGGGAACAAATCACCAAATATTTTGCACGAAATAAGTCGAGTACACAACTAGTATTTTTGCATTGCATTTCACTTTTGTATACTTAGATGCTAAACCTGCTCTTAACTGGTCTTGATGAGACCCACACTTCTGAAGTGCAGTTATGTTTGTAGCGGAACCTCATACTTCGCTACATAATTGCATGATAATGCTGCGTTACTTTCGATTCCATTGCATTTTGCACAGTATTCGAGAGCTTGTGTGGTTAGAGCACGGTTTCTCAACTGGGGCCCTCGGCCCCTGGGGGGCGTCAGTGCGTTTCTGGGGAGCCACGAGCAATCCTCTGCTCATGGCCTTGTTTCTTTTAAATGCTGTTTGCTGCAAAAGAACAGCTAGGTACGGGTGTTGAGTGAGGGACACGAACCATGAGAAGCACTGTGTTAGAGCATCTATGACGAAGACTCTGGAGCCTCTGATATTCTTGTTCTGATCACTGAACAGTCGACGAATAGACTAACACCTTTCCCGTGTTCTGTGTCGTGGGCGATATATTTNAAAAAATTNGCCATCGTTTACGGGATACAAGCATNCCCCCTTACCTAACACTGACTAAACATGAGCACAAATTAACCGGTTACTTTTAGCATTGATAACACGCATGCGAAGGCTGTAAACACAAGGTACAGAAGGAAGCCAAAACCTCGTTTGATGAATAATTTTATTTGGCAGCTTTTAACAAACATTTGAGCTTTCTTAAAGAGGTGTTCGTTTAAACAGTCTGCAGATTGAAATTCCTGCTCTCAATCAAATACACTCTTTCAAGCCACAACCAACCAATAAAAGTAAATTGAAAAAACGGATAAAATTTCTTACAGCGAGGATTCAATCATTACTACAGTAGTAAGATGAAATAAGCTGTCAAGTACAGAAAATTCTCAAGGTAGAAACTGTTTTGTTACCTTTCTCCTTACTGTTGAATTGTTTATGCAATTAAAGGTTTTTGCATCTGTAAAGTGCCTGATCCCAGACTGTTACCCGCAGCCGAATCTTCATTTACTTTTTAGGATTTCTTAAGCGCAAACTGCAAAAGCTTAGTAGTTTCAGAAAATATTCTTTGCACTTTGATTTTGCACTTAATTTATTCCTTTTTCCATAAATTTTCTTTTCGGCATGATCGCGGGGGAAAAAGCACTAAGAGGTCTTGAAATACCTCACGGTTTTCAGACGCCTCTCATAGCTCCGCTGGCTTCACCACAAGTCAGGCCCAAGCAAGGTCGGAGATGTAATTACACCACCTGGTCGTTGGTCGACCTCTGGGTCGCTTTCTTTATAGGGTGTAGGCAGCAGGACTTGCCTTGCCAATCTTTCCTGAAGCATTCCGGTTACGTGGCCGACCATCGTAGATGGGATCTCCCTATTCGGAAGACATGTGGCTCTATACTCAGGGTTTTACAAATTTCACAACTGCGCACTTTGTCGCAAAGTGTCACGCCGTAAACTTTTCACAAGATTCCCATCTCCGCCGCTTGCACTTGAGATAGCACTCTTTCAGCCATTTCCCAAGACTCATAACCATACGTGAGGATCGAAGCTATAAGACCGATTTAAAAACTGAAAGCATTTACGATGGTTGTAAGCTCGCGTTTTGTGTCTATACGGAACGATAAAACTCATATAATACTTTGTTTGTTTTAACAATTTGTGTATCAATCTCCTTGTTCTATTTTCGCTCACTTGTGATTACCATCTGGAGGTTCTTGAACTTCTCGATCTGCTGCTCTGTACTAATACATACATTTAGCACTCACTGACCTGGGTTTCTGGAGAGGCGTAATGCCATTTTACCGTTAATTTTCATTCCATGGTGGCAGATAGGTGAAAACCAATAAAATGCACGCTGAAAAAACCATTGCGAGGATGCAAGCAGCTCAAAATCGTCCACAAAAAGCAGGCTGTTGATCTGCAGTTTCCAGCAGTGACACCCTCGTCGACTCGCCTGCGACTGTCTATCCGATTCATATATAAACTATGAAGAGGAGTGGTGAAAGCACACGCGCTTGTCGAAGCCCATAACATCCACGACAAAATAAGCGTAGACATCTTTTGCATACTCCCAAATGTTCTCAAAATTTGTTGGAGAGTGAAAACTTGGTCCGTAGTGGTACATCCAGGAGGAAAACCACCCTCCAGGCTCCAGCTTAGGATCAATTATTTCGCGGCATCTTTTTCAAGGCACTTGACATACGCTTTCTCGGAAGGCTAAGGAGAGAAATGCCTCGGTAGTTGTTGCATTGCTTTCTGTCTCCCTTCTTCTGTGGGTCATCATTCCTGTTTGCCAATATTTCGGTTCTCTTCCAGAACTCGATGCCACACACCAGTTGCCAAAGAACTACTCTGTACAAAATTTTAGGCATTTCAGGTCGAATTTCATCACAAGCTTTCAGTGTTTTGACAGTTGGGAAGACCAGCTGCAGTGATATTTTCCTCCCACGACTGCATCTCCTGTGTGTTTGATGTTATGACTACTGAGTTAAAGACTTTTGAAAGACTCTCTCCGACTGCGAAAGACATCTTAACAGCCGAGTAAAGAACGGTTATGGTTTTTCATGAATCTAACAGTGAGATCCTTTGCCGCGAAGACGTTGGATTGTTTGCCAGAATATTTTCTTGGCTTATGAGTAATTGGAATTTAGTTTACGTCTGAAATTCTCCCAAGACTGGATTTTGGACTTTTTTATCACTTCAGCTGCGTATCTTCATTCCTCAGCGTATCGCGAATGTAAAGAAGGTTCAACTTTAATTTGAAACCAGACCTTGTAAACTACTTTCCTTGCTAGGATAGCATTTTTCACCTCCTGTTTCTACGAAGTGGTTACTTTTTTGCCGTAATTCGCCACCACGACTTCTTTCTGTCCACATACCCTAGCAGCAGATGAAGCTACACCTGCTTTGAACAACGGCCACTCCTCTATATCCGTTGCGGTACATTGTGGGAGCTCTCGAAACAAAGACGATACGCTGTCTGCGAAGTTCTTTCTTGCATCCTTGTCCACCAGGGCCTCCCACTTGTCTTGCACGTTAGTGAAAGCAGTGTTTGTTTTACCAGGCGTAACTTCCAGACAACCAAGAGTTGATCTGTCGATACTCCTGCAGCTTTCTGACACGAACTTTCAACACCACATGGAACAAGTCAGCGGAAACGATACAGAAATCTATGAGTGACCGTTGACCCAACGAATTTCTGTACCACGGTGTACTTGTGTATTTCTCTGTGTTGGAAAAAAGTGCTCATGGTGCACAGTACAGGAGACTCCCGTTGTAATTTAGGTTATCATCACCATGTTTACCAATCACGCCCTTCCACACCTGAGCGTCGTTTCCAACGTGTGCATTGAGGTCTCCTGAAACGATTTCTTGTAAGTGCGTTACTAGTTTCCTCCACGAATTCCGGGTATAGTGGACTTGAGTTTGGGTTGTATACCTACATCAAACATGGGACCGGTCTTTAACCTCAACATGCACACTCTTCCTTCCAGTGGGATCCATTCATCGACACAGCCTGCAAGCTGAGAACTAACGAGAAGGCCTGGGCAGAACGTGTTAATCTCAACGCCTGAGTAGAAGAGCTTGCATGCATCATCCAGCTCAACAGTGATAGAAAATGGCGCTTAGTCCATGAGATGCCATGAACGAACATCTGGGGAACATCGTTTGACCTCCACAACTAGTTCGTGTTCTTTCCGTATGAGCGATATAATGTTCTATTTTCCAATTACTATCTTATGGCCAGATTGCAATCTACGCGCGGCTCTTAACCCAGAGTAGAAACACTCTGTACCATCTCCATTCACCTCCCCAATGCGTAGCGGGCGCAACATCCGGAGCCTCCATTTGCGGATAGCTCATGGGAAAGACTCGTGAGTTGTTTGAACTTGGTCACGCGCTCGATGACGTATGCGTACGCTTTTGATTGTTTTTGCGCATTTCACGGTAGCAACCGCCCAAAATATACCGTTGTGCAAACCGGTCGNACCATTTCCGCCAGGGAGTGCGACGTTGCTGCGGGCACNTTTGTGTAGGAGAGGCCTTGCATTAAGTCTCTACTTCATACGCAGATATGCAACAATCAATACACCTGAAAAGAAGAGGCAATGGTTTAACCTTTCACTTTCCTTTTCTTGACTGCACAGGGCGGACGATGCGTCGGTCCCTCCTGTCTCATAACCCCTTCATCAGAACTTATTTACACGTCATCCATTGATTACAAACTCTTTACAATTCCTGGACTCAACCTTTCCAAATCGGACACAAACCCAACTTCACAAGTCACGCCACACGGTTGCACGCCACGTCCAAGCACAGAGTGCCGCGCCTCCTAGAAGATAGTCTGCATGCCATAGACGTTCTTAACGTTATTGCTCAATTTACCACCAGAGCAGAATTTTTGTTACGAAATTTTATGATTCTGAGACTCGGCGTTTTTAAATACTCAGGGCCAAAAAATTTGGGGATGCCAAACGTTTCGATTTAAGGCTAGCAACACTATTTTGTTTGGGTTACCGCCTTTCAAAGCACACAATGACTAGATATTCTAAAAGTTTTGGGGGAGCCATGGCCCCCTGGGCACCCCTGACTGCGCCTATGTACCTCTATAGTGCGAATGCAACCCGACACGTTACGTCACACAGCCGCAGGTTACGTCCAAGCGCTAAGAACGCCGCTCCTCAAAAGATATTTTGTATATAAGAAACATTCCTCATGATTTTCCACTTTATTCTCATATTATGCGATCCTCAGTGAAGGTTTCTAATCTGCCCTGGAGGTCAAAATTCATAGAGTACAGTATTTGTAAAACGTACGTTGCTTAAAACAGAGGCCTTTTTGGAAGAAAGTCCGCTGGCTGAGGGAATTGCAATAGACTTGACATCTCTGTGAACAGGAAGTTGAACTTTTACGCATGGGTTATGCCAGTGATGGTAATCCTTAGACATGAACGTTTTCAGCTCTACAGACAGAAATCCTTTAGATTTTTTCTTGATTTTCTGAAAAGGTGTTGGTGCAATAACGTGACGACGCTACCCAAAAGATTTTTAGCAGAAATTTTCGGTGACGTACACATTATTGGATTCTATTTTCTGACTGGCAGAAAAATATAAGAAAATGGCCTGCTTTGTGGATTGGTTGTTTAAAGTGTCACACTGTACAGTAAATGCCCTAATAATTGTGCGATAGAGAGGATGCTTTGAAAATGGTGGTCACAAACGAGGGTAAAAATACCAAACCTGTGCACTCGTCACAGTAAAATTTTGACTGTAAAACATAGCTTTTTTCTGCATGCAAACATGACACTCAGCTCAGAGCTGTAATGCTTCGTGCCGCATTGTTTCTATCAAAAACTTATAAAACGGGTTTCCTAATCTTTGGTCTTTATTTTGATCAACGCCACGATCTATTTTGTTTGTACAGAAGTTTGTCAAAGGCTTCAAAGAACGTTTAGTCAGAGAGGTACAAAATATCGGTTGCTTGAGAGGATAGGATGAAAAATACGAATACGCTTTGAAATGAAAAGTGGCGGTATCTTTATTATTTTTCATTTTTTTGAGGAGCTTTAGTTTTCAGTAAACATGCATATATGTTTAGGTAGTGTTAATTCTAGGCGGCGTCAACTTTGAAATTAACGAATTTGGTGGAGACATAGCAGACTCGAGGCAAATACTCTTGGAGTTGGACCGGATACCAAGCCACAAAATTGTGATTTTGTTATACTCTGCTCCTGCGAAGCTAAAGAAAAGGCACGGACGTGTCTGGGAAAACCAGGTTGTGTGGGACCCCTGAATGTAGCAACCTTAAAGTCTAGGGTCAATTTTTAGCGAGAGCCTCTCTCTGAGAGGCCTTGGTTTAACGGCGTTATGCGAAAAAA
>JGI24158J21664_10002328_pt1 | contig 22885 bp, 10 predicted proteins | sample Ectturendosymbi3_FD_21664 | JGI IMG/M metagenome (IMG submission 21664)
AATTAATCTGCGCTAAACTAGGCATCGATTGGACTTCTGCACCTTAAGTACCAGTCAAAGTTTTCGTGCTGCGAAAACTTCCGGAAGTATAACTGGAGTTTATTCGTACACAACACCTGCACGTGGTGGCTTCAAGCATTGCGAAATCTCCCGTTGATGCTTTTGTTTCGGTTGTGACGTCCGACGCGCGCTTCATGGTTAATCTTGTCTGTTTGTTTATGAAACCGCACCTGCTAACGTTGCCGTAAGAGAACTGTCTCGACTTGGTTCGTTGTGCTTTCTTGCGCAAGTTGTCTGGATGCGTGAGGAATATAACAGCGTTTTGTCAACTCCTATTGAGGCCGATAATATCGGCCGTTTTGGCCGATACCGATGTATCGGTAAAAGCCAAAAATCGGTCGATCTCTAAAAATTACCGCTGTCCATCGGTCAGGTATGATAGTGCTTCAGCAGAAAATTACTCACCCTAGCGGTGCGCAACTGCTGGGGAAACGAGGACGAGGCGAACAATAACTAAGCAGCGGTCGATTCGGCGACAGACGCAAAAATGATTGCGATTCTATGTTGGCGGATTCCTCAAATTATATTATCGATAGTTGTATGACCAGCATTTAGTGGAAGTGCAAGAAAGCTCGTTTAACTCGGAGTATCACCTTGTTCAGACTTCGTTGTATTAAACGAGTGAAATGATGAACTTTACGTGGGCGGCGATGAAAATGAATGACTACTGTAGTTACAAACTTACAAATAACATCTCCACATTTACGCCGAGCACAATAATAATAAACTCGAGTGGATTTTTTGCGCTCGCTACACACCGACTTGCAATCATTTGTCATCGTCATCGGCAGACTCATAAAAAGAACAGAGGAGATTACNGTTCCAGTGTAACGTTCCTTACTTTTTCACAGCCTCTATGCCACCTTGCTTTTCGATGAAGTCGTAGATAAATTGAGCCTTATCCTTATCCTGCATATCTTTCTCGGTCACCCCGGCTGTCACGAAGAGATCCTTCAAGTCCGGGTCCATGTTATTCATCTGCAAAGCATAAAATGCTTTCGTTCACGCAGCACTGACCACCGACTTTGTCCATTTCACACGCAGATATCAGTCAGTCCTAAATTCACGAATAACGTGCACCGTAGTAAAACGTATTGAGTTTGAATACGTTGGCGCTGCAAGTCAACTTACGCAAGTCAGCAGCGGAGCATCGTAGACGAACGTGGGCAATAAGAGCATACAGATATCTAGGTTGCCAGTCATTCTTAGCAGGCGCGTGCACTGTAGCTCTCCACAAACTAGGAACCTCGGTGTAAAACTGACAGAACAATGTTAGAAAGGAAGCTAAGCGCAACGAAATGCTTCACCAGCAACACCATTCGTCTCTATGAGGTTCCGCTTGGAACCAAAACCTGGAGGACGCCCAAGGCGATCTCAGAACTGACATATACAGTCTGCCGAGAGCTTGAAGACACAGGAACAACACAACAAATTCGCTGCAAAGGTTTTCGGCGAAAGAAAAAAAAGATCAGCCCTCTCTCTCATTCTCATCAACAGCGCGTAAAAAGGGTGAGTGTAGGGATTATAAGATTTGTCGTTAGGGCAACATCTGCTGCACTAAACGCAACGATGAAAGAACACACTTCACGCACAAAAGCAAGACGAAATTATTTGGGATGAAGCACTTCGTTGTGCTGTGGATGAATTGGCGCTGATGAAGGAACAAGCGACAATTGTTTCTTAAACAGTGTACTACGCTAAAAGGTCTTAAACAACCACGTAGGATGTTACGACCATATTCTGTGGTGCATACTCTACAAAGAATTTGGAAAGCATCAAAGAGAACCAGCGGCATTTTTGTGAAATAAACAAGAACCATGTCTGCAAACTGTAACACTTATTGAAACACGAAACAGTCATGCAAAGTAACTTGAAAAGGGTGGCAATTATGATCACTCAAAAACGCATTGGATGGAATAACTCAATATTGTGCATTATAAGTTCCTACATCGCATACAACAACTTACATCGAATCCTTTGTTGGGGTCCCATCCAACGTGACCGACGTGCCTGTATGCAACAAGAACATTCAATGTACGGCAGAGCGAAAGCTACAACGTAGTGAAATCGCAGGGTTGAGCAATACATTCAAATCAAATTGTCTTTGTTTTTCCCAAAGGTGATCGCACGAAAGGAGTCGCGCTGTTGCGTGGTGATAACCGTTGCCCAAGTACGGCAATGGCAAAGTGCTATTTAAACAATCTGTCATCGCGGGAATGTCAATTGTGTGCAGTGACGTAACAATTGCGAAATTGGTTTCACAAATGAGGTAACAATAACCGCACGTGCAAAATTCAGTTGGTTTTAGGACAGGTATTTTTTGTGCAAAGCATCGGGAATTCGTACAACTTGGGAATTACTGTCATAAGACTTATCGCAACACTTCCTTACGCCGCCAGAGTATCGACAGGTCTTGTAATTAATTGCTTGCGTGGTCACTTTTACAAAGTTCTACTTACTACAAACTTGCGCAAATCTGTAGAAGCAAAATATACACAGACACTAGTGGTTTCAAAACAAAATATTACTTAAAATCAGACGGTGCGCCGATATCAGCTTTGGTAAACTTTTTCTTCTTGTTTTTCTTCCCCTTTTTCGATTTGTCTTCGACCTGCAGAAAAGATTTCGTAAATGGTGAGGTGGTTGTTATGTCAAAATCATTTGTGTCACGTCCACAAAGCAAGAACGTCACAAACGCATTTGACCGGCACACGACAATGAAACGTCCAGTAAATAAAACGAAGAATTAACGAATGAAAGTAACTCGTATTGCACAAGTAATGGGACATCTTCAGCCAGTGGCGCTGAAACAGTGGAGCAGGCGGGAGGCCATGCGAAAAGCTGTGGGTGCCACTAAACATCGCTGCGCATGCTTGTTACAGCACAATCTATCCTCAACCTTATTAATCGAACTAGTGCAAGCAGCCAGAAACCAGTATCCCGTTTCCATGGGATCATCCATAAGAAGTAGTACTTTAATACGACGTCCACCTGGTAGCAACAGCGTGAATACATGCTGACGCCACACAGCTATAAGAGCTTTCAAAAGGAGCAGAAGCGACGTGCAAACCGAATGCGAACTGTTAAGTTGCTTGTAGTTCCATGGTCAGCCTAAATTTTTTTAATAAACCTCTTAAATAATTAAGTTTATGTAATCGGAGGCGGCTTTTTGTAGTTGGGGAGCTTCAATTCCCTGTGAGCATCATACCTGTCAATTACGACAGTGGCGCCCGATAAGATATCAATCAACAAAAATGCAGAGAAATGTAAATCATTTTTCGTGATAGTCAAGAGTGTTTCGTAAGAATTTAATCCATTGACCACTGAAGTAAAAAACCCAGAAACGCAAGTCTGTTGGGATTGATTGTTGTCTCTCCTGTTATGCACAATTTTGAGCAGAAAAAACATGGTGAAACCGTTCTGATTTTGGAGTTGTGACACGCTGAAATGTGGTTGCAGTTACTTAGCATAAAAGTAACTAACAGTCATGTTTAAAAAAGGTGTTGCTGCCCCACTACCACCTGGGGGCAAAGCTCCCCCATGCCCCCGTATTCCGTCTTTCCTGCCTACAACCAAAACTGCTTACCGGTTTGATATCTGGAGGTGCATACGAAGGAGTGGGCGAGTGTAGAGCGGGTGGAGGGGCTGCATGTTGGTGCTGTTGATGGTGTTGGATAGCTGAGAAAGGCAATAATATTAACAGCATGAGAAACGAAGTAGGACGGCACACTTTATTGCACTAGCGCGTTTTTTTTGTAACAGAAACGAATCGCGTTGCTGTGCAAGTAGGTTCTGAGTGACTGTTTGCATGAAAAAACGACACAGTTGTTATTGACAAGACACAGTATTGGCGAACTTTTGAAACAAGCAAGTTTAGAATTAATAAAAGTTATGCTTATACTACCAACAGTAGCATAAAATGTAGAACAAAATGAGCGAAAACTGAAGTATTTTGTAAGACACAACGCAATTAGCGAATGTTAAAAATACGCACACGTGTCGTCTTTTGGTTATAGTAAGAACTCCAAAGGTATCAGTATAACGAAAAATACACACCACTCGCCAATCACGGGTTAAACTTTACAAGCAACTGCCAATTGAAGATTGCACAACCGCAAGCAATTAAAAACAACGCCGCATAAGAAGCAGTTGCCATTTCGGACTATTTTACTAGTAGTTGCGATTTTTCTTCGTGCATGCATCGTTAGCGAACAGTTGTAAGCAACCTTAGAATGGCATGCTGACGGCAAACAACCCATTTTGTGACAAATTGCTTCCGACTATTTTTACTAATGTCTGCCGTTTGAAATCATTTTTAACTTTTTTAAATTTTCATTCAGTTGAGAAGAATTTCATGAAATTTAAGGCGGAAGTATTGCTTTGTACAAAATATTGGAGAAGCAGAACTTCTTAAAATTCCAGGTGTAAAATACCATTAGATTCGTGCATCCACAATGCAAATTAAAAGAGTTAATAGTCGAAACAAATCTGGGAACCACCATGAAATTACATCCTCAAGACGCAGATACCTGATGGCGTTCGCGGCCCTGAACCGCCAGGTGGATCCCGAACCGAGCGACCGCGAGCTAAGAACAATGCCAAGGTTAAATGAAAGAAGTATGTTTTAGCAGTTGCAGTGTTCTGGGTCCTCCGAGCACCGGACCGCCGGTCGGTGCTTTACTGGACTGTCAGTTGAGGGAGAACGATTAAGCGCTATAATTACCAGCAAGTTACGCCGAGTCGACGGCAGTGATAACGCTGGCTCTGGTCTAAACTTCCGGAATTTCTGTCTCGAACTGTACGCTAAGATTTAGTTTTAAAACTTACGCTTGTGAAAATAATGCACCGCAAGAAAACCAACATGTCGTGGTTAAAACAGCCATTGGAAACCGAGAGTAAAGGCAAACAACACTAATTCATTCCGCTGCATATTGCTTGGTTTCCGATTTCCCTATTTCTAACAAAGGCCGATCGTGCGACACCTGCTGGTTGCGGCATATGATGCTTCGGCAATGAGCGTGAAACTAAGAGATGAAAACTGACTTCGCACAAGCCATAAAAAGCATCACTCAATAAGAACATTGCCGCAAATTTTTTGAAATATAAGCTTTACGGAGGACAAAACGTAGTGATCTGCCTGTTTAGTCGAAGTGACCGTCCAGTAAATTTCGAACCACTGACGACCAACGCAGTAGGTTTCAAAACACCAGCTGCGAGTAATGTATTAGATTACAGCTTTAGTTGTAATTTCTACAACTGCTAAAGCTGTAACTCTAATTTTTTCTGATAATGTTCTAACGCTAACGTTTTACCTGAAGGAGCCACAGTGCGGGAAGTCTCCTCGGTGCCCATGCCAAAATGTTTACGGGCGGTGGCAAATATTGAAATATGGCTGGGTACAAAAATCTTTAAGTTCAGGGTAAAAGAACACCAATAGGCAAAAAAACTGAAATTTTTTTTCTGATCAGTCGCAGCTGAGGAAAAATAGTAGATGCCCCTTGAAAAGAAGGACATTTAAGCTTCATTTTGCAACAAAGTTTACGAGGCTACATCCCTATAATATATATATCTACCTTCTCTGGTCTTGATCCTGCGCAGTTTCAATACTCTAGAAACTCCTTGAAACAGCCGTTCTTTCCTGCCTGGCAAGGTGGACGCCTTTGCGCGCTGTTCGAACATCTCACGAATCTTGCCCACCTGCTGGATCGAATCGCTGTTTATGAATTCCGATATTTGGTGCATCGTGCCTTCCTTGCCGATATTCTTGCCAAGAGTAAGCTGGTACGCCGCCTCTGGCATACGACTGGGAGAAGCCAGCGGCACGGATATTTCCTTGGCCCGTTTCGACTTCTTGCTTTTTCGCCGCTTCTTGCGAGACTCGGTCAAGTCGCCCGATTCGAAAACGCGCACGTGCTCCGCGACAGGCGTGCCGCTGCACGACGCTGTGGCGTAGCTGGAACGTGTCGATGTCGCGCAACTGGAGCGCGTCGAGCCGCTGTAACTGCTCATGACGCTGGACGTGTTCGAATCTCGGTATCCGGGCACCCGGGAGCAGTCGTACTTTCTCACCGAACTGTTGTTAGCGTTCGAGTTCACTACGATAGGATTCGCATACCCGGCAGGCCTCTGGTTGCGGCATGTGATACTGGGGCGTGGGTCAACACACTTCGGTGTGCTCGAACCGTTGCTACGCGACGAATCGAGATGCTTCCTGTTCCCCAACGACGAGAAATAACCCTCAATGTCCAGGTCCAGCTTTGACATGCTTTCTCGCAGTATGGTTTCCTGATTAAAGTACTCCTGTTCGGCTTCTTCATGTTTCGACAATTTCTTTGAGCTGGGCAAAGGTCGGTCTTTGTAAAACTGATCGTAATTGACGTAATCATCGTCGGACTCGGAACCCTGGCAAGTTGGCACGCTGATGGTATTGTTATAAATAACGGAATGGGAAGAAACAATTGTGGCGGCCTGATCGCACCCCTGCACTGGATTGGGGTCAGTGCCGATAGGTGTCACCAGTATCTTTGGAACGTTGAGCTTACGCTCGGGTTCAGGCTTCGCCACGTTCGATGGTATATCACTGAGGGTCATATACACAAGATTGGTGGCCGAAATTCCGTCGCTGGTTTCGCAAAGACAGGAGCTATTGGAGTAAAGCCACGAGGAACGCTTGTTCCCTACATCAGATAACGGTGGGTCGCGTTTCGTTTGACTGCTATGGCGCAGACGAGGCGGTTTTGGTGTTTGGCAGTTCTGGTAAACACTTTCGTTCATAGCACCATTGCGTGTTTCAGTGGCAAACGCAGATGAGGTAGGCGACTTTTCTGTGGTGCACAATCTTACTGATGTGCCACAGCCGGCTACTTCGCTAGAAAAATCGCAATTCGGAAGTCTGTCCTTGTTATCCGACAACTGCGGCGATAAACAGTCAGGACAAGGAGGCGATTCCACATCTACAGGAGGCATGTCGCCAGGAGACGAGGATCTTTGTTTGTCTGATACGGGAGGCGGCGGCGGAAAATCCATCTCGCAGTCAGATGGCGGACTAGGAAACAAGAACGAATCAAGTGATGCACAGTCGTCCGTGTGCGATCTGGGCGCAGGTGAAGGAATAGAAAACACTTCGTCGGATGACACAACATCTTCCTCGGTCGTGAGCACGGTGAGTTGGTCCTTGTCAAGAGTGAATTCGCACTGGCCACCTAAGCTTGTGGTGCGTCTGGGTGAGCGGAGCCCAACATCAGTTTTGTCTCCGGCCACTTGCGGAGAGGTGAGCGGCGAGAGCAGGCGCCGCTTTGCCTGCTTGCGAAGCATCTTCGCCAGTCGCGCTGGACTAGCGATTGTGTGGAAGTTTCCGCCGAACTGAGGAAATACTCGATGCGATGCCTTGATGCTTTCCACGCTTTTGCCGTGCTCCTTGAAATGAAGGGCACCGCTTGACAGCGACAAATTCCTCTTGCGGATTATCTCATTGTCTCGCAGGTTCGTGTCCGAAAGATCACCCTGCGATCTCATTTCTTCCGACTGCCTGCGTGACTGCTTGCCGACGAGTGCGTCCTGGCAAATGATGTCAACCAGACTTGAGGTGTCCTGGCCCCTTTTCTCCAACGCCGCCAGTCGCATCTTGAGGCTAGGACGCGCAAACTCGCCTACTTCTGGAACCTTATCTTTGGTGAGGTCTTTCAGGCCGGACCAGACTATCTTCTCCGGCTCCTCACTGACGTTTTCTGGTGAGCACACATCGAAACTAGTCACGGGTTCATCGGAATCCACATCGCTTTTCGGAACGTCACTGTAGTCGCTCAACCCGATCATGGAATCGATATCCGTTATCGGGTCTGGTTCCATGCTTTTTCGCATCGAAGTCGGTTCGCGATTCGATCGGCGAAAAGACTGCCTCAACAAAGTCCAACCGCCTTTGCTTCTGCTCGGCGTCCTTTTCACTACAGTCCGGTAGTCCAAGCTTAAATGTTGGTTGGGTTCGTCGATTTTCGCTCCCCACTTCCTGATAGGCGTAGATAACTCGTTGCGCCCGCGCCAGGCTGGACTCAGGTCGACGCGCACTGGCGAACCGAAATCCTTGCTTGGGCTTTCAAATATAGTGCTGCGTTCATCGTTCGAAGGGGTTGATGCACGGCTTCTGGTGTCCCACATGTCGTAAATGCTCACGCGTTCAAACACGCTGTGAGTGCCAGTGCCATCACGGGAGTCCGAATTCGGTGTGTCGCAACCATCGGCGCACGCCTTGGCTTTCTCAGCAGACTTTCGGTACGCTTCCATGGCGCGTTTGTAATGCTTCCACTGGCGCACGCTTTGGCCGCTGTCATCGCAGTCAACGTCCGTTTTTGTGCTCTTATTGCTGACGATGGATGAGCTGCGTGATCTCGGTGAGTCAAGCAACCGGCTGTGGCTCAGGCTACGACGTCTCAAAGGAGAAACGACGTCACTTTCACTATCGTCGACGCCGCGTTTGGGTCTGCACAGCGTTGCCGCTTTGGGCGAGTCGGCGAAGTTTTTGACCGGAGCGAGAGTTTTCGCTCGGCGTTTCGTGTGAGGCGTTGGGAACTCGCTGGTGACCCTGGGAGGCGCGCGGTCACCGTCGCTGTCAGGGCTAGGGGCGTGATTCTCATGGTTTTCAAGCAAGTGGGCAACTTGCAACATGCCCAGCTTCGCTGTTTCTCTGCTCACAGACAATCTCGTTGATCGGCGACGAATCCACTTTCCGGTTGCGTTTCGGTTGGTTTCTACGCAGCGCGATCCGCCGCTTGAAAGGCGCCGCCGCTGCACAGGCTTTGTTGCGTGCTGCTCGGTCGCGTCCGACTTAACAACGTCACATAATGCTAGTGACGGACGTTTGCCAAGCTTTACGGGAATCTCAACAGCGGCGGGAAAAATCGGCAGCACAGATACACTTGCGTTCTCGTTCTTTATGTCCAAAGCATCGTCTATGTCCGAGAGACTGTAATCAGAGCACGCACGATCCTCGTCGTCGCCACTCAGCGACGAGCATTCCGCGTAATCGCTGCTGCGCAGCATCCGCATGTCGAAGGGACTCAGCGGTGTAACGCACGTCGTCATGGACACGTCACTTATGTAATATGATCAACCGTTGCCAATCTTAACTATTCTACAATATGACTGTAAAACAAGTCAATGCAAACGGGTTTTGTATCGCATTGCATCGATTAAATTTCGCTGGCCACTAAGCCATACATATACAGGCAGCTTATACACAAAGTCCTATGATATAATACGATTTGCAGATTTTCCGGACACTTTTCGAGTCTCACGCAATCAAGCCGCAAGTCAAACAACGTTTTAAGGATGAGGAAAGTATTTTAAGCAACACGTGTTAAGTCGGCAAAGAAAATAGCCTCTTTTTTTACGCATGTCGGCTTACAAACAAATTGGCGTTTTCTCCAAACACGACGCGCAATCGTTTCCGACTTTTCCAATGGGCTGACATCCAGCAGACCCACGCTTCAAATGCGAAAAAAACAGAAAGGCACCTTGCAGGCATATAAATAGCGAATTGGGCAAGATTCCTCAAGTCAAGCCTTCAATTTTGCGCTGAATTATTTAATTTTATGAAATTGGTCTTGCGGTAACACGAGCTACATTTAATCCAGGGCACCAACAACATGTGAAACTCTAACTAACCAGTACGTGAGATTACAATGCAGAGCCTCAAAGTAGCTGTGAACTTGTAATGCAGCGAGTTAATGACAATCTACTGTTCTTTTTGTCTTATTAGATTAGAACAGGGGTCCCCAAACTACGGCCCGAAGACTTTTTGCAAACGATGAAAAAATAAGATATTTATGGAAAATTTATTGATTTGATAGAATGTGACATATCCCAAAACAACCACATACCCGAAAGATATCCGGCCCTCAAACTGTTGTGTAATAGCGTTTGTGGCCCTCTGAAAAAAAGTTTGGAAACAGCTGGATTAGAATCACGAACGCCCCGTGAGCGCATGACGTACTCACCTTGACTTCGGCCAACAGAACTTTATTTATACAGTTGCCAACAAAGCGAAACATTCTACACAAAATGGCGGCTACGAAGCGCACTGGTCAACTGACAACGTGAACAGTTAGCAATGCTATGTGCAAGCATCGATAAGCCTATGAAACCTAACCTGCAAGCACAAGCTGTGGAGTAAGCCTACTGCACATATTACCTTCCTGATCTGTCTGCCAGCAGCGTTAAATAATGACTTCAGCTCATCCTGTAGTTCGCATTCTGTATCTGCAATTAGTTTTTAAAAAAGAGTTCAGAGGAACAGATCAAAAAACTGGTTGGTGACAAAGAACCAAAGGATTTGCAGGCCAAGCGGCAAATGGTACAGTCGCAACGATCGGCCAACATACTTAGTGGCGTTGTTTCACAGAAGAACGCGTGCTGAAACTAAGTCTGCATGCTGCAAGTCTTTTGGGAAACACGACCAGTGAGCATCATGCTTCAAACTCGGACATATACATCAGCGCGACATAAATCGTGCCTCAGCAAAATGAGGTTTGCCTCTTTTTCGCAAAACTCTTTCCTTGCAAGGCGTGACGAAAGCGACGTCAATCACATTACACTGTGGTGGGTGGAATCCCAAATCATACAGAACTTCTGAAGGGCTTTAACAACTTGATTATTAATGGATATTTTCAGTTGGGACCATGCCAAAAAAATGACTATTTGGGTTCATATTAAAACAGGTGAAAAGTTTGTAGTTGATATGGAAGGGCGTTTTACTTCAAGCAAATTTCTCGACCAACGCGTATTTTTGGCTCCAGCTTGTCACTGTGGCGTATAAACACCAAAACAAAACTCGTTTCAGCTAACCGATGAAGTACCAAACTTACAGCACAGAGCTACACGACTCCCATTGGACAAAGATGACCACTTCCTTTTACCTTTCTCATTAGGGCATGTCTGATACACATTTATACGATAAAAACTATGGAATTGAGAAACGACCATCACGAAATGTTCTCGACATCCGTTTCATCGGGACATTTAGGGCTCTACTCAAATTGCACTCAGATTCCAAAAGATATAAACCCGCGTAACTGTTGTTCTGACGTTATCGCTAACAATGACAAAAAAAACTTTGTAAAAAACGTCGTTAAACACTTCTTCAAGCCTCTTTAATTCGTCAGGTCAACCGTATGTTGCTCAGGTTAAAAAATGCGACACGCTTGGTAACAAAAAGCACAAGACAGGCTTGTAGTTTTGCACAAGCCTACAAGCGCTACTGACCTTCAATAGCTCACGCTATGCACCAAAACCAATGTGCTTTACGGCGGAGAACGTTATCGAGCCGCTTGCGACTCAGTACACCTGACCAATACAAACGATGTTATTTCCGGCGTTCGAAGCAGTGGAGGCGCAGTTGCTGCGCAATCAACCAGTTCACTTCGGAGCAATTATCCATACCATGAAAACATACCACAACCATCGCGTCTATTTCTGTACCAACGACCAATTATTTTCCAGCAAGATTCCTCCACCTTCTATCGCATGCAATGCGCTGTTGGCTCGTCTACGCGTGCGGCACCGTGACAACTATCGGCAGCACGTCAAGGGCGTGCAAAATGCCTTATAGGACCTCAGGAAAAGGTTGCTGCCAGCAAATTGTCTTCGGCAATTGAATGCAAGCGGCCGCACGTCATTCATAGAATGCAATAAAACTGAAGACAAATTTGGAAGCGATATGCTTAAAATGTTGTGTTAGCAAGGGGTCATTCGGTTCGAGTCATTTGACTGCAGTTACATAGGTTGCAAGCAGGCAGTAGTATTTCTGTATGAAACATGCAATCAAAACGGATATGCTCTGTATGAAGCAACATTAAGGGATAAAACCGTACTCCACGGCATTTATTTTATCTGTTTCTTTTCACACAACATCGATGTTTACCATTCCATCAAGATTTCAATAGGCAGTCCGGCTTTAATCTGGACAGCAGAGCCGGACTATCAGAACGATGTATTCGAGCAGCACTGCTAACGAAAGCTATAAACATTTACCCCCAACAAAATTTCACTCAGTAACTGGTGTAGCTAAAACACGCAATATGATTCCAGATGCGTCGCGTTGGACTTATCGTGTGCTTAGCTTTGAAATAGATTTTTTTTAGGTGAAGGACCAGGTTTTACACGCAACCACAAAACCTTTTCACAATTACGTTGTTCCCTACTGTACGTATACTACACTTTTAACAATCAGCTGGTGTTTCAGTTGTTGAAAACACTCGAAGACACGCATGATGTAAAATCACAGAACTCTTCCTTCAAATTTTCGAATCATACCAGCTAAATGGCCTTCACTTCTTCAAACAGATGATAGGCCATCAGCTACTGGATAGTGGATATGGTCAGTGGGTCAACGATAAGCAAAACGCATATTAGACCTGTGCCCTGCCCACTGCACAACATAGATTGAGGTAAGTTTATTTCCGGTATTCTTGGTATCAATCAATCATTCAATCATCACGCATTGATTGACGCAAGTCCTTATGCATGCACTATAACGTTTAATCCATGATTGCGTACTAGTACCCTCCTTTGGCCGCAGAATACAACCGCTGGAAGCATCAAACTTTTCTGCACGATCCACCTTTGTATTGCAGGTTGAGATTTCACGATTCTCAGGTCTTTTGAAGAGCCGACGCTGATAGGAAGAGCATAGAGGGTCAACAAAGTTCACCGCTGGTGCGACAGCATATGGCCGGACACCCAACTTAGGATGCGAGACAGAAAAACGATCTTTTCGATTGACAACACCTTTTTTCAAGATTTTGAAACAACAGCACTTTTTACAAATCTGGAGTTGTTTGGCCTGAAGATTAATTTACACCACGATTGTGTACCGCAAACGCACCAGAAAAAAATGTTGAAGAGCATGAAAATTAAAGATAAAATCAATTTTTGTTAGTTTGCACACGCTGCGATAATTTATGCAAGGGAATTTCGAACTAAATTCAAACAAGGTGATTTCCCATCCAAAACAGTTCAACGACTTAAGGGACATCGATATACCTGGAAGAAAAAATGCCCTTCAAAGAAAATTAAAAATTGTTTAAATCAGCTACGTCCAACCAGGTCAAAAGTTTTTGTGAAGCCCAGTAAGGTTTTCACTATTGCGTATGTACAATCCAATGACAGCCTTTATTTTTATAATCTCAAGTTCGTGACTTTCGATGCAATGCCCTTTNGTGCCTGTTTATCATGCACTACGCACTGGTAGATTTCCACGCGTCCACTGACACCTCGGTGCAAAACTAATTTCTAAATATACCCTTGCTGTTCCATTAGCAACAAATTTGCCTGTGGCATCACAGTTTGGGAGTGATTAAAAGTGCCATACAGTCGTTACCATTGCAGACTTGCAGTTGAGTTGGTATTCAGATGCTCTTAGTAGCTTTAAACTACACTTTAGTTGGCTAAAATGAAAGTACGTCATTCAATGTGCGGCCCTCACGTAGATAGTGGCATAATTTGTGGCCCAGCAAGGCATTTCGGTTGGACATTGCTGCTATAAATCATAGGCATATCCAGTGAAAACGGCCTAGCTCAGTGTTTCCAAATCTTTTTTGGCTAGCGTCCCCTTTTCTGACCAACAAATTTCTATCGCCCCCTACCATGCATAGCACACACAGCAACACAATTTTTGGGTATTGTACATTTGGTATGTTTGAAAATGATTAAAATAAAAATGAACGCAAAGACGCATTTCACAATAAAACTTGATTTAGTGAAACGCTGTTTTGTTTACAAATTACATGCATACATGTTTGTTGATCATACTGTTTTTTTATAACATTTGGTCACACAAAGGTAGTAAGACAACAGAAATGTAATTATTAACTGGGTCTCCTATCGCCCCCCAACCGCCCATTTCTGCTTCACAGCCCGCCCCTGACGGGGCAGCACCGCCCACTTTGGGAACCACTGGCCTAGCTTGTAACATAAGAACGGCTACTTTAGCAAAACATTTCACATATTTTGCATACGCAAGCATATTTTTGTAAATGGTTTGCTGTAGGTTTTTCAATCATCATTATCAGCATTGGTTTCTTGTTGGAGTCGAATAAAGAATTCGGGAGAATGATCAAAACACGCACTATCAAGTTGCACTGAGGTTTTTAATAAACTGTCTTACACTGGATGCAGAGCTTCTCAAACTATGGGTCGCGGCCTCAAACGGGGTTGTGAAATGTAATTTTGGGATCGCGGAACAAATCGGCTTGACAAATCAATAAAACAATTTTTCTAAACTTTACAAGAAAATTGAAGGTAGGCCTTCAGTGAATCTACTTCTATTGCATTTCTATTTTTAGGGACAATATCGTGCTTTATGCTCTCAGTTGTTCACTATGATGCCTGCCTGAGGTATTAAATGATAATAAAATCAGGCACAAATTAAGCGTTTTTACGTCATGATTGTTTTAAAGTACTGACCAATTTTGACCTTATTGCATTCATTCCGACACGAAGGCATGCTTCTATTTAGAACTGTAGGTTTACTCTAGGGGCTAGGCTAACTGCTTTGAAAGCACACAGAGTAGTTTGAAACTAAAGTTAAAAAGCTTCATACACAGTTTCAGAAGCACTTTGGACTTTGGATCCACAACGCAAACCATAAACGATTGAAATTTCAGGAGGCCACACACCTGCCATGCCCAAGATGAGTTTGCGGAGTTAAGCCCTGGATTACCATCGTTCGATTTCTGTCACGTTAATACCAACGTCGGGTGTGCCAGACCCGGTATTCAAAAATATAAAAAAATATACTTTCTTTCAACAGAAGTTTATCACAAAAACTACACTGAAAATACAAGTCTCACTGAGCAGTTTGAGCACTAACAAAGTTACTTTACTCAAATATCATACGATTTTTGATGAAAAGTGGGCTAAATATAGCGAAGGTGTCACATGCCTGAACTGAATTACTCATAAACAAATTATGGGCGTGAAGAACTTCTCCTTTTGTTAACAAGACCGTAGAAGCATGCCCTGAGTGAGTTTCAGATTTTATAGCCGCCTGGCGCTTTCCCCCCTTTAACCATAACGTGGGTTAGGCTGACCCATGCCACTTCACACTAATACTTTCGTCGGGTCTGGGTCCGCCAGACCCGAACTCACTCCCTGTGCAAAATCGAAAAGAACGTGGATATACCGCAAGTGCACCTATTTACAAGTCACACAAAAAAAGAGGCTACTGAAGTGTTGAAAGCGCGCCGAAGCGAGCTTACGTAGTTTCACGCGAGTGACCTCATTTGACCCGGGCCTGACAGACCCACGATAGCATTCCAGGGTGACAAAAGTTTGCAAGTGGAATTTTCCAAACAACTTAATGTCATTTTTGCATAAGAACAAGAAATGAAGGCTCCAGTCATTTCTGATCTAGCCATTCATAAACTCTTAGACTTTTGCAAAAGATAAATGTGTGAAGCGGTATACTCAACTTTACTATGATAATCATCAAGTCCAAAAACCGCGCGAACATTTTTCCAAAACGTTAAGAATGACCTTCGTCCTGCGTTATTTTGAATCAATCTACGAATGGATGATATGCGTAAAAATCTTCAAGTGCATCCATCCCATTACTTGTGCTCGATAACTTCTACAAGCTAATTGTTTTTTGTAATTTTTTTCGCATTATGGTTTCCATTACGTGGTAGTTTTATTGCTGTATAGTTCTTTCGTGAATCGTGTGCAATTGTAGGATTTCGCCATTGACAAAAATGCATCTTGAGATTTGTAATGAGATGTTTACACGTATCATTAATATCTAGGTAAAGGTTTAGGCTATCCATCAAGGGGTCGCATAGAAAAACCTTTTTTACAATGAGGTCGCAGAACAAAATTGTTAGGGAAACCCTGATCTAGTGTAGGTAAACACATTAAAAGCTTTTTCAACACAAAAAAATCTCCATCTCCGTAAACTCAAACTCGCCACAATGCCCCTTCCCAGCTTCTTTCAGAATGCATTCTTACTTGTGTTTCAGCGATATGCAATGTGCCTAAAATAAGTGAGTAACACACAAGTCAGTAACTGTAACTGTGTCGAGTCGGCGCAAAGCGTGTCGAGTTTAAAAATTGCATTTTTTTGCTTTGCTCAAATCCACGATCAAATTCAGATTTTTCGAAACGCTCAGCAGCTGCTATCGATTTTTCATAATATGCGTCCTCAGGTAAGTTATCGACCTGCTTGGACCTGTAGCCTGTTTAAGTAACAACAGCAATGCATTGAGGTTTCAAAACCAAGCTAACTAAGCAGAGCAATGCCTAACACAGGTGCTCTAGCTGAATCCAAAAACAAACAACGCTGAGAAATTAATGAAACACGATAGTTACTGCCATCACGCTGTCAATCAAAACAACGGCAGCATATGAACCTTCAAGCGCTGCCCAGTTATTTTCTCATCGCTTGGCTCCACGCGCCACTCGCACTATGCTTCGAGGCAAACGTAGTAACTGTGGCTGTGTGACAGAAACTACATGAATAACGGGAAAGAATTCCTTCCTGATAAAGCGGGGAGTAAACAAGTTTAAAACGCGAGCAAATGACGATGTCATCACGCATGAAACCGCAAATGCTGCCAATGTCCTTGCGCTGTTTCCTGAAGGCACAAACTATAAGCACCATGGGATGTAACCACGACCTCACGTCGCTCCTTACGGCAACTCCTGGATCCTGCTTTACCTGAGGGGCATTCGTCATGTGCTCCAGGGATTTAAATCCGATTCTAACTCGATCTCGTAAGCTCAGGGAAGTAACGCGAGTAATCCCCTGTCCAGGCGAAAATCACTTGGGGTTCGTCACGTCGTGCGCAAAACCCGCGAAGGAAAACTATTGTCTTAGCTCCAAACAGTCTGCGCTTTTAACGCTTTCACTTGCTAGACCATCGCCACCAATCACACATAAGTCAACTACAACACCGCGACATGACATTGGCCAGCGCCCGACAACTGTTCCACTTCCTTGCACGTGGAACCAAATACGATGACGAAACGACAAAAGAAAAAAACTAAGTTTTTGTGGCAAAATCTTCATTGGGAAACGGTCAATCACCGGAAATCATTTGCCATCGAACGCATGACGTAACGTTCAGACGCGAGAGAAGGGAAATGGAAAACACCAGGCAATACCAAGTGGCTGTACAGTGAGTACGTGCTGAAAAGACATCAGAACGTTACGATATGTTAATGAACGGTGCTTAATGCAAAATCGTGAACTGTCAATTAGGCTGAAAACGTTTTCACACAGCAGTCGGTTCGCGCTTAAAGTTTAACAATGCATACTGTTAGCTATCCCGTGTCGTGGGTGCTGTAATTATATTTTACTGCCATTGTTATCCATGATACATGATACTGTTTGATAAATATGCATGCATTTGCGGTCCCTCAAAATGAAAATGACAACAGCAGCCCCAGCCCATTCTGAACAAAAAGTATATGCCCAACTAGAACTACGAAACACAAATGAGTTTTATTAATGCTTTTAAGTGTGAACCTTGTTGAAACCTTGATTGTATGAGTATCAGCACGTAAACAACAACATATCCCGACACAACCCTGTGTAACGTGCCGCTACTTGCTGAACGAGGCGATAACTAAAGCGCGACGCGGAAGACATCAAAGTTCTGGCACGGTGAACATTTGACGAGTGACGTAAGCAAAATAGATCCTATCTTTAATACGACAAAAAAGTGACGTGTATTCTTGTTGCATAAAAACCCGAAATGTTTTAAAATTTGCAAACGTTGCTGTTTTCAAAAAATGTTAATTGGTGCATGACACGCGTACCATTATTCCTCTGAGAAAAGCACTGACAACACGAACTTGTTGATTGGTGAAAACCACAAAAACACCCCAATATCCGGATAGAACAAATGATAGCGTGATATTTGCAATTAAACGCCAACAGATCAGTAAAAAGGATGCTCATGTTAGGTGTGTTAGTAAGGGCTTGCTGGTCACTTAAAAGAAAATAAGCTATTTTACGCTTCATAATTGCACAAGTTGAACCGTGGTTCGTGCTTGTGTTCTTTTTCGACTATGCTTGGGATTGCTCATTATATACGGTAAGACAGATCTTCATGACCACTGGAAAAAATCTTTATGCATTTTCTTAACTACCACAATTTCACGCTTGGCTTCCAAAAATTACAAAAGTTTCTCTATTCTACAGAAAACTGGTTCTAAAAAGTTAACAAGGGCAAAAACCTTCGTCCAAACAAACATGATTAAAAAATCGAGCAGTTGCACACTAGGTTTTTTTCGCTGAGATATTTCGGTCATTTGTCCCATAAGTATCAAAACTCGCCGTAACAGTATTCACTAGTCTATATTTTAGGACATTATGACCGAATTGACTTAATTTTTTTCGGTCATTTAAAAAATGCATTCTTTAACCGAAAAAAACTAGGTTGCATATAGCAAACTCAACTTCATTCCTTGCCTTGCATTTCATTTACGTAAAGCCGTTTGGAAGTTCACCGTGAAAAACAAACTTTGAAGTCTTTCTTGATTTAGAGAAATGCAAATGCGGGAAAAAACGATTGTTGACGCATTCACAACTCCCTGCAACATTTGCAACTAGGGAATGACTGTTCTTCTGATGCAAATATAAATCGCCTGAACGCAAGCACTGCCTGTAGTCGTGTACTTTGGTGTCTCAGCAAGCTGATGCAGCACAGTTAGAGGAAATTTCAACGGCGCAGGCGGAATCTGGAATGATTCCTCACGTGCATTACTAGTCAAAGACTGTTGGTCGCCTTAACCTGAGCAGGTTTTATCCTAACATTTCATTCAACCGATATTTTGCACGCACACAAGAATCGCACGTTCGACTTGCGGCTGCGGGTTTGATACAGGATATTGCAATATATGCTTACGACCTAGTTTTTTTCGGCCACAATGTCTGAAAAGACAAACAAATGAATACGCGAATAAACATTTCTATAATCCACAACATTGCCCATATATACCTTGTGTTTATACAGCGAAACACTACAATCGCAAACTCGCAATTAATTGTTACTATGTAACAACGATACACTCCAAAACTAAATTCACATTTGTCACGTGGGACTCGAAGAACACAGGTATCAGTCTCGAGGTATCAGTCTCGAGTCCTTAGTCTCGAGATTGTGAATGCTCAATCGACATTGCTCTTTAAAGCTTTAGCAGGTCAATCTTTTGACTGTTGGGGTTATCTTCAAAAGAATAAAATAAGTCGGCAAAAACGGTCGAAATTCAACAAAATTGAAAGTCGGAAGTGTTAATCACCTTTTTTCTACCATAGAAAATATAAGTTTCGGAAAAATCCCGGCGAATCAAACAAATACACAAGTATCGGGTCTTATTTTTTTTCTCGAAAAAGTTTCGACCATCAGTGTCACGCAGCATTTCAGCATTATTACCGTTAATTTCCGAAAAACAAACTTGACGATTCAAGCAATTTCACCATTTCATTAGTAGCATTATCGAAAATTATGGCAACTCGAATAAAACCTAACAATGGATCATAGAAATCTGAGCACATTAGCAATGAATTTACAAGTACAGTATATTACGAATTCTATAAGTTTGACCACCGTGAGAATTGAGCCTATGTAGAAGTGATATCGCTACTAAGGCCAACCACCAGATAGCCACACTGTTATTCTCCCATGTGAGTTTTAAAAAGAAAAACTTAATTAAGCTGTTCAAGACCCCTATGCTATACAATTTACGACAAATTCACAGCTTATGATAAGCCAGAAGATCTTCACCTGTAACTGCAACGTACATTAGCAACACATCAGCTCGACAGCATCTTCTAACGGACGTATACGAAACATGCGATGGAACATGGTTTCAACTTAAAAGAAAAAAATACGTGACTCATCAACTACTCCACAAAGGTAAATGCTAGATAGCAAACTTACGAAACCTTGCTGCATTGGTGGCAAGTCAATGGCAGCCCCGCGTGCGAAGCTTTTTCTTGCACCCACTCCATTAACGCCGAGCACGGGGTTGGAAAGGCAGCAAGTACTGTTTTTCCAGTCGTCGGTGTGTCTGTTTTTTTTCGGTCATAGACCGAAATTTTTTTTAAATGACCGAAAAAAAATGCAAGTCATTTCGGCCAAAATGTCTGAAAACATAGGCGAATGAACCCTGTTATGGCGAGTGTTAATACAATTGTGAGAAAAATGACCGAAATGTCTCAGCCAAAAAAAAAACAGGTCGGTGTCACTCGACTGGGAATCGAGCCGCACGTACCAGTTTTAGTGGCGCGTTCTAAAACAACTGTGCCGCTCAACCGGTCAACATTACAAGTAAAAATAGGACGATGGGATTTGCAAAAAAATGTTTTACGGTCAAGAAATCACTTTTTCTTTGCCTTGCTGCTGAAACAAAGGTTTTTGTGCATATCAATGAAACGAAGTTTCGGGGCTGTTTAGTCTGCGCTGACTTTGTAATTCGCATGAGTTTGATTGAGCGTCACCTATCAGCAAAAAGCGCCTAAGATATGAGTTTTTACAAATCGCCTTTTATCCCCTAAAACCTTCCCACAGTTGCATACTTCCGTAAACGTGCTTGACTATGTAATCTAAACACACGTAGGGCATTTCGCCAGTAAAAGATTCCGGTATCTTCCTAGATCAGCGGTGCCAAACATTCGGCCCGCCAGCAGGTTTAATCCGGCCCGTGAAACGACTATGAGAGGAGTATAAAAAAACGAGCCGAAATATGTCAGTGAAAGATCCTGCAGTTTTGAATGTGTCCACTGGATGTCGCAATGCAAGATGCCGTTATCCAAGCAAACCGCTTGTCGAGCTGCGCGTCTTCTAGTTTCAAAAGTACTGTACGTGCTTAAGTAGACAGAGACGGCTGCCACTCAGGGTGGGACGCCTGATAATGATGCACTTGTGAAGGCTAAGTGTACCAGGTTTCAGGCTCAAAATAACAAATAAGTAACCTCACTCAAAATGTTGCATGGGACACTGCACCCTTATATAGCTCTTCTGAAAATCATTGTGTTCTTTTTAACTTCACAGAAAATGAGCAGTGTGAGATATTCTGTAATGATATCAGTTACACCAGTTCTAAAGTTTGGCATTGTGCACAATTTTTTCTCAGAACTTTAGTGTCTTTTGTCAGACAAGAGTGTGATATGCGCATTTTCAGAATGTCCTTGTTTTATTCTGGATCAAAGTAACTCCCCGGTCCGGCCCGCGTTGGAGTGGTTTTCTTCCATATGGCCCTTGAACTAAAATGAGCTTGACACCCCTGGCTTAGATGATCGAAATCGTCGCTTTCAATGTTTCAGGTGCAGTCACGGTTCTCAAGCAATTAAATGTGGTTGGCGCCTGAAGACCGTCGTTCACCGCCAACGCTTACATACGCAAACCGAAAGGGACAGCCAGGAAGCCTAAACTCAAAAACACATATACACGACTCAACTTTATGAGTAAATGACCACGGCCGTGTCATCACACACGGTAGGCTTAAATTCTACAAGTGGTAGACACACAGGTCTGTTTATTCGACAACTGCGACAGTTTTTTAGATCCCAGACTTTAGGCAAGAGGATGTGCAGTACTAACAAATCTTCGTAAAATCAAAGTTCAAACCTAGCAACAACAAGCCAAACAGCAAATGTCTTGAATAGCAGCAGGTCGGTAAATATAAACGAAAGTCGCTATTGGAAATGCAACAGTGGTCCGTGCTTAAATTTTTTTTCGCTGAGACATTTCAATTGTTTGTCCCATAATTGTATTAAAACTCGCCATAACAGCATTCACTATTCTATATTTCCGGACATAATGACCGAATTGACTCAATTTTTTGGGGTCATTTGAAAAAAATTCGGTTATGACCGAAAAAAAAACAGGTCCGCACTAATGTATAGCTATACACACATTAACCAATTTTTCAACTTGGGCTGAAGGCGTATTTTATTCTTTCCGTTCGGTTACTGGTAAGTCACAGTGACTAGGACAAGCATCTAAAACCACATGCTTGAATCGCGTCGTTGAAGAAGCACACCGCAATCATGTCACCAAACAAAAACTTGGCGGAAAGTGGCGTCAAAACTGGCATTCGAAGAAGGGCAGGGTGGTAGCGGATGGTTGAACTGCATTTTGGTCAAAGCAATTCAGCACGAAGATTGCTTGCACCTTGCACGTACTGTGCTAAACAGATTGTATTTGGAAACGACTGCTTGCAATGTTAACGAATCTCTGTCGATGATAAAAACAGCTGTTCATCGCAACATTTGAACCAATGGTCGTTGCATTGCTGTTTCTCAAACGATTTAGATTACCTTGCCTGGAAAAAAGGAAACTACCAGATTCCAGTAGATGTCTTGCCGAGGCGCTCTTAAAACTGCACATGTAGTTCAATGTGAATTTAAAAAAAGCTTCTGCCCAACTTTTCCGTATACTGGCAAAGATGAACAGAGCTCACGGTAAACGTGAAATTAGAAAGCTTGCCCACACAACCAAGAGCCAGTGCTTAGGTGCTGTGAGCCTAATCAGCGGACGTCTTGCGCGTGACGGGCGTAATTGTATATAATGAAAAAACACCACGCCATGTCAAACTAAATTACGCTGGACGTAAGGTCGTTACATGATCAGCGTTGTATCGTGCGTTGAATATCTACTTGTAAGAGCACATCTGTGTTTTACTCGTGAGCAAACGCGAGAATGGGCGTCTTTGACTTACCGGCTAGATCAATGGTTCTCAAACTTTTTGAGATCGCGTACCACCTGATGCTTTTTTAATGTTGGAGTGTACACCCCTGGTTTCAGAAGAACGTAATTTGCTCAAATGA
>JGI24158J21664_10002329_pt1 | contig 22884 bp, 18 predicted proteins | sample Ectturendosymbi3_FD_21664 | JGI IMG/M metagenome (IMG submission 21664)
ACTTTTCGCCGAGACTTTGATTTTGGGCCCACTTCACGAAAATTTTGTTTCAGAACACATGACTACGCGTAATTATTGCGACTAGGCGTAATTAGTGCGTTATCTCGGAACATTTCGCGGCCCACCTAAAGGAGCTTTGCGGCCCACCGGTTGAGAAGCGCTGACCTATACCATAGCATTTCAGCAGATAACTGATTCTTGTCACCTTTCTTTCACGTCGTTCCAAGTCTTGGGTTGGAGTTGTTTGCTGGTGATAACACTGGCTTACCTTGAGTCTGCAGCGGACGAATTTAGCTGTAATGGCTTGTTTTTCAGGCAAACAGAGAAAGCATCGTTAGCTCAAGCATGAGAGCTCTGACACCACGAGAACGAGAAAGCATACTGTGTCTGGAAGAAGCTATTCAGCAACACGATATGTCGACATTCGCGTGAGTTGATGACATTAATAGACAGAAGCGCAGAGTTGATAGTGCTACGCAGGTCCGCAACCAGTTGGAGCAGCCGGGTAATTTCCCTCCAAAATTTTTAAAAACATGTTTAGTTCTGAGGTACAACAACAAGTAACAATCATTTTTGCCCTCCCGTTACAATCAATTCTCCCTCCAAAAAAAGTACAACAGCAAGTTACAATCAATTTGCCCTGGCGTTACAGTGGTCTAGAAATCAGTTCTACAACTTTCACCTCCTCCGCACAAACAAAAGACGAGCACATTGTGCTTAGCCAAAAAAAAGAAAAACATGATACAGGGGGCCTACTCCATTGCAATCTGAGTTACATCAACGCTTGACCCAGAGCAAATTCTTTCTTTGCAAGGTTTCAAGAAACGTTTTAGACCTATTTATTCTAATGTTCAGATCCTGTTCTACAAATAGCGGCTTTTGATAAACCATACTGCACCTTTAAAAAGATTCTAAACTGCTTTTCCAAGGAATGTCTTGGAAATTGCTACTTTAGATCCAAATTGAGTACTCATTTTGAAAGTGAAACACTCCTAATTTTATCGACGGAATTTGAAAAAGTTTCCAAGGAAAGGTTGCGGATTTCCACCATCTCACGTAAAACTGCTTTTCGTGTAGCTTGTCAGCATTCAATTTCGTAGTCCTGACGCCTTGTCTGTTCTGTCTGTTAAATTACCGCAAGAATTATAACTGCATTTCTTAAAAACAGATGCGACATTGATTAAAAACGCCAATAACGATGTTTTACTCCGATAAATTCACTTATCGCAAATATCTTTAAAAATGAAATTGTTGTTCAGAATGTCTGATGACGAAAATGTGTTTGAGGAAGACCTTACTGATGTAACATCCACTGGAAGCAGTGATTTCGGTGAAGAACATTACACCAGTGACAGTGAAGGAAGCAGCGTTGGTAGCGTTATCGACTTAGTTGGAAACTTGTCTCTTGGGCCCTTGTCTTCCAGTTCGTCAGCCAAGTTATCTGACAGTCAACAGTCAGATATTCTCCACAGCCCAGCAGCTAATGTAAACTGGAGCAACAATGCAATGGAACGTAATATCACAGAAGTGGATGGGAAGGAAAACATTGACGCAAAAGTTGATAAAAAGGCTAAAAAAGACAAGCAGTTTTCATTTCAAGAGCGGTCAAACGGTATTAAGTACGAGCCGATTTGTGCAGTGGTTCAAAAGGAAAAACCACAGAAGAAGAATGCTTCCACCGGCGTTCAAACAAATCAAACAAAAAGTGTTAAAGATAGTGAAGCCTTTAATGCAGAAGGAAATGAAGAACCGACCGCAATGAGAAGTAGAATGTTTTGGGATCGAATGAGTTGCAGCAGTTCCGGCTCGTCGCAAAATCAAGCGCCGTCACCTAGAAGCAAATCGCCTTCGATTTCATCCGTCACGGATCAAAGTACCAATAGAAAGCTGTCGAGTAACTCTGAAAACTTTGAAGATGTTACTGGATGTCGGGGCCGGCAGTTTTTAGTCATACCCCGCCATTCGGAACATGCCCTTTTTCAGAATGGAAAAGAAGTCAGGTTACCGCAACGTACATCTTCATTTGGGGCACCAAGAACTGAAACACATCATGCGATTGCGGAACGTAAGGATGGAAAAAGTGACCAATGTGTTTTAAATGATACAGCAATTGATTCTAGATTATTTCTTAACGGGCTAAATGCTTCTTCGGAATACAAAGTCCGAAAACAAACCACTGATCAAAAAAAAAGTCCAATAAGCCCAAACAGACCTTTTGTTATAACCCCAGCTGCTAAAAGCAGCTTGTTGTAGCGTTGTGGGGAGAAATTATATAAAAGTCTGGTTATTTACATTGTGTTTTGTTCTTGTTTGCACTTCAACGTAACTTGTACAAAGTATGGAAATAGAAGTTATTAGTAAAGAGTTCAAATAATTTTCTTGCAACTTGAGGTTTTTATTTAATGAAGAAAATGAGTGTTTCAAATGCCTTGGATTTTTGCGAAAAATGTGGTTTTGTTTCTTAATCTTCTTCATAACTTCATTCGTCACCACTAAGTAGAAGCCCACAGTATTTTTCAGGTGTAGATAAATGTCAGTTATAACTACTTTAGCAAACCTAAAAGCACTCACCCATGATTTCTATCATTAAGTTTTTGTCACCCCTATTCACCATCTTCTTCAAGTAAGCGAGAGGTGAATAGAGCCTCACACAAATTTGATCAACAGTCTTTAGGCTATTTGAACTGTGTAGTTAGGTTAGTTCTAATTTTCCAACAGGGACACGGGCCCGGTCTGGCCGGCCCTCGGGTCCCCGTGACCATGAAGCAGGGAAGTCCATCCCGTGTATGGGTTGCATCGGAAGGGTGAAGTTTGCATGAAAGTTTGGTTACCCGTACCCAGAGATTGTATAATGTTTTTTCTTGTTTACGGTCAACAGAATTTTTCTATGTGCTTGTCACTGCATGTTTAGTCAACATTTTTGCGAGTGATATTTATTTTGGCAAATTGAAGCATGTAAAAACGTTATGCAGTTATTGACATGACCCTTGTAAAAAATGCAGTTGAACATTGCGCATTATGTTATGCACACATTTTTCAAATAAAATGATTTGCGTTCGCTGGACATGATTGTTAATTTAAGTTTGACTCCCGCAGTCACAGACATCAAACGTAGCAATCAAACCATTTGGCTTCATTTATAAATGCGCCTTTCATCTAATTTCAAACCAAGATGAATAGCGTATGTGACCAGATCCCGAGCTGCTGAAAGTATTTGGAACAAACGCTATCTCCTTTGCTTGTAGCATGAACTTTTAGAAGTATCTTTGCTCGTTTCATCTACATCGGTGGTTCTTAAACTTTTATCCACCACGCCCCCGTTGAGTAATTTTCCTTTGTTTCACGCCCCCCTGAGTTTAAATAAGTTGTAAAAACAAATGTATGTCTTGGTTAATTTATCTCATTTTTTATTTTAAGGTTTTGTGGCAGACACGAAGTCCATAGTGTACAAACACACACAGTATGTACAATACAGATAGATAAATACAGACACAACAGAACGATTAATAGCGAGTTTGGAAGTAGAACAACAAGGTTACAGACACATTCTCTATTGTTCGCTAGCCCGTAGCACTTGATACAACTCTACAACCAGAGTAGGACACTGAGTCCAACCCTGGTCAAGGATTAGGGTTGCCAGATGTGTTTTGTAAAAATACCGGCCTTTTTGTTAACAGCGACAAAAATCTTATCATCGAAAAGATAATAGAAATAAGGCGTAGGCCAGGTTGTTGTAGTTATTAGTGAACACTGCGCATTCAAACAGAGCCTATCCACATGTATGCCATGGTGATGGTACAATGATTGAGATAAAAACTTTATCCGAGAGATTAATTTTTGTACATTAATCACATTCATCATGAAAACTGCTTTGTACGAAAAGAAATTTAAGAAAACACTGGATCAGTGAAAATTGGTAAGACTTATTAAGAATACGATTCCTCAATCCCTATTTTTTACGCAGTGGAGTATAAGTTTCATTAGTCGCTACAATGTCACTCTCTTCCTGTCCACTTCTATGATTTTCCTGCATATTCTTCTGCAATAGCCTATAGCAGTCCCGTCCCCACGGAGGGGCTTTTGTGGGCTTAGCCCCCACAAACAAAGCTCCAAGCCCCCCAAATTGAAACGTGAGACACTATAAATCAGAGGAGTTTTGATTAATTTTATAATGTCAACCCCCCGCACAAACGCAAAGCCCCCCGAAAAATCGCAAAGCCCCCCTATTGAAAACTTTCTGGCGGCGGTTCTAGCCTGTAGTAGTTCAGGCAACAACTCCACCTACTCTGGTTTCACGATTAATTGCCAAAAAAATGCTCATACAGATCACGTTTAAGACGAAGGAGTATGGTAAATATGACTAAACAAGGGAAAAGAGAAACAAAGAGACTATGAGTATTGTTAAGTTACAAGTAATAATAATTTGCTACATTTTGTACTCAATGAACTTCGCTGAAGGAACTGTCCTGACAAGTTTCACCACTAGACTCATTATAATTTGAGAAGTTGCGCGTTATTTCTTTTTGGAGTTATTCCAATGCATTTTCAAAATACCGGCTTCAGGCACATATTTTCAAAATACCGGCTTCTTACCGGCCTTTGCTAAATTAGCATTAAAATACCGGTCATCTGGCAACCCTAATATACATGTTCCTACTCTAGTCCGCATGCTTAATGTGTTGCAGTTGCTTGTTTTAGACTTAAGCGAACTTTTGCAAATTCTTTGCTTGTTTTGCTCACTTTGCATAGCTTTGCAACCGCACACTACTTCGCAGAGTTTATTCCGACTAATTGCATATCGGTTAAACGCTATAACAGCGTTTTCGCATAAGATTCCAGAATCTCAAACCAAAACCATTAATACGTGAAAAACATAGTACGGTTAATCACATAAACCTGACATTCAAATAGAAATGTTATTTTTATTTGTAGATTTAAACACTTCCTCCGCGCCGCTTAGTGTGAGAGAGACACGGTTCCGAGATTAAGCAGCTGAGTGTCGCCATTACTTATTAGGATGGCCAGAAAGCAAAGTTACTATTTTTCTTTGGCCGAGAAGTCGACATGGTATGGTGGCCTGTAGCTGCCAAACCACATAAACCTAGTCACTAGCGTACGGAGGGGGGGCACTGTGCCATGCCCCCCCTCAGACCCTAAAAATAAAAAAATGCATAAGCAGTATTCGGCAGTGTATACTGTCAGTATTCGGCAGTGTATACTAAAATGTTTAATTTTAGGCGAATAACACTATTTTGTTTAGAGAAACGCCTCTCAAAACACAAAATGACTATATTTTCTAAAAATTTGGGGGGCATGGCTCCTTTGGCCCCCCTTGGCTGCGACTATGCTTTGACCCCCCCTCGGAAATTTTCTGCGTACGCCACTGAACCTAGTCTCACATTCAACAAGAGTGGCTCAAGTGCAGTTGAATCGTCATAAATATACATCGTCGCACCACAGAAGATACGGCGGGAGTACTGTAGAAAATTAGTTTCATGCAGGTGTACGGCCACACTGCAGAAAGCTCGTCGGATTACAGAAAGCCAGAGCGGTATCTCACCCTGCCTGGAGCTGTGCATGCATTCATGCATTGTACAGCTCCATGCATTCATGTTCATCTGGAATTAGGTTAGCCGCTCTGCGATGCAGCCGGCTACCTTAAAATTCTATGTGCACCATGCTGTTCTCAACCGGCACAGATGTTATTGCTAAAGGAACTTGGCATGCCGACTAAACGGTTCCCCTAGTTGCGCCCCTGAATGTTTGATGTAGGCTCGAACTCAGCAAAGTTTCAAGAAACTTAACCCCGACTTGCACCTCTGCAGGAACTAAACCAAATAACATGTAGTGGCGTAAAATTAGCACTGCCCTAACGTATGGAAGGTACACATTCCCGTTCAAAAACTTTCCATGTTTGTAGGAGCATATAAGGGCTTGCACCCCCTGGAAAATTCTTGACGCCCCCGATAAAGAACCACTGATCTAAAGTACGTTATTAAACTCAGCTAAGAGATATTTGATGGCATGGCAACCAAGCACAGGTCTAACCTCTGTTTTGTGTTATAGCAAACTTCCTGCATTCATATACTTCGTTTTTCTCATCCCAAGCTTTTTCAAACTCCTCATTGTGACCAACTTGAGACCAGCACAGGTTGGATTCTCTGACGACAAACTTGATCAAACACTTCAGGGTTGCATGAGAAAGTCAGCCAAGTGCAAAGAAGGAAAAGTCTCCAAAATTTGTATGAAAATGACGTACGAAGTTCTTAAAAAACGGCGATTTACCGAATCGTATTTCATCAATTCGATACGCAGTGTTATTACTGAAAAATCATCAGATCTCTTACCGCAAGTATACAAAACAGCATTTGGCCATACTTGATTGAAGAGTGGATCGCATACTTTCATTTCGTTTTCCAATTCAGTTTATAGCATAGTTTTTTATCGCTCTAACCTTCCTTTGTTTCACACTCTACTCTCTGTTAGGCGTTATCTCCCTTGCCTTTTCTGATTGTAGATATCACCGTTATCACCACGTCATGCAGTCACGCGTGTTCGGTGATTTCTATTGCTTTCCTGTTCTCCATGCTATTCGCCATGATGAAAGCCTACTATTAGTTGCACAAAATGGAATAAAAAAGGGTGAAAGCATTTTGTTACTAAATTTCACTTGGTCATTGCTGCACTTCGATGCGAGTAAAAGCAAACATTCCGTGGGTACTATTCCCTGCCTCACGGACGGATGATGGTGGCATTCTAACGCAAGTGACATCACTTTGTAGTGCGATAAATAAGCCCAGAGGCACCTTCGTTTAGTGCTCAAATGCGATTGAAAACACCTAATACGTGTCTGTTGCATGTCAGTGTATGCCTGGCAATTGTGGAACAAATACGCACAGTCTGTTGCAGGGATATCTAAAAATCTAGAACCCCGGGCTAGGATATTCCGAAAAGGGTGCTCAAATGAAGGCTTTCGGCAGCTTATCAAAAATGTCAGGTTCTCTAACCTTGAGGAATGCGGCAGGTGTGCAACGCATTGGAAAACTCTCAGTAAGTGCCCATAATGCAGGGTAACAATAGAGAGGGGCGATTGAGCCTTATTTGGTGTGGGGCAAATTTTCACCCTTTCTGATTTTGCTCAGACTGTTTTGCAGGGGAGTTGCTGCATAGACCGTCAGCGAAAATCAAAGGAATTACTTTATTTTTTATTATTTACGAAATATATCAAGCGGCGGCACAAGAGGACTGGGTGTAAAGAGACCATTTCAGCTTTTTTACCTAATTCATTAATTACAGTACTCTCTTGGTAGCGCTTGCCTTTATAAACCCAGAATTGTCCCAGCCAAAGAAACAGCGTGCAGAACATTACTTTGAGGCTGGCTAAAGCTGAATAACTATTCAATCGGGCAACACTCAAACAGAATACCTCGACTAAAATACAAGCAATATAATCTTCTATACAAGTTATTATGGATTTTTCTCTGGCTATTCCCAAAACACGAAAAATTCATGGATATGGCACCAAAGCACAAGTGACAAAAAGAAGTAGAGGACAGGCGCATGAAATTCGGATTTAGGTACAAAGTAGAAAAAGACGACTGCACTCGAACATTCTACAGAGGTTTGAATATCATTCTCTGCTAAACGAAATTTGCACCGAGATTCAAATCGCAATTGCGCGCACCTGCCAAGACCTATGCGAAACTCAAACTCCAGGCGTTAAAGTGGCCCTCCATTTGCCCGGCTGAAAAAATTGCGGAGTTTCCTATCCCGGCGTTCCAGATATCCCTGGTCTGGTAATAAAATCTCCGTGTTGCCTGCAACAACACCTGCCAAATTTTGCACTGAATTACTAGAACATTAGTGTTCACCTACAGTCTTGATCAAGTTGCCTATTTCGTCAGAATATTTGATGCCTTAATTAGAAGCAGATTGTGTCTTTTTGTTCAACGATGTGCATCTTCATCGAGCGTCATGATTCACTCACTTCAATTGGCTGATACGTTTCACAAATCTCCATTTTTCTCCTAATATATTACGCTTCTACATAATGCAGTGATTGCTGGTGTCTTTTTTCAGTGTCTGTTCCTTTTCAGCATCACGTGTATCAATTAACACCTACCCTGTACAGGGCCGAATTAAGGGGGGGCAACCGGGGCAATTGCCACGGGCCTCTCGCTCCAAGGAGGCCCCCGTGATGACAATTACTTGTTTTAAATAAAATACTCGTTTGAAAAATTATGATTCAGAAGCGATACAAGAATACAAATCTATGTTGATTTTCCTACAAGTTTGACTTTCTGCCAGTTTCAGTAATCACTTCCGAATATAAATATTTTGGTTTTGTTCATTGCAAATATGTTTGAATTTTGCTTGCAACATGGATGTGATTATCTACTCGTGCATCATGCATACTGCATAAATGTCGCGAAAACGATACTACTTGCGTGCTAAAGCTAGTCCTGCTGTGGTTACTGTTTCGTGTTGAATAGTATCAATGATCAGTGCTGCTCTGCTGCCACAGGTTTTTGTGCAAAGATCACTAGATTTACAAAACAAATTCACAAGATCTGAAAAAAGATCATTAGTTCTGCGTTGAAGTTTAACAGTTTTGCTTTAAATCATATATTATGGACTTTGTCGCCCAAAAACCTTGAACACGATTTGCAACTTTGTCAATTTGAACATACGGAACCGTAGAAAATCTTAGTTCAGAAAGTTTCAGACTTCTTTCCAGAGCGAGAACAGTAACGCCATATTTTAGATCAATGTACTTAATGTTTAACCAGTTATTTTCTACTGCACTGATCCTGCCAAGAAATGAAGATAAGGTCATAGGCAACAACGCAGCAATAAAGAGCAGAGAAGTGAAAACAATAAGAACGTAGAGAAACTGAGATTAGAAACACTTGTGTGTTCAATTCTTCACACAACGATTCACGTAAGCAATTGTTTTTCTGAAAAAACGGGCTGAAAAGTTAAAAATAAGACATCCGATCTTCAAACATACCTTGCGCAAAAATTACTATAGATTACAGTGAAAATTCACTAGATCACTAGTTCAGCCCAAATATCACCAGAAAAATCACTGGGCGTGGCACCAGTGTCGATGATCCCGCGTAACTTCTCATGCTGTCTAGAGCAGTGCTTGTCAACCGAGTGTATCGTACACCCCAGGGTGTACCAGAATTTTCCAGGGATGTACCAACTTGTTGGGGTATACAGGGGTGTACCAGATGTGTGCTCTTCAAAATTAGTCACATTGTTCCACATATGTCCTTTTCTCTAGCGCAGTGTGTTAATTTTTCACATACATTTAAACCGTATCAATCCGGGGGAGTGCATTGTCTGTCTTTTCCCGCCTGTTTGTTTGTAAAGTTGGTCAGAAGCCCGTCACATATTCTTCTTTTTTCTTTAAATGCAACATTCGTGAGTATGCAGGTAAGAAATGTTTGGGAACCATTGCTCTAGCTCAGGGGTGGGCAAATAGCGGCCCGCGGGCCAAATGTGGCCCGCCACAGCGTTTTCAGAAGCCCGCGGAAGCATTCAGGAAATATGTTCAATCTGAAGATTCCTCCAACTTATCACAGCAAATGTAGTGCTGAGGCTAACTTAACTGGAGCTAAGCGAGAACTTATACTAAGAAGAAGTGAGCAATCTTTATTTACTTTTAACTTTGCACTTTTTCAGTTCAGATTTTAGGCTGTTATCATCTTGTACTTTTGAAACGTATTGCAGTAAGTTTTTGATCCTCAAAGAAAATGGACATGCGCAATTTTTTAAAGAAAAACTTAGTGGCGAAAGGTGGTTGCAAAAAAGAGTGTAGTAACTATCAAAGGAAATACTTCAATGAATCAAGTGAAAGTGTGGATGTCAGCAAGTCACATGCTGATTGCAACGTAGCCGACTTTTCCTGGAGTAAGGTCAAGATTTAGCACTGTACAGTTACAAACAAAGTTATTCAAGGGAAAGCTTGTGTTGTTAAGAAGCACAAACGGAGGAGCGATGCCTGCATCGTGCATGGGTTTTGTCGCACAAAAGAAGAAATGCTGAACCTGCATCCTTCAGGGCATTGCCTATTCTATGCAACCGTATTTGGTAAAAGTAATTCGGCTTCAGGACATCTCATAAATGTGTGAGGTCACAGCATTCTACTCATCAAAATAAGTCAAAGGCATTGTTTGAGGCATCTCCAAAAACTCATTGTCGATGGAGGAAAAAAAGCCGTTTCCATGGAGGAAAAAAATTCGTTTCCAAAGTAAGAAAAATTCCACTAGTAACCAAAACAACTAAATGTAGATGTCCTCACATTTCAGAAGATTCGTTGAAACAACTTCTTGAGAAGCTGAAGAAAGCTCAGTTGTTTGGTATTTAGCTCGATGAAACAACATATATTTTAGAAGAGGTTCAATTGATTTCGTGTTGTAGGATTGCCAATCAGGAAACAAAATCCATTGTCGAGTTGTGCTGTCTTAACGTTGGAGTTTGTTAACTGCTCAAGCCATATTCGCCAAATTGAATCAGCTCATTGAAAACATGGTTTTGATTGGATGAAGTATGAAGCAGTTGCTACCAACGGAGCAGCAGACATGCAACGCACTTGACTGTGTTTCAACCTGCTTTTTTGGGGGAGATTTTTCGGTCACAGACGAAGTTGTTTAGAAATGACCGAAAAAACTTAAGTCAATTTGGTCATAATGCCATTTTCAGTCATACAAAAATGTAACAAAATAAAAAATTACCGAAATGTCTCGGCGAAAATAAACCTAGGTTTCAACTCACTGCGTGATTAATTGAGAATTAGTGGTTAGAGGTTAACTGAAGAATACAACCAGAGATCAGGTCTGGAGATTGTTCTTGAAAATGTCAAAAAAATTGAGAAATTCATCCTCTCACATTCAAAGAAGCATCGAACGTTTTCAGAAGTGTGCGAAGGCATGATATAGCAGACACAATGAGGTTATATTTCATGCACGCTGGTCCTGAGGCACGCTGGTTATCCAGAGGAAAAGTGTTACAGTTAGACCGTGTTTCAACTGTGGCAAGAGTTGCGGGTTTTCCTTGCTTAACAAGGATACCCAATATCCACTAATTTTCAAGGCAGTTTTTTGGCTTTATTAAAATCTGAATGGTCTGTCATGAATCGTGCAACCATTTGTATATAAGAAAATTGACTTGGGCTTTTCGCATGTAGCTGCAACAACGCAGAAAACGGCAGGACACGGCACACGTAACACTAAAATTAATGAAAGTCAATCTTCCTGTTCATGAAGTTTGTACAACACCCAGTATGAACAAAAAAAGGAATCATCTCATTTACTGTGATTGCTCCCGTTGAATTTCATCCGCCAGTTGTGAAAAATGTGGTTTTAACCCTGTTTCAAAGGCGTTTTTCATAAGAGGATCAAAATCCTTGATCGAGTTAGTTTCTTCATTTTATTTCGACAAGAGCAGAAAATCCTTGCTCGCAAAGGTAGGTTGTTGGCATTCGATCACAAATATACATCGCTTATTGGGTGAGATTTCGGTATTTAGGAATACTGAGAAGACGTACGCAAAAATAGGCAAAGAAAGCGACATTTACAGCGTAAAAATGGCTTACGTTTTACACTTTTACAGCACTAAATTTTAGCGCATGGCAAGGGTGTACAGGTTTTCTAGCAAATTAAAAAGTGTGTACCAATACAAAATAGGTTGACAACCACTGGTCTAGAGGTAGTCCAGCCGAACTGCGACCTTTGTTTCGTCATAAAGCGTAACGCATGGTACAAACACTTTTCTTCCGATAGCTACTGTCGTTGTGTTACATCATAAACATATGAAGCATATGAAGCTAATCAAGACATTTACAGCAGTGGTTCTTAACCGGGAGACGCGCCTCCCAGGCGGGCGTCAACAAATTTCCAGGGGGGCACGAGCTCTTACGCGCACTACAGCATGGAAAGTTTGATCATTAAATTTACCATTGAATACATTTGTTTCTACAGCTTATTTAAAGTCAGGGGACTTGAAACAAAGGGCAATTACCAAAGGGAGACGTGATAGAAAAAAGGTTAAGAACCACTGATATACAGTATACACTACATGCTGTTGCGTGGTCCGCCATAGAAGGTTTCAATCAGTCGATTTGTAGAACGAAAGAGTAGAAAACGAGATTGCAGTGTTTGACTTGCGCGATGCCGAAATCTGCAATGCCATCAGCAGCTAAAACGCGCAAAGTTTCTGGGGAGAAAAAGCGCAAGGATCTGGCTAAAACGCCGCGACTGACTCGTTTTTTTTTCAGCAAAACGTTCAAGTAGCAATGTTAATGCAGTGGTGTTAACCAGAGCACCTGAAAATGTAGGTGAAAATCACGACATAAGCTTCGAAGCAGGGGCGGATCCACTCAGTAAGTTGGGGGGGGGGCAATTTCAGTAATATTTTGTAATCAAATCTCATTACGGGTCCACAACTGTAAAAGAAATGAAGCATACTTCACAACACTGCTGTGACAAAACAATGGACGGCAAAAATCGTCTTATATCACGAATGTTATTTTCCATTTGCCGAATTGTACAAAATAATGGTGAATAAAGTTACTTTCGCAGGTTTTAGGGGGAGCGATCGCCCCCGATCTGGATCCGCCCCTGCTTCAAAGCACCTTTCACACTCAGCCTGGCTGGCCATACTAACATGTTATTTTTCCGGTGTTTTTGTTTGTATCTCTGGTTTCCGCTTATTGTTCGGGTGAATGTTGTTTCTTGTCGAGTCACTCTCTAGCCCAGGGGTTCTCAACCGTTTTAAGCATGTGGCCCTGTCCCCATTATACCCCCCTTTTTCAAAGGTCAGAGGGGGCAGTGTCCCCATCATACCCCGACCTCTGCATCCCTGAAGATTTCACGATATGACACTTCGCGACAAAGTTCGCGACAAACCATTTCTCTTCTGAATCGAGAGATCCCAGCTACCCTGTTCAACTATCTGCCCAGAATGCCCCGGGAAAGATTGGAGAAGCAAACCCTGCTGGCTACACCCACGGGAAAGTGGCCAATTGTTCGCCCAAGGACCAGGTGGAGTGAATATATCTCTGACCTTGCTTGGTCCCGTCTTGGTGTGGAGCCATGCAGAAAAGCAGAACCAACTGAGATTGCTGTTGACTGTGAGGTATTTCGAGTCCTCGTAGGTCTACTGCCCCCGCGACCCTCCCCAGAGGAAAAACGGTCACGAAAACTGATTAAAAAAATATTCCAGGCTGAATACATAATAATACACAGATCAAGTCATCTTCCACTTTAAGCAAGCTTCTAGATATCGTTTTCATGGCAACAAGAGTCGCCTGTCTGCCTTCAGTAACTGCATGTTGTGCACAACGTGATAGGCTATATGTCAATTTTCATGTTGAAATAATTTCTAACACATAATGACGAGAGAGTATTGTGACGTTTGTTACTGAAGAGCTGCCTACGTTTTCCGTTAAAACGTTCAACTTGAAAATCCTACTAAATTTCAATAATATCAAGCCGTGGCCCCTTAAAAATTCTTCTGTTGCCCACAGGTTGAGAAATCCTGCTCTAGCCTGCGAAATATTTTTTCTTGGTAAAAATACGCTCTAGAGTTTATATCAATAACGCTCTTCTGGCAGCTAACTGTATGTGCAGTTGAGTAAGCATCAGTGATGTAGTCGAGGACCGTAACCTCCGAGACCAAGACCGAGACCTGGCTGAAACTTCGAGACCGAGACCGAGACATTGGCATAAAAGCCGATACCGAGACCGAGACCTGAAAGATCGAGACCGAGGCTCGAGACCTCATATTTCTCTGATGGCAATTAAAGCTAATGCCTTGAAAAATGCTGCAAAAAATTTTGAAATGTTGCCAAATACCAAGATAAAGGTGTTTGCCGTTGCTACTCTTCAATATATTTGTTTTGACTCAGAAAAAATTGTAAATTGTCTTGTCCATTAAAAAACACTACTAACCACTCTGTGTAAGGACAGGACGTGATGCCCTGATGAAGCTCCTATGTTCTGGCCTGCTACTCAGTATTGAAGCATGACATTTGAGAACGTGGAAAAGAGGCGAATCATTTCTTCTTATTTTAAACAAACACCCTCGATGTAGGCGAGTGTATATAGCAGCACTAATTAAAACAGCACAGCAAAGTGGTAACTCCTCAGGAAAGGTTGCTTTCAATCCTTCAATCTTTTCCCTGTTATTTCGTCGTTTAAAGGACTTGCTAATGAAGTAACAATCTTTTAAAATATTTTTCTATCTACCACTCACCTGTTTCACTGCATTCTTTTTATTTTAACGCTAGGCAATAAGCTAATATTCTGTACTGACACTCAAATTTCTTCCCCGCATATTTCTTGTATTTTGACTAACAAAGCTTTGCCGTTTTTGTAACGTTACCTGCACCTTTCCTAGTTCTTTTCTCCTCACACGACAATAAATTGATTTAGAATTTTCCAAATATTTAGAATTAAGACGTGATAAATTAAGAGATTTAAAAAACGAAAGTACTACTTTTAAATTTGAAAAGCAAAAATGTAACTTGTTTCGTCCATCCAAACTTGCTCACTCAGTCCAAAACAAGTTTTTTAAATTTTGTCCTTGGTTCCCTTGCTGACGCAAAGAAAAAAATATTTAGGCCTTTTGGAGTAATAGACTTTTTGGCACGAATTAGGTTTACACTTTGAACCAGCGAGGTAATATCCCACCGCATGCTCCACTACAGTGGCGTAGCATATTCTGTAATGTGCTATCCGCTATGGCTACGCATTTTTGTACTCTTGCATTATTCGATTGTGCTTGTAATATGGACCTCGAGTTTGCGATAAAATAAAATGTACAGAGCATATTAGTTACAGATACACACACTAGTTTGGATGTGCAGCAATGTATTCACTATGTTTGCAGGTTTATGCGGTCACGCAGACAAAAACCGCATTTACACTGTCTTAACAGTTACAACTGGCCCTTTGAGGGCAAACATAACGCTGATATGGCCCTCAGTGAAAATGAGTTTGACAACCTGCTACAGTGTAACAGAATGAGCGAAAGTCGAGGTTAGGGTTGTATCTGACTAGCAGTGAAATCATGTACCGCCTTCCTGCTGATTTTATGGCTATATATATATATATTTCCTAGATTTGCTATCTTTCATTGTCAAGTTTTTTTATTTTGAAGTTTTTGATAATTTCCATGTTTTTACGTTAAACTGATTTTTCACAGTTGTTCCAAATTTCTGTTTTAGCTCCCTGACTTGGATGTTCGCAACACCGTAAGTCGGTTACAAAACGCAGAAAGCCTGTAAAGCTTAGCAGCACGTCAGAGTACCTGATCAGCCATGACGCATTACTTGCTCTCTGTACAGAATTCTTATGAGCAAAACTTTTTCTCAAGACAGTTCCGAGGCATTTCTGAACTTTACAAAGTCGGCATTACGCAGAAAAAAAAACTCACCAGCGTGTTTTAACAGACTGCTTTGAAAAGAACTTCGAAGGAAAGACCTCGCTTTATGTGGCTTCTCAGAAAAGAAACTTGTTGGCACTCTTCCACTTCTTTTCAACATGGGTTTTCATAACAAAGCTGCTTGCAAAAACAGTTGAAAAACAGTCCTTAGCCAAGTACTCCTGACGTCTCGATGCAACCGTTGCAGAAATTACGCGCTGCGGTTTCCCTGGTACACACACTGTTTTTATTGAATTCAGTACAAATTTTAAACAGGGTAGAGGGCAAATTGTTTTCTCCATAGTAGCATAACAACAAAGAAAGCCACTGGCCGCTTTGAACGGCAGAATTTTGAACAATTAGCTGTAAATCCATTTTATAAAGAACTGTTTCTTGCAAGACTTCATAAATGTAACGGGTTCCTAGGTCATTAGAGTCCTAAGTTGCCGCATTTAGATACATCCTTAAAATTGCTGCATGGGTTCGGTCTTAGATGTATCAAGGACGATGTTCACAAATCAAAGTTTGCTTGATCTCCCTAAAGTTTCTGACTGGCTAGCAAATTATACTCATTGAGACATACTAAAATATTTTTATTGATTTGTTTTTTATTTCATGAGAAATGCACACGATTAAATAACAGAAACTCACCATTTCATGTAAAACATGAGTCAATCCGAACCCTCTCGAACCAGAACCACAGACACAGTTATTTCGGTTGGCTACCAATCTTACAGTCTTCAAGTTTATATTTTGTTTAATACTCAATGCAGAACCTATCTACTAAGGTTGTAACGTTCGAAAAGGAAGAACCATGTTTGATGAACATGTTTTGTGCACTGTCAGTCGTGACGAGGATTTCTCAGGCTCGAAGAAGGAGCTTAAGTTTGATTTCCGCAAGTGTTGTCACGTATTTGGTTTTGTGACGGTAACAAGTTCTTAAATCAAAACACTATCCAATGTTAGCCAAAGTGTTTGACCAATTTATATTTAAATTTAGGCTGGCCAATTTTTATGAGTATTTCTGAGTGTCCTAATGTCATCTCAGGGATAGATTAATTTATTACACTGAGTAGCAGAGGTTCCCTCGAACAATGCCAATTTGTCATATTGACTGGCAGAGACCACCCCAGACAATGCCAGTTGGTCGTATTGACTGGCAGAGAGCACCCCGGACAATGCCAGTTTATCGTATTGAGTGGCAGAAATCAATTCGGACTACGCCAAATTTATAGTTCTGGGCATCAGAACTTCACCCGGACAAAGCCACTAGTGTTGACCAAAAACAAGTCACTGACATTGCTTTCAGTCTGAAGTCTCACGCTACTAAAGTTACCAATGAAACAGAGGTATACCCAGCAGCACTTACAACCATCCGTTCGAGCTTAAGATGACTGCAAGGCAGAGCTTCAATTTTACTTCAAAGGCTAAACCAGAATATGGCGTAAACCAGAGAAGGAGTTCTCAGTTCAGAGACGAAGAGCGAACTGATCTTTGTTACCAAAAATCGGGCTTTTTATACTCAGTTCTCCTGGAAATACCCCTAATTTATCTTTTATTGGTTGTCCACCAGTATCTTTCCATGATATCATTTGTTTGTTGTTTACCGGGTTTTTCCCGAAACGTCATTTGTTTGTTGTTTACAGGTTTTTCCCCAAAAACGTCATTTGTTTGTTACTTGTCTTTTCTGGTAAGCTTTTTTAATTAATGCTTGAGTGTCACGTTTTTTCTTGCTTGACCAGTTACAGCCTTTTTTCTATTGGAAGCTGGCGATTCCCGTCTCTATTGCCCGACGCTCGAGCTTCGCTTCTTTTAACTGTATCAATATTCAACATGTACAGACCATTACTTTTTGTATCTGCTACATAAATAAATTACCTCATGCAAAGTCTCGAGACTAAGAGCTCGAGACCGAAATCCTTCGAGACCGAGGCGAGACCTGAGACATTCGAGACCGAGACTCGAAAAAACGGGTCTCGAGTGGAGATGGCGCGGACAGAAAATTTGTGTCCGCTGTCCGCACCGCAACCGCATTTGTTGTACTTTTCCCTGTCCGCGTCCGCACTGCACCGCAAACTCAAAGTTTTCCTCCCCAACAGCAATTGCCATTTGTACCCACTCAACTGAAGCACTGTGCTGCTCATAACATCTTTCTCTGGGTATAAGGTTTGCCAGTAAATTTGGCGGTGTCTGTCTTGCCGCATAGTGTTTGTTTTGCCTCATTAGCTATAGCACTGCTGGAGCTGTTTTGCCTTTAGCCGAAATTGATCGGTTGAAGTGGTCACATTTTATGACAAGTTCGAAATACATGACCTGCTTAGTTGACTGTGACGTCAGAGTCCAATGGACGAGTTTTGTTATGTCTTTAGGGCTGGCAGATTGTTAGCACCTTCTTGTCTGTATTGCATAAAATGTAGGCTAAACCTTAACCATAAACCCTATCTCTAAAACCTGACCTGAACATCGAAATCCTTATACCATATTCCTAAACCCTAACCCCGTTGCCTCTTTGCATATCCTACAGTATTTGTCATGTGGCCATATCAAGCAATCGTCTTCAACTAAAGGCAAATTTATAGCCCCAGCACAGCCACCATACATATATAGCATTTGCCTCACGAAGCAAAACAGACACTACCTATAAATCTAGAAAATGTTTTTAACCTGCAGCCCTGAAAGCATTTTCCTAGTTAGAGGCTTACCAGTTAGTAGCGTTGAACAAATCGAAGATTTTTGCAATCTTAATCAAGTCCAAAATTTTCATTGAGTAATCCGGTGCGATCCTAATACATGCAGCAGGGCAAAAGTATTCTCTACTACATCTAAGAAAATCTAATTCGGAAGGAAACTAAACAACGACTCAAGAATCATGAAAGGGACTGACAGTACAGCAGACTCAGCCAAAGAAATCCGAAGCCAATGAAAGCAACCTCAGCCAAAGAAATCCGAAATCAATAAAACATGATAAACGTCAGAAATACGTCAGAACTTCAAAAGCAATCGGATTGGAAGCTTATAAACAAACCTGAAAGTCCTTCCCAGCAACACAGGAAGTACAAACACCTTTAGGTAAATTGTAGAGACTTTCCCAGTGACAATGCAGCGCTTCCTAGCAACACAGGAAGTGCAAATACCTTTAGGTAAAATATAGGGATTTTCCAGTAACAACAAACACTTATCAAGTGATTACACAACTATCATGTGATCTGATAGTGTTTCCTAGCAACACAGGAAGTGCAAATATCATGTGACCTTCAATCACTTATCAAGTGATTACATAATTATCATGTGATCTAATAGTGTTTTTTAAGCAACAACAGGAAACATGGCTGTGTCTCCTAGCGACACAGGAGGTGCAAGTATCTTTTAGGTACTTTACCTTGAAAAATAAACCCTGGTATAAATAGGAATACAAGTATAAAAGAGGCCAGATTTACAGGCCCAGGTCAGAGTCTACTAGTATCACTCCCTGACGGTTGACCCTCCTTCGGTTGTAACTGCCCACTATGGTCAGACAGCAGAAGTAAAAACGAAAACTCTGCCTCTCTGCATATCCAGGCTCGGGTGGTATGCTGTAGAGTGTTGAGAGCACCGCCAGACCCGGCCGTCGTTCTCGACTTGAGTTTTCACACTAAAAATGAAGTTAGATTCATTTTTAGTTAACAGAAGTGGCTTGTCCCCATGAGATTCTGTCACTCTGTTTCGCAAAATGGCTTGTCCGGGGTACTCGCTGACAGACTGTTCCATGAAATGGCTTGTCTGGGATAAACACTGGTCGAATGTTTTATAAAATAACTTTGTCTTAAAAATGACACACGTAATGTTGAAAAACTGTTAATGACAAATTCCAATTGTGTCATGTAGTGTGACAGTAGGAAATTAATAAAAAAACACTATAAAAAGTAATACCTATGTAATAAAAAGAATATTAAATTTGCTATGAAAGCACATTGTAGGATTAAGAAGGGTTAAAGCTGATGAAAAGGCACTAGGTGCCAGAACAGGAAACAGCTAGTATAGCGGCCTACTGAATCATTGTATCCTGTTTAAGGCAGAAGCCTGAACACAGGAAGTATGGGCGCTAACAGTCCATCTCCATAAAAGTCCTGTTCTCCATAGGGAACCATTTAGTTGATTTACTGAACTAGATAGAGGTAACATCGCTTAAAAAGATTCGAAACGGTTATGTTGCTGATTGCAAGGCGTTCCCTTGCATGCTTGGTTGGATTGTTCTGAGAGAGAGAAATTGTGCTGTAATTACAAAGAAATTTAAATGGTGAGTAAAGTTGTATTTACAATATAACTCATGCGAATAAACTTATATTTGAAAGACGTACATGTGTGATATATGTGTGCATATATTTAAAGAATAGTCAAAAGGCTTTAGGGTGATTAAGTGAGCAGCGACTCATGAGTATCCCCCTTGGTTTAACTGCTAAAGAGAACCCACGTATTAGCCATAGTTAAACCTAAAATGCAACATTTGTAAAATCTCGCAAGAGACAAGCAAATATGTTGTCTTCATGCAGTAGACCTGTCCAAATATTTGATCCAATCCGGTTTATATCCGGAAAAAAACTCTGAATAAGCATATACTGCAGTGATCAATGCAGTTTGGATATCCATATTTGATCCAGTTGAGCTTTTTCGAAATCCAATCCAATCCGGTTCTGAATTGCAGAATCCGGTTGGATCGCGATCCGTAAATCGGCAGAGATGAGAACGGATCAGGACTGGATCGGACTGATCAGGACTGAAGCCAATTTTGGCCGGATCAGGGCTGGATCGGACTACAATTTTTTGAAAATTGGCAGATCAGGACTGGATCGGACTGAGAAAATTTTTGTTGTCTTGAAGTGTTTATTCTAACCACATCAAAAATTTTAGTTGTAATGTGATTTTGCAGATTTGTTGAAAGGTAAAGTATATTTTGCCATCAGCGGCAAAGCTCATCTGGGACTATTTGCTATTCGAACTGCATCCACCTTTGTCCAGACTCCACATATAGCGCTGAGTTCGTATCACTAGTAGCATGGTGAACGTAGTCGAGGTGTTAGTGTCTATGCCTGCTGTGAGAGCGTTCAGTGGTTCTACACTCACCATTTGGTTTTACTTAGCTGGTAGAGATTACACCTTTGATGGGAGCAGGGGCGTAACGAGGGGGCAAGGGTGGCACAATTTCCCAGGTGCCGAATCACTACAAGGGGCGCGGAATGACTGCAATGGGGACGCCGAAAAGCAGTGATGGAGTCTCGAGAGTTGGTCTCGGTCTCGAGACGTGTCTCAAGACCCGTTTTTTGGAATCTCGGTCTCGGTCTCGAAGGTCTCAGGTGTCGTCTCGGTCTCGAAGGATTTCGGTCTCAGTCTCGAGCTCTTCGTCTCGAGACTTCGCATAGGTTATTTTTATGAAGTTTTGCAAGAAGGAGTTCCTTAAAAAATGGTTTTAAAAAATGATATTGTTTAAAATTTAGCCGTTCAAAGAAGTCAGTGGCTAAGCTTCCTTTGTTATGTTATTTGCGAGATAGAGAAAACAATTTGCCCACTACCCCGTTTAAATTTTATACTGAATTCAATAAAAAATGTGCATGCACCAATGAAACCGCAGCGCGTAATCTCTGCAACGAGAGGTTGGGAGTATTTTGCAAAGGACTATCTCTGAACTGTTTTTCCAGGAGTTTTGTTACGAAATCCATAGGCTTATTCAATAGAGGTGGAGAGTGCCGAAAAGTTTCTTTTTTGAGAAGCCAAATAAAACCATGTCTTTTTTTCGAAGTGCTTTTCAAAGCACTTTGTTAAAACACGCTGGTGAAGTTTTGTTTTTGTACTGCGTAATGCAGACTTTTTTAAGTTAAAAAATGCCTCGCAACTCTTGAAGAAAAGTTTTGATCATGAGAGTTTTATACAGAGAGAAAATAATGCGTCATGTCTGATCAGTTACTTTGATGTACTGCTATAGGCTTTACGGCCATTCTGCGTTTTCTAACCGACATGCGGTGTTGCGAAAACTCCAAGTGTGGCAGAAAAAACGGAAATTTGGAACAGTTGTGAATATCAGTTTAACGTAAAAATATGGAAATTATGAAAAACTTGAAAATATAAAAACTTGACAATCAAAAATAGGAAATTTAGGAATTATAAATAGAGCCATAAAATCAGCGGGAAACATTGTTGGGATGCAGCATGCTGCATCCCAACAATGCCTGTCAAAAACATCTAATACTTTCTTTTTATCAGAGAAGGAAAAAATCTTCATTACAAAGGCAATGGTTACCTGCAAAAGATCAGCCGCAGTTGTAAAAAAACTGACAAACTACGAGCACCTTACTCTAAGTAAGACAAAAAAGCAAACCCAAGTTGCTTCACGGCTTCATTAGCCCTGTGTTGTGCACTTTGTTGTTGCCATGGAAAACACATCGAATCCACGGTGCCAACTAATTCACAAGTAATGACAAAAAATGAAACTTTCCCGCTGAACCACAGCCTAGCATGTGCCAGCTATCCTATTTATTTAGCCATACATACATGCATATGTAACAAAGGCAGAAAAATAGGAGAAGTGATGACGAGAAGGGTGGCTAACAAGCAGAGAAAGTATGATCCATAATCGAGAATTAAAAACAAGACCTCTTTCAGTTTGTGAGTATTTGACTGCGAGGTTCAAGATGCTTTATTATTCTTTATTGTTATAATAAGCATAATACATGATTTTCTCTAATTTTATATTGTTGTAAGCAAATGTGAGGAGTGGAAAGAGGAAGTATTTTATGGTCGGCCCCGGGCGACAGTTAGCATCGCTACGCCAGTGCAGTAGAGCAGTGTTTCCCAATCTTCTTTTGGCTAGCGCCCCCTTTTCTGACAAACAAATTTCTGTAACAAAACGGGCATTATGGAGTAGCAGTTTACCCATGCCAAGAAGTACAGCTGACGAAAATTCCAATCATAATCATTTCATTATAGAGGAGGACAGTTTTACTGTGCAGCTTACGTTTAGTGGTGGAAACTGCAGTTCATCAATTTATCTCCTAGCATTTCACCTCTGTTTTGTTTCCAAAACGCTAAGTTTTTGTTTGCAAATTACATGCATACATCTTTGTTGATCATATTGTTTTTATGACATTTGGTCACTCGAAGTTAGTAAGACAACAGAAATGTAATTATTAACTGGTTCTCCTGTCGCTCCCCAACCGCCCATTTCTGCTTCACCACCCCCCTAGAGTTTCTCACCGTCCCCCTAGAGTCTCTCACTGCCCACTTTGGGAACCACTGCAGTAGAACATGCGGTGGGATATTACTGCGCTGGTTCAAAGTGTAAATCTAATTTATGCCAAAAAAGTCTGTTACTCTAATAGGCCTATATATTTTTTCTTTGCGTCAACAGCAGAATCACGAGCAAAATTTTTAAAACTTGTTTTGGACAGAGTGAGCAGGTTTGGATGGATGAAAAATTAGTTA
>JGI24158J21664_10002330_pt1 | contig 22880 bp, 26 predicted proteins | sample Ectturendosymbi3_FD_21664 | JGI IMG/M metagenome (IMG submission 21664)
AACTTCGTGAAGATATCTGTGGACTGTGACAGCCAAGATACTGTATCTATGACACCCTTTGACAGTCACCTTCTGTTTGCAGCAACAGGTATACAAACTCTCTTCATCATTATCCGAGTGCACCACATTGCGTAAACATAGCAGAACACTTCTAANCCCTTTGGTGNCCTTTGATCAATCAATCCATTAATACTCTGCCACATTTTTAGTAAATTTTGAGTTCAGAGCAGTGTAGGATTGAATTCAATCTGCATATTTTAAAAGTTTTTGAACTCAGCCGTGACACTTGCAGTCGTCCACTGGCTCTTCCATCTCTCTCTCCCTTGATTTCCTTGGCGCTGCTCAAGCTAAAGTGCGTTCTGAAACACACTTCTGTTTTCCAGAATCTTTTCGATTCCCTTTAGGTAACTTATTCATGTTGGCACCTAACACTATCTGTAAAAAAATATAAATTGCCTTTGTACTTTCGAATTGAACTCGTACAAGGTTATTATTATATTTGTGATCATTAAACCACTCCATCCAAAATTAGCTCACGTTTTTGGTTACAGGATGAGTCTAAGTGCAAGCGTGCATTCTCAAACCTGACCGGTGATAGTCACTGTAACGAAACGGGCATTGCTAAGTATCAGTTTACCCGTGCCAANAAGTAAAGCTGACGAAAATTCCGATCATNATCATTTAATTACAGAGNNGAACAGTTTTACTGTGCAGCTTACCTTTAGTGATGGAAACTGCTGTTCATCAATTTATCTCCTAGCGTTTCACCTCTGTTTTGTTTCCAAAACGCTAAGTCTTTGTTTACAAATTTCATGCATACATGTTTATTGATCATACTGTTTTTTATGATATTTGGTCACTAAAAGCTAGCAAGACAACATAAATTTAAGTATTAACTGGGTCTCCTATCGCCCCCCAACCGCCCATTTCTGCTTCACCGCCCCCCTAGAGTTTCTCACCGCCCCCAGGGGGGCGGTATCGCCCACTTTGGGAACCAGTGGTTTATCTGTACCAGTGCAGCTTGCAACTATAGGCTAAGCTGATGATCTGTCTAGGGTTGGCGTTTGAAGATGTGCGGCAGTAGTTGGTGGATCTCATTCTTGGACAACAAAAGTGTGACTGATTTGAAACATTGAAATGTGACATTTTTGAAGCATGAGAAATCTGGCAAGCCTGTGAGCATTCAAGTAGACCTTTTATTTTTTGTTAAGGTGAACATTGCAGCTGTAATTAATTCAGGATATAAACTTTTACTGGAAAACCATAACAATCCAGTTAAAAAAACAGAAATTTTGTGTAAAATCATAAACTGTTTGAGATTTTTCGGAAAATTTCAACTTCATTTGAAAAAACATGATTAAAGTACCAGCTCAAAGAAAGTGGCTCTAACCTAGGTCTGCTGCCATGACACGGTTTGAATAAAATGCTATGCTTTGTCTTACAGACAATATCGCCTTAGTAGTTGAACGGAATGTTCCAAGATTAGTATGCGAGTGGTGCTGGGTTCGACTCTCGCCTTTGCAGCTTTCGCTTTGGCAGCAGTGGTTGTGCGACATATTTTTGATGGGACCGGCTTAATTCTTTTGTGTTCATGTTTACACTTTAGGGTTTGGGTTTTGTTTCATTAAACTGAATTGAATGTTGTATCAATAAGGACAACTGAAAATTACGAGTTTGATAAGATTAGGACTGTTGGAGTGACTGGAAACGCCACAAATTATAAAAACAGCCAGGGCGACAATCCTGTATGTTCAACCAGAGATGAAATTTCGCAGCCCTCCCGGCCATTTTCACCACGAGCCGCCACTGCCACTGACTATAGCTATGTGAAATAAAAAATGCAAGGAGGACATTTTAACATTTTTGAATGTCCTCAGAGTATATTTCATTTCTCATGAAAAAAGTGGACATGTACTTCAAAAAGAGGGCGTATGGTAGCCATACCTATCAATGCTACTCATGTGCGACCTGTGCAAATCTGAGTAAAGCAGACGCAAAATTTACCAGAAAAGAGTAGATATGTATAAGCTAACATGTTCCAAGTGGCTTGGCCTTGCATTCACTCGATCAGTGCTGCCACACGCTTCTCGGCAAAAATCACTAGATTCAGAAAAAAATTCACTAGATCTGAAAAAAATCACGAGATTCAAATATTTTGCGTCGAAATTAGCAGTTTTACTTGAAATTATGTATTTATTTACTTTAATGCCCACAAACCTTTACATAATTTGCAGGTTTGTTAAAATAGATCATGTTGAAGCCTGGAAAATTTCATGCTAACAATAATCTTCAAGCTTTTCTCAAGAGCTGAAAATGACATCACTCGCAAGTATTTAGAGCAGTCAACCTAACAGGTAATTAATTATTTCCACTGCAGTGTTCTTGCTAAGAAATGCAAATACTGCCATGGCCAATATTGCAGCAATTAACGCTAACAGCACGAAGGTGCAAACAGTGAGAAACTCAAATTACAAACACTTGTTCGTTCTCTTGGTGCAAAACTGCAAATTCTCAAGCAATAATTCACATTTAATCAATTGTTGGATTAAAAAAGGCTGAAAATCTGTGAAAAAGGCCTGAAAAGTTAGAAACACGACAACCGATTTTCTTCAAATACATTTTTTTTAAAATCACTAGATCTAGTGAAAAATCACTAGGCGTGGCACCAGTGCACTCGATTCAGATACCTGTCCGACTCAGGAAAGCAATAAGTGTAATAGTTGTTTCGTCACATAGTATGACTAAAAAGTTGTGCGGACCACTTGCTCAGCGGTAACTGACAAAGTGGCCCGCGATAGCAAATAGGTTCGTCACCCCTGTCCTGCACCACCGACCTGATAGAACTAAGCAAAGTTTTTCAGGCGGGGTGTTTCAACATTGCACAGATAAAAGCTTCCGTAGAACTGTACATCAATAAGCTCTCTGATGCCGCTGCTAAATCCGAGCTCAAAGCTACTTGCAAAAAGTTTGATAGCGTATTAGGGGTACTTAGAACGCCGGATGGTTTGGCTGACTTGTGTGTGTCAAGTGGCATGGCGTTTTGGAAGGCCACCAAAAGATTGGCAAATTGATCATCCTCATACACAAAAAGGGAGACAGGAGTGAATGAACCAACTACCAGGGCATCTCTTTGTTTAGCCTCCCAGGAAGAGTGTATGACAAGATGCCGCGAAAATAATTGAATCAAAGCGGGATGATTCCCAATACGGTTTTCGTCGCGGCCGTAGCACCACAGAACAAACTTGCACTCTCCAGCAAATTTTCGAGAAATCCTGGGATCATGCCAAAGACGTATACACATGTTTTGTCGACCTCGAGAAAGTATTTGGCTGGGTTCCTCATGAAAAGCTTGGGGGAGGGTTTGTGGGACTGGGAGTACGGTGTTGACGGGTGCCTCTTCCTGGCCGTCAAGTACCTGTATTCCTGCTCAGAAGTTTGTGTCCGTGTCGACGGAGTTAAATTGCAACCGTTCAGCGTTGCTGTTTGACTCCGATAATGTTCCTCTTCATAGTCTATATCAGGGTTCTCTAAACTACGGCCCGCGGGCCAAATCCGACCTGCGAAGCCATTTCATCCGGCCGCAAATACATTTTGCCAATTAATGAAAAAATAATATATTTACGAAAAATGTGTTGATTTGGTAGAATGTAACATATCCCGAAAAAAGCACATTACACAAGATGTCAGGTCCTCGAACTGTTGTGCAATAGCTTATGTGGTCCTCTCCCAAAACATTTTGGAGAGACCTGGTCTATATGAACTGGATAGACAGTCACAGACGCGTCGACGAGGGTGTCATTGTTGGGAACTGCAAGATGAATCGTTTGCTTTTTGCGAACGAATTGGTACTGCATGCGTGGATCTTCTCAACAGGGTCTTCAGCACGCATTTGATCGGTTTTGTGTTGCGTTCGACCAAGCAGGAACGAAAATCAAAACGAAAAAGATGGAGGTATTATGTCTCTCTAAGACGCCCATGGCAGTGTATTCTGCAAGTGAGCGGAAATGCACTGCAGCAGGTGGAGACGTTCAAGTACGTTGGGGTGGTATTCACGAGTGACGGAAGTCGGAACAGAGAGATTGATGCACGGATTGGTAAACCAAACGCAGTTCTACGTTAGCTTTATTCCTCCATGGTGAGGAAACCGGAGTTTTCGAAGATCGCAAAGCTTTCAATTTTTAAATCGGTCCTTGTTCCCATCTTTACCTGTGGTCATGAATCTTAGGTGACGACTGAAAAATTACTGTCTAAAGAACAAACGGCAGAGATGGGATTTTTGTGAAGAGATCTCGGTGTGACAATTCGTGACAAAGAGCACAAATTTGATATCAGTAAAGCCCGGGAGTTTCAAGCCACTTCTCCAAATCGAAAGAATACAGCTATGTTAGTTCGGCCAGATGTCCAAATGTCCCAGGGAAGAATGGCGAACTAAGTACTTCGGGCTACAGTCTACACCCACTGGAAAGAGGCCCAGAGTTCATCCAAGGACCAGGTGGAGTGACTACATTTCCGACCTTGCTTGGCCCCGTCTTGGTGTGGAACCAGCAGAACTACATCTGAGATTGCTGTTGATCGTGAGGTATTTCGGGTCCTCCCAGGACTGCTACTTCGCGACTCTCCCCAAACGAAAAGCTGGCACGAAAATGAGTGAGTGAATGAATGAGCATGCAGGCCTACATTGAACCTTTCTATTTATAAAATTGTCTTTAGTTTGTTTGCCAAAAGTGAATGTCGTATTCAAATAATTAAGCATATCTGGACGGAAATTTGCGTTTTTGTGAAAATGAGTTACAAGTATCAGGCTATTAGGGGAAATGGTGTTGACACCCTAAAGCTCCACCACGACACCCTTTTAAAACTAAAAAAGTTTCAAAAAACTTAAAAAAATACTGTTGTTCACCATGCACTTCCCCCTCTGTTTTATATAGTTGTTGTTTTGTTTACTTATTTTATCTGTCGTTGATTCGATGCATTTTGTTATTTTTCTTTTATTACATATGAAACGTCTTCAATCATAAATTTATTTATGCTAGCAACAGGGCTGACTGAGCATTTGACCCAGATGGTCTTTCACCAACCCTTTATGATTCAAATCTGCTAGAACATATCAATTTGCTAAACCAGAAATTTTGATGTCTTTGTATTCTCATCAGCATGCAATTAACTCCTGCTCTTTGATGTTGCTCTTTCTCTTCTTGTTGCATTTGCGTTATTTCGTGATGTGAGAAAAATGCATGAATGAACCATTACCGTTCACGCGTGAGACCTTCGCTGAACTTCAGATTTAAATCTTGGTTCAATTAGTCCAGTGTAGAGCTAATGCCTTCACTGCCAATGGAATGATGTAACGGCAAGAACCACTCATTCCCCAGTCCCACCGACCTGCCTATTATAAGCGGATTTTTAAAACATAAACACATCTTTAGTGCGGTGTACGGCATTGTAACTGATTTTACGTCCCGACTCGCTAACCGATAACAAAACATCTCTCCTGAAACATTTAGAAAGTAGGGTGAAACAAACTACCAAAATTTGAAAATCAGAAAGTATCTTTGGTGTTTTCTTGCCGCACGTCTGTGGAAGCCTGAAGCCATGAAAATAATTAATCGTAGAAGCCAGAACCGTCGCCAGAAAGTTTTCCATAGGGAGGCTTTGCGTTTGTTCGGGGGGAATTGACATTCTAAAAGTTGACAAAAACTTCGCTGATGTATGGAGTTCATGTTTCAATTTTTGGGTCTTGGAGTGTGGTTTCGGGGGGCTAAGCCAACCAAAGCCCCCCCCCATGGCGACGGGCTGGTAGAAGCATGTTTGCGCGCAATAAGAAAACTTTCCAATATTTTGTTCATTGATAAACACCCACTTGGCAACAGTTGAACTTGCGTCGCAGCTTAATTCGAGCAAAAACCCTGCACAATTTACCTTGAAACGCATCTTGTTCCTTGTAAGATCACATGATCCAAATTCTTCATGCTCAACGTCCAGTGCACAAACATACTATAGAGTACAAACAAAGTGCATACACCTGCCCTTGGCCGCATTGTGATGAATTCTAATCAAAAGCATAAAGTAAACCAAGTGCAAAGTACAGTAAGAAAATGCAAGTATTACATGTATTTCTTCATTTTCGCAAATTGTCTTTGAATAATGGAGGTGACTACACATTAGGGGAACTTAACACAGCTAGATTTATTTGCTCACAGAAAAGTAACTTCAAACCTTTAGTTAGCCCAAACTTATAGGAGTCAAAACACAAAAAAACGCAGTGCTGGTAGCTCCTGCTCAACTGCTTGCTGAGGCCAACGTTACGACATCTGTGCATAACTGCTACAGCGACAGGTCGAATTCCCGACCACTGTTGGTTCATCTCAAAAACATCAATGAAAGCCAAGGTGCATGTTTAGTATAACATTTGCTTAGATCTCTCGAAAGGAAGCCTTTTTCATTCTGCATAAAATGCCAATTGCAGCAATCGTAGACAGATGAAAGGATCAACAACATTAAACTGCGGATGTTTCAAAATTCTTGATAATCCTCTAAACAGTTAACGGTTTAGATACCTACAATAACACTTGCATGAAAAAAACTGGATCTAGAAAGATTTTCAGTAAAAAAACGGCTAAAAGCACAAAGTCAATCGATTACCTAAAGAGACACACAAGGACATCAGCTTCCTCAACTGGCCCACGCAGTTATCTCGGCCCCCCTTAATGCGATTGACTGCATATCATCCTCACAACGCGTCTTTGCCGAATCGATTTTTACCGGTAATAAGCAGACTTAATTAATTAATTGTTATCGATTGGTTCGCAAAATGCAGAATGAGATTTGTTTGGAAGTTCCAAAACCTGGCTGTGGCTGAATGTTGCTCCTTTGCACAGTAAAGTGATCAACTTGAAAGAGCTACCGGAAGGCAATCAATGATCAAAGCAAAACTTCAGGTACCTTGAAATCCATCTCTTGTACTGATTTTCTCTAATATTGATGATTATCACGCCGTTGTTAAAGATCACATTGACAAACAATAAGTCCAGGTGTTTCGGAAAACTTTTTGTTGAAATTTGATTTATCACGATTTCAAAGTGAAAAGTTACGGCGCTCATGTCAGGTTGCTCTTTCAGTAATCAATATTTCCACCATAATGGCTTAACTTTTTTCGCGAAAAGAGACGTTTCCCAAAACATTGAGGATTTTTTCAAAATGCTTGGTTAAAAACCCGAACGCTTCTCACAAGGATTACTAGACATGTTGGAGTGCAGTGGGAGGACACAGGAGGAGGATGTTAAGTCTGTTGCAAACAAGCGAGCTTCTCACACATTACAAGAATGAAATAATGCTTCCGGTTTCTGCTGCGTTCTTCCTGTTTTTTTCCTATTTCAGTGGCGTCAGTCTGACTGGACGAAAACTGCAACACTCACTTCAATTGAAACCTCCTTCCAACGATAGAAAGTACGATGTCAGTTGTCATGTAAACTTTATTTTAATGTCATATAATGCTGAACAATGCTTTCTGTTACGACGTCCAATACAAGGGAAATTAGCATTCCAGGTCGCGAATATCTTGCGCCAAGACCAGCACCCATACAATACATCGCCAACCAGGCCTTTCTGGCAGTTCTACCAATGTATCGGCCAGCGTTTATTTGGCAGAGAAACAGCATTGTTTAAACTATACACTGAAAACAAGCTTTTCGCGAGAACTCAACCCACGCAAAGCTAATACTGCATGAAACTGTAATGATGACATAACGCACCAAGGCGCATCGTGTTGTTAGTAAGAACCTGGCTTGTTAGCTCCGATCCACAACTGTGTGGCGAATCCAACCAACCTTCATCCGTCGACTGACTGGAAGAGACGGTTCTGGCAACAAATAAGTTCGAAGGAACAAACTTAATCTTGACGCCGAGGGTAGATTGAAGGGTCAGATGTGGGGCTGTTTCTCAGCACCATTGCAATTAAGCCAATAACGGAGTTAACTACGGGCATGTGAAAGGTTGGTTGTGGTGTAAGTTTAAAAAAAGATGCGTACGAAAGATTGTCGATACAGGTTGAACGCGCGGAAAACTTCAGTTCACTCCTCTTCAAAGGAGCGCAAAAACTTGTGTAACGATAAGCAACGGTACGCGGCAATCATCAACACTTAGGTGAAATTGCAAACGTCTGCGAGACAAGATCAGCAAACCTGGACAATTACGGGCGTTAACGAAACCCGTTCAACAAGATATTCCGTTCTTTGCTGTGTCGAAATGTTTGGCTTTTTTACCTCAAGATTTGAAAAAGGCTTACTAACACCTCAATACAACGAAACATTTTGGTCGAGTCGCACATGTTTGCAATTGCCGAAGGGGACAACTTTTAGGGGGTAATATGCTGATGCGCGAAACGAAAGGCTTGGAGCGCGGGCGCGAAAAATAACAAAAAACGTTCAAGGTATTTTATTAAAAGCAAAAAGCATTAACGCGACAAGAAAATGCAGAGAGAAGCAAGCGAAAAGAAGGCAACACTAGCTAAGGAGCAGAGTTCGTCAAAGCTCTCTGTGACCCTGCGTCGGCCCTTGGAACGTTTTGTCCATGGCTCTCATTGGAATACGAAAAAGTTTGCTGCAAATAGATCGAGTGGATAATGGTAACGTTTATAACACAACGGTTTTCGGGTCGGCGCCAGACCTGAATGACCAAACATAGATTTGTGCGGATTCTTCAGTAGATTTTAGCTTTCCTGTCTAACTGCCGTGTAGTGGAGATGACTGCGTTCATGATGGTGGCGCCGAGCGCCGGACGACCTCCTCCGGTTCAAACCGGCGTTTCCGGATGTGACGACAGTTGTGCGATCATCCGTATCGCTCCTCATGCAAACTTGACAACGACTGATGCGCTGACGCAGGTTTCCAGCCTTCAGTGTTTCGGAAACAGGTTTACTGAAACGAGAAAAACAAATCAGCTTAAAACGGCAACACATAACATTGAAGGTGAGAACTCAGGCAGAGCAAAACGATGAGTTACGCGAAAAACTGAAAGTTTTAAACTTTCACGTCCCATACATTTGTTAGATTGCAATGCAGCAGAAAACACTGGCAGTAACTAAAAAATATTCGATGTTCAAATGTGAGAGGACTATAGCGGTGGATTCGCCACTAGATTACTTCTCGTTGCAGACATCTTTGTTCAGTAGTGTTTTTATTCGGAAGGATAAAATAAAGCAAAACGCAAGATAACGTCACGTCACGAACTTGCAAGAGTTAAGTAATTCCTTTATCAACATAATCTAGTTTAACTGATTTAATGCACGATCACAGCCATTTCACCCCCGAAGATACCTTCATGCTTTTATTGTTTGTTTTTTTTGTACTCAGCACAGCTGGTATTTGCAAATGAACAAACTACTTACGCGAATTGGCCACTGCGTTCTATAGTGGCAAGCCAGAAACTGTAGCCGTTCGCAAACTGGTTACATGTTCCTCTGCCGTGGCATTCAAGGAACGGACCAGCCCTGAAGTCCTCCAAGCATGAACCAGGTGACTGCAGCGACTGACCACTGCCTTCAGCACCGGCGCCAGTGTGCTGGAAGAACAAAACGCATATTGATTTAGAGGCCAACCGCGTGCGACACTGTATAGTTTATGCGCCATTTAATTGCTGCAGAAAACTGAAAATCAAGTTGTAACCGCTCAGTATCTAAGAGCAAACCAGTGGTGCATGAAAACGTTTGCATGCATGTTCTTGTGACAGATTGTTCGCATGCTATTGCCTCGTACTGCTGCGTAAAAAACATGTTATTTTAACGATATGGCGGAATAGACAATGATAGTTGTGTGAAGCTCATTTGCCAGAATGTTCGACATGTGTTCATTCATGGAGAAGCGGTGTGCCCGGCTAAACTTGTATATCTTCCAAATGTTTTTTCATTTCTTCATTGCATCGTTGTAATAACCTAATAAAAATTACTTCGAGCGCAACTCCCGAGTTTCCTCAGGTCGCATTTAAATTGATGAAAAGGATTCGGTGCTTTTATAAAACTTTACCATGACTAAGTCATACAAAAAGTTGATGCGCTGCACTTCAGTAAGACAAAACCAGGTAGCCATGATTTTCATCAACTGCTGTTTCTTAACGGAACTCTAGTTTTATTGATCGACACCAGGGTCTCCTAACTACCTCAAAGACATTTTGGTAATAATGAAAAAATAATATATTCACGAAAAATGTTTTGATGTCGTAGAATGCCACATAGCCCTAAACAATCACATTACGTAAGATGTCCGGTCTTCGAACTGTTGTTTAATAGCTTATGTGACCCTCTGACAAAAATGTTTGGAGACCCTGCTCTACACAAAAGAATTCGATCAATATCTGCACAGCATCTCATCTCCACCAACCATAACGAAGCTGTATCCGATCCACAAACTCATCCAACCATCAGGACAGTCGGGGATGACGTCAGACTGACTGTGGACAGCGATTGTCAGTGACGGGGTTTCGCAAACAGAGCATCGGCTGATGTATGGCTCAATGTCAGCGCCTTAAATAACATAAGCTTTCGTCACTTCATCTGGAATACCAACTGCCAGGGGGGAAATGCACATGTACTATATTCACAACACGTCATAAACACGTTGAGGAACCTCAACACCAAGTCGTCAAGTTTGACCAATCTGTTTCAATCCTTTCCCTCGTACAGTGTGTGCCAAATACGTCGATGACAATTTAATCTGGAAACGTGTACGTCACTCTACAGTATCTCAGCCTCCTCGTGCTTTCATTTTTTACATTGCAGTCACATTGTTCATTTCACATTGGTGTACATAACGTTTGAAATTACTTTTGAAAGTCACTGATCACAAACTTCACCCAGACATTTTAGAAAAAGTACACAGCAAATTGCATCCTAAAAATATTATTCGTGTCAAAACAGCCATCTACAAATACAGAAGCGTCACTTGCATTGTATCGATCGTTGCAGAAACATTTCTTGTGACAACGCACTGCAAAAATGTTCTCATTCTACGACAACATCTTGCTATCCAGGTTTGCAAATATTTCAAGCAATTTTACCAGTCACGGACTCCATCGACATGGGGAAAGGTTGTGGCGTAGCTAGCCAGTAGGAATAATCATTCCTAGATGCGACCCTGCAGTTGTTATTCACATTGCAATAAAGGAAAGGCATTGGGTTGAACCGACGCAGACAGGAACCGGCAGTGCCTGTGGAAAAGAATACGTCACTTCAGTTGCGTCACTGCGTTGAAAAGGTCGTCACTCTGAAAGTAGCAACACTGCAATGTTGTGCCATTATGTAACACAGCAAACGTTTCTGCTCCACTAAATCCCAACTCCCTTCACATACGCTTTGAATTTTCACACTTTAACTGAGCTTGTTACTTCTTCGTAGCGACATCGAAAAGTCAAACAAAGAGATCAAATAAAGACAGTGAAGTAATTTTTGTGCTGGAGCAAAAAAAACGTTCAAACAAACTTTATCTAAACGTACTTCACAGAAGACAACCTCGCTCTGTCATGGCGGTTGCCACCCTGGTTACCATAAACATGCACCCAGTTCAATAAATTACCAAGATCTTGTCCGTGTCCTCTTTCATTGCCCTGCATGAACAGAAGGGAGTATCCGCTCCACATCCTGCGGGTACCCAGGGGGCACTCGGGAACGTACGCAGTTTGGCTATGACGGGTCAGGAAGTAGCCGTGGAATAAGGCTGAAAGTCCATCCTGTCCAGCTTGGCCATCGCGCCCAGGCCGACCATCTTCACCAGCTGGACCAGGGGTACCTGTAAAATAATGGGAGCAGGGTATGAAGACCTATTCATTGAACAACAAATACAGACAAAACAACACACGCGCTCATTCATTACACACGTGCCATGTAACATACCTATTGGACCTTGGAGCCCTGGCTGGCCAACATCTCCAGATAGACCTGGTAAGCCAGGCATGCCATCTTGCCCACGTTCCCCCTTTTCACCGGGCAGGCCAAACGCCCCCGGTCGTCCTTGAGGCCCAACCGGTCCCCGTGGGCCAGGTGGACCTTGTTCACCAGCTTCACCAGCACGTCCCTCTCGAACTATAGGTTGAGCGTCATTTCCAGGAAGACCAATCATACCTAGGATGAAAAACAAATCGAACTTGGCTCTTATTACCTTCGAAACATTCTGAGATAAGTCCCACGCTTTGTTGCAAGAGATGCCAAATACTGTTCCGTTACAAGAAACACTGTTAGATTCAGATCATCCATGTTAAATAACGAGCTCCAATCAAAAGGCGCCTGGGATGCAGAACGCGGCAAGGTTTATGTACACGGTCGTAGAACTTGCCTTTTTCGCCTTTCTGTCCAGGAGGTCCTTCTGGTCCCAGTTCGCCTGATTCGCCTGGTGGTCCTTCCAGTCCTGGAAGGCCAGTGAAACCAGTTTCACCGGAGTCGCCTTTATCGCCGTTGAAACCGTTAAATCCATCACGTCCCTTAAAAGCAATAAACACACGTTTCAATTCAAAGCACCGTTATTTTTATCTAATATTACCAAGGATTGGTACAACTCGTAACGCTTGCTTCCTGAAAACTTTGTTCACGCACATGATTTGTTGAACTGAGAACACCTAAAGTGTTCAAGCTGAAAACAGTCTGCTCCAAGTGGCTTCACGCCAAAGTCTGAGCAGTGTTTTTAGCCGGCAAGGAGGTAAAGTTAACTTTATTTCAAGGATCGCCACAACTATTCATTCATTAACCACCGAAACCCCAACCTGCCATTCAAAAAGTGGGCACTGTGCTATTAAGCTGTGCAAGCTTCCAACCGCACCCACATTGTCTTAAACTTTTAAGCATACATAGACACCGGTTATAAGCAATGAAATGCGGGCGAAGAAAAAGCTGGAAACATGTTGTTGACGTAACAAACCTTTCAACATTAAAGACTGCGCCAATTGGTGAAATGCTTGAGGCCATAAGGTTTTTATACCAGTTTTGTATTTCACACCAACAAAAACATCTCGAACACACACCCAAGAGGTTGTAAATACTTGCACACCCAGTCGCCTGGCGGCAAACAAAACTCTTATGCGAACTAATCCCTCTGCGATCGTGCACCAAATTGTCTGAGAGACTAATTTCTACTGCAAACATACACCTTAGAGGAAAAGTACTGAACTGGAACACAACAATACCACCGGTGTTTACTCGATTCGTCAAAAAACGTTCGCAACAATAGCAAGGTGGATGCTTCGCTAACAGGGCATATGGGCTGGTCCAAATTTAACTTCACGCGGACGCAACTTGGATTGTCGTCAATGACTTCTAAGTCAATCAGTAAACAGCTTATGCCAAATGCCATGGACAAGAGGCGAAAAGGAATCTGTTGTTGTTCCTTTCCTTATGCAACTTTTACCAGTTTAGTGACAAACCAACTATCTTTGTTTCAACTTGCCGACAACTTTGCAAGGACTTTCCGACCGAACAATGGTACATAACATCCTTTTGTTAAATATGCACCAAAACGAACACTCTTTCCTAAGGAAAAACATTTACCGGTAAACCTTGCTCTCCCTTCTCCCCGTTAAGGCCTGGGTGTCCAGAAGGGCCACGGTCCCCTTTCTCGCCGGTTTCGCCTTGTTCACCGTTAAGTCCAGGTGGACCAGCAGGGCCAGGAATACCAGGGGGTCCTTGGCAAAAATAAAATTTACGCCGTTACAGAAATCGGCGCAAAGATATGTTTATTCACGACTTTCCACACTATGTCAAACAAAATGCAATAAAAATGGGATGAGATATTTTAGTAACTTAACAAAAATAACACTTTCTATATTTTACAAAATGTCAATCGGAGAAAATAATGTCGCTTTCTTTCAGACTGTGTCCTGCGAACAAAATAATGACATATTTATGTGGCGCCAAAACCACACACGAACAAACTTAAAGGTGTAAGCCCCAATAACATGTCATTATCGGTTACACATCACAACAGGTTGTTTTCAAGCACTGTTGTGGCCGTAACTGCTTCAGTGAGTCATGCCGTGTATATCGATCGTCAAGTGTCAAAACACATTTTAAATCTCTTTGGATTGAAAGGTGAAAAAACCACCAGCACATGTATTTGCGATCACCACTGCCGAGGTATACAGTATATTTTGGTCGGCGCAATTTTGCTGATTATTATTATTTTTCTGCCTAGTGCAACGCAGAGCCTGGATATACGTTAATACGTGTGTCTTCACGAGAATCCAACAAGAAATCAGTTGACACGTTCTTGAAAATGGCCAGAAAAAAACAAAAATACAGGTGTATTTTTGACTTACCGTCTTCTCCATGAACACCAGGTAATCCAACCTCTCCTTTAGCGCCAACACGACTGAAGCCTCGAGGTCCAGGAATACCTGGTGGTCCCTGTTCACCCTCTTCTCCTGTGGGACCAACTTCACCAGTGGGACCAGGCAACCCAGGCCAACCCTGGAAGAGTTACATAAAATCTGCATCAGAATGGAAAAATAAAAGTTGGGCACGCAAACAGAAGAGAGACCTAAGCTGACTGGAGCACGTTGTGTTTGCTGCACACACTGCCGAGCACGTTGTGTTTGCTTCACACACTGCCGAGCACGTTGTGTTTGCTGCACACACTGCCGAGCACGTTGTGTTTGCTGCACACACTGCCGAGCACGTTGTGTTTGCTGCACACACTGCCGAGCACGTTTTGTTTGCTGCACACACTGCCGAGCACGTTGTGTTTGCTGCACACACTGCCGAGCACGTTGTGTTTGCTGCACACACTGCCGAGCACGTTGTGTTTGCTGCACACACTGCCGAGCTGACTAGTTTCAGTTAAGTTTTGACGACGCGTCTGTCGCTGAGTCCACACAGCAGCAGAAGCTTAACGTACGGAGAAACGTTTCTGGGAGAGACAAACAGGGACAGGAAACGTCACACATGGCGTAAGCGATAACTTAAAAGTTTAANNACAGCCAGAAAGAATAGAAAATGANCACGTGGTCCACAACTACTGCACAGTATTTCAAGCNGCTTACAACTTCACCAGATTCTCCTTCCTCCCCTTTTTCGCCAGGTCCGCCCACCATGCCAGGTCGTCCAGGTGGGCCCGCGACTGATTCTCCAGGCGGTCCTCTCTGGCCGTCGTTGCCCGCAAGACCGTCAAGTCCGGTGATTCCAGGAGGGCCTGTCATGCCTTTTTCCCCAGGCAGACCATCAGCACCTGCACAACACCAGGGGTTGACAGGGTGCTTTGTTTTTTCCTCATTATACAAACGTTATGTTCTGAGACTGGTGGATTGAAAAATAATACCTCCAAACAGCACCGCTAATGAAAACAAAAAGAAAAAGATTCAATGATCCCCACTAAAATCTGTTTAAAACGTGAATCGAAACCAATTGTGGCGAAGATGAATATCGCTACTGCTTCGACCAAGCCTATATATGTCAATAACCAACTCAAAATGTACAAAATCTCAGCAACCTGGAATAGTTTTTTGATCAAATAATCAGTTGATTTGGCTTTGATTTCTGTGTCCCACAGGCTTAAACTTGACCAGTCCCACAAGGCGTGGCAAAACAGTAGCCCTTCACTCTATACCAGGAATTCCAGTAAGTGAATTCAATGAGGACAAATTCCATCGAAACCGAAGTTTACTGGAGGGTGACCGTGTGTAACTTTCGATCTCGGACAAGGGTGCACGTTGTGACACGCCACAACTTCGAAAACTGCACGCCAGCGATCACGTCTAAGCAAGGGGTTATTTTTTTCCTTTGAATGGCAATTCTTCGGTTCCACAAAAACGTCTTCAAAGCAGCAATATTTCTGGGCAGATAATTTTAATGCATATTTTAGTAAATAATTGTCTTTTGCTGTGCTCTAGGAGGATTTATTTACTCTAAATGCGAAGGCCAGGCCCTGAAACACATCGCGATATGAAAAGATAGCTGTGCTAGGTCTTCGGAAATACAGAAAACGCCATTGATGATCAAACGTTGTTTTGTGGGGAGGGATCCCGCACCAGCGCTTACACAAAGCTTTGCAACCGTGTTCAGCAACAAAACCGCGCGAACGAAGCAACCCTTACCAGCTGCCCCAGGCGCTCCGTCTCTGCCAGGAGAACCAATGTCTCCGCGTGCTCCTTTTTCACCATTGATGCCCTGTCGTCCGGGATATCCAGGAAGGCCAACTTCACCTTTCTCGCCTTTTGCGCCTCCTGCCCCGTTAATACCAGGCCGGCCTGGACGTCCATCTTCGCCGGGAGGGCCAGGTGGTCCATCGAATCCAGGTAATCCCTAGTCCGGTAAAACCAACGTTAGAAACTCAATTCGTTTTCAAAACACACACAAGACACTTGATGCATTTTACTCCAAGGGAGACAATGCAACATTAAAATTTGCTCTTACGTCAAGTCCGGTCGGCCCTGGCGGCCCAGCAACAGTACTAGCTTCTCCTTTTTCTCCTGGTAGCCCAGTGGATCCAAATCGACCAGGTCGTCCGGGTGAGCCAATGTCTCCTTTCATTCCGCGCTCCCCGGCCAATCCGGGCATACCGATCTCGCCTTTGCCTCCCTTCATTCCTATCAAATCGAATTTTTAGTGAATTACCGGCAAGATCAATAGAAACAGAAACTAAATGCACAGGCGATGAAGAACACCGTTCGAAAAGTATTTGCTCAATCGCAATCACATGGCCACTAGAATGTCTTTTCCTGCCGGATAAGAACAGTAAAGTGCATGGAAAACTCTAACGTAGCTCTCGCTCATAACAACGCCATCCATTTAACAGCAAACTGTCAATACCTTGCACGCCCATAGGCCCTGGATATCCATCAAGACCTTTGAAGCCGGTCGCTCCTGTCATGCCTTTAGGCCCAGGTGGGCCTCGCGACCCCTTAATTCCAGGACGACCGTCGTTGCCAGGGAGACCAGATAAGCCAGGAGTACCAGGATTTCCTGCCAGGAAGACAAAGTGTTTCAATTGACCGGTAGCATTTCAAGCAACGAGTAACCACTAGCAGTCAGGAAATCTGCAAAGGGTATTTTTACTGAAAACTGGACAGTTAAGCGTCTGCAAACATGCATTACATGTTTTGTTCGTGGTCGTCGACAAACATCAGCAAATCGCAGGAAAAGCAGTTTTTTTGGAAAACAAATTCTTGTGCAACAGTTTTTATATTTGTCTGCAAAAAGTAATCCTAAACGGAATTTCCAACCGGTTCGGGACCCCGTTTATTCAACGCAATCCCGTTGCATGGAGAAAAATCGCTTGGAAAGTGGCAGGTAATGAGTTCCTCATAACGACGAAAACAACGAACCCTCACCTTTTTCTCCTTTTGTTCCGTTAGACACAAGATTGGCAGCAATAGTAGCAGGCTCTCCTTTCTGTCCAGGTAAGCCAGTAGGACCTGTGAAACCCCTGTCACCGCGTTCACCCAGCAAGCCAGGTGGACCATCGTTACCAGGAAGACCCGGGGTCCCAGCCTCGCCAGAGAAACCGGGCGCACCTGAAAAAAACATAAACACGAAACATTTTGTTGCCTAACCTGGATGTGCAGTCGTTACTATCGACAACCGATTAGATCAGACAAATGAACATTAAGTAACTTAACAGCAATGTCCAGACGGATCAAACGCTTATTCACGGGAGCGTACCTGTTCGTCCTGGGGGTCCCTGCATTCCTCTTTGTCCGGGCTCGCCTTTCTCCCCTGCAGGTCCCGGGACGCCATCCAGGCCGTCAACACCAGGTAGACCATCACCTCCATGTTGACCCTTTTCTCCTTGCGTACCAGGAGCTCCAGGTTCACCCTGTTCACCCTGAGCTCCCATTACATCCAGGCCTGGAGGACCCCGTTCACCTCTGACTCCCGGAGGTCCAGTTCTGCCTGCAGAACATTTCAACCACAGTTCAGGCCACGCGAAATGACCATGTCAAACCTCGCTCAAGTTTTTTGCGCGCTCTAAACAGACCTTTTCATTGACGTCGGCTGGTGAGACCAGCAGTGTGAGACAACAATGCGATAAACAACGTTTCTTGCCTGACGCTTCCCAAAACATACCACCACGCGTGGCACCAAAGCAATCCATACAAATCGCTCTCCAAGATAGCGAGTCGACCACACAGTTTTGTTGAAGGAAAGACTATGCGCACACAAGCAAGTGCAGAAGCTGATTTAATCTGTCATAGTCTTATGTACAAAAAATTCGGCCCGAAGTTCTAGAACCTGCGAAAAGTTTTGAGCAGCGTCACCGTAAAAATGTGACCCCACCTTGTGAACCAAGTTCTCCCCTCTCTCCTGGTGGACCAGGTGGTCCTAGAATGGCGCTTCCGGGTTCTCCTTTCTCTCCAGGTCTGCCATCACTTCCAGTGAAGCCTCGTGGGCCTGAAAAACAACAATTTCATTTGATTAAAGTGCAAAGAAACAAGCAACATACATGCTCTTTGCAGGAGGTTGAAAAAAACCTACCCTCTTTGCCGGATGACCCTGCAGGACCTTGAGGCCCTTGTGCTCCGGTTGCTCCAATACGGCCTCTTTCACCGCGTGGGCCAGGTACGCCTACTTCTCCGTCGGGCCCTGGTAAGCCCGATGGTCCAGGCCGACCTACACCAGGCTCACCCTGAAAATCAATTACACTAATGACCGAATCAACCTCGAGGTTAATTATAAACCACATCATTTTAATCCATTTCAAAACGAACATAAACACGAACGTATTTTCTCTCGCGGAACTCATTTTGACCCACGTTCGTCAACTAACCTTTTCCCCGGGCAGACCATCCATACCAGGCATCCCGTCAAAGCCAAAAGCACCAGAAGGACCTGGCGGACCTGTTTTTCCTTTCTGTCCAGGTGGGCCGGCTTCTCCAGCAGGGCCTCTGACACTTTCACCACGTGGACCCGGTGAGCCTCTTACCCCCTTCTCACCAGCAAAACCAGGTACTCCAGGAACTCCGATACTTCCTGCAAAGCAAAGACTGCTGTGAAGATTTCCACTGCAAGCCATCGACGAATGCAATAGACATAATTTACCAAAGTGGCTTAAGATTGCTTCACCGAAGGAGTTAGAGTAGAATAATTACCACAGGGCACATAACTTTCCAAGTTGTTCACACACCTTTATCTCCACGCACTCCAGCAGCTCCAGGTGTCCCGGTCAACCCTTGTTGCCCTTTTTCGCCTTTCTCACCAGGCACAGTGATCGCAAAGGCAGGTTCCCCCTTTTGCCCTGAATTAGAAATGTTATTTGTATCAGGATAAAGACAAAACGCGGAAAGTTGTTGCAACGTAACGATCCCACACACCTCTCGGCCCCGGAATGCCGATTTCCCCCGGACTTCCTGTTTCTCCGTCAACCCCTTTCTCTCCCTTTTCTCCGGGAAGGTCCAATCCATCGCGTCCGGGGAACCCAGCGGGTCCAGGATTTCCTGTCTCTCCACCTTCACCTGGAGGACCAGGCGGACCAATTTCACCTTTTACTCCCTTATCACCTGGGACACCGTTTTCACCGTCCCTGCACATCAGCAAATGCAGGTAACGTAAAAAAACGTATTGCACAATAGAAACATAACCTTTCAGAAAATCTTTATGAAACGTTATGTATCGTAATATCGTATTTATCAGATTCGTATATCGTATTCATTAAATATCATAATATTTATCAGAAAAATTAAAACGTTACCTTCCAGGGGGGCCATTGCTTCCTGCTTCTCCGGCGGGACCAACCGGACCACTGGGTCCTTAAAAAAAACATCCGTCATTGAACAACACTGCCTCGCACTTTTTGTTTTACCTTTTCAGCCAAACCACAGTCGCTGCTTCACGGATCAGAAAACAGAGAACCGAAGCTGAAGCGTTGCCAAAGATTTTTTTAATCATTGACGCAGCGATTGTAGTTGCAAATAATTGAATCAATCTTTCCCTTGTCCTTTCGCAAACTCAAATATACTCGCACACTCTCACCTTGCTCGCCTTTAACTCTGACGATGTTCAGTTCCCCTACTTCGCCTTTCTGACCTGGAGGTCCGGTCATGCCTTGTGGACCAGGTCGACCCTGTCAAATCGGAGTTTATAACTTGAATAAAATCAACAACGAGCTCGAATGCAGCAGAGAACCTGGATGTGACGTTATGTAACCCATTGTGACGTTTCAATGTTTCACATCACGGGTTCGAAGCTTCTATGAGCAAACAACTAAGCAATCGCTGTCAACGCTTNTATAATGCACTTACGTCCAACAAGCCAATGTGATACAAAGTAGTGACGATAAAGAGTATGACCACACCGTCTGGGTTAAGCGCATTCAGTTGTTTAAAAGCAGTAGGAAGTCAACGATTTTAAACGCGCATGTTTGTTCCAAACATAACAGTTCGCTTGTAAACAAATAATATCAACAAAACAACTCGAGGCGGAATTCATCTTCATGATATTCTCCACCACGGGCCACGAGAGCGATCAACAAGCAACTCATAAATTGGGAATTCTGGCTGCGCGTTTTTTGACCAGCGGAAAAAACAGCCATATTCTTGTCATTAACCAGGATGAGCATTCCTTGTGAGAGAACAAGAGGAATTGGTAATTTCGCTTCTAGTTGGTCATCTGGGCTAATGGGCAATGCATGGATCGAACTTACCCGTTCTCCAGGCAAGCCTTCAAATCCGTCGAAGCCTTTCTGACCCTTCTCACCGGGCCGGCCATGAGTCCCCATTTCACCGGGAAGTCCGGGGGTACCCGGCAGACCAATATCACCAGTTGTACCTTTTGGACCACGTGGGCAAAGACCACATTCTTCGCCTTTGCTTCCATCCGACCCCGGTCGACCTGAACAAATAAACTGAAAATAGCAAAACGTCGACCTGAACAAATAAACTGAAAATAGCAAAACGTCGATATTTATTGTGACAAGAACGATGACGATTTCCTTTAAATTTCCTGCTATTACTCGTTGGCCTAAAAAGTATGCTTTGCAAAAGCAGTTTTCATTAAAAGAATCGCAGAAGACTCCTAGCATTTGAAAGTTCACATGCTTGCGTGAAGTTACATGAGATTCACCTGGCGTTCCAGGAGCTCCCGGACGGCCAGGCGGCCCAGGTGGACCAGGAAGGCCGATATCGCCTGGAGTAACCATCTCGTCCATTATTTCATGCGTGATACGTGCATCGGACCCGGGCTCGCCCTTTAACCCAGGTGCTCCAGCGGCCCCGGGCCGGCCATTTACTCCAGGTCTTCCGTCCAAACCCGGAGGTCCAACGATAGTAAGTCCTTGTTCTCCTTTCTCACCAACTCCTCCTGGTGGTCCTTGGGGACCAGGTCTTCCAGGCAGTCCTGGTGTAAAAGAGTTTGGCCATGAGTTCGTGATTTTCGCCACACGTTTTGCACCATGTTACTGTTACAATGCTGCATATATGGAGAGCCTAGCACGTGATAAAATATACTTCATCTCCTTGCTGTAGTAAAATACTTCCACTTGCAAGAGGCTAAACACAAGGCTGCTGGCAAGCACCAACGCAACCTCACCACTGCACCCGTGTTGTGGCACTGGTATTATTGAACACGTGTCGCGATAAGCACTTTGGATAGCGCAGAATGAAGACAAAGACAAATAAATGAATCCCAGCAGAGTTTATTATCATTCGCAGTCAAAACGCGAGTGGCACAGTTGTCAGAGAGACAAGAGTTCGTTACAAAGTTATACGGAACATCTGGTCTCGTCCGCCGACGAGCGAATACACGCTTGCGTGATGTTACTCTTCTGAAACAACTGATAGCTGTACTTCTCGTTTATATATAATGAAACCCATGAAAATCGTCGGATTATTCTTATACCGACATTCTCCGCAGTGGCAATTGATATTCGAAGGATAAGTTTGGTTTGAAACCACAAAAATCGGAAGTCGGTCACAAGCTAAAGATACCTGCGCGTCCAGGAGCTCCAGGTTCTCCTGGCTGACCCAAAAGACCGCGGCCAGGTTGACCCTGTAAACCAGGCTCTCCAGGAGGTCCAGCAGGGCCTTGAGCACCCTTAACTCCGTCAAGACCTGGCATTCCGTGGAAGCCCATTGCACCTTTTCGGCCTGCCGGTCCAGGAGGTCCCGGTAAACCAACCGCACCAGCGTCTCCATTTTCGCCCTGAAATAAAGTCGACATCTAACAGTGAAAAATACGTTCATAGAATGTTTCTTTTTATCTCCACACGATTTGCTTACAACTGTAATTAAACTGCGATACAAAAAAATCAATATTACAGTTACACAAAAACGTTTTATATTTACTCAACAAAACAAAAAAAACTAGGAATTGTAATTCATTCCGTATTAACACGATTATGAAAAATTCTGTAAATCGTAATTGCAGCAAATTGCACTGTCTTTAACAACTTCGTTTAAACAAGTGCTGGTGATAACCACGTAGAAGGCGAAATACAGTATCCTCTGTAAACATCATACAGTGTCTGGTTCTTTGCCATGTCAGAGTTCCTTTCGATAGATTCACTTTTTGTACTTTAATTAGGTTCGCTTATTTACTTACCGTGAGGCCAGGAGGTCCTGGAAGGCCAGTGACTCCATTCTCCCCCTTGCTTCCCTTCTGTCCGTTTCGGCCAGGGTAACCTTGCACCCCTCTTTCACCTTTTTCTCCCTGCAGTAAATGCAGCAATACAGTTAAGCATCATGCGGGACCGGGATCGAGCTGACGCTTACAAACAGTTGCAACCTCTCCGTTGGTGTTGCATTGAATGTGTGATTCACCACGAGCGGGATGTGCGCGAAGAATAGCAGCAAGGTTTTTTTAAGGAAAATGTTAGGTACCCGGAATGGATCTGTAGGGACCCGATTTCTCTGATTCTAGGGACCCGATTTTCTCTGAGTTTAGGGACCCGATGATAATTTTCTCTGATTCTAGGGAC
>JGI24158J21664_10002331_pt1 | contig 22877 bp, 9 predicted proteins | sample Ectturendosymbi3_FD_21664 | JGI IMG/M metagenome (IMG submission 21664)
TCTTCCCTTGCCCAAGTTGCAATAACATCAAATGACGTTGCTCAGCCGGTTCGGCGTTCATATCTGTACAAATTTCTGGGTCGAGTTAAATGTGAATCAAGTTTACATATCGCAAGCGACTTTTTCGTGGTGGTTGCTGCATACATTCAATATTGTGTTTAAAAATGTGCCCCCCTTGTGATTTTTGGCCATCCCTGCTTTAACATCCTGGCGACGGCCCTGAGTCGAAGAGATGCCAACAGCACCCTGAGAATGCCGTTTGAGTTCTTCGACCAGTTTGTGCTCATTTTCTGTGAGTAAAATAATGTCCCAGTGTCCAGTTACTAGCGTATGACAAGATTGTCGTTTACACGTCGATTTCAAGTCTCCCAGAGTAGAAACGCACTGCTCTGTCTCCACCCGGCTCCCCAGATGCGAAGTGGGCGCAACATTAGGCCTCCACTTCTGGGTAGCTGGTAGCTGATAGGGGAGACTGTCGCGAATATTTGGGCCTTTCTGTCTAAAGCCTGGACACGCGCTGCTGCGGGCACATTTTGTGGAGTGGCCTTGTATTGAGGCTACTGGATACGCCGATGTACAGCAATCACTGCATCTGAAAGGCACTTTTTGCGAAATCACTTTTCTTTTCTTAACGAGACAAAGGTGGGCGATGTTTCGATATTTTCTGCATCATAATCCGTTCATCAAAACTTATTCTTGCGTCATTCACTGATACAAACTATTTTCAATTCCTAAACTCAGTCTTTCGAAACAACCCGACACAAACCTCAACTCTACAAGTCACGTCACAAACAGCAAGCCGCGTCACAAACAGCATGCCGCGTTCGGACATTTAGAGCGACGCACCTCACAGAAGACAGCCTACGTGCCGTAAATGTTTTTCACGATATTGCTCATTTCACCACCAGCACGAAATATTTGTCACAAAGTATTTATAATTCTTAGACTCCGTGTTTCCAAACACTTATTTTCAAACTCAACCCAAGACGTTACGTCACACAGACGTAGACCTGGTCGAAGCGGCAAGAGCACCGTTCTTGAAACGATAGTTTGTTTATAAGAAATTTTTTCATATTATTGTTTAATTAACCACTAGCATTGGAAAGAACTTGACCTCTATTATTCATACATCATGGATTGTTACAAAATATTTATAATGTATGACAACACAATGGAATATAAACACATATTGCCAGTAATCTAAACTTTGATAGACAAGCTCANAAAANTAATTCACTTTCATTATTTCCAGGGCCGGATTTACCTGATGCCAGGCCTAGGCTAATCCACTTGTGAGGCTCCTCTTGTCCACTGTTACGAGGTAAAAATAGAAAAGTGTTAATCAATTTGCGCTGAGCCGAAAATGACGATATTGACGCTCTAAAAGTACGGTCAAGAAAAGTTACAAATATTTACTAAATTTCCCCCCACGATCACTGCGCTTGTTGCTGCCTTCGACGCAAAAGCGTTCAGTGACACGGAATTGTGGAAATTGTACTTGACTGGCGGGAACAGGATTTTTAATTTCCACACAGGCAAGCCAAGCGAAAAGGTCACGGGTAAATATTTGACAAAACACATGACCTACGTTTTTATAAGTTTCACACCTGTTTTTTCTGATCTGTGTTCAGAAAAAACCAAACACACTGCACATATGTGTGGTTCAGGGGAAGATCCAGCCAGTAAGTTTAGGGGGGTGGATGATTTCAGTAATATTTGATGGTCAAGTCCAGGTCCGTAACCAGGGTTCGCAGGAGAGACGAAGCCCCCTCTAGAAGATTTTTCGCCCACCCCCCTGGAAAATGTGTTGGACATAGTTTAAAACTATTGGACACAGTTCCAAAAATTTGGACCCTTCTCAGAAAACTCTTCGCCCCTCCTGGTATCCCAAGCTGGTTACGGGCCTAGTCAAGTCCCATTACGGGTTCACTACTGTAAGTGAAATGAACGTCACAACACTGCTGTGGCAAAACAAACGTGAGGACCACGTTGTGAATCACTTACCACGGCTGTAAAAATCTGACACACACGAGCAAAACACATCAAGTAAAACGCACCCAAATGGTTGTAACTGTAACATTCACGATTCGCGTGTTTGTTACTTTTTCAGCCTGGTAAGAATCGAGCGCAACGAAACCGCCGCGTCAAAGGATGTGAGGTTTAAACCAGAACCGTCACCAGAGAGCTTTCAATAGTTGAGTTTACATTTACGCAGGAAAATTTGATAAAATCTCCATTATTTATAGTGTTTCATATTCAAATTTGGAGGGGCTGAGCTCACCGATGCCACCGGTGGCGACGGCACTGGTTTAAATTTCCCTAATGCTGTCATTATTGAAATAGGTACAAAAAGCTACTATCATCGAATCAAGTAAGGCTGAACAGAGCAAGTAAACAACTAAAAGGTATTGTCGTGGCCTTCTTCATAACAAAATCATCTAGGAACTCATTGAAATTTGATCGCCTAAGTTTGTCACTTTTAACGCACCGAATGCTTAGTGTGGGCAACCTCTCCTGGAACATTGCGACCCTTCAATTCATTTATAATTCTTTTGAATCTTGAAAAGACCTTTTTCCTGAGATGTTAGTGACCATCAAGTTAAGAAATAGGGGTCCACGTGGTTGGATAAATCCAAAACCACTAATCTAAGACATCAGACCAAGGGGCGTAACGAGGGGAGAGAGAGAGGCACAATTCCCGGGGCGCCGAATCACTGTGAGGGGCGCGGAATGGCTGTGGGGNCGACGAAAAGTCCCAACAATGTTAGAAATACTTTCTTCAATGCAGACCATTTGTTTCCGAAAGACCTCACGGTCNAANACGGGGACACCAAACTTGCTTCTTGCCCCGGGCGCCATAAAACCTCGTTACGCCCCTGATCAGAGCCAAACGCGCTTTTGCCATTTTCCAGCTGTTACCCTTTTTTGTCTCTTTGGGGCAGAGTTCTGTGGTTGCCAGATGGCAAAGTGACTTTTGGTTGCTATTCAAGCTCATTAATTAAGTTCTTCTCTGATTTGCTTAGTATGGGAGCTGTACAAACTTGCGCAAGTACTCAACCGTAATCTGAATTCTGAATGACTTTGTGAAAGAAAATTAAAATGGAAAAAATAACATCTAAAAATACAAAACGAGCTTTACTCAATAGAAACGCTAACAAAACTACAGCATTGCTCAGAAGCTTGTTTTTATTGTAGGATAATGCTGCTAGCCCTACACATAGCTCTTATCTGCAGTACAACCTAACCTTTGATAAGGTGCATTTCAAACACGAACAGCCACAAGTTCTTTCGCCAGAAACACAGGACGCAGCCAGCGTGCTTTGAGTATATCGACACAATAGTCGGCATGCAGCTTGAACAACCGTCATATTGAGATTCATGGTAGCTCGTTGGAAGACCCTGATGTTTATCAACACGGAATCTGATTAGGTGAATAAAACTGAATTTCATGAATAATTAATACATAAAATTGTTGACGAATGTTTATCTAACTGATCACATACCAGCAATTGACACTATGCATACCACAGTCTGCTGGAGGACCTGTTGAATCTCGAGGCCCTAGGCTTAAGCCTGTATAGCCTTTTGGCAAATCCGATCCTAGTTATTTCCTTTAACGCATGTGTACCCCTGGAGCGTCACGAGTGGTCTGCGGCCCCCCCCCATCTCCGCTTACTTGCGTCGCGGGCCACGCGGCTGCTTTCAAAGTGAATGCTGCACTGGTGGCGAGTCAATGACAGCACTGCGCGTCAACTGTTCCCTTGCACCCTCCCATTAACGCTGAGCACGAAGCTGGACAAGCCGCAAGTAAAGTTTTGCAATGGCTCGACCAGGAATCGATGTCTTTGGTGGCACTGAAATGCGACAAAAATTGACAAGACCTCTCGCTGCCACGGTGAACTCTTCCTGATCTAGTGAAAAACATCGTGAATGCCAATTATTTCATTGCATAGAAAATTTGATTTCAACATCTGTGTTTTCTGGGTTCTGTTTTGATCGCTGTCGTCACGCTTCAGTTGATTTAAAGCCTGCCAATCAACCTATGCAGAGACCATGTCTTTTGCACATTGCATTTGATGGCTGAACCTTTCTTTGTCCTGCCACATAATCAGCTTACATCAACAACTAAATCTATTTGAAATCATGTTGAAGGGTCCACACGGGTCCACACAGGTCCACACAGGTCCACACACCAACTTCATTGCAAATCATCCAGAATTTGCCGAAAGACAGTCGCTAATTTCCGCCATCATTTCGCACAATTTCGCACTAATTTCCGCCGTCATTTTCTTTCTTTAACAAGAGTTTACAAGCAGGGTTGGTATTGTTTTTCTGGGATATGCACTTGAGTAATGCACTCATACATAAAGGGGAGCATCACACCTCTCCTGCTGCTAGTCATCTAACAGTGCACAATCCTCTTCAAAAGAATAAATAAAAACTCTGCTGCTCACTTAAAGAGCGCAACAGCTAAGCAATCTTCACATGCACCTTCAAGCAGTTTCACCTCCTTTATTTCTTTTCTCATACATACCTCGCACCTTATTGAGGCTAAACCCTATGCTTTACATTGCAGTTGTTCTCCAGTCATTCAGCCTAGATTATTATTTTCAAATAATTAAATCGTTTTAAAATATCATTCAAGTTTTAACCACCACTGCAAATTATGACCCCAGGCTTTGCTGTTTCTTTCTAAAACAATTCCAAGACAAGAGGTTTTTCCAGTTAGAGCTTCACATTCCAAGTAACTACCTCTGAGAGCTGAAAAAAACGCGTCCGTCCGATAAGGCATCCATTTTCTCTTTTCAAACAAACATTTTTTAAACATTAACTTTAAACAGAAGAGACTTTAAATAATTTATTGCTACTTTTCAATCAAACTAATCGATTTCGAGAAGTTGATTGAATGTGAAGCTGTATTTACTACAATGACTGGAAAGATTTTCTCCTAGGAACTACAGCTTTCCATAAGTTTCTTGTTGCGATTTGGTTTCAACAAAGGTTGCAACGCATCAGATTCATTTACTCAGTAGTGGGGCAGATTTTCCTCAATACTGTTAAAGGTATATTTGCGTATATCAGAAATAAATAAACTCTCTATGTTCACTGCACAGTTTATGAACACTGTAAAAGACAGACCGGTATTGCCTGCATTTACTTTGATGTGGATCATGGGAAGAATCTTCTCAATGATCACAAAAACACAAATGGCTTACGGTATAATTAAACTTCTCCCTACGTCTCTCTACGCATCCTTTTCGCTTTTCACACCCAGGAGCATCTGTAGCACACCACATGTTTCTGGCGGTAATCCATGACAACGCAAGAGACATGAATAGCTCGTGCGCAACAGAGCTGACGTCGCTCAAAACCGTCGCGCGGTTTGTGTTTGTTGCTGATTCAGGCGCAACGATGAAGCAGCAGCTCGACAGCACCAACGCCATGATCGCACCCGACGCTGAAGTGCTGGTGGGTTCCGCAATCTCACAACCCGTAACCTCACCAGTCAGGGCGTGATTATCCCTTGCTGGTAACCCGATGCTGGGATGCTTGAGCAGTGCTGAAAAAATCGAGGCACCAGGGTAACTCACACTTCATTTGTTTTGCGACAGAACGGAATGAGATTGGGGAAATACTACAGTAGAGTTATACGTCGTACCGACGTCAGGTGTCTCCTTCTGACGACACAAAAAGTTTTCTGCTTTATCGGCAACTGACATTTCTTGAATTCATTCAAGCATGACCTTGACAATAGTCTTGACTCGACCCGGTTGTTTACAAACTATGCAAAAGATGTCCATCGGTTGTTCAGCAAATTGAAACAAAATACCTTCACAATCTCATAAAATGAAAGCTTGTTTTCTCAGTAGTTTGTTGGTAATGCACCGGGTTACACCCTTTTGATGGATTGATTGATTGATCGATTGATTTTATTTGTCAGCAGACACGAAGTCCATAGTACAAGCAGACACTGTCTGCACAACGCATGTTGATAAAAACACACAAAACAGAGCAATGTACAACGGCGTTGGAGCCGGCGGAATCACAGGGTTACTTTTATGAGCTTAAATTTGGAAACTTTTTGTTTAATTGATAAATGCGAGATACTGCTATGACAGTTCTTTACAAGTGTTTTAATATTGTTCGGATGTTCGGGTAGGTCAGCACGATGTTGCGCTATAGAACAATGACTGAAGCGTTTAAGTTTAAAACTATATCTGCGGAAGTAACGTGTTGGTTCCTAAAAAGATTTCAATCAACTGTTTATAGACCTAACGCAGAGTTGTAGACGTTTTGTTCACATAAAAATGGCCGTAATTTAGTAAAGCGTAAGCGGAAAATGCGTTACAGGCAAAAAAATTTACTGGCCTCATGTGTCACACCAGCAGTGTGCTTTCTGAGTGGATTCATAAACTGCCAAAGATAAAGTCATCCGCTTTGCGTAAATTGATTCCAGCGGTAAAGCCACGAACTTCATTATTTATGCATAAGTTGCCTTGGATCAGTTTTCAAAAACATCTGCTTTGTTTTGAAATCCAACGTCACCCGATCTCACGCATCTGGGCTTAGGTTGAGGTTTCAAAATTACTATTGCGAGTTACCACTTCCGCTATAATGAAACCTGGTATGCGTTCTTCCTGCAACCAACTTTTTAAAAGAGTGCATTAACAGATTTACAAAAAAAACTCATTAAAGTTTGAAACGTTTTTCAGCATAGATTGATGCGACGGTGCTTAGACATTTTACCCAGGAGATACTGAAATATGCTATGCAATGGTTTGCAAGCAAAGAGCAGCTGACGTGGACAGGTCTTTACAACAAACCAGTTCTCAATTGATCGTTTATGGCGATGCTGCTTTTCCGGTCGTGTTGGTTTTAAATCTGCATCTTACACTTGTCATGGTGTATTTGGTTGACGTAACATCTTGACACCCTCGCACCAGCTGCGTAACTTCCGGTCTGCAGCAGACGCTTCCGCATAGCACAGTTACAGCGCAGGTGACTGACTAGCCTGGATTTTCCTAAAGCTTGCACTGCCTTGCCTGAACCCAGCATGCGCAGGGAGACAATTTGCACGCTATCTAAAATCGGCTTTTTTCTGAAAGTCAGATAAATGTCATTCAGTTGGTGAGACAGGTAGATCTTGTGAATCACTCTTTTCGAACGATACACCAGTACGTCGTTACAAGGACAGGCGGGTAATCGAAGATTGCTATTGATTAACTGGATCAAAAATTGAATTGATGCAGGCTACACAAGAACATTTCTCTTGAACATGTTTGAAAAGTTTTCTTACCATCACTCAAAAGTTTTATTTGAAGGTAACTGCCCTGCATTGCTGACCAGAGCGAACGGACAAGGCCGGAAAAGCTGAGCGTGTCTGTCACTGACTGCAGTGCTTGTGAGTTTGAAACACTGTCACAATGTACTGTCTATTCTATGACGACAACCAACACCACAGTCACATTTTTGTTTCGCTCACAAACTTCAGCAATCAGGTTTGCGCATTCGGTAAAACGTGTTGCTAAAGATTTTTTTGTTCTCCTCAAAAGCTGCAAACAATTTCTAACACTTGAGCTTGTGAGCGACGAAAAAACGATGAAACGCTTTCATTTTAGATGGATTTCTTGTTTTGCGTCCGTCAACTCCCAGTAAAACAACTAAACCGAAATAAAACTGGCTGTTTTAGGTTTTGTCGCAATAGCCACTGCACCAACTGACTTTCGTTAACCAATCCCACAATAAGTTCAAACTCAAACATTTATTTTAGTTTTCAAGTTCAAGATCAATTTATAGGCTTGCGACTATTGGAAGGACACGATGAACAACGAAAAGCCAACCATTAGCTTTAGACGAGGTCGAAAACCGTCTGGTGGCCTGTCACGCTTCACACAAAGGTTTAACGGTGGCGAAAGATGCCGAAACATATCTGAGTCTTTGAAGCATGTCAACGTTTTTGACAGAAATTGCAGGTGTGAGACATTTTCTTACACCAGGTCGTCAAAGCGGGTGATTCCCAGCAAGTTCGCGCCTAACAAGAACAGAAATCCTAAAAGTTGCAGATTTTATCTCCGATGTGAAGACATGTACGTGTTTATATGAGCGTGCTTGGTTACGTCATCTGTTGTGACCGACCTTCAGTGGTTTATTCAGAGCCACGCGCAGTTTATGTTTAAGAAATGCCAAGCATATCGTCCACAAACAAAGCGGTTGTAGCATTTGGAAGAGCTGTTCATCACAGCCTCGGTCACTCCTATTATCATTTGTTTGAGCCGTCGCTGAACTCAAAACGAGACTTCCTTGTTTGTTACCGAAAAACTTGAAAAACTGTTGTCGCACTTTTTCCATTAGAAAGAGCTGTTTCTTTCAAACAGTAAAATATAATGTTGTTCTTACCATGAAAAAATAATCCGGAAATAAACGATAGTTGAAAATACGTTAATTTAATGAACGCCACTTAAAATTCTGGCTGATGATCTCAAAAAAAGTTGCCGTCAAACAAACCGGTTTCCTCGGATTTTTAATCTGTAATCGACTAATAGATGTCTGCAAATAGCTTCTTTATTCAAATTTAGCAGTACGATCATTCGGTTTAGAGTTTTTATAACTATTCGTTAGTATTTTTTATGCTCATTACAGATACTTGTTTCTCAAATTGTTCACACATCACATTCTAAAGTGCATCGCTTAAAAACTGCATTTTAATGCAAAATTTTTCCAAACNCGTTCTTTTGTTTGCGTTCAACAACTGTGGCCTTAAGGGGTGCGGAAAATTGGGGGGGAGGAACAAAAATAATTGCTTCAAATTTTGCAAATGCTTNCTGAGCGAAGTGACAACCTCCGGACCAGTGAAACAAAATATGTGTCACGTGAGAAGGTCAAAACTCATTCAAAGTTTCATGAACTTGCAAACATTTTCTTTCTTCTATTTCTTGTTTCACCANACTTACTGAATTCATGGCAAGTGTTTCCGCAGCTGAGCAATGACCCTGATCCTCTGACTGCAGCCAGCTGAACACCTCGCGCAATGAAGAACCGCTTTCTGCTCCTGATTGCTTTGGACTAGAAGATCATCTAGTCACTAGACTCTAGTGATATTTGGCATTATATAAGAAATAACGTCTTCGTTCGCTTTTTTGACCATCAAACGAAATAAACGTGGAAACCTGCGTAATCTTAAGCTAAATCTTAAATACTTGAATCCAGTTTCTATTTGAAGTGAAGCTGATGGTGCCCAGCTGGTAGGCGAAATATATGCTTTAATAACATCACCGTGCTGTGAAAGAATTCCTTTCGATAGACAGAGATTGAATCCATGCAATCCATACTTTGGCTGAGCTGCAGCATAAAAAGTTTAGCGTCAGCAGCTTCTGCGATGATCGGCTCGCTCGNACCTCTGCACTGNCCGGTCGTCAGATACGAATGCTGNCTGATTCATTTTCTGTTACNACGGTGGTTTATGTTGCCGGGTGCTTGACTGTTGTTCCTGTTGTGGCCGCTGCTTTTGTTTCTGGGCAACAACCGCCATTTCTGTCCCTGCTGGTCACAGAGTTAGCCAGAAATATATACCGTGGATGGTTTTTAAGTTGTTTACAACCGAAGCCACAACAGTGCAGCAAGAAATTCACCTGTTTCTTGTTCTGTGCATAATCAACATAAAAACGTTGAAGTCACACGCTATGCGTTTGCATTAGGCGCAGACAGCACAGCTTGCAGAATTCTCATCGAAACTCATGTCCAAGCAAGACTGCCGCGCAACCGCTGAGTTACTGAGCCGTAGCAGTTGCTGAAACGCAGTGAAGCGTGTCGTGTGAAGACATTTGAGTGCAAGTAGCAATTTGGTGATTTGCCAAAGAACGCACTGGAGAGGTTGGCACACTGCACTTGCTTGGGAGTCCAGCGTGAAAACCCCTCAAATCACTTCGCATGTTTTTTTCTGTGCTACTGTTAAGCCTTTTGTGAGTCCTTGAGTCATAAACCACTCGCAGCAATCTTTGCTTGTCATGAACAGCGAAGCTTTTTCGGCCACTTTTCTTCAGCGGCACGGACTGTGTCCTCCCCAGCTGTGCACTGTTTCTTTATATTGTTTTTAAAACATAGGCGAGCTTTACTTTTTCTGAATTATTGTTTGATAACAAAAAGTTTGGAAGCACTTCAATTCTGGAAAATTGTCCCTTTCACTATATTTTTCGTAACCTATTTGATAGTTTCACAAAAAAGGTTTGGCAAGGAGGGAAAAGAAATAAAAGATAGAACTTGTCAAATACTAACGGTTTTTAAAATCATGTTTAATGATCATCAGTCGCATGCCATACGAAGGTTTGGTTTACTTGAACAGCGTGAAAACAAACTAAGCTTGCGTAAGAGTTGAATGTATGGATACCACTTATTGCAGACAACCAACAGTTTTTCAGGCATCCAATCGTCAAACCACCAGCACTCAAATGTCATCTTCACAACGATTCCAGCTGTTCACATACGAGTTTGTACAACCAAACCCAACAATACAATACAATCAGGGGGAGATTTATTATCGTCGAATGTCTTGTATGGTTACAATCTGGTTCTCTGACTGAAGTTCATTGTCTATCTTACTAAAAATTTTGAAAAAGAACTTTGACTAGCCAACGTTTTTGATGACATAACTCTCATTTTTGTTTGTTGCTGTCGGCAAGCATCCAGTTTTACTTTGTTTGCATAGTTTTTGATCGGATCTGACCATCTTAAAAATCAGACGATGCATCAAGATTTTACACTTTTACTATTTAAAAAGTTTAACATCATAAAAAAAGAAAACACAACACTAAATAACTAGTCAAGCCAACGATACTACAGGCATTCCTTCAAATATGTAATAAAACCTAATCCTGGTTGAAATACCATGCTTTTTATTGAAACATAGTCTGTAAAACCGGCGCTTGGGAGGCTCGAAATGTGCGCGAAAATATAACTCCGAACAATGTGCAGTTGATGCAAAAAATATTGGCGACTCAATCATTTAGATAGGAATTAACGCTGCATTAGCACTAATTGGTGAATGTGCAAAACTCTAGCGAACAGGAAAATACGAATATTTTGACAAAAAACGTTAAGGATTCTTTTCAAACCAATTTGGTGCCTGGTCAAATATACTAGTTGTACAATTTACAAAACCCTGAGTTATAAGTATACTCGTATGAGCCTATTTAGTGGTTGATGATCTCAAAAATAAAAAGAAAACACTAAAAGATTTTTCACGTTTTGCAACAAAGTTAGAAGTATCTTACAAACAAACGTTTGATGCCGTCCACGCGGAACCCCACAATGAAACATTTCCATCTAAACGTCAACTTCGCGTTATTGAATTTTTTCAGTTATCTTGCCGTGAAACAGCCGTAACGGTAATGGTAGCTTGGCAAAAAAATGCTTCCAAGGTGTTTGGAAATAACACAAGATGATGCATAATAACGATCAATATGCGATCCAGCCCAAATAACACCACAGCCAACATGATTGACCGGCCAGCAGGTCGTCCTGTTAATGTCTTGTTGTGGAAACAATAATAGAGCTTTATAATTTAGACACCCTTGGCATCGGGCCAGCTGCTGCGTTGTTTATTTAACGCTTCCAAGTCAGGTCAACCGGTGTATTTTCGGAGGCACCTTTCGATGTCAATCTCGAGCGAGAAACCGGAATCCCGCGCAATTTTGAACTAAATAAGAAGATTATCAGATCTGAAAAGGCAGGTGATTGAAGACGTCAGTTTGGTTGAACAAATATTCTGATTTCTTCATGCGAGACTTAGAATGACAAAAAAAAACAATCATTTAATATGAAAAACACAAATAATGAAGCATATCGATATAAACGATCATTTCTTTATGACGCCACGGTATGGCGCAGGTGTATGACGTAACTGACGTTTGACGGATCGCGCATAGAAATCATATAAAATCAAGCAATAAATGCAAATCAAGCGCTCGTGCCACCAGATCTGCTTCATACCTCTGGCGGATTTTTATCTTTCACTGCTACTGTATTCGGTGAAAGGTTACGTCAGGTCACTCTGGGACGAAGGGGCCGGGAACATGCAGGTCACTTTAGGATGTAGTTGAAGACAAAACCGATTTCGGTAAAAAGTACTGTCAAATTTTCGACTTTATGTTCTATCAAACTAACAGTCCATGTTTATTTACACGGCCAACGAAAGGACCGCATTCCCCCTAATCCTCAGTGACCTGAACGTTTTGTTTCCTTTCCACGCACGCGGACGCTCTGGTTAATCAGCAGGTACTGTGGTTTTTGGTCATAAATGCCATTTGTTTCGTCACAAATGCTATCGCTATCGTCGTGGTCAATCCCTCACCATCTCATGATTACACGAGGCAGGGTTGCCATCTGCTGGAAGGTGTTGCAGAATGGCTCTTTTATTAAACAAGGTTGCCGACCCCTGGTCTAAAGCAACAATTGCAATTAATCCGTACGATACTTCATATGTTTCAGCAACTAATTCATCTAAAAATCGCAATTCGAGTCTCCCTGGCTAGTTGTGTAACGTCTGATAAAAATATCTTGACATGGCCAAAGTATCTTTCTCCACTGCGTCCGTGTTACCAATATCGCTACATTGTTTATAAACAAATCAATGGCCAAAGTGTTTGGAAGATGGAAATGGCAGAGTAGTCCAGATGAATGCAAATACACGTGTAGAGGGCTGATAGTTGAAAAAAATATGCAAACGATTGTGACAATTCCCAAGCGAACAATCAACCGCTTGATGTCATTTTCCACATTCAAAAAACTCCGGGAGCCTTGATGGCAATGGCCTTTAACAAGGGGGTTGACGACCAGGCAAAGAAAAGACAACTGTGAGACAGCACCAATGATTGTGAAACTGACAATGATCACAATCAGCATAGGCTTTGCGTTCCTGGACCACGTGATCACGCAGCCAGTGACTGTTGTTGTGACTTGATATCTTTGTGTAACTATCATTGGCAAAGATGTGTTTGAAATCCAGATGCAAATAAGAACAAAAAAGTTAGCAAAAACAGTGATTTTGCTTGACTTTTCTCCGAATCTTGCGTCAACGTAGAACTTGCGCTGTCGTTTCCAAAGTATGAAGTAAATGCAGTTTAGTGTCAAAGAGTACAAGAAAACTCGCAGATGCGTCAGAATGTCGCAGGCGGCTGCAGGCATTTCACCGCCGTATATGTCCACCAAGTTTGTCCATGCCAGCAGGACAACGCTGCCAGTGGAGAGAACAAAGGGTCTGCTGTAGCTGTTATTTTGGGAGGAATGTCTCCATTTTTTAAACTCGTATACGACCTGCATTGTGAGCAGATAGGAAGAGAAGCCGACCACAACAGCTGCAACAAAGCCGGCGGATCTAGGATTACGGTGGATCTCACCGATGCATCCGTAGCTTGAGTTGATTGACAGGTTGCGTTCATCAGATAAGAGACAATGAACATTGCATTGATATCGATGTTCATGGAGAAGGTTATTTTGCGACGTCCATCCGGAAGTCATGATTTCTTTACTTCATCGCTCATCGTTTTCGCCCTAAACCTTCTACAACATCTGCAGAAACAACAAGATTGCAGCAGAACCTGATGCGAACTGATCGCTGCAGAATCGAAGCTGAGGTCGAATGAGTTTTTCACGAGGCGAGGCGAGTAACACGTGTTTGCTTTCATCGCTTTGATAAAAACTGTGGCTTCGTCTTTCAACGAAGGGATAAAGTTTTCAAATACATCAAACATATCTCGGTCGGCAGCAAAGTAATATAGTGCGTGCGAAAACATGATTCACCGCAAAATTCTAATAACCTCCTTACGCGGTTTGCAATTTCATGCATAATGCAAACACTAGCATGTAAACAAACACTGATATAATGATAAGCAATTTGGAAATACAAAAAATATTGCTGTGGTTGAATCAGATCCTGAAAGTTCTTTGCATTTTAGTTACCAAAGAAAAAGCCAAGTTGCGTTATGTTTCATGTTCGATGTGTTAGTGTCACCCAAGTTTTGCACCGCTTTAAAAAAGTTTTATTATCTATAGTATTTTAAATCTGATAGACATTCTCTGTTTAGACTAGAGAACAGTTACCTAAAACCTATTTTTATGTGCTGAATTCCTAATGCAAGTTCCGCTTTTTGTAGGAAAGCTTTTTTCTTAGTTTAAATGCTTATAACGCATTTATTTGTTTGTTTGTCACAGGTTTCACGGCAAAGCAACTGGGGGAGGAGTTTTAAGAAGTTGCCGTCTTCTGGCGCAAAATTCAACTCGGAAAAAATGCAGTAAGTGGCGCAATATAAGAAAACAGTGCAACTGTGTAACTGATCAATTACACTGAGCAGCAACCTGATGAGAACATCATAAAAAATGCAACTATAAAGATGGTTCACGTCGGAACACGAGATGTCGAACCAGCAGAAGCATGTTACACAAAATGATGGATGGACGGATAATTTTTAATCAGAATTTTGAAAGACAATATTGCATTCATGAATTATAAAAATGTGGCTACGTAACTAGTATCCACAATGGCGACGAACTTGAACCAATCAGCAAAAATCAGCAAATAGGAAATCGATTTCACATAAACGTAGGTCTAGGCATACTCAGTCCTACAATATACAAGCAAATACTTGCGGGTGAAACGTTGAAAGGCTAAAGCTAGAGCACAGAAAGCAAACAAACTCAAGACAAAAATGAATAAATCAAACACAGGTTGCGGCAATTAAAAACTGGAAAATACGTCTTTCCCAAATAATTGCTTTCACTGCAAATGGAAAATAATCTGGTGCCAAAATAACGAACACCGCAACAGACCCACAATGACGGAAACAACACGCCGTTATGACTTAAGAGGGCGGCAAAATGCGTAAGCAGAATTGGAGCTCTTTTAAATGCTAATCGTTGGGAAGGGAAGTATGAAAGTAAGTAAATAAAAAACTACATGTGTGGTATGAGGGGGGTTCAAACAAATGGAAAAAGCAAAGTGGAAGAAATCAATGAACATCGCAGATGGGACAAGAATTATTTCGCACGAGAAATAATCATGTTTTGAATATTAATTTATGCGTTACGTTTGACAAGCCGTTTACCTTAACAGGTATCCAGAGAATGAAAACTGGGTTATTCTACAAAAGTAACAGTACAAGCGTCATAAATTAGTGTTTTTTTTATGATGCCATGAAACACTGTATAGTGCCGAGATAAGGCAATTTGATCGCTTTCATCCTTATTTTCTGGTTTGTTTCAATGTGTGCTGACCATCATTTGGAAAATTTATCAACTGTTTGGCCAACATACTGTTGATTGCATATCACACAAGTCGCCACATGACTACCGCAGTTTACGCATGTCAGGTTTTGACTCAGCGGGAAAGTTTAATATTTGTCAGAATTTCTAAAACAGTTGGGAACATGGATATGTTTTGTTTTCCATGACAACCACAAAGTGCACAGTGCTTGCAAGGCCCTGACGCACCTTCGGTTTGCTTTTTGTCTCATCAAGCAAGGTGCGTGAAAAATTGTTAGTGTTTGTCGAATTGTGGCTGGTCTCTTTGGACAATCGTCAGACTCAGTATGGCTCATTCCTGCTCGATCCAGTGAGCAGTTCATAATGAACGAAATATCTGAGGAAATGTGAAAAGTTGTGCAAATAGATATTCTACTTTTGCTGACATTTACTGAAGACCCGTTCAGTAAATTGGGCCATTTCAGAAAAAGAACAAACGGTATTGTGGTTTTTCATCATATTGCGAAAAGAACGATCAGAAGTGAATTGTTTGTTAAAAATGGGTGGACGGCTTTGTTCTAAATGAACGACAACAGTTTGACAAACATCACGAGACACCTCTTCTCTGAAAGAACAGACCGTTGCAGAAGTCGATGACGTGTTCAGTCACATTAAAACGTCTTTGTATTGAAAAGCGATTTGGTTTTGTCACTGAAATCAAGCAAACCTGATGTACAGCAGTAGAAGATTATATCAATGAGCTTAATAACACATGCTCAGACTTAACCTATATTAAAATATTCTTTCATTTTGCAACTGAATCAAGCATGTCAGTTTGTGGCGCATTAGAAATGATGCTGCAGCATCAAGCAAGAGCTCGCTTTATTAATGATGTAAAACCAACGTCCATCTTCGTCAAGTTGAAAAAAAACACCCAAACGTGCAACCCCCCTCTCCGGAGCAAAGAACCGTCAAAGTCTGTACTTCTCATGCAATATGTCAATAAAAATTTAATTTGGCGTAAATGTGTGAATGAAAGGAAGAAAACCGACATCCTTTCCTATTTTGGGCCCCTTTTTCAAGTTATTCATTGAAACGGGGTTTCATTTTCAAAAAGCCGATGGAAATTTCAAATTTAATCAAATAAATGTAATTAACTCATAACCAGATAAAGTTAAGACCTAAGAATGACGAACGGTTAAAAAATATTTGTCTCCTTCTTTAACTTCTGTTCCGACAACGCCTTGGGAACAAGGTGGTTTTCTGAAAGCGAACAATCAATGTTTTATTGAAATATCCATCAATTAATTGAGTCGAACCCGGCGAGAGAACATGGACTCCGCTCCTCGGGGGGACAACACTACAATTGAAAAGCTACTCCCTGCCGATTGGTTGTTTCAAGCTTCGCTTCAAAACTAAACCTCGGCCAGACTTGGTGCGTTTAAGAAAAGCTCTGATAATGGCCAAATGACACCGTCATGCGAATAACAATTCATCGAGTACTTCTGCATGCGAGTACGCGTTTTATACTGATTTGATATTGTAGTAGTTCCCAACCTTTCTCTGACCATGTACCCCTTCAGCAATTCGACAGATGAGCATGTACTCCTAAAATTTTTTATGACAAAAAGACTGAGTAAAATAACAAAATCCACTGATCGCTTAATATAACCTTTATATGTTTGGAACTATAAAAGTAGATTACGTTTTCATGTCTCAAAGTTAATTTGTTGCGGCTGTACAATGAATGTACCCCTTCAGGTAGGCAAATGTACCCCTAGGATCATGTACCCCAGGTTGGGAACCCTGTTCTAGAGAGACAAATATTTTTAATTTACTCCTCTTGTTTAGCCTTTTGAGTTATACTGTGTTGGGCAACCTTAGTACATTTCCAGACCAACGGTCAGGCGCGACCTCACTGACCATTGTTTGCGCGAAACACCGACCACCTGTTATTTGTCATTCCACATACCCAAGTCATCGGTTTTGAGACATGACATTAGTCATTGTGCCGCCGAGCAGACTGACTTTCCACAGGCCAAGATTAACTGAAGGTCAACCTTCTCAAAAGGAACAGTCACGTGAGCTTCCTCAGGGCTGCCAGATGCACGTCAGCTTTTCGCTCTGCAGGGTCCAAGCCAGCAACTCACAACCTTTCATACTCTGACTCCACAAAGTTTCGAAAGCCCCGCGGCGCCTCTGCCATTCTTCCGATCGTCCATCGTTTTTTATGATAACAATCGGCAAGTACCAGGGCGTGAGAACAAACGTTTCTACGATCACCAAGACCTCCGCATCAGCCAAGATAGACGAAATTCCGGAACTGCGTTTATGACGCAAGAATAACTTGTGGCAAAACAGCTGACGATGTTTGACGTGGGCATCAGCTTCGACCCGGGAGGAGCGTGCTGAGACCAAAATATCTTTCACTCAAAACGAATTTTTTGCAACTTTTTAAACAGAAGAATTTGTTGAAATTGGCAAAATGACCGAAAATTTCTACTAAACAGCTAACATACCTATGCGCCAGTGAACTAAGGCCAATTTCAAAAAAATCTCCAAGAGCCACCAGATGCGACCGCGCCACACCAGATGCGACCGCGCCACACCAAACAACAAGCAGCAAAGGTTCGCGCTGTTTCTTTGTATCAACTGTTTTTTGTCCATCGCCTTGTTTTCGTAGATAATATTTCCGAAATAGAAAAGTTCACTCAAATCACATATTTGTTTTCAGTAATCTAGTAAGGATGATGAGAAGAAGTAGTTTTTATGAGATATAGCGAAACATTTTATAGAATAACCCGTCATTTATCTACATCTGTCAAAGCAAGGCTGAAAAACTTTAGAATGATTCGCACATTGGTCAATAAAGTCGTATAAAAACAGAGGCGGAGTACCGTCTTGTTGACGTCATCACATCACGACCGTGGGTGGAGCTTTCAACGCAGCATCAACAGGAATGTTGCTCTGCTCATAAGTATCAAGTGTCCTCAATGCAACAACACCTTATACGACCCGGCCTATGTCTGGCACAGATTGATGTGAAGAGTTAAATCAGTGCCTCCCACTCTTGTTTCAAAGCGAAGCAAATTTTTTTTAATCAATTTTCGGAACACCTCGTCACCAGAGCACAGGCATAAATGCCGAAAGACGTGAAACACAACTTTTACTGACCATAAAAAGAAATTACTGGAACAAAATCAGCAATTTTTACTCAACATTTCTTCATCAGAATTCACATTACTTCAAAAATAAAGTAACAAGAAAATTCACTTGTTTCTTGTCAGTGAGCTTTGAAATCGAGCTTGACTTTACTGGGCCATGACCACAAGTCAACTGCAGCTTCTAATTGATTTTGCTGCTTTGTTTTCAACACACACTTTGCACCAAACCCAGGTCTCAAACAAATAAGTTGTCGCAAATGAAACCAACTATTGAATAACAAAATTTGGAACAGTCGCATCACTACGTTCATGAAAGCTCAAAAGCGGATATTTTCCGAATCTTTTGAATATTATTCTTTGAACTATGTAAACGAGGTACGATCTGTTGCTTCAGCCGCCTTTTCCCAACAGTCTTCTACAACATGGAGGGGTAGTTGTGTGGTCATGATTGGCAAAGGTGGACTAAGTCTCATTTTTTGACTCCGCACAACTCACGGAAATATTCAAGTCCGACTCCACCCTGATTCAGCAAAGTTCCAAATTCTGCAGTGACATATATGCATGTTGCTTGAATGCCTTACTTAAGGTAATTTCAACTTGCGTAAGTTGTTTCTGTTAAAAGAGAACTCTTTGCCTGCTTGAAACAACCAAACTTTAAGTAGACCATCTTGGAAGGATATCCTGTATGCTTGCTGTGTAGCAGTTTAAGACATTCGTTTTTATCCTGTTGCAATAAAATACGTTTCCATTAGGCCCAGCATGCATACGGTACCACTACAAAACTTCCCCTTGATGCAGTTTTTGCATCTTCACTTTTAACTGTGTATTGTTATAGGAAAGATGCAAGCTTGCGACAATTCTGAATTCAGTTACAAGTCTAGAATCTAAGTAGGTTTTAATCAATGGCTGTCAACAACTTCCTTTTGTTGGTGCTGCATTACTGTATAATATTATCAAAACAAGGAAACCGTCACAGGGGTTAGACTGCATTACAGAACCATGGCAGTAACCATCAATCACACGCAAGCCACCAACAGACAACGCAACTAGGGTTTGGGTAAGTTGACCAACTTCCCCCCAAATGGACATAATGTTCAGCTATGCAGCCTGCATGACTCTTTGAATTGATTACAAAACCACAAGCATGACTAAAGAGTCGCAGGCGGTTAGGCGAATAGGCGATCGATTTCGCATGTCCAAATCGTATCAGATTTTGCGTAGCCTACACTTAGATGTCAAAATTAACCCTTTGACCTTAGAAAAACTTAACAGTGCTAGGTCAGTTTACTTACGAGCGTGTTTCACGTAACTCCATATAGCTTTCCAAAAAATTGAAGCAATAGTGACTTGGCCTTTGTAAAGAAATTGTAGAAAAAATCAAACTCCTCCTCCGCTCCGCCTCCGCGAACAAAGAAGGTTCTTAGACTCCGCCCCCGCAAAAAACAAGCAGAGTCGGTTCCGCATTTTCTTCTCTGACGGCTAGCTATTGTCATGGTCATGGTTGACCGAACAAGAATGTCACGTGATAATCATCACTACAGGAATCAACATCGAGGAACGGTGTTGCCAACTGGCATATTTATAAACCAAAAATCGATGATTTGGTATATTTCAAAGCATGTTGGTATAAAAAGTTTGTTTGGTATATATAAAATATTTAACATATTTCTGGTATAACTTGCAATTAATCATCAGTTCTCAGGATATCCATAAAATCTTAAACTTCCCTTTTGGATGAAAGTTGCAACAAATTCATTTGAATAGAAAATACACGCAATGGAGCAGCGACCACTCTTCACTGCACCGAGTCATGAAAGTCAGTTTTGCTTCCGTAATAAGATACGTCTCTGTCTGGTTATTCATCACCTTAAAGCACACGATGTTGGTGTATGCGCTGGAGTGCAAGTTCACTGATGATTTGCTTGCAGCAGAGGTTCCCAAACTTTTTGAGCGCGACTCAAATCTGAGTTTGATGAACTACTGGTGATCCAATCCTCAAACAATGTATGGAAATAATAAATGATTGTATGGACAAGTTCGTTTTCAATGTCAAGAATCTATTATTTTCTCAAGTACCTGCGCTACAGACAAACAAGTAGTGGTAACCACGTTGCAGAGCCCAGCCAACAGGATAATGGGTAATAATAACGGTCTTTGTTCAACTGTTGTAAAACTTTTTTTAAAAAACGGCACCTATGTTTCAGTTAAATAACAGTTGGCTTTCATCAGTGCAAATGGCAACGAGAACAGGAGGGAAGTAGAATTAACCGAATGCACGTGATTGCATGGCGTAGTCATTAATGTGATTCGACCGGTTTGTGAGAACCTGTTCTTGGAATTTCTTTAATCCCAAAAACAGGTCAGGAGTTCTCAATTTTTTCCCATGAACACTTTTTACTTATAAATTATTTTGGCAAACCTCTCGTAGACTTGTTACTAACTTTTAATAGTGAAAAAGAAACCCATAATTTGGGAAAATAACTTAAATCAATACTTTCCCTTGCAAGACTGTACCAGTTGGCAACACAAATATCAACCTTTGCACTTATATGGGGCCAACCAGCATGGTTTGCCTCTGGAAACTGATAATGAGAACCTGTTGTTAGTGAGTCCTGGAGTGAGAGAACCCGTTCTTAAAAAATTTGAATCCCAGCACTGGAAGTAGTGATAGCAGTGATAACAACGTTGAAAATGCAAGGTAGATAATGGAAAGTACAGTGGGTTGCGAAACAAAAGAACAGCAATAAAAACAAACTGCACGCCGGGTCAAGCCAAAGCGAAGTAAAAGTATGCAATCTAATATTCATTCAATTATGGCAAAACGTCACTCTGTAGATTTGCGGAAAAGTTCTGAACTTTTCCATTTATGACGTTCGGTGTACAATTAATCAAAAACGATTCGATAAATCGTCTTTTTCTAAAATCTTTCTCAAAAGCAACAATCTGAGTTTTCGACCAGTTTATTCGATATTCCAACTCTAATGCCTGCTTAACAAATGCACTTTTTTCTGGATGAAAGTGTTTCATACAGTTGATGAGTTCTTTTTATGCGTGTGTTGAATGACCTTATTGTTTCACCAAAGTACTTCTAGTAGTGGTAACATTGCAAGTATACATATAAAGTTTGGATCGGCTTGGCGCGACCCATTTTTTGAGTCTTCGTGACGATAATTTGGGAACCACTGGCGTACAGTTTGATTAGCGTATTTGTGGAGTGAAAAGTGAAGGTTGATGTTCTTGGCGTAAATTGGTGCTGTTGTTGAGTGCAAAATAGCATGCGTTTGAGAAACATGAGATTTGATTGACTGATTTTATTTGAAGCCTGTGGTATTGACATAATTCATGTGACATAAGATCAGCTGTCGGAAATTTTACTTTTCTTGTATTAACCCTTCCGCTGAGATTAGGACCATCTTCAGAGCAAATCCGTGACCTCGTTTTAAACCGCGTTTTTTATGTTTGAACCATTTTCTGATTTGTGATTGACTTTGCTCCACTTGTGACAGCAAATTTGGAGGCAGCAGAAACGTTTCGGGGAAAAACTGGGAATAAGTAAAGTGATCACATGATAAAATGTTCAGCCTGTCTTTGTTGGTGATGAACAATCATAGTGAGAAGGTACCGCCTTTCATAGTTGCTGTACTGTGCAGCAATAAACGTTTTATGATTGTTAGTGACATGTTTGTCGTGAATGAAAAGTGATTAGTGATTAATATTAAATGTTACTTGATTCAATCATCTGAAAGCAACTGTTGAAGTGCAGTATAAGACTTTTCATAACAGCTAACTTATCGAACGATTTGAATTAACTAAAGTTAAACCAGTGCTAATAAAACATGTCCATAAAATGCAGAGTTTTTAGCGAAGAAGCAGAGCGTGACGCCGTGACATCCATTAAGGTGAGTTATCCCGTCGAATTAGGAGCCCCTGGCAGTGGGTGAACTCCCCTGGCAGTGGGTGAACTCAATAAACCTCTCTGCTCATGCACTGCTCTTGTCGCTCAGCCACGCAGGCCGCAGGTTTCAAAACGATGTTTCTTATATTTTGGGGACATCATCAAACAATACGCCAACCTTCTCCATGACATCATCAAACAATATTCCAACCTTCCCCGTGACATCATCAAACAATACGCCAACATGTTGCAATCCCCCATGCAGCCATGTGTTAACTTGCTGTGCAAGCGGCGAATTTATTTTTGCAAACCATCATTCCTCCGTTTCAACCAACGCTGCTCTGGCAGGCGGCTTATTTCATAAACTGGTGTTCAATTAAGTGGTTTTCACAGGTCTAAAAAATCTTTAACTTTCTTTCAAAAACATAAAATCCCAAGGAAGTTCAAAGCGACCCCATTTCGACATCTACACATTTTGGGAAACACGTCTTTGAACCAGCAGTCCCCTAACTTTTTGGATGCTGGGCCAAATTCGCGACCTTATCAGCGTCCGTGGGCCGGACTGTTTTGTGTATTGAAAAAAAAAA
>JGI24158J21664_10002333_pt1 | contig 22874 bp, 13 predicted proteins | sample Ectturendosymbi3_FD_21664 | JGI IMG/M metagenome (IMG submission 21664)
TCTATGAATTACTTAGGTTCATTTTGCCAGGCAACTTACTTTTGGTCAAATTTCACAAAATCTGTTCATTCTTTTGCAAAACATGTCTGATGTGGCAGTACAAGTTGTTTTTTAAAATGCTTCACATAAAATCATGCCTGCACTTCACGGTTTGTGGATGCACTCGTAGTCAAAATGCGTCCAGATTCAAAACATTCTAATAGAAGGTGAAAGTCAAGAATTACACAATGTGCTCGAACAACACAGCAAAGACTTATGCACGCATAAAATAAAAATGTGCAATGTGCCCAAAGCATTTTTACAAAACTTCCACATTATTTTGGAAATCAAGAATGTTTGTTTGCACGACATATAAATTGCAATAATGCACCCAGTATTATTTTATCAATCATGCAAGCGTAAAACTTCCAAGCTGCGTCTGAACTTCACAGCAAACATCTTCAGCAATAATAGTAAAGTCTCAGCAGTGACCACCACCAATTGAATCAATTGCAATTTGTTACATAAGGAAACTAGTTTCGTATGTTACACATCTTCAGTCCTGCGCAAAGTCGACATATGAAACAAAAAGAAAAACTACGTACTGCTGCTAAGATCAAAACTCACTATGGTTATAAAAATTTAGAAACCAATTTTTATAAACCAATTAGAACCTCTCCGCTAAACAGCTACAACAATGTTTAACAAACCCAATCGCAACGGCCATTCTGCACACTGATATGACAAAATTTCTCTCCACGTTTTCACACAGAAGATTTTTTAAACCTAGCAAGCAGAGAACTTCCAAAATGCGTCAGAGAATTTTACACTGCTCACTGCTGTATATCTTTGATGTGACCTGAGAAAAGCTTAAATCGTGAAAATATGTCCAGCATATCTTTGAAAAAATAATGATATTGTACTTTGTGAAATTTGAAGGAAATTGCATCCAAATTTTGCAAGTGCCAGTTTTCAAAATTTGTGTCGGCTGGCGTCCAGAAAAAGTGCCGATAGGGTTGTTTTTTTAGCTTGGAGGGAACACTGCATAGCCCCCAACCACAAGATGGAATTTTTTGACTTAAAAGTTTTTATTTGAAACTTGTCTAAAATCTGAGTATTTTGATACTTTCATTGGCTTTCTAGGATTTCTGATTCAAATGTTACGGCCTAAAAACAACAAATTAACACTTTTTGGTCTGGTAGGCTAAGGCTAAAATCTAGCAGTTTGCTAGTGTTTTTGCACAGGAATATCTCAGTCGACAATTGCGCTAGAGAGCTGTTCAAACCTTCAAAAGATTCAGCAAGTCTTCACGTTTGCAATGAAATGAAAATTTGGAATTTTGGGTTTCAGATTTTTTGTCAGTAACATCATAAGTGGAGGTGTTTTAGGCTGTTTTGGCCCCACTTCTGGTCCTAGGCCCAAACCACCAGATGGTAGTATTTAGCTTAAGTTTTTATCCAGGTCTTTTGATACTTTCATTGACTTGTTGGGGTTTCTGGTTCAAAAGTTATGATCCATAATAAACAAACTAGTTAATACCATAATTGGATAATTTCTTTGTTTATTTTATATCATAACTTTTGAACTAGAAACACTAGAAAGTCAATTAAGGTCTCAAAAGATGTGGATTCTCACCTAGTTTCCAATAAAAACTTCAGCAAAATGCTCCTGTCTGCCTGTTGAGCCCAGGTCAGGTACAGGCAGGCAAAAATGGCCAAGAGCCTACCTCAAAACCGAAACCCAAAACCAAAAAAAATTTTTTTCATTGCAGGCTTGAAGACTTTCTGAGTGTTTTGAAGGTTTGAACAGCTCTTTAGCACAATGATCTGGTGAATTATGCAGTTGCTGAGTCATGTGAAAACTGCTGATTTAGGCCTACATTACCAGAAACAAAGGCGTTAATTGTGAAGATGATTAAAAGTACAAGTTATGGTTTCAGTCCCTGTTTGACAGTCTGTATTCATATATGCATTTTACAGAAAGAAAGAGAATCAGTTTATGTTACAATGATAATTGTGCACACCAGCAGAAAAACCCTGTTGTCAATGACAGCTATTTGTTTTTTAGTCATTGTTATTGGCATCTGCGGTTTGGTGGACATGTTTCTATTGTCCTAAGGATGTTTTTTCATCATTGGTGAAGTGGACACCTCTAACATTGGTGATTATAGTCTTCAAGGAAATGATTCGTACACGAAAGATCTTAAAAGGTAGTTTTGAATTTTTGTTGAACTTCAGTTGATGTTTTCAACAATTGTACTCAAGTGCTTTGTTGACATCTGTGAATGCATTTGCATAAATATCCACTGCCTCTTAACACATTGGGTGCCGGTCTACGAATATATTGTACTTGGAAATCGGGGAAAAAACAGATATTTTGGTTGACTTATCAACTCCATAGCTCCTCAACCGATTGTGCTAGAGAGCTGTTCAGACTCTGAAAAGACTGGAGTCTGCAATGAAAAAAAATATTAGCTTTTGTTTTGTTTTTTTATGAGTGATGTCATAAGTTATAATAGGTTTTTGTCCATTTTTTGCTGCTGGCACCTGACCTGGGCCCAACTGCTAGATGGAAGTATTTCATTGAAGTTTTCATGGAAACTAGGCTAGAATCTGCATCTTTTGAGACCTTGGTAGACTTCCAGCATTTTTGGTTCAAAAGTTATAATCTATAATAAACAAACAAATTAATTATCTAATTATGATATTAATTACTTTGTTTATTATAGATCATAACTTTTGAACTAGAAACACTAGAAAGTCAATCAAGGTCTCAAAAGACACAGATTCTAGTCTAGTTTCCAATGAAAACTTCAACGAAATACTTTCATCTAGCGGTTGGGCCCAGGTCAGGTACCATCAGCCAAAAATGGCCAAAAAACTACCTTACTTATGATATTACTCACTAAAAAAAACAAAACCCAAAACCATATTTTTTTTCATTGCAGACTGGAAGACTTGTCAAGTTATTTGAGGGTTTGAACAGCTCTCTAAGCTCAATCATCTGAGGAGTTATGCGGTTGGTAAGTCAATTAAAAATTCCCTGGTTTTTCCACTTACGATATATTCGTAGACTGGCAGCCAATGTGTTAAAAATGTAGTTATGTCAACATTTACTTGTATTGCCTATAAGTTCTGCTACAAGTGTGAGAAGTAAAAATAAAGAACATCTAATTCAGTGGTGAGCAATCTCTGGTCCATGGGACAAATCCAGCCTGTCATGCCGTTTCATCCAGCCTACCAAATCTTTGCAATATGTTAATCAATATCGAGAAATATAGAAGGAAGCTTGGTGTGGTGGGTTTTCCTTTTGTTTATCTGGTGTAGCAGTTCACCACTACAATAGACTAATCACAGATAGGATTATTGTTCTAGTACAAGGGTGGTGAACCTATTTACTATCACAGGTCCCATAAATGGTGAATTTTCGCTGGAGTGCTGCAAAAAACAACTGATTTTACCCTAAATTTCTACCTCTATCTTACTATGAGGGATAGAGGCATCATATAACATACTATCTTAAGGGATAGGGGCCTCTGGCTGACCTACTTATCATGAAACTTCGTTTTGACACAATCTTGCAATCTAAATTGGGTTACGAAAATTCTGATGCGGGCTGTATCAAATGTTGACGCAGGCCGCATTTGGCCCGCCAGTTGCAGGTTCCCCGCCTCTGTTCTAGTAGAACAAGTTCTACCCTGTCATGCCCTCACACACAGTGAAGAAGTTGAAATAGGTTTCTTTTAAAACTTGTTTGTTCCTTGGTTCGGTAAAAAAATAGTTTATGGCCCTTTGTCTGATGAGTTTGCCTGCCACTGATTTTATTAGTCACAGAGCCAGTTGACCCAAGAAAATCAATGGAAATTGTGTCAACAAACTCCTTGTTTGACAAAGCTGGGATTTGCTACTATTGTTGTTTTTTACTATTTCAGATTTTTCTGTTAACTCTTTGGCGTCCGGCTGGTTTCGGGGATTTTCAGAAAAAAACGCCTAAACGCATGTGGCTTGCGCAGGAATTTCTCCAGTCTGGTATGTTCTACAGACCCGGGCTAAAAGTCTCAAAGGATGCGGCAAGTCTTCTAGTCAGCACTCGAAAAAAATTTTTTGCTTGGGGGGTGCAGCTTTTTTGTGAGTGACGTCATAAGTGGAGGACTTTTAGGCCACCTTGGCCCACTTTGCAGGACTTGGGCGCCAACCGTTAGATGGTAGTATTTCACTGAAGTTTTTACTGGAAGCTAAGTTACAATCCGAGTCTTTTAATACTTTAGATGACCTGCTGGGGTTTTGATTTAAAAAATTGTGATGTAAGTTAGTAAAAATATTTGACTAATTAGCTAATTATATAATTAATTAATTTGTTTATTTTGGATCATAACTTTTGAACCAGAAACGCTAGAAAGTTGATCAAAGGCTGAAAAGACTTGGAATCGAGCCTAGTTTCCAATGGAAACTCAGCAAAACACTTTGGCCTAGCGGTTGGGCCCTAGGCCAGGCAACATGAGCAATAATGACCCCAAAACTACAAGACTGGCCGATCTGTTTGAGCCTTTGAACAGCTCTCTAGCGCAATCAGCGGAGGAGCTAGGGCGTTGGTAAGGCAACCAAAAACTACTGATTTTTAGGCTGAAATCTAGGTACAAATATATCGTACGCTGGTTCTCAAAGTGTTAAGTATCTTTAGCATTAGGGTGGATTTTAAAATAACCATGCAGCAGTCAAAAAGTTGGCATGCCTAACATTTGTTTTATCACAACAGTATGGGTTACAGGGTTAAGAAGTATTGCCAGTGATTGGCACAGGCAGGGTTGCCAGATGAAAATATAAAGCCAAGCAGTGGTAAAAAGGCCAAGAAAGCCAATTTTTCTGTGGTATTGCTATTCCTTTGTCACAAAAAACACTTGAATTGCAAGAACTTCGCTAGAAATATTCTTCAGATAGAGATTAAAGTCTTGTTTGGTCTTGTACTGGAGTTCTCTCCTGATGCTTCCCTGACTATCCATGTTTTGTGAGGTTACACATTATGGATGTAATGGTGCCACAGTTTGCAATATGCAGACTCTAGTCCACTCCTGTTACCATGCAGGCTGCAGGGTTTTGGTGGGCTTATCCCCCGAAACAAAGCTCCAAGCCTCCCCAAATTGAAATTTGAAACTCATGAATCAGTAGAGTTTTATCAGAATTTCAGAATGTCAAGCTGCCCTGCATAAACCTAAACCCCCCTGTTGAAGACTGTCTTGGTGATTGTTCTGCTCTAATCCCTCAGCAGCTTTCTGCATCCATATAAAAGTCTTTTGGGTCATTTTTTGCCAAGTCACACAGCTATTTCACCACTAGTCACAGATTGTAATGAAAATTGATCAGTTTATAAAGCAAATCATTCTGAGCAAAATCGGTTCATAGGTTCCGATGATACATAAGATTGATAATTGGCTGTTTTTGTGATCAGTCATGTGTGAGATTTGTTTAAAACTGACATTTGTTTTCAAACTTCCATAAAATCTTCATTTTTATAGTTAGGAACCTGATTTGGTTGAGAAATAGTCAAAGTTCTTTTTTCATGATTTCCAACTTTGGCTCACTTAGGTCATGGTTGAGTGATTTTAGAGGCCATTTAGTGTAAGCATACCTTTTTAAGATCACTTAACCATGACCTAACTTTGGGGCTTGATTCCAAAAAGGCTAACTATCAATTTTTCAAGTTATCATTTGAAAGCTCTAAAAGTCATCTTTCTAATGATGATGAAATATGTTTGTGGTTTTGGTTATAATATGAGCAGAAGTAATGTGGTACTTGAAAAATAGGTATTTTAAAGAAATACATGATGTGTTTCAAGTAACATGTGCAGATATTTGCAATTACTATAAAGGTGTACTTCTAAAATTTGTTAGTATTGATTTTCTACATATATATATGTTAAGCTATGAGCAGTTTGCCGATCTGCACAGTCTTGGCAAAATAGTGAATATAATTCACAGTTATTGTTCCTCTCCTAAAGACCTTCACCATTCTTAAAACATTGAATGAAAGGAAGTGAGCTTGACATGCCACACTGATTCCTCATTCTGACTTTGTATATTTTTCGTAATAGCAATGTTGATACAGCATTAGTTTGTGATATATATTTGTGATAGCAAAAAGAATTCATCATAAATGGCTTAAATGTTATGAAAAATTAACATTTATCTTGCAACATGCCACTATTCGAGACCTAAGCTTTTATCTGCCACGTTTATTACGTATCATCAGCAAAACGTTTCACAATAATAATGTTTTCGAATTTATAGCTTGCAATACACAATACAACCTATCTATTTCAGGTAGTTTAGTTGATGAAGAAATTGCAATAACACATCAAAATTCTGATTAATACTGTTCTTGTATTAAATCTTTTGAAAATGTCACCATCAAGCAAACGTGGACCACAGGGCTTGGAGGGATAACTAAGCAAACAACGGAAAGAAAAGTGAAACCAACATATAGAGCGGCTGAAAAGCAAAACAGCTACAGCTAATCTAAACTTTTCAAAGTTTTGTGTCTAATGTATATTTTTGCACAGCTACCTGCTTTATGCATCAGTGTTCTCTTTCATTCAGGTACGCTATACAATATGCTAATGCATGTTAGCAATACATGAAAGATATCTAATTACTACTGGTGTTGTGGATAAATAATGTTGGAATACACACAAACCAATTGTCATAAATCAAGCTATATAGAAACGTGTGGATTAATTTCAATTGATATAAATTCTTACTACAAAGGAAAAGTGCTTGCTGTCACTACACACAGGACATGAAGAACAGGAATTGGTTTCACTCTGCTTCAGTTTTAAGGCCAATCTACACTGAGGATGTGCCAGGAGTAGCCACTCACAATTCTTTGTTTGTTTTATTGTGCCCAAGTGTTGCCAAGCCGTGCACGAGCGCAGGATTACCTGATGCAATAAAACAAACAAAGGATCATGTCTTGCAACTCCTGGCACATCCTCAGTGTAAATTGGCCTTTGACACTTTGAAGTCTGGGTTAATTCAAGCGGTTTGCGAAAAAACAGCTGGATCGCACGTGGCTTTGCGTGGGAATATCTCTGTTCCTGATCAGGTTATGGACCTGGTCGAAGTGTCAAAAGACGCAGCAAGTCTTGTAGTTTGCACTCGAAAAAAATTTTTTGCTTGGGGGGTGCGGGTTTTTTGTTAGTGACGTCATAAGTGGAGGACTCTTTGGCCAACTTCACCTGGCCCTGGGCGCCATCCGTTAGATGGTAGTATTTCACTGAAGTTTTTATTGGATTCTAGGCTACAATCCGAATCTTTTGATACTTTGGATGACCTGCTGGGGTTTCGGGTTCAAAAGTTATGATCTAAGTTAGTAAAAAATTTTGACTAATTAGTTAATTAGATAATTAATTAATTTGTTTATTTAAGATCATAACTTTTTAACCAGAAACGCTAGAAACTCCATCAAAGGCACAAAAGACTCGGACTCGAGCCTAGTTTCCAATGAGAACATCAGCAAAATAGTTTGGCCTAGCGCTTGGGCCTTAGGCCAAGTAACATGAGCCAATGGGCCAAAAATTACTTCACTTATGATGTCACTCACAAAAAAAACGCAACCCCCAACCAAAAAATTTTTTTTCGAGTGCAGACTAGAAGACTGTCTGATTCGTTTGAGCACTTGAACAGTTCTCTAGCGCAATCGGCAGAGGAGCTAGGGCGTTGGTAAGGCAACTGACAACTGCTGGTTTTAGGCCGAAATGGAACTGCGAATATATCGTACCCCAGCTCTCAATGTGTTAAAAAGCAAAAATATTGACAAGATTCATTGTTCAATGTGTGTAATAGTATGTGCTGTTTTACACAGCATTTACTTAGCTTAAAGCAAAAGTGGTACCTGGGAAAACAAGATATCTATCAGCAAAAAATTAAGGATATCAATTTCACATACAGTCGCACACCCTCAGTCGTGATATTTGTGAGAAAAGATTGCAAGTGAAAAGTTAGAAGGCTATAAGAGCAGAAAAAGCAAACAAATTCAAGACTATAATGAATAAATCAGAACACAAGCTCAGAAATCAGAACACCTTAACTGACATTATCAGTCAGTTAATCAGTCAGGTGTTGAATGTGTGATGCACCACAAAAAGGATTTGCACTAATAATACCACCCATGTGTGAGTGGTGTAAACAAGCAATAAGAGTGATAGAAGTAAGTGACCTCTAATCCTGCTTGTTAACCTGGTCAGTAGTTAATTGTGCATGCTAATGGTGGCAACAAAGAGTGATCTCTATTGTTGCTTGCTGCCACAATGTGAACCTTTGTGTGCAGGTTGCTTGGTCTCTCTGGTTGCAACTTAGCATGTTGTGCTCCACTTAATCTGGAAATTGTGTATTTTTTTCATCCACCAGGAATTTCCCTGTTGCAAAAACAACAGCTTTTATATTTTTTTTACCTCAAACCTTTTTTGCAAATGGAGATCAAAAGGTCCATGAAGTTGAATTTTCCAAAACTCCTGTTTGGTGTTTTCTCTTTGTCAGCTCCTTCTGGAAGTAGCACTTACTAAACAGCACAAAGCTGGTCACTTCAAGGGATTATTCCTGTTGATGAACATGGAACACCGATTTTGGTTTACATATAGAAACATCAAGTTCTGGTTATGAAAACTCAATGGTGCATTGGTGAGCAATGCATGGAGTTGCTGTAGATTCGTATTGTGAACACGACAGCCACAAATATCAAATACATTATTATATGCAACGTTTTCAGCTTAGTTGTAAGCCATCATCTCACTGAGCTGAAACATTGAATATTGTTACCAATGGTGCATAATTCTTCTTTCAGTAGCACCCTGAGAAACTGTTCAATTGATCCTAGTATCATACCAGAAGTATTGAAAAATGCAAGGGTTTGCTCCACCATGGATGAAGTAGTCTTTGACAGTTAGATACCCAGAGGCAAAGCAGCTTGTTATTCAACACCACAGAAAAAATATCCATGCATGCAATAGTAATCGTACAAGAAATTCAAAAACAGGAAGTCAGAAAAAGAAGGGAGCCACACTGAAAAAGAAAGTTATGAAAACATTAGAACTATCAGATTCGAATGAGGAATTTGTTAACCAGTTGCAACTACACTCTTGACTAAAGCATTAGTTACAGCTTTTGAACCACAGAAGAGCAAAGGTGAAGAGGTACAAGTCAGTGAGGAAACATTGGGAAGTTTATGCTGTTTTTTAAATGAAGCCTCAAGCCTACTATTGAAGAGATGTTCAAAAATTCATTGATGTTGGTGATGTAACAAGGGAGAAAATGAACTTTTTGCACAAAGTTGAAGGTACAATTGATACAAGTTGCTCATTTTAGGATTGGCCCACTGTGAAAGGCTTGGATATCATCTAAAATTCAATATTGTTTTTATGGTCCTGAGCAAATAACATGTACATATGAGTACGCATGCAGAGGAAAAGCTCATTGCAAAATTTTGGGTTGGATCAGTGCTTCCAAAGAAATTTGCAAACCTCCTCAAATTGAAAATAAGATTTTGATAGCCTGCTCAGTTTCCAGGACAGCTTGATCTCATGTGCATGTTGTGACTTACTGTTTTTACATGAACATGTGCTATAAATAAAGCATTGCAAGATTTCATGACATGGAAAAGTGCTTACATGGATAAGCGCAAGAGTACAAATGCACACAAAAGAGTCAATTGTATATGTAGGTGAGGGTGTTTTTTCCCTTGAAAAGTTGTTTATCCTTTTGCGTGGGTAAAAAAACGATTGTTTTTCATTACAAGGCTTTTAGTGCAAGATTCCCAAAACAGTTCAGTGCAACAGTATACTATAACATTGGAGTTATCTTCCATTGAGATACCAAGAATTTACCTCAGCTTGATCTTGATTAGGAGTCACCAAGCTTTTTGAAATTGCGAGCTACATCTTGTGTACCGATTAATGCGAAGGGCTACTAGTTTGATACACACTTCTGAAGTAAAAATCTTGCTCAATTTACCTTCAATTATTTTAGTATTGATATTTGTTAATGTGAAGGCATTGATCATGCTAATGTCATTTTTAGAACAGGCCCANGGGCACCATGTTGGTGACCCNGGTCTAGAGTTTTTTACCCTATTTGACTATATTTNCAATACATTGCAGGTGTCTCACTGGGTCGTCCAGTTTACGCATCCTCCCTCCCCATATGCACATTTCTTGGTATGCTTGGAGCATGTGGCGGTGGTTTCATTAAAGCTGGATGTCTTGTTCTGAGTTCACAGTGGAACAATTCCACCATTAACAAGTTCTCACTTTCTAAGTAAGTCATCGTTGCATGGATGTTGTAGTCTTTGTACCTGTATTATTTTTCAAATATATTAGGGGCCCTGTAGGAAATCTATGGGCACCCGTTTGTGGTATGTGCTTCCATTTTTTTGTAAATTAGTTGCATTTGGCTTGTTTTTGTAGAAGACAAATCTTATAGGGGTATTATTTCAAAAAAATTATTCAAGAAAAGTTTTTGATAAGATTTATAGAGTGATTTTCTCCACTAAAACAAAACTTCTGCATAGTGCAAATGGGCATCATGCAAATCCTTAGATGTAGTTGTACATAGATGACAACTACTGTCTATGGAAAGAGGTCCTTTCTCAGCAAAGAATCAGACACTTTAAGACCTTACAGAGTATATATTTCGCCTACCATGTAGGCATCATCAGCTCTTATTCAAATAGAATCTAGATGACAACTATGTTTGTTTGGTTAAACTCATTGACCGTTGCTACTAGCTGTTGTTCCAGATGAAAAAACTCTTGCAAATAGTCATTTCAAAAATTTTGAGACTGCTTCAATTAACCTAAATTTAAAATCTGCTAATGTTTGATGACTGGATTAAACGTATGTCAAACTTGACACGCAGTCCCAACAAGATCACGTTAGTTGCCAAGGATTTCACAGCGGTGGATGTCTGTGATGACTGATGGTCGTGCCAGTGCCACCCAATTTGTTTATCAATTTTTTTTAATGTGGTAAATGATGACGATGTACCACCTTCCAGCTGTGGGCTAACAGTCACCAAGTAATCACCACACACTCGTAGCTTAGCTTTCACTTGTCCTGAAGGTGGGGTTTCTCTAATTGCCATCACGGGTGGACCCTATTCATTTAACTTACGGACGTGGAGACACCTCTTGCTATTCCCGCTTCATATTCTTAAGCGAGATCCTCGCGAATTGCAAACATCACAGACCGTGTTTTGCATAAAAAATTCTTTGCATCCGATTTGAGAATTTCCAATTCGAATTCGCGGAGGCATCCTAACTCTTGATTGGAAAGCTCCGAGAAATTTTAAACAAGCCTGCTGCAGACGCAGATTTGGTGTCAGATGGTCGAATACGGCTGACAAAGTACGGTCGGCATTTCCCGTGGATGGACTGGTGTGTGAAGAAACTTGTCCAGAGAAATATGCCAAGTTTNANTGGCATCGCGTCCGAACAAATTAATGATTANCTCATCAATTTCATTTGCTGGCGATCGGATCTGAAACATTCTGATATGAGAAAAGGCACTTTAACCGATGTTCACGAATCTCCATGTCTTGTTTGGGCAGGGAAGGCTCCCACTATCGGCAAGGTGTTTACTTGTCGACTGATGCTCGGATTTTTGCAAGTTCGACTTGACGATACTTTTCCAGCTTTGGTGGACAGGAAATTCCTCCCATTCGTTGTATAAAGCTCCATCACTAAGGGCTTGTCGTTGATACAAACAGGAGCTTCCAACTTCGGCACTCATGCGTCGCCGTTCAATTTCACGCCAGTATGTCCATTTGACAGGATGGACGATGCTCCGCAGTTCCTTCTTTGAGGCACGCTGTTTACAAATACCCTGTACGCTTGCACAAGTTGCAGTTCTGAAATGGCAAACTGACACATCGATAGCACTTTAGAGCCTGTTGTGCATGCGTCTCTTTCCAGTTGGCTTTTGTATTCGCTGGACCTTATGAACGGCCTTGGGTTTCGGTCCATGCAATTTCTTTTGCAGCCTTGGCCACATCCTCCGTCCAAGCAGCAGGGTTAAGAAAAACCCCAGTTTTTTGATTTTTTTAAAAAGAAACAGGTTTTGGTTTTTTTTTTCAAGAAAAACACAAAAACCCCATTCTGAACTGATTTTATTACATCATGCAACATCACCATTTTCAGAATTACACAATAATAACTTGTTACACCTATTATGGCATTCAAATTTCAAGGTAAAGAAATGTACCTTCGCAAAGTGTTGTTGGTCAGTTCACTCCAAAGAGGTAAGGCTTGACAAGCATGCGCACAACAAGCAAAGAAAAGCCACTCGCACATAAATTCTGCAGTTTCACGTCAAGTTTATGTGCATGCCCTGCTAGTTCAGCATCTATAGAGTGTATTTTTCAACATATGGCTTGGTATGGTCCAACATCGGAAACAGTTTGAATGTAGAGAAGGCAGATAAATTGGTTGAAATACACCGATTTTACAGAGCTGAAGAAAACAACCAGTAGAATTTACTAAAACTGTTCGAATTATTCTTGTCTTTTTTCAAGCCCTTCAAATTTCGTTTATGTGATTTAAAAAAATTTACAGTTAATGAGTTTACTGTATAAGTGTGCTGCTTATTTTACTTTTTACTTCATAGTAGCTTTTTCAAAGAAAAAGTATAGAGTGGGTTTTATTGTTTTTTTTTTAATTGGACTTTTGAAAAAAAACGGGTGAATTTTTTGGGTTGGGTCCAACTACATCAACCCTGCTAAGTAGGACTCCAATTGCAGGGGTAAAATCGAATTGATCGTCTTTGATCTAGGACACCTTCATCATCAACAGAACAATAGAAACGCGTGCAAAGTGCCTCATCTAAAGGGTTGCGAATGATCCATGCGAAATCGCATTCTTAACGAATACTCTCCGCCAACCTCGGAATAGTCCACCGTGTTTCCGCTGCATATCACTCCAAAGCTTGTACCGTTCCCGAACAACGAAACGTCTCGGGTCAAACTGATGCTTCATATAAGAAAATCAACTCTGTTTAGCTCATTAATTTAATTTGCTGGTGGTTCTATCTGGAAAGCGTTTTATACACCATTGACGACTGGTTGGTGAGAAAAACTTGCGGTTTCCGCTGTTAGAACGAGTTCTGACGAAATTGTTAAATCCAGGGCTGCAAAGCCAGAGCCAAAAACTTGTAGATGGTGAAGCTGGAACCTGAAATTTGGGTTCTGGTTCCACATCCCGAGTTTGTGGGGCAAGCGAATTGTACAGACAATTCAATGGTTTTCAGTTTCCAATGGACCAAATCATTTGAGTCGGAGCCAAAAACTTTTAGATGTTTGAGCTGTAGCCGGAGTCACAAACATTAGATGCCTAGAGCCAGAACCGGCGCCTGAAATTTGAGTTCCGGCTCCACAGCCCAAGTTAAATTTCGACCAGTAATCGGCCCACAGCTCTGAATGTCCAATCAAACGGAGAAGAGTTTGAGCGTCGTCAATACAGCTGTCGAAGCATGACCGACGTCCTTGCCCCGAGCGGCTATCCTCCACTTGCTCCTTGTGAGGACGTTCTTGGTCTCCGCCTCGATGTTCCTGACGTTCGAGCTGCGCTTTCAGAAGTTCAAAAAGAGACTCCACAATTGGTTGACGCGGGATCGATCAAACTGCGGCAGTGAGTGCTGTTTCGTTCAGTCAATCGAGAGGCAAATCCTGGTCGCCAAACTCTGCTGTATTCTTACACTTCAGAGACCAACAACGCAGAGTAGGGCAAAACGAAGCCTAAACAAGTAGCGCATAAGAATACTTGAAACAGTCAATCTGCGCTTCCACGCTAATTAGGTAAAGAATGCGAGTCTGGGCTTTAGGGCGTATATGCCACTTATCACCGAGGACGGAAGCGCCGCAACTAAATCATATAAAGAACACGCCAACACTTAGCGAGCTAATAATAATTTTGCTCGGCACCACAACACCACCTATAACACAATTCTATTCTCCTTTTTTGAGCAACAAAATTTTCGATAACGTGATCGTAAAATGCTTATTTTTGCTTCAGCTGTATTAAAATGTCTTTCTCGATAGACAGCAAGCTCAGTGAATTTAGTCGGTCTTGGTCTTGGGTGGCACCAAAGTAAGTATTAATTCTTTTCGATTCTGAGAAGCTCCTTTCAGCCGATCCTGTGTAGCTGGGAATAATGAGTATTGGTGNAGACAATTCGCATACTTCTTCAAGCAAAATCCAAAGAATGTCTCAACATAAATCATTGGTAACCAGTCACACTTCTGGTATTNTAGATCAGTGTTCTTCAACCTTCTTGTTATGGTGCACTCTTAAAGACGTTTTGACAAACTCATGCACCCTATTTACTCACACGCCCTCCGTGTCCCCCACCTAACTGCGCCCATGTCTGTAAGTACCCTCGCTTAAATAAGCAAGTACCCTAATTCAGTAACTCATCCACTGATGATGGCTCATTGTCTGTTGTTTTTGAATCAACTAATTACAACAATTAGCTTGACATGGTCTGATGCTTACGCACAACACTTTAGACCATGCAAAGTCTAGTTTAAACCCTGGAAGTCACTGGTTGGTTAATGGTTCATTTTTTCTAACAGAAAGTTTTTGTAAAAAGTATCTCTTTAGTGTGACAAGTGCGTGATGCACCCTTGTGAACCTTTTCGTAGTGGTGCACCCCACGCATATTTTGGCGCACCCTAGGGTGCACCGTGCACACTGGTTTAAGAGCGCTGTTTTCGATCTAGAATATAAAACTGTAGAGTGATCCACAACGTTACTTAGGCAGCAGCACACAGCCACACGTTTAATATTTTTTTGCAGAACTGCAATGTTTAAATTACGCAACATTTCAACTTTCCTCACCTTCCCCTAATCTCTGCAGAAAGCCAGTACCTAAAATCTTAATACAGCACTTGCAAGTTGCAACAAGAATTAACCGTAGAGTAGTTGCGGTACTTACTACAATACCTATGAGCAATCCCAATCATTGTGTGACACAATTTGTGTCACAATAGGGCGTTCATCAGAGGCTGCTTTATTGATTTTAGCCAGACTTCGGTGAACGCCTGGCGATGATTCGAACTCATCGAAACCGGTCAGGCGCCTAATCCAAGTTTTTCAACCATGACAAAAGCGTGTTAACCAAGGGAGGGTTTGTTTCAAATCAAAGCAGTTGTCGGTTGTGTGCGACGCCTTGGTTTCTGCAAAAGTTTTCTTATAATCGGAAAAAAACAAGGAAAAATAATCATTTTTCATTATATCATTTGAAAATATGTTCAGCGCAAAACTTACGGGCTACGGCTTTCCGTGAACGCCCTACTGTTCGCCACTGTTGTATTGCGTTAAGTCAACAAATAGCATGAGCCGCAAGGTCGGACCTCGTCATGCATTTTCATCACCAATGACATCCTAAAGCTTCTGTAACCTGTCTTGACGCTGTCGCCATCACACGACCTCACTTTTGACAGTCTGAAATCTAAACTGGTTTCGCCGTGGCATATTTTAAAGGTTTGTACCTAAATATGTAGAGGCTGACTGCAGGACAGGGTAAAACAACAATCATGATTTGCAAGAGACCAGATATGCACGCAAGTCCCATGCAAAACGCTACGCTTGCTTGTCATCTGGTACACGTTGAACGAGTTACACTTCAGCTTACCTGGTATTTTTTTATTAAGGCTAATAAACTGTAAGGTTTGGTGATCCACAGTTTTAAGAGAACCTTTTTGGTTATCGTTTATCCAGTAAATTACAAGGTGGTAAAGTCGTCACTTTACAGGAGGCCAGCCAAAGTATCGTGTGCTTTGCTGAATCCTGAAATGTTTTTTTCTGCGGTTTTTGGAAGTGTTTTTTGTAGAAATGGACTTTTTTAAATTGCACCTATCTGTTATTATCTCTCAAACTTTTACATAACCTCTTAAAATTCGTCCGGACTTTCCCCAAGATAACTTTGACGTGAGGGCGGCTCTTGCACAGTCTGTCTTTCCTGCTGTTACTTTTTTCGTCATGTCTAAGTGAGATGACACCTTTGCGGGGTGTTCATTGGTCCTAACCGCTTATCGTCACAGGGGTGATTGTTGCTGATTGCTTGTTCCAAACATTTGTCTATGTCGGGGTTGCATGAAGTCAAAAGTGTGATTAGGCATACCAATACCAAGGCTAAATCGCCTAAATGCTGTCAAATACTTAGTGTAGACCTGACTCTTCTATTTTGTAATCAGTTAGCAGCGAAAGTACAGAAAATTATAATGCTTTTCTAAAATGCCCGATTTATGTGTAGTTGTGGACTTTCCATACGTCTGTTTGAAAATGAAATATCTATTCGTGTATATTTCAGAGTCACGAAATCATGTTTGCTGTTCTCTCTTTTCTATAATCTTCAGATGATAGGTGTTCTCCCAATTTCTATCCAAGAAATTGCACTTGGGCAAGCTGTCTGGCTGTCGACTATCATGGTAGGTTGAAAAATCAAAGTGTAGATGTTCGTTGCTCAGAACGCGAAATACACTATGTCAACTTGAACGCCTCGTGCGTTTGAAAATTACTGCGTGCAAATTTCATTTTATTAATTGAAATGTAATGTGAACGGTTGTTTACCAAATTGTAGTAACCATTCTTTTGACACATTCGACCTTTGCGCCAAGATATAATAATTAATACAAAGAATATTGCATATTAGAAGGAAAAGTAAAGCAAAATATCAGCGTTCGGCGCCTTCCAGTATTGATATTAGCAGTTAGCAATATGGCAGAATAATTTGTGAGATTTGCAGTCACAAACAATTCTGGGTATACTCGTATATAATACTGGGATTTCCCCTGCGTTTTGAGGCAGATTTGCGACTTTTAGTATTAAGAAATGTTCTCAATGGAAAAAATCCTGCTTTTTACTGATTTTAATAAGCACTTTTACGTAAGCAGATGAAATGCACCTCCTTTTGGCTTAGCCTTCATTAGTATCAGACCTCGTCAGTTTGTTCAGCATCGTGAGCAAATTTATCATTTTTTCTCTCAAGCACTGGGCCATCAACTCAACACCTGACTGATCCTGCGATTTTTATAGTTCAAACAAAGTTGCATGAGAAATCGGCAAAACATCTCAATATATGGCGTCAAGTTCCGAGTAACGATAGATTGCAAATGCAGTGGAAACAATACCCTGCTGATATGTATGCGAAATGCTAAAACCCCATGTGAATATTTCTGCAGCAATATTACTGTAAATACGATGCTTTTGATGATGTCAAAATCAGCTTCTAACACAGTCACTGTTGAACCTTAAAAATGCCCGAACAGCAGATACAGTTACGCTGGAGCGTAATCGACCCGTGTTTGTGATGATGACTGCATGATACAGACGCATCTGTGCTAGAACATTACGATTTACACGCGTCAAGGCGTACAGTATCCTTAATAGGATTGTAAGCCGCACTTGAACATAGATTACCTTAACCTCTGAGATACATTCGCGTACTAGCACTTTCAAGTTTTATTGTCAACCCTGGTAGTGATGCTTATATCACAATAACTACCTTCTGTTCATCATAATCCCTCCTGTGCCGGATGTGCACGTGATGCTGAATAGAATAGAATGCCAATAGAGTTTGGTCGACAAAACGTAGTCAAAGAAAGACTGAGCGTCATCTATACCTTTCGATAACGTAAAAGAATAAAAAATGTAAGCCGTCCTTGATTATAAGCCGCATGAAATGATGAAAAAAATGTTTGTAAGCCGCGGCTTATAATTGAACAAATAGGGTACATTTTGTCAAAAGACCTACCATTACCTATGAACTCGTTATGAGCGTACATTTGTTTAACAATATATACTGAAAGAAGCCGGTACAATGTGACGCAGAATCTAAAAAGAATGCATTATTGGTTCTGGTACCGACACCAGGGGCGTAACGAGGGGGGCACAATTCCCCGGGCGCCGAATCACTATGGGGACGCCGAATGACTGCGTGGAGCGCCGGAAAGTCCCAACAATGTCACAAATACTTTCTTCAATACAGTACATTTGTTTCCGAAAGACGTCAGGTTCAAACATGGGGGCGCCAAACCTGCTTCTTGCCCCAAGCGCCATCTAACCTAGTTACGCCCCTGGCCGATACCAATATATCAACACGTCGCTAAGGGGCATGCACCACGGTTTGTTGTACCTGTCATTGTATCGTTCTGTCATGTCAATAGCGCGGCGTTGTTAACGCTGTTATTTATTATTGCACCATAATTGATCATTGGCAGCACTGCTGCGCCCTTGATATACGCGTATTACTGTCGGAGAGCGATCACAGAAATTGCTAGCTTCAAGTTTAAAGCGAGTGATGTTGCCAGTTCTAACCATCGTTGCGATTTGCAACTAAGAGTTTCGACTAAATTGGCGTTGAATGGAAAGCATAACTTCACAAATATCATTGAGCTTTCAAAGGCGTCATGACCGTTATTTAGAGTAAGAGTAATATAAGTTGATGCCATTCAACTTTTCCTCTAATTTTTACGGATTTTTATCGCTGAATACTAACAGTGAAAAAACTATGTTTATTGCTTTTGCGATGCCCAGTTAGAATTGTGTGCTGTATGTTGTATTCCCCAGCAGTTTTCTAGTGCTGAGTGCTTGTGTCGTGTAATGGTTTTATCAGTCTGTTTGCAACCGTCATTCCGTCAGTAATTTTTCTTTTCACAGCAACAAGCCTGGGATAGGCTGGTTTTGAAAATGATTGACATATTACCAAGACACTAAAATTTAATTAGTCCACACATCATTAATTAATGGTGATTTGTGTTTTGGGTTAAATTTAGGCTAAAGGTTTTCATTCCCAATTAATTTTGGTTTTGGATGAAAAAGAATAATCCAAGTTCATCTCCACCAGGTTTAGCTCCGTTTATACAGTATTACTTTGTCAATAAAAATCCAGCAATTAATTTTGTCAGTAATTGTAAGATACCTTCTTTGATCAAAATTATTCAGTTGGCAAAAGTTTGAGGTTTTGTGGGATTTGCAAAGATTTTATTAATATCACTGAACCCTATTAAGAAAATACTTATTCGTCACACCCGCTTGTACTTTGTTTTAGGTCTGCCAGGAGTTAGGATTCGATGTTGATCCGTTTCATGCGGTGGGCAAGATACTGTGTAGTCTGTTTGTGGATTATTCTGCTTTCACCACCGGCAATCCCAAAGTCGTCGAGCCGGCGAAGGACCCCAGACCAGATATGCGAAAGAAAAAGCAATAGAATGTATGCTGAAGTATTCGTGCTGCGTGTGTTTTTGTGTGTAGTGTTGGAGGTAATTCGTCGCAGTGTTGCTTGAGAATATGAAAATTTCGGCGGCAGACTAATCATTTTTTGACAATCGTGATATTTTTGGGCTAACTTTTTTCGTATGTTGCGTCAACTCTATCGAATGTTATCGGCTCTTTCGAACAACAGTGATGTATATCATGATAGTAATCCTTTCTTGCACGCCTACCAAAGTTTAAACCCAGTCCTCTGCTTTTGCTTTTTCCAGAAATTTCAAACAAAATCTTGTTTCTCGCCTCCACATGACCATGTTGGCGATGCTGGACAGATGCCCTGTAGATTACATCATATAGAACTATTTAACACTTTTGTGTTAGGGCAGTTTGCGTTGTGATACCGACTGGTGATGTAGGAAGTAATTGAAACTAATGCGTTTTTGATATAGTAAAGTATATCAAACTATTGTTTGCTCAGAACTTAAGCCCAACTGCTGCTTTCCCATCTGTACCACTTGCGCTTTGCGTGTCTCTGCGACGAAGTGAACGCAAATTTTTAGCTTGCTTCAGACGTGCATTTTTGACCTTTCCGAGGATCAATTCGTCTACTCTAATCCAAACAATGATTAAGTCGACACGCATAGTTACTTTTGCACGTTTCATTCGTAACAACCTGCGAAACTAAATCCTAGTTTTGAAAGAGATACCACGAATGGTTTCCATTAAAAGATATGAACACGTCTGAAGTGTGATTGGAATTCGGTCGAAACAAAACTTTCTGTTTTGTAGGGAAACTTTCGGACGTGACTAAAAGTTTTATTTCCTGCGCGAAGTTTTGATAACTGCAAGTTCATTGGGTCTTGTATAAAAAGTTGCATTGCTTACGGGAATGCAGATGCCCTCGCCAACATGAAAGCGGTGGTGGTGATTTTGCATGCTTAAAGTTTAAGAGATTTCCCGTGGGTTTCATAGCCTTTTGTATGTTTGTTAAATTTAAATAAACAGCAGTTATTTAGTTCTTCAAGCTTGCCAACTTCCTTCACCCGTAACGTCACGACTGCCAAATTCGTGTGAGACATGCATTTCGAGAGGTCCCTTGTAACCGGCCCTCCACCTGTAAGGTGCGTACTTCGTTAGGAGAGATTGATGTTGCATGTTAGGTCTCTATCTAATAAGAAAACTGCCTTCGGAGCCTACGGAGTTGGCAGAAGGAGCAGATACAAAACTGAAGCTGCATTAAAGTGTTTTGAATATATCCCACAATCCAAATCCTTCAGGATCCAGGATGTGCTGCAAGCGATATGCGTTACAGCCTGCATGTTCTGGATAACGTGATATGAACTTCTGCGCTGTCATTTATTTGCATCCCTTGTGTTTTTAATGTTCCCTTTGGGTTGACATAAACTTGTTCAAAGCTCATCAAACTTCAGCTGCTGTTCTTCACCTGGTCCATCTGCAAACCTGCCATTGTTTGAAGTTGGTCATCATATTTGATCGATAAGCTATACATCTTATGCGAGTGTTACTTTGTTTGAACATGATTCCTGTATGCCGTTAATGTGTTTGCGCTTTCACCTGTAATCCTCGGGTGTGCGTTGTCGTTCAACATTGTGTACTGCTTGCGGTGATTTATACTTTTCATGACTTTTGTCACTGATGCGTTACACCCACGTGATTGTGCTTGATTAAATCCACTGCAGTAATTAATTTACGATATTTTTACGGATGCAGCATTGGTGTGATATTTGTTGTGTATGTCCTGCACGTTTCTTGGAGTGTTTACCGCAATACACTTTGGCTTGCGTTTCATTTTGTTGTGTTTTACCTGTTGTCTAGCAAAAAATTGTATAATTTTTGAAAAAAAATATTGAAGAACCTGGTTGTATCATCTGTTGGAGGTAAATTTGGAGATGCAGTTTTGGTTGTTTGGTTCTTTTTCGGCGTATCAGAAAACTTCTTGGTTTGGTGGCAGTCAGGACCACAACAGTCATGGGCGTTGGAAGGTGGCTGGCTTCTTCCTCTCCTGGATTATCAAATTTGATGATTTACTGCTAATCCCTTAGAACTTAAGTGGTTCCCAACCTTTTTGATCTCGCGACCCCATTCGAAAATATTACATCAGTCCTTGGTCCCATAGCCATTGCCTGCAACTGTAAAGGTGTTCAAACAACAACCAACAAGATAAGAAAACACCATTTCACGTATTAGATTCATTGTATTTACATTCTTGGACTAATCTCACGTCATTCTCAACGTCCAGTATATTCCTTTACTTTTGTTTTAATGAGGATAAGAATTGAAAATCCAACCTCACGGATAGGGGTGGATATCAGAATTTAGGCAAACTCCCAGAAGTTCCCTAAAACAGTTGAGGGGCCCTTTTCGCGCGTTTGCACATGATTTTTGCTTTAATTTGAAAAACATATGGGTTGCTTCCAATCTTATTAAATGTGACTCTGCAGTGGTTCATAACATGGGTGGGCGGAACCTTTTTCAAAGTGGAGGCACCAGTGGACGTCATAAGACTACAGAAAAATTTTTGCGGTTTGAAGTGGCAACTGTGACGTCGCAAGCATTGAAATATGACGTCATTACCTATACACCATATAAAGGTCTAAATTACACTATTTTAGACAAAATACAACAAATTTGAAAACCTATCGGTTAACCACATGAAATTCAAATAGGCTGTTACACGGGCGACGCAGGTCAGCAGCGTTACTCGGGCACATCATACGATTTATTCTGACTGAATGAAACCGTTCGACGCTGACCTCACTGAAATTTCCATTTGCTCTCATTTTAACTGGCATTACAGTTGTTCTGTGACGTTAGATACGTAACAATAAATGAGAAGTTCTCATAACTTCTCCATTGTTGAGTAAAGTATGTCACGGAGCAATGATAACACCAGTAAGTCCTCTGCTTACTAGGCTCATTCATTAGCCCGAGTTGCTGGGAAATTTGTTGTTCGTTTGAAATTATTCTCAAAATGGAAAGTGTCCATTGGATTGGACTTCAAATCCAATGTTCTGTCTATACAAATCCATTGCTTCAAAAAACATTCAGTCCGATATGAATCCTATTTCAAAAATACTTAATTGTACAGGGCAGCTCGGGATCTAATTGATGAGCCCGAGTAAAGCGTGAGAGAACGCCTACTACGAACGATATTGATTTTTTCAGGTGACCTGCAACATGAACGCGAGAGGCCAGACATGGAACGAAAATATATGAACAGTGACAAGTCACAAAGAAAAGAGCCCGAGTTAACAACTTCGTGAAGTGGGATAAGTATACAAAGCAAGCTTGCGTTCTCAGGTATAAATTGCAATCGAAGACTCGGGCTAAGCCCGTGTGCTGGGGTCGCCACTGGGCTGTTAAAAACACCAAGAAAACAGTTTAAAAAACAGGCAAAAATGAAACAGCATTGATACCTGTCTTAAACGCATTCAAAATCAAAACATCGTGATCATAAGCGTGCGGCATGAGGATGCAGGGGATGCTGTCGCTTCCCCAATGCTGAAAAATTGGCCATTATTCGGACAAAAATTTTCAAAATTTGGGCAAAGTATACAGCTACATTCACATGTAAGTGAGGTAGTGTCTATTTTCCAAACTGAGGCAAAATAACAACCAAATC